>Ga0180009_10001789_pt1 | contig 25782 bp, 22 predicted proteins | sample OS_PC_MetaG_FD_123537 | JGI IMG/M metagenome (GOLD analysis project Ga0180009, IMG submission 123537) | Groundwater microbial communities from the Aspo Hard Rock Laboratory (HRL) deep subsurface site, Sweden - OS_PC_MetaG | ecosystem: Environmental > Aquatic > Deep subsurface > Groundwater...
GACCACGAAAAACGAAGCTTATCAAGGGGCGCCTGCCTAACGCGGGCATCGGGCCGGGTTATCCACCCTTTGTCCACGGGCTCCCAGCTAGAGAGGAGAGCTCGGAGCCCGTGGACAAAGCGTGGATAACCCTGATGAGTGAGATTGATTTAACCGAGTCCACAAGATTGCGGAGGCAAGCAGACAATCAGTGATGACAACAACAGGTCAGACCGGTGCTTTTACAACCCGTTATACCCATAGGTTCTTAAGAAACCGTTACGAGGGTTGAGGAATAAGCGCACGGATAGATTCATCATGAGTCCTGAGGCAATAAAGCCTCTGTTGAGAGACCGGATATATGGCAGCAATCTTCATCTCTGTTTTGACATCAATTTTTGAAAACTTGGCTTGCAATAAACGAGGAGTCCATATATGGGTATATTTAGGACTGGATTTATGGTTTTTTTTGTCGGCATAGGCCGCCGTCTTGAAACTTGCAGTCAGTACGCAACGTCTAACGCCTTTAGCGTTTCCTCAGTTATCGCACCCTCAACCAAACCTTTCTGTTTTTGAAAGCTTTTCACAGCCGCCATTGTTTTCGGGCCCATTATACCATCGATAGGCCCCGGGTTAACACCGGCGTCCGCCAAGGCCTGTTGGATTTTGCGTACTAGCGCTGGCGTAGTCTTCACTACTTCCGAGGTGGCCTCGCTTATCGCCGCCTGGCCTGTTGTAACCGCTTCACTAAATTTTGTTTCGGCAGTAACCCCTAAATCCTGAGCGACTTCGGCTGTTTTTTCAACAGTCTGCTCCGTAGCGCTTTCAACTGCTTCGACTGATTTTTTAACTGTGGACTCTGCCATAGTGCCGATGGTTTCACTTTTACTGCCGTTCGTTTCAACGGTTTTATCCGCTATTTCCGAAACGGGACTCGCCGTCACGCTCTCGGTAACGGTTTGCTCAGGCTGTTTGCTGGTTTCTTTCTGCTCATCGCCACAGCCGTACATGAACACAGTAACGGCTAGCAGGACAATGATTCTTGCGTCGATGTTATTTGTCTTCATTGTCTAAACTCCTGATTTAAAGAATAAATCCCTTGAAAAGGGCCCCTTGAACCGGATACGACATTAAGGTCGATAACCAATTGATTGACTAATGCGTTGGAAAAGACACAAATCAGCTAGTGATTCTGCGGCTTTAATTCAAGTGGCTTTGGCCGTTGCACTCAGAACGGGATTAAAGCCTGAGAATAGCTACCAGACCTATAAAATAAACCACTTAGGTCATCATATACTTATTTTTCAGTAATTTGAATTTAAACCTCTTGGCGACCTAAGCGGAATAGTCGGGGAAAGAGGTCGGGGTTAATTTCAGAGTCAGCGTCTTTTCTACCCCCTGCACACGACTTCGACGAAAGGCACTTCCCAAGCCGAGCATTGACAACGCTTGCGGTATTGTTCGTCGCCGTCGTCGGCATGGCGGCGGATCATCGCAAGCACGGTCACTTTTTCCGCATTGACGTATTTGTCCGCCCATTCGTGTTGGGCTTTTTGCGACAACGCGGCTACGGTTTCGCCGCCGGATTGCAAAACTAATTTGCCGTTGATACGGGCGAAATTCAGTTCGCTGCCCGGTTTTAATTCCGCGAGACGCCGGTGTATCGGGTGTTGTTCGGGAAATGAACCGGCATAGCCGATGTTAAAGTCTTTTAAGCCTAGGATTTCGTAATCGCGAAGAATGATTGGCCGATCTTGCGCATCCAGCTCCGGCGCTTCGGTAATCAATAAATGATCGCCTCGTATCTCGGACATATAGGGGTTGCGAAGATCCTTACGATGCATCAAGCAAAGCGTTTCTCGCGCGCGGGTCATTGCAACATAGAGTAGACGGCGCTGCTCTTCTTCTCCGGCTCGCGAATTCCAACCGCCGTCGATTATCACGACATGATCGAATTCGAGACCTTTGACCGAATGCACGGTGCCGAGCAAGACGCCCTGTCCGAAGGTTCGGTCGAGACGTTGTTCGGCGAGCGTTTCGGCGATGAAATCGAGGGTTTGACTGTTGGCCGTTTCGCCGTCTCCGGTTTCATTCCGCCAGTCGTCGAGAAATTCTTTGAGCTGCATCAGCCAGGGATTGCCCGGTTGCTCGCCATAATGTTCGTCCAGCCAACCGAGCCAATAAGACGGGCGCGTCAGCGGTTCCGGATGATGTTTCAGCGTATCGAGTAAGCCCACGTTTTCGCGGATACGAAACGGCGGCGGCCTGCGATCGGCCGGCAGCACGATGCTTACCGGAACCCCTTGCGCCTCGAAAACGGCTCGGACCGGACTTAAATAGCGCCATTCGCGCGCGAGTACCGCGCAGTTCGGCCATTGCAGGCGAACGTCTAATTGCCGCAGCCGCTTGAGTTCTTCGGCAACCTGCAAGGCTTGCATCGACTCGCCTACGGTATCGATTTGCCTGACTCTGCCCCGCGTTAAAGTATCGAGCGCTTGCCATCGCCCGCCGAGCTCGAGGTTGCCGCGCTGTTTGTTGATGCGTATCGGATGCTGTTGTTTCATCCGATCTCGGTTATGACCGATCAAGGCGTTCGCGGCGGCGATGATATGAGCGCTCGAGCGGTAATTTTCGACTAAGTAATGTACCTGCGCTTGATAGTCTTGCTGAAATTGCCGGATGAATTCGACATTCGCGCCGCGAAATTGGTAAATATTCTGATCGTCGTCGCCGACCGCGAGAATCGTCAATTTACTGTCTTCGTCGAGACTGCGCCCGGCAATCGCCAAAATGAGCCGGTATTGCTCCGCGTCGATATCCTGGTATTCATCGACCAGGATAAAGCGGTAACCGGCCAGCAATCGGTCTCGGGCCGCGTCCGGTTCGACGCCGAGCAAATTTTTTTCGCCTTTCAACAGGGCAATCGCCTCGCCGATCATTTCGGCGAACGGTTCGCTCGAGGCATCGCCGTCGCCGTACAAACCGCTTACGGCATGTCCGGTCAAGCGCAAGCTGAAACCGTGATAGGTTTGCACGGTTACGTAGCGTGCCTCATCGCCGGCCAGCTCGATCAGCCGGCGACGAATTTCATTGGCGGCTGAACGGTTGAAACACAGCACTAAAATCGCCTGCGCCGGGACTTGCTTGACGCGCAGCAAATACGCGCAGCGGTGCACGACGACGCGCGTCTTGCCGGAGCCGGGCCCCGCCAGAATCAGCGCATTGTCGTCTTCCGGCGCCGAGACCAGCGCGATTTGTTCGGGATTATTTAGATCGGAGGCGATGCGCTGAAAGGCTTGTTGGCTGGCAGCGCGTTCGAGTATTTCCTTGCGCCCGGCAAAATAGCGCTGCACGAATTCGGCCTTATCGAGCGAAAAATAGGCGACGACGAAGGCCAGCGCCTGACCGATTTTTTCGAGTCCGCGCCGCGCATATTCATTCATCACATGCACCTGAAACACCCGTTCGCCGTAATGCTGGGACAGCGGCTCGTAATCGCCCTTGCGGTAGCGGCGCGACTTTGCTTCAGGCAAGACATTGATGGTCATCGCCTGCCGGAAAACCGCAAGGCCTTTTTGCAAGGTAATGATTTTTTGTTCGTGCAAAAAATTCAGCGCCCGCTCGACTGCCGCGAGCGGGTCCTTCACCTCCGCCAATGCGACCGCATCCTGCCGCAAAGCCGACAGCAAATCTTCGGCGGCAAATTCGACCAGCACATCGGCGGCCGGCGGCGCGCCTTCCGGCACCCGGCCGACGATGCAATCCAACACGATCTTGGCGATGCCTTGCCGTTTTTCGGCAGTCGCAATCAGCGCGGGCCAGCCGCGGTTTAGTTTGACCGCATATTGATCGAGCCCACGATGATGCACAAATAAACTGCCTTTGTTGCCGGCCAAACCCAAACCGTCCCGGCTTAGACTGTTCAACAAAAGGCGCAGCGCTTCCAAATGGCTTTGTTCGAAACCTTGATCCAGCAAATGTTGGTTTAAATGCCGAAGCGACAAAACCTGCCAATCGTCGTCTGCGGCATCGGGGGCTAATTCGCGCATCGCAGCGATCATCGCGCGCTCCAGTTTGCAGACGGCAGTTAATTGAGCCTGCGATGATTGAGCCACCTTGTAGCGAATGAATGCAGTCAGCAGCAGACTTTTTTGAATTAGCCCCTGCTCGGCCATGTCGTATAAAGTTCGAATCACGCGTTGGCTGGCCGTTTCGCCGGGTTTGTCTTCGTCATTTTCGGCAAACGCGCCGAGCATCGCCAGTTGGTCGGCGCTGAAGCCTTCGTCGCTGTCGGCATTGAACAATTCTTCGAGAATCGCCAGCCAGCGCTTTTTCTGACGCTGCGAAAGCGGTAATTTATCGATCTTGGCTTCGGCTTCGTCGAGACTTTTGACCTTCGGTCGACCCTGGAAAACTTGCGTACGGTTTTCGTTGCGCTCGACGAAACCGGCCCGCTCCAGCCAAGAAACCGCCGTGACGACCTTGGTCGCGGCGTTATAATCGTCGCTACCGAACGACGTGTCGACCGCATCGTTTTGCAATAGCTCGCCGGCCGTCAAGACGACATTGCCGAACTTGTCTTTTTTGCATCGCCTGATTCCGCGAAGCAACTGCGCGATATCGCGTTGCGTAATTTGAGAATGCGCCGATAGTTTGAATTGCGTGTCGATATCGTTCTCATCGAATAACAGCACGCATTCGGCATCCTGGCGGTCGCGCCCGGCGCGCCCCGCTTCCTGCAAATAGTTTTCGAGCGAGCCTGGAATGTCAGCATGAATCACCAAGCGTACGTCTTCCTTGTCGATACCCATGCCGAACGCATTGGTCGCGCTGATTACACGGGTGATGCCGCCAACGAAGTTTTCCTGGATATGCTTTTTCTCGGCCGCGTCCTTACCGGCGTGAAAGGCCTCGGCTTGCCATCCCGCTTGTTGCAGAAACTCGGTTACCGCTTCGGTGTTTTTTTGGGTCGAGCAATAAACGATCGCGCTGCCGGTCTCGCCGGTCAATCGCTCGGTCAATAGGCCATGGATGCGCGGGTATTTGTCGGCGGCATTGACGGTCTGCACTTCGAAATGCAAATTGCTGCGTTCGACGCCGCCCTCGAAAACCGCCAGTTCCTGACCCAAATGAGCGCGAAAATAATCGATAATTTCATCCTTGACGTCTTGCTTCGCGGTCGCGGTGAAGCATTGCACCGGCGGCAGCGGCGCTCGGTGCTTCGCGGCAAATTCCTTGATGAAGCGCGCGGCATAGAGATAATCGGGCCGAAAATCGTGTCCCCATTTTGATAAACAATGCGCTTCGTCGAACACCCAGCAACCGATTTCCCGTTGCGCGATCGCATTTTGAAAACCGGTATTGCGCAATTGCTCGGGAGAGACATAGAGTATCGCGATGTCGCCCAACTGTATCGCTCTGAGCACTTCGCCTCGCTCTGGAGCGGTCAACAAACCGTAGAGCGCGGCAACATTCGGTGCGCCGGTTTTATTGCGCAAATTATCGACCTGATCCTTCATCAAGGCCTGCAGCGGCGAAATCACGACCGTCAACACGCCGCGCCGCTGATAGCGAACCAATGCCGGCAATTGAAAACACAGCGACTTACCGCCGCCGGTCGGCAATACCGCAAACAACGGCCGGTCGCTCATCGCGGCTTGCACGATCGCTTGCTGTAAGCTGCCGCCGTCATCGCTTGCCGGTTCCTCGCGAAAAGCCGGAAATCCGAAATAGCGCGTCAATTGACTCACCGGATCGTGCACGCCGGCGCAATAAGCGCATGCCGGATTGCCGCATGAAATATCGCGCAGTTGACTTAACACCGGCGCGACATCGTGAAAGCGTTGCCGAACCCACGGCGGCAACACCGAATTGCCGCCCGCGACCCGCAGCCAGGCTAGGCAATAAGCCAACGCTTGACGCAAACGAGGATCGGGCAGATAGGACAACACGACTTTGTTGAATGCGGTCTCGCAGACTTTACCGGACGACGTTTGCTTGAATATATCGAAGGCTTGAGAAGCACCCGGCAACTCGGCCCCGACGGACTTCATCATGCGGCAGATTCCGCTGAAATACGGATCGCCGGAAAAGGCGTAATGATAAAACGATACGATGCCGAAGGCTTGTTGCTGTTCGCGCAAGGCATCCCATTGATCTTGAAGCAGCGACTCGGCCAACTTGGCGTCGAGCAAAGGATCGCTCAGGCCATCGCGCACCAATTTGTAATTCTTGACGAGGCGATGATAGGGATTTTCGGGAAAGGCTAGCGGCGACAGATATAGCGTATCGACGACCGGTTTATTCAAAAAGGCATGGTTCTGTGCTATCGCGCGGCAAACCGGCAGGTCGTGACCGATCAGGTTATGGCCGAGGAGACATCCGGCCTCGGCGGCAAAGCGGTCGAACTCGGCCAAGACGCTTCGGATATCGAAAGGCGCTTTGCGAATAAAATCCCGGCCTCGAAAACGCCCGCCGAGCGCGAAAATCTCGCCGTTTTCGTTGGTTTCGAGATCGAGGCTACAACAAGTATTTTGAAAGGCTTGCCAGTCCGTTGTCATGGTTGTCTATTTCTCGCGCGGAGGCGCGAAGTTATTTGTTGATTGATTGTAAACCATTCTTATGTTCCGCTATAGGGGTAGAGAAGAGCCGTTTCAGGCTCTCCCCTCCCTCCGAACCGTGCGTGCGGTTCTCCCGCACACGGCTCTCCAGTCGATAGTTTCCTCATCGGGATTGACTCGCTTGCGCATGGGCTTCAGTCAGTGTGAAAAGTCCCAGGTTTGCGAAGTAGGCATTCGGCCATTGTTGATGGTCTCTGACGTTCCTCCCTGTCCCGCTCCCTTTCTTTTGGTACTTGCGCAAGATACTTCTGAGTCTGCACCGGACATATCCGTCCATTGCTTTCAACTCGCTCTTGTGGGCGTGTTTAAAGTAGTTAAACCAGCCGCGTAATATCGGATTGAGTCGGTGAATCACGGTATCGATTGAAACTCCCTGGCTTCGCCGGGTCTGCGCTCTTATCTTATCCCGCATCGCCTTTCGGCTTTTCTTGCGGATTAAGTGCAGTCCCTTTTTGAAGGTGTAGCCCAGAAAGTCGAATCCGTGTGGGTCGTTTTGTTCGTTGACAAGCCTTGTCTTGTCAGGATGCAGTTCGAGCTGGTGGTGCGCCATCCACTGTTTCACTTCGGTCAGGGCTGCGTCGGCTTCCGCTTCGCTGGCCGCTAAGATGATGAAGTCATCCGCATAGCGCACCAGGCGATACCGGTCGCCAATCAGGTGATCCAGTTCGTTGAGGTAGATGTTCGCCAGTAACGGACTCAGTACCGCCCCTTGTGGCGTCCCCTGCTTGGGCTTCCAGCTTTCGCATTCGGTCATGATGTCCTGTTTTAAATAGGCTTCCAGCAAGTTGAGCAAACGTCGGTCAGCGAGTCGCTCGCCAAGTTTGCTCATGAGTAGGTCATGACTGATGTTGTCGAAGTAGCCTTTGATGTCGGCATCGACTACCCAGGTGTAGCCGGCTTTGAGCCATTCATCGACCGCTCTTAAGGCGTCTTTACAACCTCTGCCCGGTCTGAATCCGTGGCTGCTGTCTCTGAAGGTGTGCTCAAAGATCGGTTCTATCACCAGCTTGATCGCCATCTGCACCACCCGGTCTTTGACCGTGGGTATGCCTAAGGGCCGCTCGCCGCCTCCGGTCTTCGGGATCATTACCCGTTTGACCGCTTGCGGTTGGTACGTTCCGCTTTGCAGTTGCTGCTGGAGTTCTTGCAGATACTGCTCCGCTTTACTTTCAAATCGCTCGATACTGATCTTGTCTATGCCGGCCGCGCCCCGGTTACTTTTCACCCGTTGCCAGGCGATCCGTAAGGTTCGCTCCGCATAGATTTTGTCCATCATACTATGCCATTTGCCTCCTTTGACACCGTTGCCCAGTGCCGCCAACATGCGCTCCGTCCATAATCCGGCTTTCACCCCCGGACACTGTTCCAGTGCCGGGGTGTCTGTTTCCTGTCTAGTCTTTTCTGACACTGTGGATTCTATCTCTTCGGTTGCCTTTTCATATTCAGTTCGCATCTATCTTCCTACCCTCCTTAGCTAAAAGCGGTTTTGCTTCCCGCTCGTCTCAACGGCTACAGGACGTAAGACAGAGCCGGTTTCACGCTACGCCCTGCTGTCGGGATTTCTGGTTCGGCTTTCCCACAAGCTCTTCGGGGCTCTGTCTGTATCCGTCTTCACTACTATGAGGGCTCTGACTCCTGCCGGTCGTTCACTGCAACCGACAGGTCTCCCCGCTTGCTACGTACTACCTTCCTGTCATTCAATCTCCAAACATCCCATGCAGTCAGATCATCGCTTTATCAGCCAAATCAGCGTGATCTGTGATTTCCAGGCTTCGCCATGGAACGGAAGGCTCGCCACTGCACAGAACCGAAACAAGTTTGCCTTACTACAGACTGACAGTTCATTTCCGGTTACTCCCCACCCCACCTCGCGGTGACGCAGTTACCTTCAATTTCAGAGCTTTTGGCTTGCTCTGGTACGGACTTTCACCGTACAGGTAGTACGCCCTCACGGGCGTACCATTCCCAAGCTCTGCTTGGGAAACAGCGATAACAGCGATAATATGAATTTTCTGTCACCCAAGCTCCGGCTTGGGTAACCCGTCCGGGAAGCTCTTGCTTCCCGTATCCCCAGAGCCTGACGGAGAATCGAAATGCCCAGAAGCAGTTACCGCGTGCTGATGAATCCCTGCCCACATTTCCTGACCGCGACGATCAACCACTGGTTACCGCTGTTTACGCGCCCGCAAACGGTCGATATCATCTTGGAGTCCTGGCGGTTTTTGCAGCAAAACGCCGGATTCCGGCTCTAAGGTTATGTCATTTTGGAAAATCATTTGCACCTGAGCGCCGCTTCCGATGATTTGAGCCGCGACATGCGGCGCTTCAAATCCTACACGGCGAGGCGCATCATCGAACTTCTGGAACGACAACAGTCGGCAAGACTTCTGGAACTGCTGGCTTTTATCAAACGCGCACACAAGCAGGAAAGCCGTTATCAGGTTTGGGAAGAGGGCAATCATCCGCAACTGATCGAATCCGACGCGGTCATGCGGCAAAAACTGGACTATATTCATTTCAATCCCGTCAAACGCGGCTATGTTGACCGACCGGAACACTGGCGGTATTCCAGCGCACGGAATTATCTGGGGCAGGCGGGTTTGATCGACATCATTCGCGACTGGTGAGTTTCGGGAAGCAGGAGCTTCCCAGCCTGGTTTCCCAAGCGGAGCTTAGGAAACAGCGAATACTGCATCCGCTCACACCCAAAAATTTGCCCCGCTCATTCCCAAGCTCTGCTTGGGAATGCAGTCTCGGAAGCTCCGCTTCACGAATTCGGCAAGCGGAGCTTGTGAAACAGCGAACAGCGATAACAAAACACCGAATCCGCCAATGAACCGAACCGAACGCTTTTACGCGATTGAATACCTGCTACGCCAGCAGCGCGTCGTGCCGATCGCCGTTTTTCTCGAACGACTCTGCTTCTCCCGCTCCACGTTCACGCGCGACATCGAATATCTACGCGACCGCTTGCATGCGCCGATCGTTTGGGACCGTGAGGAAGGCGGTTATCGCTTCGACGATCCGCCTCGTGACGGACCGCCTCATGAACTGCCCGGCTTATGGCGGGGTTACAAACTTGGCTACGTGCCGCGCATCGACAATGCCGCCTGCTGCCATTTGTTGGATAACAGCAGGCGCTTGAGCGCGCGTATCGTTGCCTTGAACGAGTCGCGTAATCCATGGGAGCGCATCCAGTTCGCGGTTCATCTGCAGGATCGGCCACCAGTATGAGCGCGTTAATAGGCTTGCTGCTGGTTTTTCTGGGCTTTCTGTATTTACTGTGGCGTTTGTTGTGCTGGCTTTGCGACATCGATCATCGCCAGGAAAGCTTCTTGAAATGGTTAATAAGCGGTTTGCTGTTATCCATTTTCTTTGGAGAATGAAAACAACCCGACTGCATTTTCCGGTGCCCGCAGCTCTCCGTGGGAGCCCATACCTTGGCGGTCGAGGCAAGATCAATATGCATTCCCACGCTAGGGCGGTGGGAACGAGGAATCTTTTCCGCTCATTCCCAAGCTCGGCTTGGGAATGCAGTCTCGGAAGCTCTGCTTCACGTAACCGGCAAGCAGAGCTTGCAGGATCGTTTCCCAAGCGGAGCTCTCATCGTTATATACCTTTCGCACTTCAAATTTCGGCAGTGTCTTAAGAGGCGCCGGGGTGCTCGGCAAAGGCTTTGCCAGCATGGAGCTGACATAGAGCCTACATGGACGTATTCACGGCGTCCTTTGACGGCCCCCCGGTGCCGAATTTTGATCTCCGATAGGTATACATAAGTCAAAAATTACCGTTTTGCAATCTTAGCCAATGAGGCCTCGATACCATTTTTTGTCGCCCAACGTTCCCGACTTTCCCTCACCTAACGCTAGGTGAGGAAAAGTCACTGATGTTCAATATCCCGAGATTTATCAAACAGCACCGTTTCCAGGTATACGATGACCTCTGTTTAGCAAGTTTACCGATACTTGTGTATAACGGCGAGAGCTCTGCTTGGGAATGCAGGCCCGGAAACTCCGCTTTACGAGGCCGGCAAGCAGAGCTTGCGGGATCGTTTCCCAAGCGGAGCTTGGGAAACAGCAAGATACTCAAATCTTCCGCACAATATCGGCAATCAAGTCCGGCCCTTTATAGATCAAACCGCTGTAAACCTGGACTAGACTCGCGCCGGCCTGTATTTTCTCTAACGCGTCGTCCCCGCTCAGGATTCCGCCGGCCGCGATAATCGGTAATTTGCCGTTCAATTCCGCAGCTAATGCCGCCACGACTTCAGTCGACTGTTGCTTGACCGGCGCTCCGCTCAAGCCGCCGGCCTCTTCGGCCAATTTATGGCCCGCGATTGCATCCCTTGCGATCGTCGTGTTGGTTGCAATAACCGCGTCGATTTCAAACTCGAGCAATAGCGCTGCGATATGGCGGACCTCATCCGGCGTCAAGTCGGGCGCGATCTTGAGCGCCAATGGAGTGTATTTGCCGTGTTCCCGTTGTAATTTGAGCTGTTCTTCTTTCAATGCCGAAATCAGGCTTTTGATTTCGTCGCCCTGCTGCAATTGCCGGAGGTTTTTCGTGTTCGGCGAGGAAATGTTGATCGTGATGTAACCGGCCGCGCGGTAGGTTTTGCGCAAGCCGATCAAATAATCGTCGGCGGCCTTTTCGATCGGCGTGTCGAAATTCTTGCCGATGTTGATGCCGAGCACGCCTTTGTATTGACAATATTCGACGCGGTTCAACAGATGATCGATGCCTTTATTATTGAAGCCCATGCGATTGATGATCGCCTGATGCTCGGGCAGACGGAACAGGCGCGGTTTCGGATTACCCGGTTGCGGACGCGGCGTGACCGTGCCGATTTCGATAAAGCCGAAGCCCATATCGGCCAGCGCATCGATATAATCGCCGTTTTTGTCGAGCCCGGCGGCCAGACCGACCGGATTCTTGAATTCGATCCCCATGATCTTGACCGGTTTGGCCGGCAATCTAGGATAGAGCACCGATGACAATCCCGAACGATGCGCGGCTTGCAGCGCTTTCAAGGTTAGATTGTGGCTGACTTCGGGGTCGAGAGAAAATAATAGCGGGCGAATTAATGGATATAGATTCATCGATTGAAAAGGTGAGAAAAAGAAATGTCAGTAAGGAATGAGCTCGAAATAACTTTGGTTTTTGATTCACGAACCCTCTTCCGGAAGGGGATGGGAACGGGGATATTCATCGTTCCCACGCAGAACGTGGGAAGCATTTGAAGAAGTTATTTTATGCTTGTTCCTAACAAGAAGGCTGCAATTTTGAGAACTACCCAAGTTATTTCCGAAACGGCAGCATGCGAAGCAAGGTATTATCTTTCGAAATACTGTGATGATACAGCGCGGCCAAGACATGCAAGCCAATTACGTAATAACCGACCGTGCCGACTGTCGCATGGACTTCCTTAATTGTTTTGGCGAGCTCCGGATTTTTGCCGATCAACGGCGGAAGTTCCAAGCCGAAAAAGGGTATTGGTTTGCCGGCTGCGCTTAGCATGAACCATCCGGCCAAAGGCATACCGATCATCAACAAATAAAGACTCCAGTGAACGGCGGAAGCCAAATATTTTTGCCATGCGGCAATGGCGGGTTCGATCACCGGCTTGACGTTACTCAGGCGTACAGTCAGACGCAGCCACACCAATAAGCCGACCGACAGCCCCAGCATGAAATGCCACATTTTCAACGCTTCACGCGGATCGCTACCTTTCGGGTACAGTACGCGCAATTCGATGCAGGCATACAGCCCAACCATCAGCAAAAATATTAGCCAGTGCAGGCCGATCGCCAACGAACCGTAACGTCGAGGCGTGTTTTTCCAACTCATTTCTTTTTTCCCTAGTTCCAGAGACAGTGAAAGTATTCATATCTCTTGATGTTCTTCATGGTGAATAAATTTTTTTATGATGTATTCGCCAATTTAAAATTCGGTGCGCTTCAGGCCGGGTTCCCACGCAGGGCGAGGGAACCCTCTTTAATTAAAGCATTATTGCTTAGACACCAGGCCTTTTGCGAACGCGATAGCTTTTTCCGCCAAATCGTTGACCAACGACGGGCTATCGCCATGAGGCTCGATTTCGCCGAACGGCTTGCCGTTTTCCTGTGTGAACTTCAATATAAAATACCCCAGTGGCGCAAAAGCCAACAAAGCAATAACTAACATTGCCACAACCAGTTGAATAAGATCACCGGACATGATTACCTCCTCGTTTTTATAACATTATTTTTTTTATTGGAATCAGGAATATAACTCTGTCATTCCGATGGCTCAAGTGAAAAATGCAATTTCCGATATGAATCTCGGTTTTTCACCGCTCCAAACCAAGCCTATTCGCTAAACCAATCGGTTGCTTTGCCTAAATTATCGTCGTATACTTCCGACCTAGCTTACTTGATCAAGCTGGCATAACACTTATAAACATACTTCTGGAGGTATTGATTATGAAATGGGAAACACCTAGCTACACAGACCTGCGTTTCGGTTTTGAAGTAACAATGTACATCTACAACCGTTAATCATTACGGTCGAATAATAAAAGGGGCTTGTAAAAGCCCCTTTTTTTTGCGTCGAATTCCTATTTCGAATAAGAAATTTTCCCGGCTTGACATAAAATGACGCTGCCAGCCTTTCAGCGCCCCGCCAACAAAGCTCTAGCCGTTTGCGGACAACCTTTAATTGACGTATGATTCAGCTCTTTTAATCATTCGAAACAATGCCATGAAAATCAGAGTTCTCGGCTCGGCAGCCGGCGGCGGTTTTCCGCAATGGAACTGCAACTGCCACAATTGTCATCGTATTCGCCGCAATGAAATGAACGGCGTCCCTCGCACTCAGTCGTCGATCGCGGTCAGCACCGACGACCGAAATTGGCTGCTCTTCAATACCTCCCCCGACATCCTGACGCAGCTCCATGCATTCCCTGCAATACAGCCCCGCGAAGGCGTGCGCGACACCGGCATCAAGGCAATCCTGCTGATCGACAGTCAAATCGATCATACAACCGGTTTATTGATGCTGCGTGAAAGCCGGCAGCCGCTCGATATTTATTGCAGCGACATGGTCAAACAAGACCTCAGCACCGGCTTCCCGACCTTCAAAATGCTCGAAGATTACTGCACCGTCAATCATCATCCGGTTCCGCTAGACGGCAGCAGCTTTACGATTCCAGGCATCGAAGATGTGAAATTTTATACCCAGTCGCTAAAAAGCAAGGCGCCGCCTTATTCACCGCATCGCCACGACCCGCATGACGGCGACAATATCGGCGTGATCATCGAACAAATTTCGACCGGAAAAAAAGTCTTCTACGCACCGGGTCTCGGCGAGATCGAACCGCATGTGATGGACGCCATGCAACTGGCCGATTGCGTAATGGTCGACGGCACATTTTGGACCGACGACGAAATGGTCTCGCAAAACATCAGTCATAAACGCGCCCGAGAAATCGGCCATTTACCGCAATCGGGCCCAGGAGGCATGATCGAAGTGCTGAACGGCCTACCGAACACCCGTAAAATATTAATCCATATCAATAACACCAATCCGATTTTGGACGAAGATTCCGAGCAGCGTAAAACTCTCGATGCCGCCGGCATCGAAGTATCCTACGACGGCATGGAAATCGATTTATAAAGACTTATAAAAGAAACCCCGGTAAATCCTATGAGTAACAGCGAATCAAAACCTTGGACCCGCGAAGAATTCGAGGCCCAGCTTCGCGGGATGGAAAAGTATTACCATATCCATCACCCGTATCACACGCTGATGAACGAAGGCAAACTGACCAAGGAACAAATCCAAGGATGGGTCGCGAACCGCTATTATTATCAGGTCATGATTCCGATCAAGGACGCAAACATCCTGGCCAATTGTCCGGATCGCAAAACCCGCGCGATCTGGATTCAACGCATTCTGGATCATGACGGCCATCCGAACGACCCCGGCGGCATCGAAGCCTGGATTCGGCTCGGCATTGCGGTCGGCCTGACGCGCGATGAAATCACCTCAGAGCAATATGTGTTACCCGGCGTGCGTTTCGCGGTCGACGCTTATGTCAACTTCGCGCGCCGCGCCGATTGGCATGAGGCCGCCAGTTCGTCATTGACCGAACTGTTCGCGCCGAAAATACATCAGCAACGCCTCGACAACTGGCCGACGCATTATCCGTGGGTTGAAAAGGAAGGTTACATTTATTTTCGCAAGCGTCTCTCCGAAGCGCGCCGCGATGTCGAACACGGACTGGAATTGACGCTGGACTGGTTCAAGACCCGCGAACAGCAGGAACGCATGGTCGAAATCCTGCAGTTTAAACTAAATGTGCTCTGGACGATGGCCGATGCGATGTACATGGCCTATATCAACGAGATGCCGCCTTATTTCAATGTCAAACCTTGACCGACAACGAATTCGGTGATGGGAGAATGTCATGCAAACGGCGATACAAAAACATTTGTTCAGCATTTCCGATTACGATCGTATGGCGGAACGCGGCCTGTTCGATGAAGACTCCCGCATTGAATTGATTGATGGAGAGTTTTTCGATATGGCGCCGATTGGCAGCAGGCATGCAAGCATCGTCAGTTTTTTGGCCAGCGCCTTGATAAAACAACTGAGCGACCGAGCAATCATGCGCATTCAAGACCCGGTGCGGCTCGGCGATTTTTCCGTGCCGCAACCCGACTTGGCGGCCGTCGAACCTAAAACCGATTTTTATCGAACACGGCATCCGGAAGCGAACGAAATTCTGTTGCTGATCGAGGTGTCCGACTCGACCGCCAATTACGACTTGAACACCAAAATTCCGCTCTATGCCAAATATGCGGTTCCCGAGTGCTGGCTAATCGATATCGACAAAAAAACGGTGACCCGCTTTACCGAACCGCTTGAAAACAGCTATAAAATGCAGCACATTTACCATGCCGACGAATCCGTGCAATCGATTCAATTCGATTGCCTTTCAATCAACTTAGGCAGCCTACTTGATTGAAAAGGCAAAACCGGAACCTCACCGCAACCTGCATACTTGAAAATTTTTCGGCATTACCATTAGCCATTATTCGAATCAAAGCACTATGACCATCGACCCGGACAAAAATATCCGCTTCTCGCCTACGCACCGACTGCAATGGGAAGAAGCGCAACAAAAAGACGTGATTCTCTATCCCGAAGGCATGGTCGAGCTCAATCAAAGCTCCGCCGAAATCCTAAAGCTTTGCGACGGCAACCGTAAACCGCAGCAAATCGTCGACGAATTGGAACGAAAGTTCGAAACCACAGGTCTTCGTAACGACATCATCGCATTTCTGGAAGTAGCACTGAAAAATGGCTGGATCAAACAAGATTAACATTACCCCACCTCGCTGGCTGCTGGCCGAGCTGACTTATGCTTGCCCGCTGCAGTGTCCTTATTGCTCGAATCCGCTCGATTACGCAAAATACCCGTCGGAGCTTTCAACCGATGACTGGAAACGCGTCTTGTCTCAAGCGCGCAAGATGGGCGCGGTGCAATTAGGCTTGTCCGGCGGCGAACCGCTGGTCCGCCGCGATTTGTCCGAACTGATCAGGCACGCGCGCGAATTGGGCTATTATTCGAACCTGATCACATCGGGCTATGGCCTGACTGAAGAGCGCATCGTCGAACTGAGACAAGCCGGGCTCGACCATATTCAGGTCAGCATTCAAGCCAGTACGCAGGAATTGAACGACCATATTGCCGGCACCACGTCTTACGAACATAAGAGAGAAGTCGCGCATTTGGTCAAGAAACACGGTTATCCGATGGTCTTGTGCGTCGTGATTCACCGCGAAAACATTCATCAGATGCAACAGATTCTCGAAATGGCCGAAGAACTCGGCGCCGATTATCTGGAACTGGCAAACACCCAATATTACGGCTGGGCCCATGCCAACCGCGACCTGTTGCTACCGACCCAAGAGCAATTCGAACAGGCCGAAGCGATCGCTCAAGCCTATAAGGAAAGAGTTGCCGGCAAGATGAAAATCTATTATGTCGTGCCGGATTATTACGAAGACCGCCCGAAAGCCTGCATGAACGGCTGGGGCACGACTTTCTTGACGATCGCGCCGGACGGCGTCGCGCTGCCTTGCCATTCGGCGCGCGAATTGCCGGGGTTGGATTGCCCGAACGTCAACGATTACAGCATTGAGGAAATCTGGACCGAGTCGAAGGCCTTCAATTTTTTCCGCGGTTTCGACTGGATGAAGGAGCCGTGCCGCAGTTGCGACGAAAAGGAAAAAGACTTCGGCGGCTGCCGCTGCCAAGCCTATTTGTTGACCGGCGATATGTATAACACCGACCCGGTCTGCAGTAAATCGCCGAACCGGCATGTCGTACAAGAAGCCATCGACTCCGCGAAGTCCGCATCATTGGCGCCAGGCGAGAAGCCGTTGATTTTCCGCAATAGCAAAAATTCGCGGGATTTTGCATAAACTTTGCGCATCGCGCTACTTTGCTTGGACAGCCGCAATGAGTAATTAAGCCTCAATGGCTTCGAGAGTCGCGCCGTAGGCGTCGCTCCCACACTACTCCATGTCCGATCGTTCCCACAAAGAGCAGTACTGCTATTAAGTTAACGGAACCCGTCATTCCGGCATGGATTGCCGGAATCCAGTTGTCATGAATGACAGGCTTTTGTGGATCCCATAAGCCTCCGTGAAAACCCATACATTGACCGCCGAAGAAAGATCGGTATGCATTCCCACGCTGGAGCGGTGGGAACGAGGAAGTCATGTAGCCCGTATGCAGCGCAGCGAAATACGGGGAGTTCCGTGCCCCGAAACTCCCGGATTACGCTTTGCTTCATCCGTGCTACTTTCGAAAAAAGGTGCGCGATGCGCACCCTACGTCGATTCTCTTACAAACCTTCCCACGGCGTGAACAGGCCTTCGGTCTCGACGCCGAACATCGCCAGAATCCGCCCTACTCCGTCATCGACCATCGCTTCGATCGAGTTCGATTTATTGTAAAAGGCCGGCATCGGCGGATAAATGATGCCTCCCATTTCGGTCGCGGCTGCCATATTGCGAATATGCGCAAGATTCAACGGCGTTTCGCGCGGCATGATCACCAAGCGCCGGCGCTCCTTCAGCACGACGTCGGCCGCGCGAGAAATCAGGTTGTCGCCGAAACCGTGCGCGACCGCCGCCAACGTTTTCATCGAACACGGCGCGATAATCATGCCTTCGGTCTTGAAACCGCCGCTCGCGATCGTCGCCGCGACATCGTTGATTTCATGCGTCACATCGGCCCATTCATAGATCTGTTTACGCGACATAGCCATCTCGTGCTTCAGATTGACCAAGCCGGCCGATGAAATGACCAAATGCGTTTCCCAGTCCGGTTTTTCACGCAACACTTGCAGAAATCGAAGTCCGTAAATCGCGCCGGTCGCGCCGGTAATGCCGATGACGAGTCGTTTTTTTGTATTCATGACTTTATTAATTCTGAAAAAGCTTAACGACCATTTTGTCGGTCGCTGACACCAAGGCGTCGATCATGTCCTTGCCCTGTGCGATATGCCCGGCATTCGGCAATACGCTGAATTCGGCATGCGGCATCGCTTTATGCAATCGCCAACCGGCCTCGATCGGACAGACCAAGTCGTTGCGGCCATGAATGATGATCGCCGGAATAACATCTAAACAAGCGCAATTGTCGAGAATCCGATTTTCTTCGATGAAATAAGCATTTCTCGCGTAGTGCAGTTCCATGCGGACTTGTTCGAGCATCGTATGCGTTGCGTGTTTCTCATGCGGAACCGGCTTGAAATCGGCGCCCAAAGCGACTTGCCCGCCCCATGCGGTCCATTCTTTCGCCGCGCGCAGCCGCGCCAACTCGTCCTCCCCCCACAAGACATCGCACAAACCTTGCACCGGGTCCTGCTCAAATTCGGCGGGAATACAATCGGCCAAGCGCGACCATTGCTCCGGATAGATGCGCCCCGCTCCGTTTTTAATAAACCAATCCAAATCTTTTTGCCGCGCCAAGAACACGCCGCGAATGATCAGTCCAAGCACCTTGTCGGTATGCTGCTGAGCATACAACAAAGCAAGCGCACCGCCCCACGATCCGCCGAACACGAGCCATTGTTCGATGTTCAATTGAATGCGAATCCGCTCCATGTCGTCGATCAAGGCTTGGGTATTATTGTCTATCAATTCGCCGAACGGCAGCGACTGCCCGCAGCCGCGCTGGTCGAATAGAACGATGAGGTATCTTTCGGGGTCGAAAAATCGCCGATGATCGGGCTTGATGCCGGAACACGGCCCGCCGTGTAAAAAAACCACGGGCAAACCGTCCGGATTGCCGCATTGCTCGACATAGACCGAGTGTTTGCCGGTGTTCAGAAAAAACGTATCGAATGGGGATATTTCGGGATAGAGGGTTTTCATTAAAAGTTGATGGACTCGAAGGAAATTCCGGCTATATTAAAACTTTATGGATTCCCATGGTCTTCCGTGGGAACCCATACGTTGGCTGCCGAGGCAAGTTCGGTATGCATTCCCACGGAGGACCGTGGGAACGAGCGCGTAGCCCGTATGCAGCGCAGCGGAATACGGGAATGGCGTGACTTCGAACTTCTAGGAGGAGCCAGGCTCCACCCGGGCTACACTGCTCGATTGGTTTTGTCTGGTTCCCACGGTCTTCCGTGGGAACCCATACGTAGGCTGACGAGGCAAGTTCGGTATGCGTTCCCACGGCGGACCGTGGGAACGAGGAATTAAAGTCAATCGCTAATTGTAATGACTCATAAATATCTACCTTAATAAGCAAGCCGTACTGGTATTTTGCTCGTGGTATTTTGAGCGATTAAAGCTTCCGCCCAGGTTAGCTGCTTTCGCTTGATCGTCGCGGATAAAGCATTACCGATTTCATATGGTAATATTTCAGGAGCATAGATGCTGGCCCCCGAAGTATGTTGGATGATACTCTCTCTTTCCGGCTCATCAAGAACCACCGCCAAAAATATACTGGTGTCGGATAAAATGTTCACAAGCGGAATTTTACAGCCTTGTCATCATTTGACAAGCAGCCAAAAGCAAAAGGTGCGCGATGCGCAGCCTACGCGGACATAAAAAAAGGAGGGATTTGACTCCCTCCTTTTTGTTTGGCTTGGAATTTAAGCGTTTTGCTTAGAAACCCAGACCAATGTAGCCACCCGCGGTGAGAGTGTCTGTATCGACGCCGTCCAAGGTGTCTGCTGCCCAGTGATAGCGTACGTCGGCGCCAACATAAATGTTCTCGTAAATACGATAATCGGCACCTGCACCGAATACCGCGCCAGGACTAAATACCGTGACCGCGCCGGACGGTGGGCTGACAATGTTGATGTCGAAACCGATCGGAATCAACCAGGGTCTGAAATCACTGCCCTTCAGGAATTTGATTTTAGGCGAAGCGCTCAGATTGACTTGGTTGATCGTAACATTTTGTCCTGTTACTACACTGCGTGTTTCATCGTTAAACTCTTTATATTCAACCATCAACTCAGCCAATACTTCTGCGCCATCCCACAAGCCGAACAAATCGTCGCTGGTACTGAAGTCAAAACCGCCACCGAAATACCAAGCATTTCTAGTACCGTTACCTGAACCAACTAATGGGTCGCCTGTGGAACCATTACCCCCGACAAGCGCACCGCCTCCAGCGACCAAGTCATTAGTAGTCCAATTGCCTCGCGGCCCGTCATTTCTCGCCCAACCACCTCTCAACAAGACCATATGATCCTTGCTCTTTGCTTCAGCAGGAGCCGATTTCACAGACGCAGCCCATTCATCCAGTTCCATGACTTTTGCGGTGTTTTCAGAAGCGGAACGGCTCGCCGCATCGCGTACGCGGTTCAATTCGCCTTGCATTTCTTGCAACATTTGCGACATTTGATTAACTTGCGCTTCCAGCGCTTCGACTCTGGCATCGGCCGATGCGGTCGGTGCGGCCAACGCGCCTGCCGCCAATACCGCAGCCACGCCCAGAGCGGTTTGAGTTTTGTTCAGTTTCATCGGTTCCCCCTCGTAAGAGATTTTTTGTTTATGTTTTTTTGCCTTAAAACAACAAGACTTTTTCACGAAAAGGATAATAGCAGCTAAAGTCGATCCTTACAAGTTCCTTACAGTAATTAAGGATTTTTATTTTTTATTGGATAACCATTATTTATCAAACACTAATGGAAACAACATCAACACATGTTCGTTCTGTATGATAAAAACAACAATTTATTAAAACTCAGGCAAAGCCCAGGCTATTCGGTATTTAGTAACGCTCTTTTGCAGTTTTTACTGTGAAAGTTCGTAGATTTTGGTTCTTTATCTAATCTTTTGATCTGCAAATCTCCGTTCTGGCAATTCCGGTTCCGAAGAGGGTGCGGTTGCTCGATCGACAGGCGTCGGCGGCAGGGACAACCGCCGCCGAGCTTACATGGACGTATTCACGGCGTCCTGTCGGGCGAGTGACCGTACCCAGCCATCCCTCGCACTTTCATTTGCCGGGCCTTCATGAACGTTAGGCACCCTCTCTTCAAACATCATTGACTTTCGTTTTTTGCTTCATCTAATGGTCGCACCGGTTAAAGCCGCGTAAAATAGCGCTCTATTGGAACCCTTCGCGAAAAGACATCCGACAATTTACCCGGTCTTAAAAAATTTTATTTCGCGCGGAAACGTCAAAACGCAATTAAACCAAACATGACAACCATTCCTGACATAACGATTATTGGCGGCGGCATTATCGGTCTCTTGACCGCCCGCGAACTCACCATGGCCGGCGCCCGCGTGAGCATCCTGGAAAAAAACGCTATCGGCCGAGAGTCTTCCTGGGCCGGCGGCGGCATTTTATTGCCAATTTATCCGTGGCGGCAACCTAGCGCGATTTCCGAATTGGTCCGGCACAGCCTGGACATTTACCCCACGCTGGCGACGGAGCTCAGAGAATCGACCGGCATCGACCCCGAGTGGAGTCCGTGTGGCCTGTTTATCAGCCGCAACCCCGATATCGAACAGGCTATCGATTGGTGCGAACGCTATAGTATCGATTATCGAACCGAGCAAACGCCGAGCCTGGATAATTTAAATTGCGATCCGCTCAATCCGCTCTGGCTACCCGATATCGCCCATGCCCGCAATCCTCGCTTATTGAAATCGGCCCGCCGGGATGCGGAAAACCGAAACGTCGAGTTGATCGAACATTGCGATGTGCAAAACGTCACCGTGAAAAACGGCAGAATCGTTTCGTTGACAACCGACCGAGGCAAGCGTCCGGTCGGTCATCTGACGGTCTGCGCCGGCGCCTGGACGAAAACGCTATTCGAGCGCTTCTTTTCCGAATTCGCGGCTCCTGAGATCCAACCCGTCAAAGGGCAAATGCTGCTTTACGACGCGCCGCCCGATCTATTGCCGGGCATGATTCTCGAAAACGATCACTATTTGATTCCGCGGCTCGACGGTAAAATACTGGTCGGCAGCAGCGTCGAGCATTGCGGCTTCGATAAATCGACCTCGGAAGCGACTTACCGCCGACTGAAGTCTTTCGCCGAACATTTATGCCCGGCATTGAAAACGATGCCGATCATAACGCATTGGGCCGGCTTGCGCCCCGGAACCGAGCATGGCGTCCCTTTTATATTTCGGCATCCCAACCTTGACAATTTGAGCGTTAACGCCGGCCATTTTCGTAACGGCCTGGTCATGGCGCCGGCATCGGCTCGCTTAATGGCCGATTTAATTCTGGGTAAGACACCCTTGATCGAACCGGAGCCTTATAGCTTATTCGCCCCTCATTAAACCGAAAATGTTATTCCGGCCACGACCAACCGGAAGTATCAACTTAGAAAAAGCATTGCTCCATGAAGATCATGAAGCCGTAGGGTGCGCATCGCCCACCTGGGCCGGCACCTGTCGTTGGGTTCGTTGCCTTGGAAAGGTGCGCAATGCGCACCCTACGAAGCTAACCCCATGGATAGGTTCGCGGCGGACCTCGATAGACATACCCGATACCTTTTATTTTTAGACGGTTTTTCGATCAAAAGGGAGTAGGATTATTATTCGAATTGAGCGCGAAGCTTCATTGCGATGCCAAGGCCTGCACTTCAACCGTGATGTGTTTGATTCGGCGAAAGTCGCCGAGCAAGGCTTTGTAATAGTCCGGCGGCTTTGGAAAACGAGTCGTCACCGCAACGATCGCGGCGTATTGGTTAGGGCCGATTTGCCAGACATGGAGATCGGCCACTCGATTATCCGAGTCGTTTTCCAGCGCCATCTTGATCGCGGCCGTGTAATTTTCTTCGATACTGCCATCCAGCAATATTGGCCCGGTTTTCTTCAACAAGGTCATCGACCAACGCAAGATGATCAATGCGCCCAAAATTCCCATCGCAGGATCCAGCCAATTCAATCCGTAATATTTTCCGCTCAGCAATGCGGCAATCGCTAAAACCGAGGTCAATGCATCGGCCAACACATGAAAAAATGCCGCCTCGAGATTATGATCGTGGTGATGTTCGTGCTCGTCGCCGTGTCCGTGGCGGTCAATCAATATCAGCGCGCACAGCAAGTTAATGAACAAGCCGATGCCGGCCACCATGATCGCTTCGTCGAAACGAATACTTTGCGGCTCAAACAAATATTTGACCGATTCCATCGCCATGACCGCGGCAACGACAGCCAACGTAACGGCACTGGCAAAACCGCCCAACACACTGACCTTACCGGTTCCGAATGAAAACCGGGGATTACGGGCGTTTTTTCTCGCATAACGATAGGCAAACACCGTGATCATGAACGCCGCGACATGAGTACCCATGTGCCAACCGTCGGCCAATAAGGCCATCGAACCATAAAAGATTCCGGCCGTTATTTCGACCACCATGGTTACCGCAGTCAAAAAAAGAACGAAACTCGTCTTTTTCTCGGCTTTTTTATGCTGCTCGATATCTCGTTGCAAATTGCAACTAAGTTTTGAATCCGCGTCGCGCATACGATCTATTCCGGCACTAAAACAATGAAATTGACAATAACGTCCACTATCCGCTGTAATCTAAAAAGCATTTCACCATGAATGCCATGAAGAATAAGAAGTTAATTCAATAACTTGTTATTTGTTTGCATAGAACGTTCATTTATCCAAGAGGTTAGCGGCAATGTTTAGGTCATCTCTGGAAATATGCGTTTCATGGTTAAACGGTCCTATTTTCGGGGTATTTGAAAAGACATTTTGAAACCGTGCTTGTGGGAAGTCAATTAGACAGAGGCAATTGGGTGATAACGAGGCGAATGAGAGATGGAGGGAAGATGGCAGCGCATAACCAGGCTACTTGGTTCTCCGTAGCCTGGTATCCGATCAATTGAAAACGGAATTAAACGCCGTGCGCTTATTTCAGCTTAGGGCAGTCGACATATTCGGCATGCACTGTGCTGATTTTGACGACGCGATGTTTCTGATTGGGGTTATTGTTAGGTCCTTCCGCTTCGCCAACAGCCGATATCCGCAATTGGTTCGGTCTTGCGCCTGCTTGTCTCAGCATATTTGCGACAGATGCCGCTCGACGTTCCGCCAGCCTTTTGTTGCTAGCCGCGCTGCCGACCGTATCGGTGTAAGCCACAACATCTGCAGTTGAACTTGGGTGAGTTTGCAGATACTGACCGATCAAATTGATATCGTGATGATTGGTATTGTAAGGCGTTGCGCTACCGGTGCTAAAGAATGCGCCGGTTCTTTGGACTTTACCTGCTTTATCGTGATTATCGCTATGAACTTCGGTCAGCCAGTCGCACATGGCTTTTTCCGATTCCAGACGATGATTGGCCGCATCGCGAGCCGCATTCATCGCTTTTTGCTGCTGATCGATATTCCAATAATGGTCGTTTTGCCAATGTCCCAGTATGTGATTGGCCTCTTCGAATCTTTCTTCAGCGGCTTCCCAATGGTACAGCGCTTGCCCATAGTTCCCGGCTACCGCTGCGTCCATTTCCGATTTTAAAGCGGGAATGTCCTTTGCAGGGGGGGTACAAGCCGTTAATGCCGGAGCCAATATAGCAAGCGACAGGTATACAAGTTTTCTGTTCATGATTTTTATCCTCTTAAATCAAAAGCGATCCCTACCGGGAGATCAGTGGAGAGTTGTTAACCCAAAATAAATGGATTATTCGCCGTCATCCAATGGACCGTAAGTCGTCCAAAAACCCGGATAATGGGCGCCGAAATAACGCGTATCTTCACTGAAACGGTCCCACACATAAGGCGGAGTTATATAGTCTTTTGTAGGAATCGGAGAGGTAACCAGCTCAGCCACGCCAATGACCGTCCGGCTTACGCCATGACCTACACCACGCAATAACCCCCAGCTCATGCCGAGAAATATATTGGAATCGCTGCTGATATTGACGATATTTTTTGGTATTTCAATCCACCCTGTCGTCGTATTAAAAAAACCTTGACTCACCTTCTTTGTAAAACCGGACAAATACCCTTGTTCGTGATCGTCGGCATATCCCGGACTTGCTGTTACGAGTGTGCCGACTAACAGGCCGGCGGTGATTAATTTATTTTTATTCATTGTAGATTCCTCCCGAAACGTTAAAGGTATCAGGTCCACTATAACAATCATTCAAGTTGTTATAACTCCGACCCAAAGAGTTTTCACATGACCGAAACAGTAGGTTTATTTGACGGCCATACTGGCCAAAGCCTCCTTACTTAAGCATCAAACAACTCTCCCTATTGCATCGGCTTAATGCAAAATAGATATTTAAATCGAAGGGACGCGCGCTCCTTTATCCCTTAATAACGACAATAGCCTAAAGGTTGAATGTTGTCAAACCGGCGCCCTGCCTGAATTCGTAGTAATTTTCATTATTGTCTACCGTTTATAACAATCAAAAGCGTAACTTGACGCAAGTCAGTCAATGCGATCGTCCCCTATGCGCACCAACGGGCATCTTTTTTGAAAACCGACCGCCGAAAGCGCCTTTCTACACTTGGGATTTGCCCCATACGCATCAAGCTAAAAACGGCCAACTTGAATTAATAGTGAGTATTCAGTTCCCCGGCCATTCTCGTTCCCACGCTCTGCGTGGGAATGCCTGAGTACCGCTCCAGCGGTACGAGACGCTAGAGCGTCTCGGGCTGCATTCCCACGCTGGAGCGTGGGAA
>Ga0180009_10001790_pt1 | contig 25773 bp, 22 predicted proteins | sample OS_PC_MetaG_FD_123537 | JGI IMG/M metagenome (GOLD analysis project Ga0180009, IMG submission 123537) | Groundwater microbial communities from the Aspo Hard Rock Laboratory (HRL) deep subsurface site, Sweden - OS_PC_MetaG | ecosystem: Environmental > Aquatic > Deep subsurface > Groundwater...
ATACTGGATGTTTATGTATTCCACTTTTGATGGCATGCAGGTTATCAAGCATCGAGCATCCAGCATCCAGCATCGGCCCAGTAAAGGCAACTCTCTCAAGCATATCTACAATGACAGTTTAATTGATTTTATGCATCGTTAGGGTTAATTCTCTAACAACCATATGAATTTCTGTAGTTAGAACAGACCATAAGATAATCTGACAAGATAGAGGGGGAGAAAAATGAAACCAGAGAAATATGAAGTACTGAAGACTGACATCTTCAATTTTTTATGGCAAACCCTTGAGCCAATGGTGGAGGAGATAGAAAAAGTGGGGCGTATTCCCTATGATATTCTTTTCCCTAAATTTAGAGACCATAAACTCTGGGGCCTATTGATCCCTGGGGAATATGGTGGCTCCGGATTAACGGCCACCCAATACCTGCCCATTCTGGTGGAGATCTCAAAAATTCACGGCGGCGTTAGGGTATTGCTCCACGTGCATAACTCCATGGCTAAAGGTATCAATATAAGTGGACGTGAGGAACAGAAAAGAGAATATCTCCCAAAGATTGCCACCGGAGAACTATCTGTTGCCTTTGGACTCACCGAGGCCAAATCCGGGACCGGTCGTGACATAAAAACCACAGCGGTGAGGCAAGGTGACAACTACATACTAAACGGGGAGAAGCACCTTATTACCAATGCTGATTTTACCAAACTATTTGCCATCTATTGTTACACGAACAAGGAACTAGGATCCCGAGGTATTAGCGCTCTCCTGGTGGATCGCGAAACCCCTGGATTTAGCATCGAGCCCCACCGATCCCTTTTAGGGTGCCGGGGGAGTTCCCATGGCATCCTGACATTTACTGACTGTGTAGTGCCGGCCAATATGATTCTTGGTAGGGAGGGAGAAGGTTTGAAACATGCCCTGAGTACCCTTGAGACCAGCCGAGTATACATTGCCGCCTCCTCCCTGGGAACTGCGGAAAGGGCTTTGGAGATAGCACTGGGTTACGTCCAGAAGAGAGTCACCTTTGGCAAACCCATTGCAGAGAGGGAAGGGGTCCGTCAGTATTTAGCCAATATGACCATTGATGTTTACGCTCTCAAGACCATGCTGGCCGATGTTTCTCGAAAAATGGATGAAGGGAGACCGATTCCTGTTGAAGCTTCAGCATGTAAAACCTTTGGTGCTGAAGCAGTCTGCCGAGTGACCGAGACAGCCATACAAGTTTTAGGGGGAATCGGCTACACGGCAGCATACCCCATAGAGATGCTTCATCGAGATGCAAGGCTCAATTTACTTGAGGAGGGTACCCTCACCATACAGAGGATGGTCATTGCCCGCTCAATGCTGGAAGGTTATTCCTTAGATTGACAAGAAGGCGCGAATTAACGTGACTTCATGTTGTTTTTAATTAACGAATAAACAAAAAAGGAGGACATGACAATGGATTACAGCCGCTATGAATTCATCAAAATAGACAAGGAAGACAAGGTGGCCGTATTAACCATCAATCGGCCTGAATCCCATAATGCAGTCAACAGGCAACTTCATACAGAGCTGGAGGACATTTTTGGCGATGTCACCCGTGATGACGATGTCAATGTGGTGGTACTCACCGGTGCTGGGAAAAAGGCGTTTTGCGCGGGGGGCGATGTGAAGAGTATGGAACAAAGAGAGTTTGGGTCTCAAGGGGCTCTCCGGGGTGGAAAAAGGCTCATCCATAATATTCTTGACGTGGAGCAGCCTATCATAGCAGCGGTGAATGGCCATGCGGTGGGATTGGGGGCAACCCTGGCGTTGTTCTGTGATGTCATCATCGCCTCTGAGAATGCCAAGATCGGTGATCCCCATGTGAGTGTGGGTCTTGTGGCTGGTGACGGTGGCGCGGTAATATGGCCGCTTCTGTGTGGCCTGGCCAAGACCAAGGAATATCTCATGACAGGGGACTTGATGACTGCCGCTGAGGCAGAGCGCATCGGCCTTATCAATCATGTGGTACCCCAAGCTCAGGTGATGCCCAAGGCCATGGAACTGGCCCATCGCCTAGCCAACGGTCCTACCCTGGCCATCCGCTGGACAAAACTGGCTTGCAACAAACGCCTCCGCGATGAGGTCAACCTCGTGCTCGAGGCGTCGCTGGCTGTGGAGACCCTTAGCATGATATCTGAGGACCACAAGGAGGCGACGCGAGCCTTTGTGGAAAAGAGGACTCCCCAATATAAGGGACGCTAGCCCACACGCGCTATTAACTCTTATATTGATTGCGCCTTCCCCTTCACACTTAATGAGATGGAATTCTCCAGATTGGGAGATCACCGGAGACTTTGATTTAAACCAGAGCGGAAAGAACAAGATCGGGACCCCAGTGAAAAACTTAAGGTAAAGAGTATGGTGATTAAAAAAATCGTTTCAGGCGGTCAGACAGGTGTCGATCAGGCCGCACTGGATGTTGCCATAGAGTTGGATATCCCCCATGGAGGATGGATTCAGAAAGGACGAAACACAGAAAACGGTATACTTCCGGAGAGATATCGATTAATGGAGATGCCAACCGCCGGTGATTGCAAGTCCGCTGAACAGATCGTACTGGATTCAGATGGAATTCTCATTATATCCCATGGGAAATTGAAAAATGGTTCTGCCCTAACACTAAATCTGGCAAAGAAGCATCAGCGTCCCTGGCTTCATATAGATCTTAATGAGATTAACGCATTTGAAGCTGCAAAAACCGTCAACTCTTGGATTTTTCAGCATAACATAAAGATCTTAAACGTCACAGGACCTCAGGCGAGCAAAGATCCAGACATCTATCAAGCTACCAAAAAAATTCTCAGAGGAGTTATAGCTCTGGCAATCATAGAAACAGATATGCCAGACTCTTCCCAAGATGAGCATCAACTACCCAGGACTGTTGAGGAGGCTGTGGATCAACTCATCTCCGAACTGCCTTTAAAGGGAAAGACAAAAATCGCCAGTAGAAAGGAGGAGGATCTCGTCTACCTTCATCTCTCTTTGGGTGAATATATCCGTAGTAAGTTCGGATTACGGTCCGGGAACAAAGAGTTGATGGAATCTTGTTGTTCTGTTTCCGGGAAAAAGGGACTCCATGAGGATGAAGCTTCAGATCTCATCATAAAGGAGTTCTGGAAAACGCTGCAAGAAACCCATGTTTTGAGGGTTGTAAAATGAGCGCTTGATAGTTTTACTGTGTTGAGCACCGACCCCAAGATATGGCAGACATGAGCACAATCTTTTTTAGTGGAGGTACATAGAAGATGAGAAAAATACCAACCATTAAAGATATCATGAAGCCCTTTCCATATACTATTTCAGCCTCCGAAACGGTCAAAGAAGCAAAGTTATTCATGGCAAAACACTCCATAAGGCATCTACCCGTAGTATCCAAAAATCAGTTAGTAGGTATTCTGACAGATCGAGATATAAAACTCTCCCAAGCCGTGAGCAAAGACGAGAACTTTGATCAAAAATATTTAGTGGATGATATATGTCTCTGTGACGTATATGTTGTTCCAGGTTCCACCAGCGCCGTTAAGGTATTAGAATATATGGCCACAAACCGCATCGGTTCAGCGCTAATAACAGCAAATGAGAAACTTATTGGAATTTTTACAGTCACTGATGCTTGCCGTTCATTTTCCGCATTCTTGTGTTCTGAGAGTGGCGTAGCTGATGCTGACGAAAATTCTTAGGCCATATTGCCATGAAAATCTTGTGGAGCTACCGAACACCTGCCAGAATGAACTACCCCGCCGCAGAGCAGCGGGGTATCTACAAAAACATTGTAACGCCGCAAGCGGGTCCCCGGTTTCATGGGATCCCGCTATAGCGGGACTTAGTGTTGAAATTCTTCCCCCACATCTTCTCTGCATGTGAAAACTTTTCCATTTACACACAAGGCAAAATATCCTATCCTTCGGCTCTTAAAAAGGGACTATCAACCCGCCGGGTTTCAGCTTCAGATGATATGAATATATGTTCCTGGGTAGAAGGAGTAACTAGGACGAAATCATTTTCGGTTTGTATTGAAACGAAAGTGCTATACCAGCATAACGATTTGAAATAACTTTTTCAGGCGGGGATAATACCCATTCATAAAGCACATCGATGAATCTTTTTTAAGGGAGCGCACTATGTCTATCAAAGCATCCATGCACGAGGCCTTCGATCCTTTGTTCAATCCCCGTTCTATAGCTGTCATCGGAGCCACCAACAGTTGGAACAAGTGGGGCTTTTCCACTTTTGCTTCAATTCTCAACGGCTTTGAGGGCAAAGTTTTTCCGGTGAACAATCAAGAGTCCGAGGTCCTGGGCCACAGGGCCTATCCCCGGCTGACCGACATCCCAGAGGATGAACCGGTGGACCTGGCTGTTTTTGTCATTCCGCCGCCGGGGGTGCTGGTGACCATGAAAGACTGCATTCAAAAAGGGGTCAAGGCCGGCCTGGTCATCACCGCTGGTTTTGCCGAAACCGGGCCCGAAGGGAAACGATTGCAGGATGAACTCCTGGACATCGCCCGCCAAGGACCGCTGCGCTTCATCGGTCCCAACTGTATGGGCTACTGGAGTGCTTCGTGCAACCTGCGGGCCTTCATGTTTCCGCTGCCCGTTCGGGAAGGGCCGATCGCTTTTGTGTCCCAAGGCGGGAACGTGGGTGGGGCCGTCTTGCGGATGGGCTATGAACGGGGCTTGGGGTTCCACCGCTACATAAGCTGCGGCTGTACGGCCGACATTCAGATCGAAGACTATATTGAACATTTCGGCCAGGATCCCAAAGTCAAAGTCATACTGGCATACATCGAAGGCCTGGGTGACGGACAGCGTTTCCTGGAAAAGGTCCGGCGCATAACGCCGCACAAGCCGATTATCGTTCTGAAACCCGGCAGGACTGAAGCCGGGACCAAGGCCATCACCTCTCATTCCGGCGCTTTGGCCGGATCGAGCGACTTGTACGACAGCGTCTTTAAAAAAGTCGGAGTCATCCGGGTGAATACGGCCGACTCCCTTTTGGACGTGGCCATCGGACTCTTGACCCAGCCCCTGCCCCAGGGGAGAAACCTAGCCATCATCACCCCCGGCGGGAGCTACGGAGTCATCAGCGCGGACGCCTGCGCGGCCTTGGGCCTGAACGTTATCCCCTTGTCCAATGATACCATCTCCCAGTTCGACCGCATTTTTCCGCCACGTTGGAGTCGCGGGAACCCGGTGGATCCGGCCGGCGACCGGAACTTTATTGCCTATATGCAGGCTCCGGAGATGCTCCTCAAGCTGCCGGAAGTCGATGCCATGATATTCATGGGCTTTGACAGCTTTGCCAATTTTTCCTCCGTTTTCGCCACCATAAGCAGTAAGTTGTCCGATTCCCTGATGGCCTTCATGAAAGAGCTTTCCGACCTTGTTCCCGACGGTCCTCTGGACGGTCAAGGGAGCGATAAACAATGGATGAACAAACTGATCGGCAGAGTGGTCCGTGTATTCTTTTCCTTTTTCGGTACGTCCGATCCGGAAGAGGTCAAAGCTTTTGGTCGGCGGCAGGCGGAACTCATGGCCAGCGATACCATCGCCGCCGCCCTGGGCGAACGGCTGGCCACGGTGTTTCAGGAGTTCAAAGCGGGCCAGGTGGAAAACATCGGCGCGATGTTCGGACAAATCTTCCAACCCTTGCTGGACGCACTCCTGCTCAATTGGATCGAAGCCTACCGGAAACCGGTCATCACCACGTCCTTTATGGGGCAGGTTCCCAGCGTCTCCCCCATGGGGCGGTACGCCTATCCTTTTGCCGAACAGGCCGCGTTCGTGTTGTCCAAACTGGTGGAATACAGCGAGTTTCTGCAACGCGAGGGTATCGATCCCCAGGACCGATGATGAGTTGTGCTATTTAGATCCTCACTGAATCTATCTTCAATCTTTGGGGAGGGGAGAATGATATGGGAAAAATACCTCAAGAGAAGATTGATACAGTCTGTCATTATTTTATATCTAAATTTGACGGTTGTAAAACCGATGACGAAAGTATTTCATCATCTGATAAGATGGAATTCGAAATAGAATGGCAAGGTTCAAAAAAAATCGTAGCAATCACTGAGGAGTTCTTTCACTTTCAAGATGTTCAAAATATCAATCAGACCTTAGACCAGCTTGGGCTTGCTGAGCATTTAGAGGTATTAGATAAAGTTAGAGTAGCATGGAAGAAAAATCATGCATTGTTAGAGGAATATTATTAGCCTGATTTTAATGATGTGTTTTTATACATAAACCCTTAATCGAGGGTAGAATGAATTTGATTAATACATGGGCCCCATTTCTCGTTATGGAGAGATGGGGTTTTGTTTTATTTTGTAATCATTGGAAAGGAGGGTTATTATGAGAAATAATTTGAACTTTTTGCTCAAGTTGTGAAAGGGAATCAGATGGCCATGCAAGGCCCACCAAAGACTGTTGAGGATGCTTTAAACCTCCTATTAAGTATTTTAGATAAAGAAACCATGGAGGCATTTGCAAGCAGGTCAGAAAAGGAACTTAAACACTATCATTGCACTGCAGGGGTTCTCATTAGAAAAGAGTTTAAACTAACTGAGGGGAATAATGAACTCATAGAATCTTGTCGAAAATTGTCGGGTCAAGCTGATTTAGATGGCAAAGGTGCATCCATTGTTATTTTAGAAGCACTCTGGGAAAGTCTTAGGCAGACTAGGCATTGAAGGGTGTACTTGTGAATAAAAAGACCCCTTTCCTATTTACAATTACATTTATTATCATGATAACTCTGGTAGACGCGCCGGGTTCTGAAGGTATGCCGAGTCACGAATTAGCTAGAGATAAGCAAAACTTGATAGCCCTTCTCCCCAAAGAAACAGAGGTTGCCGGCTGGAAAACCACTTCAAAGCCGGAGTTCTTCGAGCCTGAAACCTTATGGAAATACATTAACGGGCAGGCAGAAATGTATCTCGATTATGGGTTCAAGCTCCTGGTGACTATGGATTATAAGTCTATAAATGGCTCTAGCCCGGTGACCATTGAAATATACCGGATGGAAAGCCCAGACCATTCATTCGGTATTTACGCTGCTGAACGATCGCCCGATGATCATTTCATCAAGATAGGGATTGAGGGTTACTTGGGAGAGGGCGTCCTTAACTTCTGGAAGGGTATTTACTATGTTAAGCTCGGCTCATTTAAAGCATCTCCAGTTACAAAAGAAATCCTCCAAAAATTTGCAGAGATTATCGCCAACAAAATTCGTGGAAGTTATTCCGAGCCAGAACTATTTGCCTGTTTCCCCCAAGAAAATAGGGTGAAAATGAGTGAACGGTTCATACCGAAAAACTTCCTTGGGCAGCCGTTTCTAAAGAATGGTTATCGAGTGGAATATAAAAAAGGAGAGAGCAGCTACCAATTATTCCTGGCCAAAAACAGCTCACGCGAGGAAGCGGAAGAGGCATTTGGGAAATATGAAAAATTTCTTAAGTCCCAAAACTTAAAGATGTCTTCTGCCAGAAAAGGAGACTATCAACTCATTTCCACGGAAGGAGAAGTCATATTTCAATATGGCTCAATTGTGGGGGGGATTATAGACAGTGGGAGTGTGTCAGAACGTGATAGGATAATAGAAGAAATGGTGCATAGATTAAGGAATCGAAACCTATAGTCCATGGCTGTTAACCCTAAATCGAGGGTTCAATGAATCTAATACTTACAAAAACCCTATTTCCTGAGAATTGAGGAGGTGGGGTTTTGCTTTGCAATGTTGCTATATTTTACAAAAGAGAATGATAACTCGTAGGATGTATCCCGTTAATGAAGTGACTGGATCAATTAAAAGCCTGGGTTGAAGATGCTCTTCGGAAAATATCAGTTCTTTTGCAGACTCCAAAATGAGGCTATCCTACCTTACTTCAAAGGTTCTACCTTCAGGGGTGTCTTTGGCCGTGCCCTTAAAAAGGTGGTCTGTGCTTTAAAAAAGGAGGAGTGTAAAGATTGCCTCTTGAGGGACCGCTGTCTATACGTCCATGTGTTTGAGACTTCTCTGGCTGACAGGGAATCCAACAATTCGAGACTCAACACACCCCCTCACCCGTTTGTCATTGAACCACCCCTCACCACAATGACCCATTTTCAGGAAGGTGACTCCTTTGATTTTTGCCTTGTTCTATTCGGGGAAGTAAATCAAAACCTGCCATATTTTATCTATGCCTTTGAACAGATGGGAAAAATTGGAATTGGGAAAAGGATAAAAGGTGAAATGGGACAATTCACACTGGAAAAGGTCCAAAGCGGGGATCAACTTATTTACTCAAACAGTGATCAAAAGTTAAATATGGCCGAATCCTTTGGGACAATATCCCTACAAGACCCGGGAGACTACCCTAAAGGCAGTTTTAGAACCAGTATTACCATCATAACCCCTCTTCGTCTTAAATTTCAAAACCGGCTTAAAGCGGAACTCCCTTTTCATGTCCTTGTAAGGGCCATGCTCAGGAGAGTGTCCTCCCTCTATGATTGCTATGAGGATGGGGAGCCGCCCCTCGACTACAGGGGGCTGGTTAAAAAGGCCGAAGAAGTGCAGATTGTGGATTCTGATCTGGCCTGGTTCGATTGGAAAAGATATTCCAGCAGACAAGACAAGTCCATGCTAATGGGCGGCGTAATAGGTTCCATCACTTATGAAGGGGATATTGGGGAATATATGCCTCTGGTAGACCTATGCACCCAATTCCATCTTGGTAAACAGACGACTTTCGGTCTCGGAATGATCAGTGCGGAGATAATAGAATGAAAAATATCCTCCTGGCCGTAACCGGATTAAGCCCCCAGGTCATCACCGAGACCCTGTTTGCCCTCCACCAGAATAACCAAAGAGTGGATGCCATCCATGTGATAACCACACGGGACGGGAAGGAGATGATCTTTTCAAACCTTCTGGCGGGAATAAACGGACAATATTACCGATATCTTGAAGAGTACGGGATAGACCATACCTCTATAGACTTTGATCACCGAAACATCCATGTCATCACGGATGAGCACGGCATCGAGCTCCCGGATATCGTAACCGATTACGATAATGAAAGGCTTCTCAGGAAATGTCTTGAACTGACCTTTCTCTTTACCGGCCAAAAAGGTACTTCTGTCTTTTTTTCAGTAGCCGGTGGCAGGAAAACCATGAGTTCCTGCCTGACCCTCGCGGCCCAGATGTACGGCAGGCCCCGGGACCGCCTTTATCATGTGCTGGTATCACCCGAATTTGAAAGTAATCGAGATTTTTATTACCCGCCCAAAGAATCAAAAACCATTGAGCTTATAGATGAAAAAGGCCAGCCTTTTTTCAAGGAGACCCGTTACGCCCATGTGAATCTTATCCATATCCCCTTTGTCTCCATCAGGGAGAAATTATCTCCCGATCTCCTGAAGGAACCCACAGATCCGGCAACCTTAATGCTTTCTCTGATCAAAGAGGATGAGTATCGGCTTGTCGTAAATTTGATCTCAGGAAAGATCATTTACAAGACCCTGGAACTGGACCTCATGCCGGCAAGAATGGCTCTCTATGCCTTTTTCGCCTTGCAGAAAAAGAATTGTAAAAAGGATGAGGATACCTGCGGGAATTGCACCGAATGTTTTCTGGATATCCAGTCCATTTTTCAAAAACAGGATGAAATAACCGATCTCTACAGGAAGGTCTCCGGCAGCCGCCCCTTAGATGAGATGAGCGATACGGGGATCGCCGGTTTAAGTGCAGAGAACTTCAATATGTACAAAGGCAAGATCAAAAGTGACCTATTGGATAAGTTTGGACCATATGCTTTGAAAGATCTGGAGATCGCCTCCGTAGGCACTCGGCCCAATACCTGTTATGGAATCGGGATGGATAAGGGTAAAATTGAGATTGTATATTGATTCAGGTTAATCACTTTCGTGGATTCTGGATTAAAATTGACTCTTTTTAAGATTTATATTATTAAACTACCGAATTAGTCATGGCTTTCTTATAACCTCAAATAAAGGAAAAAGGTGGCCAATCAAATTGAAAAATTAGGAACCCCATCTCTTCAGATGAATGAAGAATGGGGTTTTTTATTGCCAAAGTGAAGAAATAGCAACCTTGCAATGGTTGTATAAAAAAGCGGTTTAAATACCATATAGCTAAAAATCCGCCCATCCAGGAGGATCTATGAACAAGGAATTAAAGATTTTAGTTCTTGGTGCATTACTCCATGACATCGGTAAATTCGCCCAAAGGGCCAACAGACCTTACTCCAAAGAGATGGAGGATACATATCTCACGAGTTATAAAGGGAGGCCTGGTCATTGGCATACGGTGTATTCCGATTATTTCGTGGAAAGGGATTTACCTCTGCCGGGTGAGTTGGAAAAATCCCGCTCCCTGATTGCCAGAATTGCATCAATCCACCACAGGCCTGATGAAACAAACCTGTCTGAGATGGTCTTAACGATCGCAGATCGTCTAAGTGCTGGGGCAGATAGGATTCCAGACGAGGAACAGGAGTCAAAGGCAGGTTTTCGTGAGAGTCGTTTATTGTCCATCTTTGATGAGATTGAACTTGTGAAGCATCATTTCGATCTTCCTGGTAACTGGTTCCATGAACTTGTACCTTTAGAATCAGGAAACGAGAAAATATTTCCCCGTTCCGGCAGTCCCCAGGGGCCAGCACAGGAATATGAGGCTCTCTTCTCGCAATTTCTGTCAGAGCTGAAAAAATTGGACGTCAGTGTTCCCTTCTCTTTTTACCTGGATGGCATCGTATCCCTTTTGGAGAGATATACCTGGTGCATCCCTTCTTCAGCCTACAAGACACTCCCTGACATCTCACTTTTTGATCACTCTTTTAGCACGGCAGGCATAGCACAGGCGTTATTTATCTATCATACTCACAGTGGTGATATACCCACTTGGGTAGATAAAACGAACAAATTTATCCTTATGGGTGGGGATCTCTCCGGGATTCAAGACTATATCTTTGGGATCAGTCGAAGCACCGGGAGGGGAGTTTCCAAGATCTTTCGGGCCAGATCGTTTTTTCTGCAAGCTCTGACCCGATCCATACTCATTGCCATACAGAACAGGGGCAATCTATTTTCTGTATGCCGGCTCATGGATTCAGGGGGAAAGTTTATTCTACTTCTCCCTTCCATTGACCCATTGATCTCTGAACTTGATGCCTTGGAAGAGGAGATTCAGGTGTGGTTCCGCAGGAAGTTCAAAGGGCAGCTTACGATGAATCTCTCTTGGTCAACGCAACTAAGTCATCAAGATTTTCTTTTGAAAAATTTCCAATCAAAAATTGATGAGGTCAACGAATCCCTTGAAATATCCAAATATCGGAAACTGAAAAAGACCTTCCCCATGAAGGGTCCTGTCATTGAAGAAGACTATGACGAACTCGAAGGGGGTAATTGCACTATTTGTGACAAAAATGCGGCTGATGAACATTCATCTGCGAGATATGAAGAAAAGGAAGGCCCATTCATCTCCATCTGCTCCGATTGCTGTGAGCAGGTCGTTTATATAGGCACTCGACTTCCCAGGACAGATTATCTGATTTACGGGATTAAAGGCGAGATTCCTTTGTTCGGTAACACCCGATTGGCTCTTTCAGAAAAAGCCCCATCTGATCTCGACGGTGTTTTTCTTGTAGAGACTCTGAAGGATACCGTAAATTTCAGTAGAACAAGGTTGGCGAGGCATCTGCCACTGTTAACGAAGGATGAACTGTCTGATAAGAGATGGTTCAATCTGTTCTCCCATGAAGAGGAAGATCAAACGCTTCGGGATGACCAACCAAAGACATTCAACATGATCGCTCAAAAGTCTAAAAAAATACTGGGAGATATACTTGTGGGCAGAGGGCTACTTGGGTTCATGAAGGCTGATGTGGATAACCTGGGCTTTCTCTTTAGCTTAGGGCTGGGAGATCGACTATCTGTGGCCAGGTTCGCATCTCTTTCACGAATGCTGAACTTCTTTTTCTCGGAGTACGTGGTGGAAATGGTCAAGAAAGATTTTCCAGACATCTATGTGGTCTTTGCCGGCGGAGATGACCTATTCATAGTAGGCCCCTGGTGGCAAACCATACAATTCTCCATTGCTTTGAGAAAGAAACTATCCCTTTTTTGCTCCCAAAATCCGGACATCACTCTGTCAGCAGGCATTTTAATAGGAAGACCAAGGCTTCCCATGAGAAAGGCCGCTGATCTTGTCAAAACAAATCTGGAAGAGGCAAAAAAAATTGTTGAGACAGATCGAACAAAGAACTCCATGAGGCTTCTTAATGAAACCCTCTCCTGGTCAAAACTTGAGGAACTCTTGAACCTTGGGAAACGATTTGATAAGGCCGTGGAGGAGGGAGAAAGGACAAATTTTTCAATGGCCTTTCTATATCGACTTTTGGAGTATCACAAGATGTACCGGAAGTTCATCCATGGAAATGAGATAGGCTTCGGTCGATATCTTTCACTGGCACATTATGACATCGGCAGGAATATTCAGGCGTACAAGAGAGATAATCAGGCAGAGCTTGAGATGCTGTATGATATTTTTGCTGTTGGCGTTTCGGATCGCCCTACCCTTGACAGGCTAAATATCCCTCTCTTCTACGCCATAAATTTAAATAGAAAAACGTAATATGAAAGGAGGTTTTTATGGATTACTACGATCAATCAGGAAATGTCCGAAGCGAACTCCTTGACGAAGAAGCCAAGACTTTGGCCGAGGGATTTGTTGCGTATTTTCGTAACGATCCAAGGAGAGTGGATAAGAACAGATCCCTTTCATCGGCTCAGTTGAGACGCTTCTTCAGTGAGTTCAGGCAACTGGAGAAAAAGGTAAACGTGATGGGATTTAACAAGGTGAAACCGCTTATAAAGATGGTCAAATCAAAAGCCAGTTATGCGGCTAACCCTTCTAATCAGAAGATACCCCCTTCTTTTAAGGATTTTTTAATTAAAAACGTAGATAATATAAATAAAGAAGAGGATTTCAAAGCATTTATGCTCCATTTCGAGGCAGTGGTAGGTTTTTATTACGGGATCCCTGGAGTAAGCAGTAATTAAAGGAGGTGCCAAGATGAAATTAGAAAAAATGCGAACCATTAAAGGGAAAATAAAGGTTTTAACGGGACTTCACATTGGAGCATCCAGCGAGAATATTGAAATTGGCGGGCTGGACAATCCCATAATCAAAGATCCTTTGCCTGGAAGCAATGCTCCCTATATTCCCGGTTCCTCTTTGAAGGGGAAAATGCGGTCGTTGATTGAGATCAAGGAAGGCAGGTTTGTTCCAGATGGAAAGAGAAAAGGAGATCCCTGCAATTGTGGGAAATCCGATTGTCCTGTCTGTCCGGTCTTTGGAACATCAGCCGCAAACCGTCCTGAGGATCTTGGTCCTACCCGCATTGTGGTAAGAGATGCTCACTTTTCACCCGAATGGGATGAGCGGTTTAAAAAAGGTGATCTTCCAATGGAGATAAAATACGAAAACGCCATTAATCGGATTACTGGCGTTGCGAATCCCCGACCCCTGGAACGTGTACCGGCAGGGGTAGAGTTTGATTTGAATATTGCTTTCAAAGTCTTCGAGGGAGACCCGGAAGATTATTTTACAACCGTCCTGAAGGCTATGCGTCTTCTGGAACTTGACGCTCTTGGTGGTTCTGGATCTAGGGGATGTGGGCAGATCAAATTTGTGGACATAACGGTTGATAGTGAGCAGAAGGAAGAGAATTTTCTGGAATCCGTAGAACTCAACTGAGGTCTGGAGGGCTCATATGCTTTACCGATATAAAATCAAGCCTGAATCTCCATTGATCACGCCTCTCATGTCTGACACCTTTTTCGGTCATTTCTGCTGGGCAGTCAGATACAGTAGAGGAGAGGATTTCCTTAACCGTTTTCTCGAATCCTTTGGCAATGGGAACCCTGCTCCTGTCCTCTTCTCTTCAGCGTTCCTTTCAGACCATATACCACGTCCTACAATACCGTCTTTGAGCAGAGATCGGCTCAAGAAATTTGTTACCAGGCATTTTGGTGAAGATAAACAGGACATCTTTCAAGGCCTATCGAAGATAAAGGGGTGGAGTAAAAGAAAGCTGATTTCAGTAGACCAATGGTATCGTCTGAAAAATGATTACTCTGAAGAGAGATTGTACGAGGAGTATTTAAATGAGGAGAGTGCGGTAGATGAAACGGCTTTTGAATTTGAATTAGCCGCATCGAACGTAATCAGCAGAGTGAGCGGGGCTGTATCACAGGAAGGTGGGTTATTTCCAAGGGAGAAGATCTGGTATCACGAGGAAGTGGATCTTGATCTCTATGTGGAGACAAATCAGGCAGAATATGGTGACTTTGTCAAATGGTTTCTGACGGACTACCTTTCCGAAAGTGGTTTCGGGGCAGATAAATCCATCGGTATGGGCAGGCTTTCTATCTCCCTTGAAGAATCTTTCGATGCGGGGATGTTTGCTGTTCAGGACCATAATGCGTTACTTTCCCTTTCCCTCACATCTTTCCCAGGAATAGAGACCTATGACGCATTTTACCGTTTGATAACAAAGTTCGGAAAACTTGGTGGCAGTTTCGCCACTGTTAGTCCCACGGGGGGAAATCCAAGGCCATTTAAAAAACCTATTTTAATGTATGAGCCAGGGGCTGTATTTTTCTCCACCAGTAGCCTGAACGACAGACCGCTTTTAGAGGACGTTCACTCGGACGGCCGTATCCGTCACTGTGGAATACCTATAACCTTGCCTTTTAAGATAAGGGAGGATCAAAGTTATGCCTCTTAAACAACTCAATCATTACAAGGTGAACCTGCATATCCTTTCACCCATCCATGTAGGCACGGGTCAGGAACTCGATCCATTCTCTTTCGTGATTAGAGATAACCGCCTTTGTCTGATTGACTTGGTCAAATGGATGGATGAGTATTCGGAAAAAGAAGAACTCCACAATATGATGAACTCTGATAACTTTGCCCATGTGAGGACGTTTATCGCTGAAAAAATGGATGTCAAAAGTTCTATGCTATGCTCTATACCCATTGACAGCAAGGAACTGCACAAGACTTACCGAAGGGCCATTGAAGAAAAAGACCCGAGGAATCAAGTCCTAATAAGTCCCATGACCCGAAACGAGGTCACTATGGATGCTTTCATCCCGGGCAGTTCTATAAAAGGCTCAATAAGAACAGCCATCGCCAACCAGTTTGTCCAGAAGGCAGGAGTAACTTCCAAAGATTCAGGCAGAGGGCGTTCAGACTACAATCAGAAAATCTTTGGTCGGATTAATGAGGACCCTATGCGTTGGCTGAAACTATCAGATGTTTCGCTGAGAGAATCGGGAACAGTTATTGTGGAGGCGAAAGAGTACTCCAGGAATCCGGACAAGGCACTTACCCCCAAAGGTCATGTGGAAGTTGCTCTTAGCCTCTGCCAGGCCGAGAAATCGGTCATCCATCCCCTTCGGCTTTCTATGGCTCCTTTTATGTTGCATGGAGAGGAAGTCAATCCAGAATTTTTGTTGGAAGCCCTGTATCAATTTTATGTGTCCAAGTATGAGGAAGAATACGCAAAATTTTTCAGAACCCAAAGATCTGCCGTAATTCAGCAGGGGATCAGTCCGATGAATAAGATTGTTAAGGAAATGAAGACCAACGAGACCCTGATCAGGATTGGCCATTTTTCCCATGTTGAGTGCGTTACTCTTGATAGAGTTCGTAATCCCATGACACGTAAAGGGAAAGATGGGAAGCCCTTGCCCTGGGGTACCACCAGGACTCTGGCTAATGGGGTTTATCCTTTTGGCTGGTGTAAATTGGAGTTTTTAGATCTGGAGGCAAAAACCAGGCCCCAACGGGATTGGCCTTTCTCCTCGGAAAAAGTGGATAAAATTATAACTCGTAAGCCACCACAAGTGCCTGAGGTTAAGAAAATAATAAAGCCAAAGGTGGATGAGGAAGACAACTTTTCTGTGTTAGTAAAACAGTTGAATGTTATCGAGGCAAATGACAAGCTTGGTATGGAACGAATGGTTGAATCTATAAACCGAATTAAAGATGAGTCTCAGCAGAAACAGTTTGGCAAGTTGATCAAGAAAAAATTGGAAGATCGAGGGATGTGGAAAAAACATCCCCTAAGGTTTGAAATTGAAATGTATCTTGAAGACAATTAGATGCTCTTTAGAGTTAGAGAAAAATTTCTCATATAGAAATATTTAATAATCAAAGAGTGTTACCCTGATTTTGCGAGGATCTTTTGGCTAAACAGTTAAAATGGGTTAAGTTGCTGATATTATTGAAAATGGTTAATTGCGATTCTCGTTTTTTAAGTTGTTGATATGATTGGGTATTTAAGAAATAAAAACCTTATTATATATTTTCGTGGAGATAAACCCATGAGATACTCGTTTCTGTCGGAAATTTCACAACAATTTAAAATACTTTAAGGAAGTACGGTAGGAATCATTGACCCGATTAGAGGGGATTGCGACAAAAGTTCACCCCTACCCCCCTGAATCCTAGTAAAAGTAGGAATCATTGACCCGATTAGAGGGGATTGCGACTTAAAACCCTTAAAGCAGCCATAACTGACGTCCCCCGCCGTAGGAATCATTGACCCGATTAGAGGGGATTGCGACATCCTCTTGAATATCTACACCGTCAATGTCCAGGGTTTGTAGGAATCATTGACCCGATTAGAGGGGATTGCGACTTTTGCCAAGATATCATCGGCCCATTTGCTGGTTTGAAGTAGGAATCATTGACCCGATTAGAGGGGATTGCGACCATATTGAGGAGTGATATTGATTTCAATCTTCCCATTTGTAGGAATCATTGACCCGATTAGAGGGGATTGCGACCTTTCAAAGGCCCCTGTAAGAAAAATCTTTTTTGGGTTGTAGGAATCATTGACCCGATTAGAGGGGATTGCGACTTAGCCACTTCGTTCGCCTCATCAAAGTCCGCGAATATGTAGGAATCATTGACCCGATTAGAGGGGATTGCGACAAAAATCTTTTTTGAGTTTGAGTTTTTATCTTATACAGTAGGAATCATTGACCCGATTAGAGGGGATTGCGACTTAGACGATGAAATTTAAGCAATTCGTTAAAAAAAAGGGTAGGAATCATTGACCCGATTAGAGGGGATTGCGACAATCAACGTGCCTCGATAAAAGGTTTGGCCCTCATAGTAGGAATCATTGACCCGATTAGAGGGGATTGCGACGATTCTGCCTTGCTCGTCCCTTATTGCCCCCTTTCGTAGGAATCATTGACCCGATTAGAGGGGATTGCGACTTAGCAAGTGGCCAGCCCTGGCTAACTATTCGTGGGGTAGGAATCATTGACCCGATTAGAGGGGATTGCGACCACATAGAACACATCGAGGTCACCATCCGAGTCAGTAATGTAGGAATCATTGACCCGATTAGAGGGGATTGCGACTAAATTGCCATTTCCCTACCTCCCTTTTGTTGTTTTTGTAGGAATCATTGACCCGATTAGAGGGGATTGCGACTCCTCATCTACCGTTGCATCAGGATAATTTTCCCTGATCGTAGGAATCATTGACCCGATTAGAGGGGATTGCGACCTTAAACTTCAAACCAGTATGAGAGAGGGCTCGCTGGTGTAGGAATCATTGACCCGATTAGAGGGGATTGCGACTAAGCTGCCAACCCCGGCTGGTTATTTGTGGGCACCCCGTAGGAATCATTGACCCGATTAGAGGGGATTGCGACCGATAGCTGCTTGTTTTATGCGGCATGATGCCGATTCGGTAGGAATCATTGACCCGATTAGAGGGGATTGCGACATATTTATATCAATCTCCCCATTTAAGGCTTTGAGGGCAGTAGGAATCATTGACCCGATTAGAGGGGATTGCGACATATCGAGCTCCCCGTTCAGGGCTTTTAGAGCATACTCAGTAGGAATCATTGACCCGATTAGAGGGGATTGCGACTTTATTTTTATTCGGATATCTAACATTACTCCTCCTGTAGGAATCATTGACCCGATTAGAGGGGATTGCGACTGATTACCTTCAGCCTGAAGTCTCCTTTGAGTCCTGTATGTAGGAATCATTGACCCGATTAGAGGGGATTGCGACTTAAGTCTGCCCGGTCTATGATACACCGGTTAAATTTCTGTAGGAATCATTGACCCGATTAGAGGGGATTGCGACTTAAATACGGTAACTTGAGTCCAACCTATCAGTTTTGAGTAGGAATCATTGACCCGATTAGAGGGGATTGCGACTTGACTATTCTGTCCTTCCATTTAATCCTATTGTAATTTGTAGGAATCATTGACCCGATTAGAGGGGATTGCGACCTTCCAACATCCACTTTTGTATATTTCTTGCCGGGTATGTAGGAATCATTGACCCGATTAGAGGGGATTGCGACTCAGTAGCTGGCGTTGTTGTTCCTGACATTTCATCGCGTAGGAATCATTGACCCGATTAGAGGGGATTGCGACATATAATATTGCACTTTATAGATGGTATGAGTTTTTTCGGTAGGAATCATTGACCCGATTAGAGGGGATTGCGACTTTTCACAGCAAAATCATGATTTTATCAATGCGTGTACGTAGGAATCATTGACCCGATTAGAGGGGATTGCGACCAATCCTGGATGATCTCATAGTTGATCTCTGACTCGTCTGTAGGAATCATTGACCCGATTAGAGGGGATTGCGACAAAAGCTGGATCGATCGAGCATGGACTTCGGTGACGTAGTAGGAATCATTGACCCGATTAGAGGGGATTGCGACCTGCGTCCGTGACCAGTTTGAGATTTGTAACTTTGCCAAGTAGGAATCATTGACCCGATTAGAGGGGATTGCGACTTAATCCGCAGGGCTTCAAGGTTAATTTTAAGGTAGGTAGGAATCATTGACCCGATTAGAGGGGATTGCAAATGAGTTTCATTGAATATTTGCTATTGAATATTGAATATTGATAGGAAACATTGGCATGATTAAGAAGGGGTTATTACAAGACGTTTTGAGCATGATTCCTGCTTATGGAATCAATAGGAGAAATTGCCATGGATGATGACGAAGAGTATGACGATGAATATGACGATTTCAGTTATGATTCTCGGGAATCTGAGAACATCGTTAGGGAAGGTGGCTCAAAAAATGATTTTGATCCTTTGGATATTACTGATCCAAGGAGTGCATACTTTTTCTTGAGCGATGATGTTCAGGATGACCTTGATGGAAGTGATAAACCTCTAATGAGATGCCTTTCCTGTGGCCATAAGTTCAAGGGCGTGATCTACGATAGTTGTCCCAAATGTTTCAGCATCAATACCGAGGAGATAGTTATATGAAATCTATGATCATATCGGTGGGAGGAACACCAGAGCCTATCGTATCTTCGTTGCTTAATCACAGACCAGAGTATGTCTGCTTTTTTGCATCACAGCAAAGTCTGGACAGAATCGGTGAGATAAAGAACCAGCTAAAAGAAAAGGGGCTTGAACTGAAGGATTACAAGGTCATCTGTGACGATGCCGAGGATCTTGTACACTGTTACGAAAAGGCCCTTGAATGTACCAACAGAATAGCTGAGCAGGGAGTTAGTTCAGAACTGGTTGTGGTTGATTACACCGGCGGAACCAAGTCCATGACGGCCGCTCTGGCACTTGCTACAATTGGGCACGGCTACAATTTTTCTTATGTGGGAGGAGTGGAGCGGACCAAAAACGGGTTAGGAATAGTCGTAACCGGCACAGAAATAATTAAGCAGGGAATCAGTCCCTGGCAGATCTTCGCTGTTGAAGAGAAAAAGCGAATCTCACTTTTTGTTTCATCCTTTCAATATGATGCCGCCATTTCAACCATTCGAGAAACTGTGGATAACCTGCAATCGGGAGAAGGAGAGATATGGAAAGGTGTTTCGGTTTTGTTGGAAGGATATCTGGCATGGGATAACTTTGACCATGAGACGGCTTTAAGACGCCTTAGTGAAGGGATCAAACACTTAGAGCTTTGTGCTAAGTTCGGTCTGGACAAGCCAGTAGAAAATTTCGTGGCCGAAACTAAGGTGAACTTCCATGATCTCAATCAAATAAAGGAGCAAACAGATTTCTTCGGGAAATTACACCCCGTGTTGGTTCGAGACCTTGTGTCCAATGCCAGGAGGCGGTATTTACAGAATAAATATGACGATGCGGTTGCCAGGCTTTACCGTGCTCTGGAGATGGTAGGTCAGATAGACTTTGAAGATGCCACGGGTTACTCAACTTCAAATGTGGCCCCAGAAAAGTTGCCGGATACAATCAGGGAAGAGTACATTCAAAGATACCATGATTCTGATAAGAGAACATTGAAGCTCCCTCTTTATGCCACCTTCCGGGCCCTAAAAGAGATGAATCATCCCACAGGCTACAAGTATTTTGAAAACGAAGATACGTTTAAGAAAATCCTTTCAGCAAGGAACAATTCTATATTTGCTCATGGTTTACATCCCGTAAAGAAAACCACTTATGAAGAGTTTACTAAGATCATCGAAGAGCTTTTTGTTAAAGGGCCGCTCATAGAATTCCCAAAACTAAACTGGTGATTTTTTGACTATGGACACTGAAACATTATACAGGCAAATCCAGATCCTTTTTCAAAAAGATCAGGTAGAACAGGCTGTGTCCCTTGCAAAGCAGCGTGATACAAAGACCAAGAATGATCCCGCGCTCCATATACGATGGGCCGATCTATTGGAACAACTGGGCCTCATTGATGATATGATCACGGAACTGAATCTTGCCATCAGGGATGACCCGGATAAGGAGGAGACATATGGTCGGCTATCCGAAGTCTATCTTGACCAGGGGCATCATGATCGGGCGGCCCGGTGCTGGTGGGCGCTCTTAAAAAAGAACCCTAAAAAAGCTGCCTATTATAAAGAACTGGGAAGAATACTGGAGGAGGCAGGAGATTATGAGAAGGCGCTGAAATACTACAAGGCCGGGTATGATAAGACAGGCGATGAAACATTCAAAACCCTGATACAATCCCTGGACTTCCTGGCCTCAGAAGAACATGTGGAAGAAGCCGTTGAGACGCCTGACCAGATCATCCCCGCTCAACATAACCTGGTCACATTCACCACCCTCTTTGCAGGCAGGGAAGGGATCTATGCAAGGCAGTGGGCAAGCCCAACAGGTGAGACAGGCTATACCCCTGTCCGTGAGCCTTTGACGCTAAAGGTTGCGGAAAACCACATCCTTGGGAACCTGACCGCAGGTGTTTACCCGGTTCGCCTGGACAACACGGTCAATTTTATCGCCTTTGATCTGGACCTGCCAAAATTCATGGTCAAAAAAACCATAACACGCGAAAGCCTGTGGGAAAAGGCCATGAAAAAGGTGCATCAGGCGGCCTGCAAACTGGTGGACCTGGGGGCGGCCCATGAGATCCCGATCTATATCGAGGACTCAGGATTCAAGGGAAGGCATTGCTGGATATTTTTAGAGACACCGGTTCCGGCAGGGGTGGCAAAGAAATTCGGGGATATGCTTGTGGGACAGCTTAGCGGACAGACCTCGGAAGTGTCCATCGAGGTCTTTCCCAAGCAGGGCAGAGTAAAGGAGGGAAACCTGGGTAATCTGATCAAACTCCCTCTGGGTTTTCACAAGAAAACAGGACAAAGGGCTTTCTTTATTCAGCCGGACGGTCAGCGGTATCCCAATCAAATGGAGTTTCTGGAAACATTGGTCAGGGTAAACAGGAGACCCATTTACAGCCTGATCCAGCGCCTTCAACAGCAGCCCGTCAAACGTGTTGAGAAGGCCCCGCCCTGGGAGGAGGAAGGGGACAGACAGGATCGAATACCTTTTGAAAAGGTAGCGGAAGAATACGATCTGGAAAGGGACGCACAGCTCCAGTACATGCTCATGAAGTGTGCTGTGTTAAAAAACATAGTTGAAAAGATTAACCGCGAATCCTCAATAAACAAGGAGGAGACTTTGGTGTTAATCCATACAGTGGGTCATCTTGAAAGCGGCCCAAGTGCCGTGAACCAGCTCTTTGAAAGATGCATGAACACCGATCCTTCCCTTTTCCTGAAGTCTAAACTAAGGGGCAATCCCATGAGCTGCCCCAAGATAAGGACCAGGATACCGAATATCACCTCTCATGTTTCGTGTAATTGCCGATTCGACCCCTCTATTAATCTTTACCCGACGCCCCTCATCCATGTTTACAGCATGCCATCAGAGAAGAGTTTCCGGCCCATGGGTCTGACCGTTGATTCCATGCAGTTTCAGAACCTGCTTCAAGAATACCTGAAACTGCGCAAACAGGCCGTGGAGATCAATGTGTTACTTGGCAAGTATGAAAACCAGCTCCATGATTTTTTTGAAAATGCCGGGATCGAGTCGGTGCAGACGCCCATGGGTATATTAAAGCAGTTGAAAAAAGAGGAAGGCAAGGTCTCGTTTTTATTGGAGATGGTTTAGGGGTTTCAACTCAAATTCCATATTTCTATGGATGATGAGATGTAATCCGGCGCTTTAAAATCCAAAAACCAATAACCGATAACGGATAACTACCCGATTGAGGCTTAACTCAATTGGGATTTAATATCCTAAATTTCTCTTTTTATGTCCATACTCTATGTCACTGATCAGGGCGCTTCTCTGGTGAAACGAGGCAATCGCCTGGTGGTGGAGAAGGCCCGGAAGACCATTTACTGGGTTCACGCCTTCAAGGTGAGCCAGGTTGTGGTAATGGGCAATATCTCCATATCGCCTGCAACCATCGCTTTTCTGCTCCAGGATGGCATTGACACGGTTTTTATGTCCATCCACGGGCGATACCGGGGGAGGCTCATCTCCCAGTTTGGCAAGAATATCGATCTCCGGCGTGCCCAATTTAAAAAGATGGAAGACGAGAAGATAAAAATCGCCCTGGCAAAAACATACATCCAGGGAAAACTCAACAACTGCCGGGTCTTGTTGAGACGATACAACAGGGAACTGCGACAGGATGGTGTAACCTCAGCACTTCACCAGATCAGGATCATGTCAAGAAGGGTTCCGGAGGCTGAATCTGTGGAAAGCCTGATGGGTCTGGAAGGGAAGAGCGCGGCCGTTTATTTCGGTTGTTTCGGGAAGTTGATCAAGGTGAATGACATCGTGTTTGAAGGCCGTAACAGACGTCCACCAAGGGATCCGGTAAATGTTCTCCTCAGTCTGGGCTATACCCTGCTTGCCAATGCCATCCAGACACAGGTGCATGTGGTGGGCCTGGACCCTTACCTGGGATGCTTACATGGCGTGGAGTATGGTCGGCCTTCCTTGATTCTTGACCTGATGGAAGAGTTCAGACCTGTCCTGGTGGATTCATTGGTTTTGACTCTCATCAATAAAAAGATCATTCAAGTGATGGATTTTTATAGACCTGATGAAAGGGAACCCGCTGCCTTTGATTTTGCTGAAGAGGATACGCAACGTAAAGAATACCCGATTCTGTTGGCGCATGGGGGCATGAAAAAGTTTATCACCCATTTTGAAGGCCGTCTGAATCAGAAGGTGCTATATTCCCCTAATGGCAAGAGGTTGCGCTACAGGGATGTATGCCTCGAACAGGTGAGACTGCTGGCCCGTCATTTGAGGGATGAAGATGAGTATAAGCCTTATGTCATGAGGTAAAGGAAGATGTTTTTGGTGGTGACCTATGATATTGTTGATGACCGCAAGAGGACCAGAGTTGCTAAAACCCTTTCCAACTATGGAAACAGAGTTCAAAAAAGTGTTTTCGAATGCCAGATCGACGACCGGCAGTATCTAAAGATGAAAGAGCGGATCGAGAAAGAGATTGATATGGAAGAGGATAGCGTGCGATATTACTTTTTATGTGCCAGATGCGCAGGGAACATCCAGATTTCCGGGTGGGGTGCAGTCAGGGAAGATGAGGATGTGATTATCGTGTAGATGACAGAATAGTAAGGGCTGTTAAACAAATGAAATCGGTGAAATCGGGGTCATCTTGATTTGTGAATTATATTTTTCATACTTCTATAAAAGTAAAAGGGGACGTTGTTTCTGAATAAACTTGATGAATTAAAATTGACAGAGAATGAAAATTAATGGTAACGTTCAAAAGTGTGTACCTGGTATAAAAGTTGATTAAATCACGATCTCTTTCTATGGTTAAAGTAACCACACAAGAACCAGGAGAAAGAGACCGTGATGGAACAGGAAATACATATAACACTTCGATTTGATATTGCAATAGGTAAAGTCAACCTGAATGAGATAGTTTATAGGCTGAAAGAGCTCCAAGCCCCTCTGATGCTGGAGATATTAAAAAACATTTTAATGGGATATGATGACATAATATCAAACCGTTTAAGCCGAACAGATATCTTCCCCAGTAAATCCAGGAAGGGATTAGGGCGGCACGTAAGAAAAGGAGAGCCGGAAAATCGATTATGCCGTGGCAGGAAGATTCTGAAAAAAGGTTATCGTAGCAAGCCACGGCAGATTTCCACAGTTTTTGGTAAATTATCTTTACCGCTAAGAAGGAGCGAATGTTGCAATTGTGGTGCACTATATTCTCCCTTGCTAAGTGCCTTACAATTAGGCCGGTATGCCCGTAAGGAGTCAAATTTTGAGCATGAGGTTATAGAAGCTGTCATTGACACCAATTATCGAAGACTTATTGACGGACGATCTATCGATATATCATTAGGTGGTATACATAATATTGTTGTAGGAAGCGATATTGACAAGAATTTTCAAGAATCTATTTCCATAGAAGACTTATCAGCAATAATGGCTGACGGCACAGGAGTTAAACAGCAAAAAGGTCGTAAAGGAGAACTAAGAGCCGTTATTGGCCTAACAAAAAAGGGGCGGGTAGAGCCTCTTGGGACCTTTACTAATACAGAGTGGTCAGACATAGAGCTCAATATCAAAAAACGTATTAAAGAAGCTGCTCCCTGGAACATCCCATTTATCTACGATGGTGAGCCAGGGCTTGATGATTTTCTTGCCGAAGCCGCAGAGTCTCAACGATGCACATGGCACGCTCCCAGAGGAGTTTATCATGCTTTTTGGGAAGACGGGTTAAAGAAAAAAGATAGTCAACCGATAACAGATAAAATCAAACAGTTGATAGGAATAGAGCTTCCTGAAGACGACTATGAAATTTTGAAAGAAGAAGATAAAGACCAAGTAAAGAGTAAGTACGAAAGCAGTAAATCAGCGATCAAAGAACTCATAGAGACGTTTAGAGAGAAAGGATATGCACATGGAACGGCCTATCTTGAAAACCTTTCTGCGCGCCTGTTTACTAATATTGAATTTTGGCTTAAGACAGGGATCATTGCTCCCAAAACAACATCTCTATTGGAAAGAGTGTTTAGAGAAATAGGACGTCGTCTTAAAAGAATCGCTTGGGGATGGGCTGATAAGACTGTCACCAATCTCTCTAAAATGATCATGGTCAGGCAGTATTCCAGAGATAAATGGGAAGAATACTGGAAACAAAAAATGGGTATCAATGGTTACTTCGGTATTAAAATCATATCCGTTAAATTGTCACCAGGTACACACTTTTGAACGTTACTAAATTAATCATAAATCAATTGGGAAACAACGTCCCCTTTCACGGCTTTTAGCACTTCATTGACCTGGTTTTCTGTCATAAATCCCATATCAATCAATATCTCCCCTAAAAGTCTGTGCTTCATCCCAGATAGGTCTTCTTTCATTTGCACGTTTACTGCCTTG
>Ga0180009_10001791_pt1 | contig 25761 bp, 22 predicted proteins | sample OS_PC_MetaG_FD_123537 | JGI IMG/M metagenome (GOLD analysis project Ga0180009, IMG submission 123537) | Groundwater microbial communities from the Aspo Hard Rock Laboratory (HRL) deep subsurface site, Sweden - OS_PC_MetaG | ecosystem: Environmental > Aquatic > Deep subsurface > Groundwater...
CCTTCAAAGAGAGAGGAGGTAGGGAAACGTTGTTGAAATTTTGAGTCGAATACAGGCTGACATGTTGATAAAGCCATTTTGATGGATTTTGTTTCTTGAGCGAGAGAACTAAAACCGGTGACTTGTGATAACGGGAGCTGGTGTGTATTTAATTTTTCAAAATAGCGATTGACTTCGACTTCATTAATGGCTTCAGAACGTTGACAACAGGAACTTCCCCCGAGCCCGATAGCGACTTCAGCTGATTGATAGTCTTGATCCACCATCAACCGTTTCCATTTTTCAGCTTCATAATTTTTTTTAACAAAGTACATGGTGGGGTATTCTTCGTAGCCTGCATGTTGTAGTCGAGCCACCATTAATTCTCGCATTTGATATTGCATGCCAAGCGATGGCCAGGAATGACCAGATTCCGCTAATTTTTTTCTATAGTTGGTATTTTGCCATGCGGCTTGTTTTTCTCCTGAGACACTGGTTCCCGCATTACTGAATTGTTTTAAATGTAGTTTTGAGCAAACAATAATTGTAACGTCTAGTTCAATCATTTTTGAAATATCATTTTCAACATCTGCTACGGACTGATCAATTAATCCATAAATTAAATCACCACTGATACGATTGAAATTTAATGCTTGTGCGGTTTTAATGGTAGTTATAATTTCGTCAGCGGTTCGCGAACAATTGCACAGTTTAAGAATTTTATTATTTAACGATTGCACACCAAAAGAGATTGTTGAAAAACCACGTTGTTTTAAGAATGATAATAATTCGTATGAAAAACTTTTTGGAGTTCCCTCAATTCTTAATACAGTATCAGAAGAAAAATTAAAATGGCTTTGATAAAAATCTAATAATTTTTCTAATGCATTTCTTGATAATAATGTTGGTGTACCACCAAATAAATTAAATGCACCGATAGGGGCTGTTTTTAAAGCGGGAACATGTTGTAACCATAAAGAAGCTTCTTGTAAATTTGCATTAACCCATTTCATTGAACAGGCATCATTATCATTTTTTGTTAATACGACTGGAAATTGACAAAAGTGACAACGTGTTTCACAGAGCGGAATCATTGACCAAAGATGAATAGGAGAGTTATTGAGTAATTGATCATTGAGATCCGTAAGAAATTGTTTAGGATCATAATGAGGAAGATCTCCTGGAAAGAGATGTGCACCGAAAGCATCAGATAAGACATAACGCAATAAATGATTATTTCTATTGTCTTTTAAATGTTGAATGACAGTCGGTGTTGGATAGTGATTATCAAGGGTATCCAACGAAAGCAGCGCTGCTTTTATGATTTCATTCTTTGTCAACATTAAAACATTCCCCCATTTGCAAAGTAGTTATGCATTTCACCCGATTCACGATCTTCACAATAGAAATAGATAAATTTTTTAAGTTCGTCGAGATTTCCGCTGTTTTTAAATGAAAGTAGTGGAGGCGGAAATTCTGGAGGATAACCTATATCAGACGATACTTTTTCCCGTAATCGTTCAAATAATGGATCAGCAAATTCAAAATAGAGACGGGCGCAAGGTGTTTTATAGGAATGAATGGGAGTAAAAGAAATCATTTGCATTTCATTTTTGATTTCATGAATCCGGATAAATAGTTCATCTGCAAGCGTAGGGGTTAAAAATTCACGAACTTTCGGTTGATTCAAAAAAGATGGAGTCAAAAAAAGTGGCAAAATTAAATTTTTAGGTACGCTATCTTTGATTGCAAAATCCCAAAGAGTTTTTGCTTGTGCTTCTGATAGGTCGTGCGGTAATTTTTTTGTCTTTTTATCTGGACGAATATCACGCATGACAATAGTTCCATTTTTACCGTAGGCTTTTCCAATTAACATCTCGTCTAAAGCCAGTGTTAATCTTCGAGGATTGGTAAATACTTTTGAATTTGGACAATAGATAATTTCTTCATCGGATGCTCGCATTTTTATTCCAAAATCCCAATCATCGGAAAGGTGACAAACAAATTGACCATTCTGAAGTTGATAAAAAATCTCAATTCCACCTATTTTTTCGTATTTATCGCGGCGAACAGCAAAACCTTTGCCGTCTGGAAAGCCCCCAAAATATTCCAATATGAAATGTTTAAAATGAAGGAGTCTTTGAACAACAGTAAACAATTTAGGTAATCGCGAAAAATAATCGTGGGGATAGATGTATTGACAGACCCCGATTGCTGCATTGGATGATTCCATGGTTTGACGAAGTTCATCGAACCAATGTGAATCGACAATGCAATCTGCGTCACCACCGAAAATATAAAATGGTTTTGATAATTCATATTGCTGATCACGTTCATGACTTCGTTGACAAGCAAAATCCATGCCGGTTTTCCGTGCCCATGCAACGCCAGCTCGTGATTCAGAAACGACAAAAATATTGAGTTCAGCGTGTTGTTTAGAAAAATGGCTAATGATTTCGATAGAGGCATCAGTACTTCGATTGTCTACTAAAATAATTTCAAAAAATTGGCGAACTGAATTTCCGTTTTTGTCTTGTTGATTATATAGCGCTTCAAGTGCATTGTTTAACGTATTTTCTTCGTTATAAAATGGAATAACAATGGTTGCGATTGTCTCTTTTCGCATAGGCGCAAATGTATCAATATTAAGTGCCATAAATTTATCCTACAGGTTAAATAGTAATTTTATTTTTCTTTCTAATGTTGCTAATGAAAAATGCTTTTTAGCAATTTGATAATTATTTTGGATAATGTTTTTTTGTTTATTTTTATCCGATAATAGCTCAAAGACAGCGTTGACAAATTCGTCATTAATGATAGTCATATGATCATTATTTTTATTGATAGTGAGTAAAATGCCTTGAAGTCCCTTTGATCCATAGACATGGTGATATCTCGAATAGGTTGTTGTTGCATAAGGCACTTTGGCTGCGACAGCTTCACCGATCGGATTGCCGTAACTTTCATAATCATAGGAGGTTAAAAAACAGGCTAAATCAGTACAGGCAAGTAAATCATTAATTGAATATTGTTTTTGTTCGCTGACACAAGTTGGTGGAAAAAACAAGTGATGGTTATAAGGTAATAAACCATTTTCGAAAATAATATAATCTTCAATATTTAATTCACGTATCATCGATAATAGTCGTTGGGTTTCATGAATATCTTCATTCAAATTACCGACAACAAAAAGATAAATTTCTTTATCCAAATGGTTTTGTTTAAATAATCGAATTAAAGAAGCGAGTAAATGAATGTCTCGATCAATACGTTTTTGAGGAATAATTCTTGTGTATCTAGAGAGCAATAGAGCGTCATGAGGAATATTATAATGATCTCGAAAGTCAGAATTTGTTTGAGAGCGTCTTTTTTCGTTATAACAAAATGAATTAGAAATTATAGCGGGAGCTGAATTTGGTATCCATTCTTTCGTTTTTTCATAATCAGCCGTATGTAATACAATATTTTGGATGAAGGATGAATTGATTGGCTGTGGCGTTTCAGGATACGGAGAGTGCCCATATTTTTTTTTCGTTGTTTCGCTGGACCACATAAGATCGTGGTCTCGCCAAAAAACATATTTACCAAGTTTTTTTTCTTTTCCGTATTTGTCGATAGCAATAAGCAAAGCTTTTGTGAAATGAATGTTTTCTGGTAAGGTCCCGTTTTCAACAATAACAAAATTTATTTCGAGTTGACGCCATGTGTTGAGTATCAGATTTGAGATGGTTTCAATAATCTTTTCATTTAAATGAAGGGTTTGAATTGGCTTATTGGACGCAAATAATTCTTCAAAAAAATCTGACACGAATACTTGATTATAACCCGCAATTTTATCTAATCCTTCAATGCGAGTAAGGGTGATCCATTCGGGGAAAAACAGGCGATCTGTTTGAGTATAACGATGAAAAAAATTATTTTTATCTGCTTTTATATCATAGCCAAGATCGAGATAGATTTTATATCCATGGTTGTTAAAGATATTAGCAATCTTAAGAAATTCTACTGTGATGCCTGATAGGGGCACACCATCGAAAGAAATTGCATAAATTGTTTTCATGTTGTTTTGTTATTTGTCTTTCGTATTTTTAAGTTAGGGGCGCAATCATAGCATTTTTCATACTTAAGTGTTAATGAAAGGAATAGATTCTTTGAGAAATCTACTGGACAGATAATAAAAGAGGACTAGAATACCGTCCCTTGATTATTCCTATAAGGAACGGTAACAAAAAATAATAATTAAGTTACCTCATTAGTGAGCATCATGATACAAATGCAACATGTAAAAATTTTTGGGTTTGTTTTTCCTGTCTGTGATTTTTTTCCCCCTCATGTAAGGTCGTGGGCGTCAATACGGTCTTGTCGAAAGTTTATTTGATATTAAGTGAGTTCAGTGATGTTATTTTTTAATATAGTAATTGTGGGCCTTTTTTTCGCGGTACTGTCTGCTTTGTTACCTTTTTTCATTCCGGCACGCTGGTCATTGTTGTCGAAGCTGACACATTTTAGTTTATTAGGATTAGCGGGATTGGCCCTGGTAATGTCAGGGTTTCTTACGTTAATTATGAAATCCTCTCTTTATTTAACTCTTTCACCTTTGAGCATCTCTTTTATTAAAGCATCATTACATTTAGATCCTTTGTCCGGTTTTTTTCTTTGTTTGATTGGCATTATCACCATCGCCATTGCTTTTTATGGACCAAGTTACCTAAAAGGGTATGAAAACTCAAAGTATTCATTAAAAGCGATGTTTTTTTTCACGGGATTATTTTTAGTAAGTATGAGTCTTGTTGTGCTTGCGAATGATCTATTTTCTTTTATGTTTTCATGGGAGTTAATGTCATTAACAAGTTATTTTCTTGTTATGTCACATTATGAAGAAGCAGAAACGCGTAAAGCCGGATTGGTTTATTTGTTAATGGCGCATTTGAGCGGATTATGTATTTTATTTGCTTTTGGAATATTAGTTAAATTTGGCAATGGCTTTGATTTTCAATCGATGCAGGCAGCCCACTTACCTATTATTTGGGCAAATTTAGCATTTATTTTAGCTTTTCTTGGTTTTGGGATGAAATCAGGGTTGGTGCCATTGCATGTCTGGTTACCTCGGGCACATCCAGTTGCCCCTTCACACATTTCCGCATTGATGTCGGGAGTGATGATAAAAATTGCTGTTTATGGGTTTATTCGATTTAATTTTAGTTTAATTGGTCAGTTACATTGGCAGTGGGGAATCATTGTATTATTTATCGGGAGTATTTCAGCGGTTCTTGGTGTGCTTTATGCGTTAATGCAACATAATTTAAAACAACTTTTAGCTTATCATTCTGTAGAAAATATCGGGATTATCTTTATTGGTCTTGGCTTGGCTATCCTATTTATTTGTAAAGGATACCCTATGCTAGGGGCGTTAGCGATGATCGCTGCTTTATATCATTCACTAAATCATGCCGTTTTTAAAAGTTTGTTATTTTTAGGGGCGGGCTCTATTTATCAAAGTACGCATGAGCATGATTTAAATTTAATGGGCGGCTTAATTCAAAGAATGCCTCAAATTGCTTTTTTCTTTTTAATTGGGTGTGTCAGCATTTCTGCTTTACCTCCTTTTAATGGATTTGTTTCGGAATGGTTGACATTTCAAGCATTTTTACAAGTGCCGCTCATTCGAAGTAATACCGTTCGATTTATTGTGCCCATTGCGGCAGCTATGTTAGCTTTAACAGGGGCACTTGCTGCAGCATGTTTTGCTAAAGTGTATGGGATTACTTTTCTAGGTAAGCCGAGAACTGATCGTGTTGCAGAGGCCTGCGAATCAGGAATAATGATGCGTTTTTCTTTAGGGCTTCTTGCATTATTTTGTTTATTGTTAGGTATATTGCCAACGTTCTTGATTCGCTGGATCAATACAATCCCGATGTCATTATTGAACGTTGGATTAGCACCCAATAATCTTAATCATTGGCTTTGGATCACCCCAATTGATCCCAATGTCTCTTCGTATAGTGCTTTGTTAGTGTTTATTGGTGTGATTATTATCTGTGTTGTGAGTTGGATTGTGTTAAGACCTCTTCAACATTCTTTCTCATTCAAAAAAGTCACCGCGTGGGATTGTGGTTTTGGGGGCTTAAATAAACGAATGCAATATACCGCTACAGCATTTGCTATGCCAATTCGACGCGTCTTCAAAAATATTTGGACAGTGGAAGAACTTAAAACGAACGAGGACGAACCAAAAAATAAAATAGTTGTTCGGGATATGTCAACCTATGAACTTCATGTTCAAGATAATATTTGGTTATATATTTATGAACCGATACAAACCGTTGTGGATAAAATTTCAAAGCTGGTCTCTTATCTTCAGCAAGGAAATATTCGTGTTTATCTTGCCTATTCATTTTTTACCTTATTGCTGCTCTTATTGGTGGTGTTATGAAAATATATTTAATGGAAATATGTCAAGCGTTGTTATTTTTAATTTTGTCCCCTTTATTAGCGGGCTGGATAAAAACAATCAAGTGTGTTTTACAAAACCGAAGACCGCCTTCCATTTTTCAGGCATACCGCAATTTAATTAAATTATTTTTGAAGCAAGTGATTGTGCCTCAAGAGGCCTCTTGGATTTTTAGATTTACGCCTTATCTTATTTTTAGTGTTGTTGTGCTTTTGAGCTTTATTGTGCCATTGATCATTGCGAATGTTTCTTCTTCGTCGGCCTATTTTTCTTTGGGAGATGTGATTGTTTTAGTAGGTCTTTTAGCGTTAGGGCGTTTTTTCTTAGTGTTGTCAGGATTAGATATTGGTACAACGTTTGGGGGTATGGGTTCCTCAAGGGAAATGATGATATCCTCATTAGCTGAGCCTTCTACTTTATTGGTATTTTTCACATTAGCAATTATCGCTTCTAGTACGAATCTTTCTTATATTGTAGGGCATTTTGCAACAAGCCAATTCATTTTTCGTCCTTCATTTATTTTTGCGCTGCTTGCTCTTTGTATGATAACGCTTGCGGAAACAGGGCGCATTCCTCTTGATAATCCGACAACTCATTTGGAGTTAACCATGGTCCATGAAGCGATGATTCTAGAATATAGTGGACGCTATCTTGGTCTTATTGAATGGTCAGCTCAAATTAAGCTGATGATTTATTTTGTGCTTATTAGCAATATCTTTTTTCCTTGGGGCATCGCAACGGATTTAGCGTGGCATTCACTGGCCATCAGTTTTCTTTTGATAATAATTAAATTAGCAATTTGTGGTGTTGTGTTAGCAGTGACGGAAATGAGCACGGCAAAACTACGTTTATTTAAAGCGCCAAACTTTTTAAGTTTAGCATTTGTGTTATGTCTGCTTGCTATTTTTAGTCATGTTATTTTAGGGGTGGGGTAAGATTGTGTTAATTCAAGTATCAGTATATCAGCAAATTATTTCGACTATTTCTGCGTTAATTCTGTTTAGTTCTTTTATCTTGTTAACGCAAAAAAGTCTTTTTGGTTCAATCAATATTTTCGCTTTTCAGAGTTTTTTGTTATTTCTTGCAACCTTGTTACAAGCAGTTATTTTGCATGAAAATTCTATGTATTTTTCGGCGGTAATCACGTTAGTGCTTAAAGTTATTTCGATTCCCTGGCTTTTATATTATTTTGTCGGACGCCTTAGAATTCATCAGGACAAAATTGTTCCTAAACATCCCTTTTTAATTTTGTTGGGGGCTCTATTTTTAGTGGTTTATTGTTATCACATCATTGTTCCAATTACCTTATTCTCTTCGTTAATGGAAAAACATATTGTGGTAGTTGCTTTGTCAGTTATCTTACTAGGAATGTTATTAATGATTGTAAGAAGAAACGCCATTATTTATGTGTTGGGATTTATGGTAATGGAAAATGGTTTGTTTTTTTCCGCGTTAATGTCTACGCAGGGTATGCCAATGATTGTTGAATTGGGAGTGGCTTTTGACTTATTGATTGCTGTTATTTTGTTCGGTGTTTTCTTTTTCCATATTAGAACCAGTATTGAGACCATGGATGTGGATAGTCTTAATCATCTCAGAGAGGATTTAGAATAATGATTTTCAATTTGATGCTGTTTTTCCCATGCCTTGGGATCATCTTTTTTATTTTGTTTGGCCATTATCGTATGGCAGGCATGATGAATATTTGTTTTTCTTTTTTAACATTTCTTGCTTCTGTTGGACTGGGAGTTAACACAGTCCTTTCTTCAGGAGGATCATTGTTATTCTGGAATAACCAATTTTATGTTGATGCCTTTAGTCTTTGTCTTATCATTTTAACAACATTTATTAGTTTTACTGTCGCAATCTTTTCTCGTCAGTATATGTTAAATAACCTAGATGAAAATCGTATTAATGCCAGGATGTTGCAATTTTATTTTATTATGTATCAGGCGTTTACGTTGACGATGTTGTTAGTCTATACGAGTAACAATATTGGAATTTTGTGGATTTCGGTTGAAGGGGCTACTTTAGCGACGGCATTATTGGTCAGTTTGTATCGTACGCCAGAATCGATCGAAGCCGCATGGAAATATTTTATTTTATGTATCGTCGGCATTGCGCTGGCGTTATTTGGAACACTCTGTGTCTATTTTTCTGCAAAGAATGTTTCGATCAATATTAGTGGAGCTATGTTATGGACGGTTCTTCATCAACATGCAGCTATATTAAACTCTCAATTATTAATGTTAGCTTTCATATTTTTGCTTGTTGGTTATGGAACAAAAATTGGATTGGTTCCTTTCCATTTTTGGTTGCCGGATGCTCATTCAGAAAGCCCAGCTCCCATGTCAGCACTTTTATCCGGATTATTGTTGAACATTGGTTTATATGCGTTGGTACGATTCAAAATGTTAATTGATCCCAATTTGGGGACACATTTAATTGGCATTTTGATGATGGCATTTGGATTAATTTCTTTCCTTTTTGCTGGCTTTACTATTTTTAGAAAACGAAATATCAAGCGAATGTTTAGTTATTCTTCGATAGAGCATATGGGATTGATTACCTTCGCGTTTGGTTTAGGGGGGCCGTTAGCCTCATTTGTCGGATTATTTTATATGATCATTCATTCCCTTGTGAAATCGGCTATTTTTATGTCGCTTGGTAATGTGATTCAATTAACAAAAAGTAAAGATATGGGTGAGATAAAAGGACTATTGCAATCTTATCCATCAGTGGGCTGGACGTTACTGATTGGCACGATCGCAATTGTGGGGTTTCCTCCTTTTGGTATTTTTAATAGTGAAGTCATGTTGGTTATCGCGACGTTAAAACAATATTTATTTATTGTACCCATTATCATTATTGGATTATTACTTTCATTAGGCGGCATTATGTATAATTTAAATCCTGTTTTTTTTGGTCAATCGACAGATGACGTATCCTCGCTGAAAGTTTGTCTATTCCCGATTGTGTTAAATTTATCTATAGCGCTTTATTTTGGATTACATATTCCCCATGGGTTTATGAATTATTTAAATCAAGCCACATCACTGATTGCTGGGAGAGGAATTTTATCATGAGAGAAATTGAGTCTCATAAATTTGATCAATTTTTAGATTTATTACATGAAGAAAAGATTATTTCGGATCGTAAGAAGATTGTTGTATTGAATAATATTCATTTGATTGAAGTCAAACCACAAGACTGGAAAAGGCTTGCTTCTCAAACCCATTCTGTTGGATTTCGCTGGGCAGTTATTTGGGCGAAAGAAGCAAGTAAAAATTCAATTCAGGTCACGGTAGGATTGGAATTAAGTGGCCAGTATCTTTTTTTACGAACAACGATAGCTGGTGAAAAACCTGAAATTTATTCTTGGAGTGTCTATTATCCAGCAGCTAATCGACCAGAGAGACATCTTCATGATATGTTTGGTGTAACGTTTGTTGATCATATCGATGCTCGTCGCTGGACGAGACATCAAGCATGGTCAAAAGAACAGTTTCCTTTAAGAAAAAATTTTGATGAATTGAGTAAACCATTAAGTGTTACACCTCCGGATGTTGATTATCCGTGTATCGCAATTGAGGGGACTGATATTTGTGAGGTGCCTGTTGGGCCAGTGCATGCAGGGATCATTGAACCCGGGCATTTTCGTTTTCAGATTGCCGGCGAAGATGTTTTTTCGCTGGAGGAAAGGTTAGGATATGTTCATAAAGGGATAGAAAAATTAGCGGAAGGAAAAAATGTTGAGGAGTTAATTTATTTGTCTGGCAGAGTCTCTGGAGATTCAACAGTATCCCACGCCTGGGCAGCATGCCAAGCAAGTGAAAGCGCAGCAAATATTACGGTGCCAAATCGGGCATTGTTTATTCGAGCGATTATGGCTGAACGTGAAAGAATAGCGAATCATTTAGGCGATATTGGTGCGATTTGTAATGATGTTGGTTTTGCGTTTGCTTTTTATCAATTTGGAAGATTGCGTGAATTATGGCAACGAACTAATGAGAAAATTTTTGGGCATCGTTTTATGATGGATTGCCTCATTTTTGGAGGCGTTAAAAACGATTTATCAAATCAGTCGATTCAATCTATGAGAGAAGAGATCGATCAGCTCCATGAAGAAATACATGAGCTTTCTATTATTCTAAAACGGAACGGAGTATTACAGGACCGTTTGAGAACAACAGGCATATTAAAACCTGATACCGCGGAAAAAATTGGTGCTTTAGGTTACGTAGGAAGAGCTAGTGGCATTAATTATGATGTAAGACGTGATGCATCCTATCCCCCTTATGATGCGGTTAAAGTGCATGTGCCGCTGCTTTCACATGGCGATGTGGCTGAGCGATTGAAAGTAAGAGAAAGAGAAATTATTGTTTCTTTGAAGTTGTTGGAAGATTTCTTGAATAAACTTCCTGAGACAGAAATTATTTCATCACAAAAAGCCGTGTTAAAAGACCGTGAAGGGATTGGTATTATAGAAGGATGGCGAGGTGAGATTATTACTTATGTGAGTTTTGATTCTCGAGGGTTTGTTAATCGCTTTTTCCCGCGGGATCCAAGTTGGTTAATATGGCCGGCATTGGAACATTTAATTCAAGAAAATATTGTGCCCGATTTTCCTGTGTGTAATAAATCGGTAAATGGTTCTTATTCGGGGCATGATTTATAAACGTATTCGTGAGAAGAGTTCATTATGTATAGATTGTTTAAAAAAATTTTCAAAGTAGGAATAGTGACAGAGCGGATTTCAATTCCTCGTTCTGAAGAGGTTATGGTTGTTGGGAAATCATGCAAAAAGCTAATTCGTAAATATTTTTCAGGAAGCCTTGCCATTCGTATGGTCGATGCGGGTTCGTGCAATGGATGTGAGTTGGAAATGCACGCCTTAAATAATGCTTTTTACAACATTGAACGTTTTGGTATTCATTTTGTGGCCTCCCCTCGACATGCCGATATGTTGCTTGTGACTGGCCCTGTTTCGCGGCATATGGAAGCAGCATTAAAAACAACCTATGATGCGATGCCAGAACCAAAATTAGTTATTGCGATGGGTGATTGTGGGGCTAATGGAGGTGTCTTTGGTGTCACGTATGCGAGCAAAGGGGCAGTATCAAACGTAATTCCTGTTGATCAGGTTATTTTAGGTTGTCCCCCAACCCCATTAACCTTATTACAAGGGATATTATCGTTGCTGCAACAATTTGCGGAAGCGGTTGAAAAGAAATAAGAATTTGTTTTTCTATCCTACAGTACTAAAAAGACATCAAAATAGCACTTGTCAGCGAATAAGAAGACAGCTTCTGTGTTTGTGTCTGAACTATTCAGTTTTTAACTCTTCTTTAAACAGGAATTTTTTCATCTGTCTTAAAACGTAGTCTTTTGATTCAGTGTCAGACATATCAAGTCGTAATTCATTTACGAGTCGTGTTTGATGATGAAGCCATAGTTCCCATGCTTCTTTTGATATTGTCTGGTAAATTTTTTCGCCCAGGGGTCCTGGAAAGGGAGGCTGTTCTAAGCCTTCTGTTTCTTGATTGAGAACAGCGCAGTGAACTTTTCTTATCATTTTTTTTAGTCTCCGCTATTTTAGTAACGAGGTCTATTACGGGTCTTGGTAGTCCAATATGTTTAGATGTTTCTGGATAATACCAGCTTCTTTTTGTGTCATCCATAATTATCCATGAGTTTTTTGTGGTTTTTATTAAAAGAGGGGTAATCCATAAATGAAAATGAGAAAAGGTATGGCGGAAAGAAGGCAAAGAGTCTATCTCGATAATTTTTCGATTAAATTTTTGTTCACAAATCTGTTGAATTTTATTTTCATCATCGCATTCAGGAAAGCACCATAATCCTCCCCAAATACCAACAGGAGGGCGTTTTTCCAGGAGAATTTGACCTTTATTGTTATGAAGAATAAGCATAAATGTGTGTTTTGAAGGGAGATTTTTGATTGTCTTTTTTGTTGGGAAAAGCGCTTCTTGATGTGTCTGATGTGCTTTACAGTGTCGATTAAAAGGACAAACAGAACAATTAGGATTTGTTCGGGAACAGACAGTTGCTCCTAAGTCCATTATCGCTTGAGTATAAATATTGACATTATTTTTAGGAGTCAATGTTTCAGCAAGATGCCAAAGTTTTTTTGAAATTAATGAAGCATCAGGCCATCCTTCAATAGCATAATAACGAGTTAGTACGCGTTTTACATTACCATCTAAAATCGGGGCTGGGATATTATAACTAATTGCGAGAATCGCTCCCGCTGTTGAACGTCCAATTCCAGGAAGAGAGGTGAGAATGTCCAGGTTTTTTGGAAAAGAGTTATGATATTGCCAAGAGATAATTTGCGCAGTGCGATGTAGATTTCGAGCACGAGCATAATATCCAAGACCAGACCACAGGCTCAGGATTTCATCGATTGAGCTTTCTGCAAGCGATTTAACAGAAGGGAATCGCTTGATAAAACGGTTGAAATAGGGGATTACTGTACTTACCTGGGTTTGTTGCAGCATTATCTCTGAGAGCCAGACTCGATAAGGAGTCGTTTTTTTTTGCCATGGCAGATTTTTTCTTCCATGCTGACTATGCCAGTTGATGAGAATAGTTGAAAATTGTTGTGGCGTCATCGAATTCATTTTTTGCATTATACGGGGCTTATGAATGGATAGAAATAAGAATAATTGATAGGATAAAAATGCTTGTTTTATCCATTAATAGTAGGTGTTTTTTTTACTTTTAATTTGAACAAAACCATATATACTTCTCCCGTTTATCAGTATGTAAAGGAAGACGTTTTGTTAGATTTTCTCTGGCACAAAAAAGAACGTAAAGGACTATGTTCTATCGAAATTTATCCCGATGGGATAGCATTTGTTTTTCTTCCCGATTTCAAAAACCCCCAAATAGAAATCAAAGCCTGTCAATTTTATCCCTGTGATGTTAAAACTGAAATTGCAAAAACGCTTCATCGAATTGTTGAAGATCACGATGTGGCAGGTGTTAAATGTAATTGGGTATTGCATCCGAATTATTATCGATTGTTACTCATTAATGTGCCGAATGTGCCCGATTCTGAATATCGTTCTGCTGTTAAATGGCAAATTAAAGACATGATTGATTTTCCATTAGAGGAAGCAATCGTTGATGTCTTTCAGCCATTAGACACGATTCGATACTATCAAAATAAAATATATGTTGTTGTCGCAAAAGAACCTTTTATTAATACGGTTGTGCAGTTTATTGATAGTAGTCAAATGAAAGCGATCGCGGTTGATATTCGGGAACTTGCTATTCGTAATTTATTATCTTTAAAACCAGTGCCAAATGGCAATACGGTTGGTTTTTTAGACTTGAGTGACGATCGTTCAATCATCCTTGTGTTTCAAAATAATAATATCGCTTTCTCCAGACAAATTAATTATGGCTTTAAAAATCTTAAAGAAGAGGAACAGTCTTCTTTGTTGATGTTAGAACTTAGACGATCAATGGATTACTGTATTACTGAGCTTAAACAACCCGTTCCGAACAAAATTGTTATACCCCCTATTTCAAATGAAAATAAAGTACTAGTTGATCAATTTTCAAAAACGTTGGGGATGGAAACGGTTATTCTCGATTTAAATAATCTGGTCAATATGCAGCAACCCCTCGATGTCGAAACACAAAGACGCTGTTATGTTGCGCTAGGCGGCGCACTTCGAATGAGGCCTAGAAAAACATGAAGCAGCAACGAATTAATTTATTGCCTAAAATTCCCGTAAGATCTGCTGAATATTTGTCAGCAAAAATTTTGTTGTTGTCATGGGGATCCTTGATACTTATTTTAGGTGTTGTGATTAGTGTCCTTTGGGGTTTGACAATTATTTCAGAAAACTCACTTAAAAAAATTAATACCGAAAATCAAACAATTAGAGTGCAAATTGCAGCAATAAAACAATCAATGCCGGAAGTACAATCGGATTTAAAAGCAGCTGCACAAAAGTTACAATTTACTGAAGAATCAAAAATTAAAACGGAATTGATAAATAAACTAAAAGAGATTAAGCGATCAGGTAGTGCAAAAGGATTTTCTGCTTATTTAAAAACGTTTGCGGAAGTTACCCCACAGGGTATCTGGTTGAATTCTTTTTCATTTGAAGAGGGCGGTAATAAAGTGAGTGTTGCTGGCACGACCGAGGAGTCTTCATTGGTGCCAGAATTTATGCATGTATTAGGTAAAACGTCTGTTTTTTCACATGTTAAATTTGAAATATTAGATTTGTCGAAGGCAAAGGATAAGAAAGAGACCAATTTTGTTATTGAGACGGTGAAAAAATAATGGTGAAACAATTATTTTTACAATTCGAACGATATGTTGACATGTTAACGTTGAGAGAGCGTTTATTACTCCTGGCTGTTGTTATGCTTGTCGTCTTCTTTCTGTGGTTTACCTTTTTATGGCGGCCTATTTCTACTAACAGAATGGGAATGTTGACACAAATTTCTAGTAGTGAAATTGCATTAGAAGCGGGTAAAAAGGAACTTCAAGCAGCACAAGAACAGTTAAGAGTATTTGCACAACAAAAATCCGTAGCAAAGCAAGAAGTGGTAAAGTATGAAAACAAAACAGAGTTAGAAAAATTACTGGCTGAATATGAAAACAGCATTATTTCTCCTCAGACAATGAAAGAAACATTGCAAAATATTTTAGAAGAAAGACAAGATTTAGAGATGCTGCAATTAAAGATGCTTCCTACAACTGATATTGTTCATGTGCGCTCAGGGGTTATGTTATATCAATTTGGTTTTATGTTAAAAGTAAAAGGGACTTATTTCAGCGTGATGCATTTTTTAGAAGATATTGAGAAACTCGATTGGCGTATTTATTGGAGTAAATTAGAGTATAAAGTGGATAAATATCCTTATGCGGAAGTGACGATCGAATTACATTCTGTTGGAACAAGAGAAGGATAACTGTGATAATGCGACGAATTATTTTTATAACAGTTTTGATTTTGATAGCTGCAATAGCTTTTGCTCAACAAATGCGTGATCCGACTCGTCCCCCTAATGTGAGTACGGTCAGTGATTTATTGCCAACAAGTAAAGCAGTGCTTTCAATTTTGATTTCAGGCCATCGTAAATTAGTCTATATTGGTAATCGCTATCTGGGAGTGGGTGACGAGTATTTGGGAGAAAAAATAATAGACATTAAACCCGATGCCATCTATCTGGAAGGGCGTAATGGGGTTATTACGATTCCGCTTTCAGTACCACAGTTAAAAAGCGCTGCGAACAAGGGAGAGAAAAAATAATGAATTGCTATAAGATGGTAACAAAAAAATTAGTGATGGTCGTTGCGATGATCGCGTTGTCTGCATGCACGGTGACACCCCCGCCAAATAACAATCCTCATGATGAGATTGAACAGGCTTTACAAACAGGTATTGCAAATAATAACCAAGTGCTGGCTAATAAAGCGAGCGGTCTTCCAAGTTCTTTAAACAACGCACTGATTCCAGATGTTACATTAAACTTGCCAAATAATACGGGAACAACTGAAAAAGAAAAACGATTTGATGTAACGGTGAATGCGGTTCCTGCGCAAGCATTTTTTATGGGGTTGGTCAAAGGGACCGACTACAACATGGTGGTGAATCCTAGTGTCGGAGGGAGTATCACCTTAGATTTAAAAAATGTGACGATTCCGGAAGTATTAAATGCTGTGCGTGATTCCTACGGGTACGAATATGAAAAAACTGCTTACGGATATCGTATTTTACCGCGCGAAATGGAAACAAGAATTTTTTCAGTCGATTATTTGAATATGCAAAGGAAGGGAAAATCTTCTACGCTAGTTAGTTCGGGCGAAATCACACAAACCATACAAGGTTCTTCAAGTAACGCTAGCGGGACAGTCACCTCGTCCGGAAATCAACAATCACAAATTAAACCAAGTAGTAGTGTTGAGTCTGATTCTGATACCGATTTCTGGAAAACCCTTCAAGAAAATTTAAAAACGCTTATTGGTGATAAAGACGGGCATTCTGTGGTGGTTAATCCGCAAGCAGGGGTTGTTATCGTGCGAGCATTTCCAGATGAATTAAGACAGATTGCAAAATATCTTGATAACATCCAAAACATTATGCAACGTCAAGTGATTCTTGAAGCAAAAATTCTTGAAGTGCAATTATCCGCACAATATAAAGCGGGTATTGATTGGACGCTTTTGGGACTTCAGCAAACGGGTAATGTGACTTTTGGTGATAATTTTGACTTAGGAGATTTTGCTAAAATATTCTCATTAAATGCAAGTGCCCGTGGTGCTTTTTCAACAGTAATTAATTTGTTGAATTCCCAAGGAAAGGTGCACGTGCTTTCAAGTCCACGTATTGCAACCACGAATAACCAAAAAGCAGTGATTAAGGTGGGTGAAGACGAATTCTTCGTTACCAATATTGAAAATACAACGACAACGGGAACAGCGACAACGGAAAATCAGAATATTGACTTAACACCGTTTTTCTCAGGTATTTCGTTAGATGTGACGCCGCAGATCGATGAGGATGATAATGTGATTTTACATATTCATCCAATTATTAGTAAGGTCGTCGAGGATGATAAAAAATTTACGGTCAGTGGTTTAGAACAAGATTTACCGTTAGCTAAAAGCACAGTAAGAGAGTCGGACAGTATTGTTCATGCGAAAAACGGGCAAGTCATTGTCATTGGCGGATTGATGGAAAGTGCGGGTCGCGATTATAAAGCCCAAACTCCTGGGGCAAGTAATATGCCTGGTGTTGGGGGGCTATTTAAATCAAATCAAAATGAAGCAGGAAAACTTGAGTTGGTTATTTTACTTAAACCAACAGTTACTAATCCAAGGGAATGGAATAAAAAATTAAGTCAAGTTGCCCGAGAATTTCGTGATACAAATCAAGATTTTAGCTATGATATTAATTTCAAGAAGAAAAATAAAACTGAGCATGCAGCTCTGCAGAATATTAAATAATGGGATAATGCTATGTATTTAGAACATTTTAAATTGAAAGAATTTCCCTTTTCATTAACACCAAATACTTATTACTTTTGTAATCTCCCGACACACCAAGAAGCATTAAATGTATTATTGGTTTGTTTGCGAAACGGTGAGGGATTTATCAAAATTATTGGCGAAGTAGGAACGGGAAAAACCCTTTTATGTCGAAAATTATTAAGTAGCTTAGGAGATGAGTTCGTTACCGCCTATATTCCAAATCCTGATTTAAGTGTTTCGGGATTACATAAAGCTATCACGCAAGAATTAGGGGTAAAGTTTCCTGAAAATGTGGATCATCATCAGTTATTAAATTTGCTGAATGAGAAATTGTTAGCGTTACATCGAGAAGGTAAGCACGTCACGCTTGTTGTGGATGAAGCACAAGTTTTAACAGATCATTGTTTAGAGGCGTTACGTCTATTAAGTAATTTGGAAACAGAATCAGATAAATTAATCCAGATTGTATTATTAGGCCAGCCTGAACTTGATGAAAAACTAAATAATGCAGGAATGCGGCAATTAAAACAGCGTATTGTTTTTTCTTATTATTTAGAACCGATCAAGAAAAAAGAGTTGAATTCTTATTTGTCTCACCGTTTAGCGATAGCAGGATATACCAAAGGATCATTATTCAGCAGAAGGGCGTGTGCTTTATTATTTAAGGCAAGCAGAGGAATTCCGCGATTGATTAATATTCTTTGCCATAAAGCCTTAATGGTTGCCTATGGACAAGGGGAAAATTCTGTTAATGGAAAAGCAATGAGAATGGCCATTCAAGATACGGATGTGGCAGAGTCGACGTTCCGAGGCGGTTTGTATCTTTTAGTCAATAGTGTTTTGGTTGTTTTGTTGGTAGTTCTTGGAGTGGAACTGTTTTTTGCATTTGGATTGCATTTATGAGTTTAATTAATAAAGTATTGAATGATTTAGAGCAACAGAAAAAAGCTCAGCCAAAACAACCAGAAGAAGTGTTGTCAGGGTTAGAAGTAGTAACAACTGGAAAACACAAAAATCAGAAATTAAAAATTATTTTTTTAATTGTTATATTAATCGTTTTAGCTATTATCTTGATTTATAAATTTACGCCGGCAAGACGTAATATTCAAACATCCGTTGATAAGGTAGAAATACAGGTTAAAAAAGCAATCCCCGCAATACCTAAGAAGACGACAACAGATGAAACCAAAGAAACGGCTCAACCACAAATTGTGGTTAAAGAAGAACCTTTTGTTACTATTAAGCAGCTTAATGTGAATTCAAAAAATAATGAATTCTTCCTTACTATCCAATTAGATAAGGAAGCACATTATCAAATTGAACATTCACAAGATAATCAAAAGTTGTCGATTGAATTGACTAATACTCAACTCGATAAAAATATTCAACCGGTTGATTTAAGCAATTCTCCAATTAAATCGCTCAATTTTAAACAAGAAAATACGAATTTATTTGTTCATATGTCTTTGTTACTAAACACAGAAATTAGATCAATTGATATGGTGCCTGATGGCGGGGCGTATGCTTTAAAAGTAGGGTTATTTAATGCAGATTTACAAACATTAATTGAAACGAAGGTCCAAAAGAAAGAAGTGCCACTCTCTGTTGAGCAGCAGGTAGAGCAACAATATCAAAATGCAATTGAGTTGTTATCAAACAATCAAACGGATGAGGCAGTAAAATCGTTATATGGAATAACTTCAGATTTTCCTAATTATTTACCTGCGCGTGTTACCTTGGTAAAAATATTGTTTCAAAATAATCAATTGCAAGAAGCAAACCGCGTACTGAATCAAGGGTTAGTACAATCTTCAAGTTATGTTCCCTTTGTTAAATTAAAGGCCCATATTCTTGTTAAACAAGGAAAAACAAACGAAGCACTAAAAGTGCTAGAAGAAGCCGCTCCATCAATTAGAGAAGACCCAGATTACTATGCATTTATAGCGGCACTTTATCAGCAGAAAGGACAATATTTAATTGCTGCTCGTCTCTATGATCAATTAGTGAAGATTAGACCGGAGCGTGGTATGTGGTGGGCTGGTTTAGGTATCGCATTAGATTCAGCTGGAAAGAAAAACGCGGCGGCTGAGGCCTATCAAAATGCATTACAAGGGGATGATGTTTCTCCTCAAATGAGAGCTTATATACAAAGCAGAATGGATATGTAAAGGGGGATTTTTTATGGAAGAGGAAAAGATCAGGATAGGTGAACTGCTCGTATCGAATAAAATTATTTCTGAAAAACAATTAGAAAATGCTTTGTCCGTTCAAAAAGATTCAGGGAAAAAACTAGGTGACATTTTAATCGATATGGGTTTTGTTGACGAGCAAACATTTTTAAATTTTCTTTCCAAAAAATTAAATATCCCTGTTATTGATTTGACGCACTATAACGTTGATATTGCTGTTGCCCATCGACTGCCTGAAAGTTTTGCGAGACGTTTTCAAGCAATTATTTTAAGTGAAGAAGCGGGAAAATATCTAGTAGGAATGGTAGATCCGTTAGATATTTTTGCAATTGATGAAATTACTCATGCCGTAAAAAAACCTATTAAATTAGCATTAGTTCTTCGTGGCGATTTGATGAGAGCATTGGATTTGGTTTATCGAAGAACAGAAGAGATAAGTGATTTTGCTGAGAAGCTTGATATTGAATTAGAAAAAGCAGGGCAGTTAGATGAAAGTGAAGCAATTAAGCAAGCCGATACCGCTGTTTTAAGATTATTGAGATCGATGTTTGAAGATGCTGTCCAAATTGGTGCTTCCGATATTCATATTGAACCCGCTGAAAATATTTTAAGAATTCGCTTAAGAGTGGATGGTTTTTTGCAAGAACAAACGGTTGAAGAAACGCGTATTGCAACGGCATTAAGTCAGCGATTGAAGTTAATGGCGGGTTTAAATATTGCAGAAAAGCGATTGCCTCAAGATGGGCGTTTTAATACGAGTGTAAGAGGTATCCCAATAGATGTTCGTTTATCGACAATGCCAACTCAATATGGTGAATCCGTTGTGATGCGTTTGTTAAATCGTCGGGACAGTTTATTAAATCTTGATGAGATCGGTATGTCGAAAGAGATGTTGGTGAAATTTAGAAAACATATTCGACGTTCTCATGGCTTAATTTTAGTGACTGGTCCAACCGGAAGTGGTAAAACGACAACGTTATATGGTGCATTGACAGAAATTAATGATGTGAAAAAAAATATTATTACGATTGAAGATCCTGTCGAATATCGATTAGAAAGAATCAATCAAGTTCAAGTCAATTCTGATCTGGGATTAACCTTTGCTCGTGTATTAAGATCTTCACTGCGACAAGATCCAGATATTATTCTAGTGGGTGAGATCCGAGACCAAGAAACGGCAGAAATTGCACTTCGCTCTGCATTAACCGGCCATTTAGTGTTAGCAACGTTACATACGAATGATGCTGCAAGCGCGGCTATTCGTTTAATTGATATTGGCGTTGAAAGTTATTTGGTTGCTGCCACTATTCGAGCGGTACTTGCTCAGCGATTAGCGCGACGAATTTGTGATAATTGTAAAGCGTTACATGAACCTACTCCCAATGAAAAAAGTTTCTTTGTTGAAATGTTTGGCAAGGATGTATTTAAAAATAAATTTTATGAAGGAACAGGATGTGCCAGTTGTAATTATACAGGCTACAAAGGACGAGTAGGAGTTTATGAATTGCTTGAATTTAATGAAGAGATGTTAGATGCATTAAGACGAGCAGATAATAGTGCTTATATGCGACTCGTCGCACAAAAAGGTAAAGATATCAGGTTGCTTGGTAGCGCTTTAGGGCTAGCAAAAGAGAGCGTTACTAGTTTGGGTGAAGTACTACGTGTGGCAGGAGATCAGGAATAATTATGGCAATTTTTAATTATGTCGGTCGAAACGAAGAAGGAAAAAGAGTTGCTGGCCATTTAGATGCAAAAAATTTAGATGATGTTGTGCGCTTTTTAAAGGAGAGAGGTATTGCTCCTATCAATATTAATGAATTAAAAGATCAAGCACGAGATATCTCTTCTTTTCAATTCCATCTTTTTGGCACAGTTAAAAAACAGGAAGTGATGATTTTTTGTGAGCAAATGGCAACTTTAATGAATGCGGGTGTGCCAGTAGTCAATGCGGTGCAACAATTAGGTCGCTCAACCAAAACACATGCCTTCGCAAATGCACTTTCCAAAATCGCAGATGGAATTGATTCTGGTCAAAGTCTTTCTACTACACTACGTGCTTATCCAGATATTTTTCCGCCTATTTTTATTAGTGTGATTGAAGTAGGTGAAACGACGGGTAATTTAGACGAAGCATTTAAGCAATTAGGGAAATTTTTAGAAACAGAGATTATTAACAGACGCCGTTTAGTGGCGGCTATTCGATATCCATTAATTGTGTTAACCGCGTTGGTCATTGCAATATTAATGATGAATATTTTTGTTATTCCGAAATTTGCTGATATGTTTGTGCGATTTGGACAAACCTTGCCACTTCCCACTCGGTTTCTTATTGGATTTTCAAATATACTCATGAATTATTGGGGATTAATTATTGTTGCAATTGTTGCTATTTTTTTTGCAATACGTTTTTCGTTAAAGATTCCAAATGTTAGATATTCGTGGGACAAGTATCTGTTAAAGATTCCTATTTTTGGGGATTTGCAAAAACGTGTTATTTTATCCCAATTCTCATGGACGTTTGGCTTGATACTCCATTCAGGTGTGCCTGTGATAAGAGGCATTACCTTAATGGCAAAAGGAACCGCGAACGCTTATCTTGCAAATAAAATTTTAGCGATGCGAGATGGTATTGAATCGGGAGAAAGTTTTTCTCAAGTGGCATCAGTCAGTAAATTATTTTCTCCTTCTGCATTGCAAATGTTTTCCGTTGGTGAAGAGACAGGTAAATTGGATGATATGCTAACGAAAGTGGCGGAATATTATGAACGTGATGTAGATTATGATATCAAGCGTTTAAACGATTTATTAGAACCCATACTATTAGGTTCCGTTGGTGCCGTCGTGTTATTAGTTGCATTAGGTGTTTATTTACCCATGTGGGATATGATTAAGTTTGCAAAATTTTAGATTTGTTTTTTTATCTCCTACTTAAAAATTTCCCTTGATTCATAAGCTTTTATAGTGCCCCCACCCTCTAGGTTTAGATAGGGATTGATTGAAGGTAATAGTGAAAGTGTTTCAGAATCTTCAGTCATCCCTGCATTTCCATTAAAGGTAATACTACCTTCAGTTCCCATAGCACCATGAATAGTGATATGGCCATTACCGTTTATAATAAAATTGTTATTAGAACCAATAATATACAATAAGCCATAAACAGTGAACTGGATTTGATTGCCGTTAAAAATAATCCCTCCACTGGTGTTGACTATTAAAACAACGGGTTGAGTCGGTGAACCAACTGTTACATTAGCATGTGTGCCATTTATTATCATCGTTGATCCTGTTACAGTGATGGTTTTGCCGAGGGTACTAGGGTATCCGCCAGAGCCTTCTAAGCAATTAATAATATCATCATAGTTTGCAGGGTTTACTGCACATGTTGCCGGGTTGTAACTCGTTACCTCTGTAAAAGAATGATCTCCAAAATATGACTGCCATAGAGGATCAATACCTGAAAGATTAAGTTGAACATCCGGCTTAAAACCACCTGAATGGGGAGGCATTGAACAAGGGCCACTAGCCAATAAAGTCATTGCTTGGCCATTAAAGGTCACGTTTCCACCACTAACGAGGCTAGTCCCTGCCCCAGGATCGGAGTCAGAGTCAGGACAAGTGGCTTCTAAATTAGTTATTATGCCCTGACCATTTAAGATTACTTGTTTCGCGGCAGAAACTCTCGGATAAAATCCCCCCACATTAAAACCATAACCTCCGCCACCGCCACTACCACTAGTTAGTATTTCTTGAACAGTACGTTTCGCTTGGGGTGAACTTAATGTGGGTACTGCGCCAGTTGAAGTTAAAATACATTCATTTTGTGATACGGTAGCATTATAGCTATGAGAAGCTGCATCTGAGCCACGTATGGCGTTTAATAAAATTCTTGAAGAATAATCTATGCTGGAATAAGGAATAATTTCATTATCAATGGCTACAACCCCGATGGGTGAAAAACCGGCTCGAATAGTTGTTCCAGAAGAATGTGAGGCCGCAATAGTGCCTGCTGTACCCCGTACCACATTTTGTAAATAATAGCGGGTGGGATGACCAGAAACAGTTTGAATACCGTCATAATAGAGCAATTCATCGTCAATTTTTAACAATCCTTTCTGAGCAAGTCCGCTTGAGCTGCTTATTCTAATATTCGTTGTTTGAGTACTACTAATAGAATTTGATAACGTTTTAGAAGGCAAGAAATATCGTAATGGAATAGAGGTGCTTGAATCGGTAATAGCACTATTTAAGTTGTTACTGTAAGTATTATCATAACCCGTCACCGTGAATTGCCCGCCAAAAAGAGTTTTATTTGTAAAATTAGGTTGGCCATTAATGGATGTGCAATTAGTACCATTAGCAATAATTTCTCGTTTAGCCATTTCTAAACCAGATTTTGCAATATAAAAAGCATCATTTGATTTTGCAACGTTTGCAGTAGAGAGTGTGCTGTTAATCAATGTATAGCCCAGAAGGATTGCGATGAAGCTTACTACCACAATCAAAAAAACAGCTACGACCAATAAAAATCCCTTTTGTGATTTTGTTTTAGTGTTCATATTGCTATTCCTATTTAAAAAATAGATATTCATTCAAGATTCCTTGGATATATTGTTGTGTAAAAATTCGAAGACGCCTCTTGGTAAGCAAGCCCTAGATTAACTGTGATATAACGAATCTGACTTTTTGTAGTTGTTGAATTACCTGAGCTGTCAAAATAGTTAAAAGTTAAATTTGCTACATTATCAGCTAAAACATTAGGAACAGAATTAAAGGTACGAATGATTTGCGAACCAGATTTGGCATAGCTAATGGTATCTCCATCAAGATCGCTAAAAGTGAATTGAGTATTGGTGGCGGTAGTGATTGATCCAGAAGAGGCTACAGCACGAATGTCGCGGGATATCCTTTCAATGGCTATTGTCCCTTGCTCACTTAAACTAATGAGATTTTTTCCGGCTAAATAAGCACGAAAATGTTGTAGTAATACGGTGCTTGTACCAGCCATAATAATACCAACAATCACTATGACTATTATTAATTCGATTAATGTGAAGGCGTTTTGGTTTTTCTTCGTTAACATATTAATAATCCGCCAGTCTTAATTTTAATTGTGCATTGCCTTTTCCGGTTACGGTAATAGTTACGTCTTTATATTGGGAGTCGCTACAATCAGTGGAAGTAGAAACGGTATAGCCGCTAATTGTCGAAGTACAAAATCCAGGAGTCGTACTGCCACAACTAATGTTGTTAAAACCATTTATTTTTCGTTGTCCAATAAACCATTCTGCACATTTAGTTGCGAGTTGGGAAGCCGTCATATTGTGCTCAGGAAAATAAGAACTTTTTACTGACATAAATAAAGCGAGATTACCCGCAATTATTGCAATAACGATAATGAAAATAATCAGCTCAATCAATGTGAATCCATAATGTTTTTTCATTGAATTATTACCCGTCCGGTTTGTGGTGTAATTGATAATATTTTTGTTGTGCCACCTGAGGTAATTGAAATTGTTGCCGTCGTATTTAATTTATTTCCTGGGGATGCTGTGTCAGTATAAGGAATTCCAAGCGTATCAAAATTAATTAAACTGTTTGGCAAATTGGTAATAGCACCAAAAGAGATTCCCGATCCCAGTGATGCAGAAGAAGCGCCATAAGCTAAATTTTCCACTGTGCCATTTTCATTTAAAATTCGATAACTATTTGCTGAGGGAGAATTGAGTACAAATCGGTAGCGTTGACCGTGTGTGATTGCAAGATTTTGCGTATATCGAATGTCGCTCGCCAGCAATTCAGCCTGAGCATTAAGGTTAATGACAGTTTTTGAAAAAGAAATCATGAATGCCAACGTAATAATACTAAGAATAGTAATCACAACGGTTAGTTCGATTAGCGTAAATCCATCAATTTTATTTGTTAAAAAATCCGTTTTAGTATTAAGCATTGTATGTTATTGAATGTTGGGTTAAGAATACAATTATAAAATAGGGATCATTAGGGGGTATAAATAATTCTGTGTAAATGAACATAGTTGGGTAAACTTAGAAAATTGAGGAGAACTGACTATGTTAAAAAAAGCTAATCAAATTGATTCAAAAATCATTGATGAATTAATCAAA
>Ga0180009_10001792_pt1 | contig 25760 bp, 25 predicted proteins | sample OS_PC_MetaG_FD_123537 | JGI IMG/M metagenome (GOLD analysis project Ga0180009, IMG submission 123537) | Groundwater microbial communities from the Aspo Hard Rock Laboratory (HRL) deep subsurface site, Sweden - OS_PC_MetaG | ecosystem: Environmental > Aquatic > Deep subsurface > Groundwater...
CTTCAAACGCCCTGAATGGTATCGCCCGCAGTCCGTGCTGGCACTGCTGCTGATCGCCGCCTCGACGCTGCTGCCGGTGCACGCGGCCATTACGCCGCTCGACCACATCGTCGCCGTCGTCAACGACGAAATCATCACGCGCCAGGAACTCAACCGGCGCTACGCTGAAGTCACCCGCAACCTCGCGCGCCAGAACACCCCCTTGCCACCACGCGACGTAATCGAGAAACAGCTGCTCGAGCGCATGGTGACCGAGCTGGCGCTGCAGCAGCATGCCCGCGCCACCGGCGTGCGGATCGACCCCACGCTGGTCGAGCGCGCATTGCAGCGCATCGCCGCACAGAACAAGCTCGACATGGCGGGCCTGGCCGCCGCACTGGAACGTGAAGGCCAGACGCTCGACACCATGCGCGCCACCATCCGCAACGAAATGCTGATCGCGCGCGCGCGCGAACGCGATGTCGACAACCGCATCACGGTCAGCGATGCCGAGATCGAGGGCTATCTGCAAACGCAGGTGCAGCAGGGGGTCGAGACCGAATACAACTTTTCCCACATACTCGTCACGGTGCCGGAAAACGCGTCGTCCGAGCAGGTGCAGGCACGCCGCGCCCGCGCCGAGGACGTGTTGGCGCAGCTGGCCAGCGGCGTCGATTTCGCCCGGTTGTCCGCCAGCCATTCGGACGCGCCCAACGCGCTGGAGGGCGGTACCTTCGGCTGGCGTGCCAGCGGCAAGATGCCGACTCTGTACGCCGAGGCCCTGAAGCCGCTGCAGCCCGGCCAGGTCAGCCCGCTGCTGAGAAGCGGCAACGGTTTCCATATTCTCAAACTGCACGACAAACGCGGACTCGACGCCACGCTCAGCGTCACCCAGACGCACGTCCGCCACATCCTCATCAAGACCAACGAGATCACCTCCGAAGCCGATGCCCGCACCCGCCTGCTGCAATTGAAGGAACGCATCGACAACGGCGTGAAATTCGACGAACTGGCGCGTCTGCATTCCGAGGATGGCACCGCCGCCAAGGGGGGCGACCTCGGCTGGATCAACCCCGGCGACACCGTGCCCGACTTCGAGAAGGCGATGGATGCCCTGCAGCCGGGTCAGGTCAGCGTGCCGGTCCAGTCACCGTTCGGCTGGCACCTGATCCAGGTGCTGGAGCGCCGCGACCAGGACGTCACGCAGGAACGCCAGAAATTCGTGGCACGCCAGGCCCTGCGCGAGCGCAAGGCCGCGGAGGCCTTCGAAGACTGGGTACGCCAGATCCGCGATTCGGCCTACGTCGAACTGCGCCCGCTCGACTGACCCGAACCCGGCATGGAACTGCCCGTGCTCGCACTCACCGCGGGCGAGCCCGCCGGAATCGGCCCCGACCTCAGCATAGCGCTGTCGCAGCAGACGCTGCCGTGCCGACTGACGGTGCTGGGCGACAGGGACGTGCTGCGCGCCCGTGCAACGCAGCTCGGCATCGCGGTCGACTTCCTGGACGGGGACGCCATTCCCGAACACACGTCCGGCGCGCTGCACGTGCGCCACATCCCCGTGGCGTCGGCCGTCACCCCGGGCGTGCTCGATGCCGACAACAGCGCCCACGTGCTGGCCCTGCTGGATGCGGCGATCGAGGGCTGCCTGAACGGCGCCTATCACGCCCTCGTCACCGCGCCGGTGCACAAGGGCATCATCAACGATGCCGGCTTTGCCTTCACCGGCCACACCGAATACCTGGCTGAGCACAGCGGCACGCAGAAAGTGGTGATGATGCTCGCCGGCGGCGGCCTGCGGGTGGCACTCGCTACCACCCATCTGCCGCTGCGCGCAGTGGCCGATGCGATCACGCCCGCGCTGCTCGACGCGGTAATCCGCATCCTCAATGCCGACCTGCGGGACAAATTCGGCATCGCCCGGCCGCGTATCCTGGTCGCAGGCCTCAACCCGCACGCCGGCGAATCTGGCCACCTCGGGCGCGAGGAAATCGAGCTCATCGAACCCGCGCTCGATCGACTGCGCCGCGAAGGCATGGACCTGGTCGGCCCGTTGCCGGCCGACACGCTGTTCTCGCGTATTCGCAGCGAACCCTGCGACGCGGTGCTGGCGATGTACCACGACCAGGGGTTGCCGGTGCTGAAATACGCCAGCTTTGGCGCCGGCGTGAACATCACGCTGGGCCTGCCCTTCATCCGCACCTCGGTCGACCACGGCACCGCGCTCGACCTCGCCGGTAGCGGGCGTGCGGAAGTCGGCAGTCTGCTGATGGCGATCCAAGTGGCGATGGAGATGGTGGGTCAGGGGTCAGGGGTCAGGGGTCAGGGGTCAGGGGTCAGGGGTCAGGGGTCAGGGAATAGCGTGATGCCCATTCATTCAAACGCGGCTTATAGCCGCTCAAAAAACCCTGAATCCTGACCCCTGACATGCATACCCCGCGCAAACGCTTCGGCCAGAACTTCCTGATCGACGACGGCATCATCCATGCCATCGTCAACGCGGTGCACCCGCAGGCGAACGAAACCGTGGTCGAGATCGGTCCCGGCCTCGGTGCGCTGACCCGGCCCCTGCTCGAGCGCCTGCCGCACCTGCACGCCATCGAGCTTGACCGCGACATTGTCGCGCGCCTGCAGCGCACCTGGCCGGCCGAGCGACTCACGCTGCACAGCTGCGATGCGCTGAAGTTCGATTTCGGCTCGCTGGGGAACGAGCTGCGCATCATCGGCAATCTGCCCTACAACATTTCGACGCCGCTGCTGTTCCATCTGATGGAGTTTGCCGCGCACATCCGCGACATGACCTTCATGCTGCAGAAGGAAGTGGTCGAGCGCATGGTGGCCGAACCGTCCAGCGGCGATTACGGGCGGCTGTCGATCATGCTGCAGCGCCGCTTCCACCTGGAATGGCTGCTCGACGTGCCGCCCACCGCGTTCAATCCGCCGCCCAAGGTCGACTCGGCCGTGGTGCGGCTGATCCCGAAAACGCCTGCAGAAATCGTCGCGCTCGACGAAGCGCTGTTTTCACGCGTGGTCGCCGCCGCGTTTTCGCAGCGCCGCAAGACGCTGCGGAACACGCTCGGCAGCCTGATGAAATCGGAAGACTTCGCGGCGATCGGGATCGACGCCGGCAAGCGCGCCGAGAATCTCGCCGTCGCCGACTACGAGGCCATCACCCGGCACCTCTCCCGCTTGCAACCGCCCGCTGGATAACGCTCAGTCAGCCAGAAAGGGATAGTCGGTGTAGCCCTTTTCCTCGCCCGTGTAGAGCCTGTCGTAATCGGGCGCATTCAAAGGTGCGCCGCGGCGGAAGCGCTCGACCAGATCGGGATTGGCCAGCAGCAGCCGGCCAAACGCAATCGCATCGGCCGCGCCGGAGACCACCGCCTGCTGTGCCGTCTCGAAGTCATACTCGTTGTTGCGAATGAAATTGCCTTCATACAGCGCGCGCAGCCTGTCGTAGTCGAACGGAAGCCACTGTTCACGGGGCGCGCCGCCGCTTCCCTGCAGCACGTCGAGGAAGGCCAGCTTCAGCGGATTGAGTTGCGTCACGACATACTCGAAAGTGGCTTGCGGATCGTCATCGGCAATGTCGTTGAACGGCGTCACCGGCGACAGTCGCAGGCCGACGCGGTTGCTGCCGATCGCGCTGCACACCGCGTCCAGCACTTCCAGCAGCAGTCGCGCGCGTTTCTCCTTGCTGCCGCCATAGGCATCGGTGCGGTGGTTGGTCGACGCGCGTAAAAACTGGTCCAGCAGGTAGCCATTGCCAGCATGGATTTCAACCCCGTCGAACCCCGCCTCCATCGCATTGAGTGCCGCCTGGGCAAACTGCGCAATCAGGCTGGGGATTTCCGCCAGTTCCAGCGCACGCGGGGTGACGTAATCCTTCATACCCTCCCCGGTGAATACCTGGCCGGCCGGACGAATCGCCGAAGGCGCAACCGGCAGCGCGCCGTCCGGCTGCAGGTCGGGGTGCGAAATCCGCCCCACATGCCACAACTGCAGCGCGATCTTGCCGCCGGCACCCTGCACTGCCTGCGTCACCTGTTTCCAGCCGGCAATCTGCTCAAGCGTGTGAATGCCTGGCGTGCGTGGATAGCCGTGGCCCTCTGCACAGATCGGCGTCGCCTCGGTAAGAATCAGCCCCGCCGATGCGCGTTGGCGATAATATTCTGCGATCAGCGGCGTCGGCACGTTGCCGGCACCAGCCCGGTTGCGCGTCAGCGAAGACATGATCACCCGGTTGGCGAGGTCGATGGCGCCGAAGCGGGCCGGGGAGAACAAATCAGTCACGTTGGAATCCTTTGAGGTACGCCTTGAGGGCGGGTGGGGAATAATCAGTATCGATGTGTGTTGAGGGCGGCAAGGACCATAAGTTTCCGTCAGCTCTCTGTGGGCCCGCGAACAAGGACGCAAGATGATCGAGAATCAGGAACGCTTCAATCGGACGCTCACGCTGTTCGATGCTGCCAATGCGCAGGATCCCAACCTGGATGAAGGCCAGCCGAAAGAGCTGTTATACGCCCAGCGCATGTCGGACATGATCGCCCGCTTTGCGCCGGAGGCCTCCGAAGTGGCTCAGCTGGCGGTGCGCGCCCAGCATATCCGGCGCTGGGAAGTGCCGCGCAACACCTACCCGATGACGAAGGAAGGCTATCACGCGTGGCGCACCGGGCTGTATGCGTTCCAGGCCGATACGGCCGGTGAGCTGATGCACCAGGCCGGCCATGACGCGGCGATGATCGAGCGCGTCAAGAAGGCGGTGGGGAAACGCGGCATCAAGAGCAATCCCGATACGCAGATGCTGGAGGACGTCGCCAGCCTGGTCTTCATCGAACACTACATGCTGGCCTTCGCGCAGAGCAAGCCCGATTACGACGAGGCGAAGTGGCTGGAAATCATCCGCAAGACCTGGAAGAAAATGTCGAAGCGGGCCCAGGCCTTTGCCCTGTCCGGCCAGCTCAAACTGCCGGAGCCCCTGGTGCCGCTGATCACCAAGGCGATCAGCTAACAAGCCTGGCGCGAGCGCGCATCCTTACTCCGCCCACTCCTTGACCCAGCCCGCGGTACCCTTCTGGATGAATTCGATCGGGTAGCCGTCCGGGTCCTCGATGAAGGCGATTACCGTGCTGCCGTGGGACATCGGTCCGGCCGGGCGCAGCACCTTGCCGCCCTTGGCCGCAGCCGCGTCACACGCGGCATAGGCATCGTCGACCTCGATCGCGATGTGGCCGTAGCCGCTGCCAACCTCGTATTTGTCCACGCCCCAGTTGTAAGTGAGCTCGAGTACCGCGGCCTTGTCTTCGCTGTCATAGCCGACAAAGGCCAGCGTGAACTTGCCGCCGGGATAGTCCTTGCGGCGCAGCAGCTTCATGCCGAGGACGTTCGTATAGAAATCGATCGAGCGATCGAGATCGCCGACGCGAAGCATGGTGTGAAGAATGCGCATGAGGGTTACACCTGAAACAAGGACTGACCCATTTTGCGCAACTCGGTCCGCCTTGCCAAGGCATCGGGATAGAGCGCGGCCACCTGGGCCCAGAAGCGCGGCGAATGGTCGAGATGGACGAGGTGGGCGAGCTCGTGCGCGGCAACATAGTCGATCAGCGCGAGCGGCGCCTGCACCAGGCGCCAGTTCAGCCGGATATGGCCGTGGCGGGTGCAGCTGCCCCATTGCGTCTGCGCGTCGGACAAGGCAAAGCGGCTGGGTGCGCGTCCCAGTTTACGGGCCAGGCGCGCCAGCCGCCAGGCCAGCAGACGCTGGGCCTGCGCGCTTAACCAGGCACGCACAAGAGATCCGATATCGGCATCCAGCGGGGCATGCACGCGCAGCGTGTCGCCGTGTCGCTGCACCTCGACGAACAGGGAATCCCGAATGTCGAGCGCCAGCATGCGGCCGAGGTAGCGCACCTCGCCAGCCTTGTCTGCCCGCATGTCCGGCTTGCGCACCCGCATGCGCGCCCAGGTACGACGCAGCCAGTCGCGCTGCAGCAGCACATAGCATTCGATTTCGGCCCGCGGCGTCCAGCTCGGCGCGTGGATGCGCACTTCGCTGGCCGTGACGGTCAGGCCCAGCGTGCGACGGCGGTGCGAGCGCCGCAGCTGGTACGGCACGTCGACGTCGCCGAGCTGCAGCACGCCATTATTGACGCGCGGCAGCAGGGGGCAACCTCGTCATTTCGGTTTCGATCCAGGCCTCGACCGCACGCGTGAGTTCGGCCGCACTTTTGCCGGTGCTGTCGATCACCGGGCCAATGCGCACGGTGACAGTGCCGGGACGCTTGATGAAGGCATTCTTCGGCCACACTTCGCCGGCGTTGTGCGCCACCGGAACGATCGGCGCGCCGGTCTCCGCCGCCAGCCAGGCGCCGCCGATGCCATAGCGGCCCTTTTCGCCCGGGGCGACGCGCGTGCCTTCGGGGAACACCAGCACCCAGAATCCCTGCGCCAGCTTGTCGCGGCCCTGGCTGACGATCTGCTTCAAGGCTTCGCGCCCGGCGCTGCGGTCGATCGCAATTGGCGACAGCAGGCGAAACGCCCAGCCGAAGAACGGCACGTTCAACAACTCCTGCTTGATGACCGGGGCGACAGGCGGGAACAGCAAAAGAAAGGCAACCGTTTCCCAGGCCGACTGATGCTTGGCGAGAATGATCGCGGGCTGCGACGGCAGGTGCTCGCGTCCTTCCACCACATAGCGGATGCCCAGCACCCAGCGCGCCAGCCAGATCACCGTGTGGTTGTAGCCGGTGATCAGCCGGTAGCGCGCATGCGCCGAAAACGGAAAGCTGAGGAAGGCAACCAGGCTGAAAAAGATCGTCAGGACGGTCTGCATGACCGCAAAAATCAACGAGCGGATTAGGCTCATGCTGCTGTCGACAACAAGAATTCGACCGCCTCGTTCAGATCGGCAAACACCGGCGTGTCCTTGGGCAGGCCGCCAGCAGCCAGGGTCTTTTCGCCCTTGCCGGTGCGCACCAGCACCGGTCGCGCCCCCACGCTGGTCGCCGCCATCAGGTCGCGCAGCGAATCGCCCACCGCCGGCACGTCAGCAAGGTCGCGGCCATAGCGCGCGGCAATCTCGTCAAACAATCCCGGCTTGGGCTTGCGGCAACCGCATTCCATATCGGCCGCGTGCGGGCAGTAGAACACTGCCTCGATGCGCCCGCCCGCCTGCGCCGCCGCCTTGTGCATCTTGGCGTGGATGGCATTGAGCGTCGCCATCTCGAACAGCCCGCGCGCGAGTCCGGATTGATTCGTCGCCACCACCACGCGCCAACCCTCGCGCGTCAGCCGCGCAATCGCCTCCAGACTGCCGGGAATGGGTTTCCATTCGTCGGGCGTCTTGATGAACTGCTCGGAGCCGAAGTTGATGACGCCGTCGCGGTCGAGAATGATCAGTTTCATGAATGAAAGTTTACGCCGCCAGACGCGACAAGTCCGCAACCCGGTTCATCGTCCGGTGCAACTGGTTCAGCAGCGCCAGGCGGTTGGCCTTGAGGCCGGGATCGTCGGCGTTGACCATCACCTGGTCGAAGAAGGCATCGACAGGGGTTTTCAGCGCGGCCAGCGCCTGCAGCGAGACGGTGTAGTCGCCCGCGGCGAAAGCCGCATCGGCACGCGGCGCGATCTCCGAAAGCGCGGTAAATAGCGCCGTTTCCGCCGGCTCGACAAAGCGCGCCGGATCAGCCGATCCCGCCACTTCGCCCTCGGCCTTTTTCAGGATGTTGCCGACACGCTTGTTGGCAGCAGCCAGGCTGGGGGACTCAGGCAGCGCGGCAAACTCCCGCACCGCGCGCAGCCGCTTGGCAATGTCATGCAGCGGCGGCATGTTGGCGAACACCGCAGCAGTCGCCTCGGCACCGTAGTCGGGCGCCAGCTGATTGGCGTTGCGCTCGTAGATGAAGAGCTTGAGTTCCTCGGCCACGTTCTCCGCGAGCACACCTGCCGCGAAGACTGACATGCTGAAGGCGATCAACTCGTCGAGATCAAGCCGCATCTCCTCCTTAAGCTCTCGGGACATGCCGCCCAACAACTGGAACGACTTGATCACCGAGAGCGCGTGGCGGCGCAGGGCGAACGGATCCTTGTCGCCCGTCGGCTTGAGCCCGATGCCCCAGATGCCGGCCAGCGTTTCCATCCGATCCGCGATCTGCAGTATTTCGCTGATGAGATTGGAAACGTCCTCGGTCTCGTCGCGGCGCACCAGATACTGATCCGCGATGGCCTGGGCAACCCGCTCGTCCTCGCCATCATGGCGCGCGTAATACCCGCCCATGATGCCCTGCAGTTCGGGGAATTCGCCCACCATGTCGGTCAGCAGATCGGCTTTGGCGAGCTCCGCAGCGCGGTCTGCCAGATTCACCAACTCTGGGTCGACCTTCTCTGCCACCCATTTGGCGATGGCCCGGACCCGCTGGACACGCTCGCCCTGGCTTCCGAGCTTGTTGTGGTAGACCACTTTCGCCAGCCCCGGCGTTCGATCAGCGAGCGTCTTCTTGCGGTCCTGATCGAAAAAGAACTTGGCGTCAGCCAGGCGCGGGCGCACCACGCGTTCGTTGCCCTGGATCACGGCAGAGGCGTCGGCGGGGGAGATGTTGGACACGATGAGGAAGCGGTTGGTCAGCTTGCCTGCCGCGTCCAGTAGCGGGAAATATTTCTGGTTCGCCTTCATCGTGAGAATCAGGCATTCCTGCGGCACTTCGAGATAAGCCTTTTCAAACTCGCCGATCAGCACATTGGGACGCTCGACCAGTGCGGTGACTTCGTCCAGCAGCGCGTCGTCCTCGATCGGCTTCAAGCCTGATGGTGCGGCAGCCACCTGCAACTGGCGGACGATCTCGGCACGCCGCTCGGCAAAGCTGGCGATCACCGCGCCTTCGTCTTTCAACTGATTGGCATAGTTGTCAGACGCCTCAATAACCACGGGGCTGACACGCGCCTCGAATCGATGCCCCTGGGTGGTACGACCGGCGTCAAGACCGAGTATATGAATTGGCACGATGTCGACGCCATGCAAAGCAACCAGGCCGTGTGCGGGGCGCACAAAATTCACGACATCCCAGCCATCACCCGACGGACTTGGATATGTCATCACTTTGGGTATAGGTAGTTTCTCAAGCGCGTCTTCGAGTGCGCCCTGCAACCCAACCTGCAGGCTCGCCCCCTTTGCCATCGAACGCCAAAAAATCGCCTCTGCCTTGCCGTCATTGGCTACGAAAAGTTGGTCCGGGCCATCGACTGAGTCGGGCCAACGTTCAACCAAATCGGCGCACCCAACTTTGGCTGCGCTTTTCCTGAATGCCTCCGTGGGTCTTCCATTTGCATCCAAGGCAACCGTGATCGGCATCAGCTTTTTCTTGATTTCCTCGTCAGGTGCTGTCGAATAAACACCAGAGACATGTACCGCCAAGCGACGAGGCGAAGCAAAAGAAGTTACTTTCTGATCCTGGCCAACGAGGCCCCTGGACTTGAGTCCATCAAACAGCTCTTTTGCGAAGCTCTCACCCAGCTTCTTCAGCGCCTTCGGTGGCAGTTCTTCGACGAAGAGTTCAACGAGCAGGTTCTGCGCGCTCATGCCGCCGCCTTTTTTTCAAGTTGTGCGGCCACTTCGTTGGCCCACTCCCTGGGCGCCATCGGGAAACCGAGCCGCGCGCGGCTGTCGAGGTAGCTCTTCGCCACCGCCCGCGCCAGGTTGCGGATGCGTCCGATGTAGGCCGCGCGCTCGGTCACTGAAATCGCGCCGCGCGCGTCGAGCAGGTTGAAGGTGTGCGCGGCCTTCAACACCTGTTCGTAGGCCGGCAGCGCAAGCTGCGCGGCCACCAGTTCCTGCGCGGTCTGCTCGTGCGCGGAAAAGGCTGTGAGCAGGAAATCGACGTCGCTGTGCTCGAAGTTGTAGGTCGACTGCTCGACTTCGTTCTGGTGATAGACGTCGCGGTAGGTTAGCCCTTCGGTCCAGACGAGGTCGTACACACTTTCCACGCCCTGCAGGTACATGGCGAGGCGCTCGAGGCCGTAGGTAATTTCTCCGGTGATTGGCTTGCAGTCGATTCCACCGACCTGCTGGAAGTAGGTGAACTGCGTCACCTCCATGCCGTTCAGCCACACCTCCCACCCCAACCCCCAGGCGCCGAGCGTGGGATTCTCCCAGTCGTCCTCGACGAAGCGCACGTCGTTCTTCTTCAGGTCGAATCCCAGCGCTTCGAGCGAACCGAGATACAGCTCCAGAATGTCCGCCGGCGCGGGTTTGAGCACCACCTGGAACTGGTAGTAATGCTGTAGCCGGTTGGGGTTGTCGCCGTAGCGCCCGTCCTTGGGGCGGCGGCTCGGCTGCACGTAGGCGGCCTTCCACGGCTCGGGCCCGAGCGCGCGCAGGAAAGTGGCGGTGTGCGAAGTGCCGGCGCCGACTTCCATGTCGTAGGGCTGCAGCAGCGCGCAGCCGCGCTCGGCCCAGTAGCGCTGCAGGGTGAGGATGATGTCCTGAAAGGTGGGTTTCACGGGGAATAAACGGCTTTTCGGGAAAGGCGCATTTTAACGTGGTTGGTGGGGGTTTCGTTGTCGACGGTAGCAGCTGCATGTGATGAGGAACTGACCGGTGGCCGGGGGTAGCCCGGCCACCGGACCTCAGCCCGCAGAAGGACCAACCATCAAATGTGCTTCGCGCCGATTCACAGACTGGATTGCTTCGCTGCGCTCGCAACAACGGTGCATGGCGAGTTCAGCGCCTTCTAAGCGCTCGCCGCTTCCAGCGCCTCTATCTCCCCCGACAACGCCAACCACTCCCCCTCTTCAATCGCCAGTTCGTCAATGACGTGCTGAAGCTGCCTGCCGGTTTCGGTAATTTCCTCGACAGAAAGCGTTCCACCCAAACGTGCTTCGAACGCCGCCTTTTCCGCCTGCAGCGCAGCCATGCTTTTGTCGAGCTTCTCCAGTTTTTGTTTCAGCGACTTGATCCTGCCCGAGGACACCGGCTTCTTCGCCGCCACCGGCGCAGGTTCCGCCTTGACCACCGGCGCGCTAGCCACCTTGCCGGCTTCCTTCAGGCTTTCGCGCATCCGCTTGCCCTCATCCAGCAAATAGCGTTGGTAGTCGTCCAGATCACCGTCAAACGGCTCCACCCCGCCGCGCGTGACCAGCCAGAATTCGTCGCACACCGAGCGCAGCAGGGCACGGTCGTGGCTGACCAGCATGAGGGTGCCCTCAAATTCGTTCAAGGCCATTGCCAGCGCTTCGCGGGTGGCCAGGTCGAGATGGTTGGTCGGTTCGTCGAGCAGCAAGAGATTCGGCCGCTGCCACACGATCATGCACAGCACCAGCCGTGCCTTTTCGCCGCCGCTCATGGTGCCGACCGCCTGCTTGACCATGTCGCCGCTGAAGTTGAAGGTGCCGAGGAAGTTGCGCAGGTCCTGCTCGCGGCTGCTGAACTGGCCGGCGCCGCCATTTGCAATCGTGTCGCGGGCAAGCCGGATCATGTGTTCCAGCGGGGTGTCCAGCGGGCGCAGCACGTCGAGTTCCTGCTGCGCGAAGTAGCCGATGTTGAGGCCCTTGCCTTCGGTGACGGCGCCTTCGACCACCGCCAAGTCGCGCGCCACGGTCTTCACCAGCGTCGATTTGCCCTGGCCGTTGGCGCCGAGGATGCCGATGCGCTGCCCGGCGAACACCGACTTGCTGACGTGCTGCACGATCACCGTCGGCGCCGTGCCGGCCGGCGCGTCGGCGGCCGGCGGGTAGCCGAAGCTGGCGTCGTCGATCGTCAGCATCGGATTGGGCAGGTTGAGCGGCTCCTTGAATTCGAAGGTGAAGTCTGCGCTCGCCAGCATCGGCGCCAGGCGCTCCATGCGGTCGAGCGCCTTGACCCGGCTTTGCGCCTGCTTGGCCTTGCTGGCCTTGGCCTTGAAGCGGTTGATGAATTCCTGCAGGTGGGCGATCTTGTCCTGCTGCTTGGCGAACGCCGCCTGCTGCAGCGCCATCTGCTCGGCGCGCATGTCCTCGAAGGTGCTGTAGTTGCCGCCGTAGCGGGTGAGCTGGCCGTTTTCGATGTGGATGGTGACATTGGTCACCGCATCGAGAAATTCGCGGTCGTGGCTGATCACCAGCATGGTGCCGGGGTATTTCTTCAGCCAGGCTTCCAGCCACACCAGTGCGTCGAGGTCGAGGTGGTTGGTCGGTTCGTCGAGCAGCAGCAGGTCGGATGGGCACATCAGCGCGCGGGCCAACTGGAGCCGCATGCGCCAGCCGCCGGAAAAGCTGTTGACCGGCTGGTTCAGCTCGCGCACCTGGAAACCCAGGCCAAGAATCAGCGCCTGCGCGCGCGACTGCGCATCATGCGCGCCGGCGTCGTGCAGGGCCATATAAGCGTGGGCCATGCGCTCGCCGTCGTCGCTGTCCTCGGCAGCGGTCACTTCGCGCTGCGCCTCGGCCAAGGTGGTATCGCCCGCGATGACGAAGTCGGTCGCGGACTCATCCGTTTCCGGCATGTCCTGCGCCACCTGCGCCATGCGCCACTGCGTCGGCATGGAAAAATCGCCCTTGTCTTCGTGCAGGGTGCCGTTGATGAGCGCGAACAGGCTGGACTTGCCGGCGCCGTTGCGGCCGACCAGACCGACCTTTTCGCCGGGGTTGATCGACACCGAGGCGTTGTCGAGCAGGACCTTGGCGCTGCGCCGAAGGCTGAGATTCTTGAGGATGATCATGCAGAAGATGCGGCGCGCAGGACAGGCGCCGGCCAAATCGTAAAGCCGGATTCTACCTTGTGGCCTTTTCCACGTCCGTTTGCGATGCCGGATGTTTGCCGCTTCGACACGGTTTGACGGGTTTCCGTCAATTCGCGCCCCCTCCCCTGCCGGGGTATTTCACCCAGCCACAACAACACCTTGTTTTTTATTGTATTTTTTTGATGCGCCGCAGATGCGCTGGGTGGCACAGGCGTTGCAAGTATTCAGGCAAGCACCCCCACCAAGGAGAACATCATGAAACTGCAACTCGGCCAAAACCAACTGGTTCTCGAACTCAGCACCTCGCCCTTTGCCTGGTTTCACGGCGAAACCGAGCGCATGAGCCTCACCAGCCTGTCGCTGCTGTTCGTTCAGTTCTCCCTGTTCGCCCGCCAGCCTGCTGTCTGATGCAAATCGGCAAAGGAACCAGCGTGAGCCTGAGTCTGTCGCGTTCGCTGCTGGGCTTCTTTAGCGGAAGCACCGGCCGGATGTCGATGTTTAGCCTGACACTGCTGTTCATCGAATTTCGTGTGATGCGCCGCCTGGCCTCCACGCACTGCGCGTGAACTGACCGTCTCACACGCGGGCTGCCTCGCGCAGCGCGTCGATCCGCCCCCGCCCGCTCAGGGCATCCCACGCCGAATCTCCAGCACCGCCTCGATCCCGCCTGTGGGTCGGTTTGCAAGCCTGACCTTCCAGCCATTCGTTTCCGCCAACTGCCGCACGATCGCCAGCCCCAGTCCGGTCCCGCCCGTGGCCTGCGAGCGCGACGCTTCCAGCCGGTAAAACGGTCTGAACACTTTGTCCAGTTGATCCTCCGGGATACCCGAGCCGGTGTCGCGCACGCTCACCCGCACCAGGCTGTCTGCACATTCCAGCGCCAGTTCGACCGGGCCCGCGCCCCCGTATCGCTGCGCATTTTCAATCAGGTTGGACACGATTTGCCGCACCGCCAGTCGCCCCGCCTCAATCTCGCACGGCGCCGCGCCCGGCCACGCCAATCCGGCATCGGCGGCGACTTCATCCAACAGAATGGCCAGGTCGAAGCGCGAGGCCGGCGCGGCCCGGGTGGTGCGCGCCAGCTCCAGATAGCCTGAAATCAGCGTGTTCATCTCGGCCAGGTCGCACAGCGAACGGTCGATGCGCGCCTGATTGGGTTCGTCGCGCAGCATTTCCAGATTCAGCTGCAGGCGCGTCATCGGCGTACGCAAATCGTGCGAAATCCCGGCCAGCAGCGTGGTGCGGTTGTCGAGCAGGTTACGCACCTCGGTGGCCATGGTATTGAAGCGGCGCGCCAGTTCGGCCAGCTCGGCCGGCCCGCTTTCCGGCAGGGGCTCGGGCAGTTCGCCCGCACCCACCTGGCGGGCCGCCCGGGCCGCGCGCGCCAGCGGTACGGTAAGGCGGCGCACCAGAAACAGGGCGGTCAACAGGCTGAGAAAGGTGCCCATCGCGACCACGGCAATGGCGGCCAACGGCGGCTTGACCGCATAGCGACCCGGAAAGAAACCGACACGCAGATCGTGCCCGCCCACCGGAATGTCCAGCCAGGCCGCGGCCTTGTCCGGCACGCCGCGTAGCACGACCGACTCGCCCACCCGGCGGCTCAGCGCCGCTTCGATCTGGGTGCGGAAAGCAAACTGCGGGGCATCCGCCGTCGCCCCGACATTGACGGTCGTCAGACGCAGGCCATGACGGCGCGCCAGTTCCTGCTCAAATGCCGCGCGCGTCTCCGGCGGCAGTTCCACCCAGGTTTGCGCCGACAGCACGATCAGGCCGGCCAGGTCGTCGGCCGAGCGCTCCGCCACCGGCATGATCAGGGTGCGATACACCACCCAGAACGCCGCCGCCTGGAACACGATGAAGGCCAGCGCCAGCGTGAGCGCGGTGCGGGCGAAGAGGGAGCGGGGGAAGGTGGACAAGGGGCTAGGGGTCAGGGGTCAGGGGTCAGGGGTCAGGGGTCAGGGGTCAGGGGTCAGGGGTCAGGGGTCAGGAAATTATAGGGCGCGGCCTTGGCCGCTCATTCCCTGAATCCTGACCCCTGAATCCTAGTCTGCTCATTCCCTGGATCCTGAATCCTGATCCCTGACCCCTGACCCTTTGCCCTGTGGCACAAACAGATAACCCTGGCCCCGCTGGGTGCGGATGTAGGCGGGGTTGGCCGGATCGTCCTCGATTTTCTTGCGCAGGCGGTTCACCCGCACGTCGATGCTGCGGTCGAACGGGTCGCGCTCGAAACCGCGCAACTGATCCATCAGCCAGTCGCGTGACAGCGCGCGGTTGGCGTGGGTGACAAAGATTTCCAGCAGTTCATATTCGCCGCTGGTGAGCGGGATTTCGGCGCCGCCTCGGGTCAGTGTGCGGGCATCGAGGTTGACGCTAAACGGGCCGAAACTCACTGCCCGCGCAGTGTCGCCTGCTGCCGGCGCGGCGGGCGCGCCGTTGCGGCGCATCACCGCGCGGATGCGCGCCAGCAGCTCGCGCGGGTTGAACGGCTTGGGCAGGTAGTCGTCGGCGCCGACCTCGAGACCGATGATGCGGTCGATATCTTCGCCCTTGGCCGACAGCATGATGATGGGCGGAAACCCCGGCTGTCCGCGCAGGCGCCGCGCCACCGACAGGCCGTCCTCGCCCGGCATCATCCAGTCGAGCACCAGCAGATCGGGCAACCGGTTGGCCAGCAGGCGGTCGAGCGAGATTGCGTCTTCCGCCGTCTCGACCACATAGCCCTGGCTGGTCAGGTATTCGGCGACCAGCTCGCGGATGCCGGGATCGTCGTCGGTGACGTAGATGGTGTCTTTTTCCATGCGGCAACTATAGCAGCGGCTTGATGCCCGCTTTACCCACCCGGTTACACACTGTTACAAAATCACCCTTGCGTGAAACAGTGCGCTTACTTTCCTCAACCAGACTGCGAAGCGTGGAAGCAAGACAAGGCGACCACGGAAATGGAGACGACGATGAATGCACGACAACTTGGACTGTTCGGACTGGCAGCACTGGGACTGGCGCTGACTGCGCCGGTTCACGCCGCGCCCGACATCATGGAAAGCGCCTTCGTCGTGGCCCAGCGCGATCGCGACGAGCGGATCGACGCGCGCCGCGAGGACCGTCGCGAAGCGCGCCAGGACGAGCGCCGCGACATTCGCCAGGACCGCCGAGACGCCGGGCGCGAAGAACCGCGGGGCTACGGCTACGGCTACGAGCGTCGTCAGCAGCAACGATTTGAGGACGAGGACCGCCAGCGCGGTCGTCGCTGAACCGGATTCACCTGAAACAGCAAGGAGCGCAACATGAAATCACGCACGCTGAACACCACACTGAACACCACGCTGATCGCCGCCCTGTTGGGCGCGAGCGGGGCTGCATACGCCGGTACCGGCCAGGGCGACGGATTCACCGCCCGTGCCAAGGTGCTTGCCAGTACCCCGGTTTACGAGACGATTAACGAACCGCGCCGAGAATGCTGGGTTGAGACAGTGGGGTATGAAACCCGGGACACCCGCAGCGGCGGGAATACGGGCGGCACCATCATCGGTGCCATCGCCGGCGGCCTGCTTGGCTCCACCGTCGGCAAGGGCGACGGCCGCGTGGCGGCAGCCGCCGTCGGTGCCGCCACCGGCGCCGTGGTGGGCAACCGCTGGAACTCGGGCAACAGCCGCTATGAATCGCAACCGCAGCAGGTGGAGCGGTGCCGTACCCACGACGATTTCCGCCAGGTGGTGAGCGGCTACGACGTGCGCTACCGCTTCCAGAATCGCGAATACACCACCTATCTGCCGTATGACCCGGGTCCGTGGCTGACCCTGAATGTGAGCTTCACCGTGGCCGAGGACCCGCGCGGCCCGCGCTGGAACAACAGCCACAACAACTGGAAGCGCTGAAGCATCCGAGCGCTCGCCATCCGCAACCGAAAGGAGACATACCATGTTACGTACACTGCTGATCGCAACGGCCTTGCTGACCGCTTCCGGGAGCGCCCTCGCCTACGACCGCGGCTACGGACGCGTCGTGCAGGTCGAACCCCAGTTCAGCATTTCGTTCGGCACCCGCCATCACGATGGATTCCGCGTGCTGTATGAAAGCGGCGGGTCCCATTACTGGACGCACACAGACTATCGCCCCAGCCATGTGATCGTGCTGCCGCCCCAGCATCACCGGGTGAAGCACGTCTACCATCACTACGACGATCGCGGGGGCTGGGACAAGCATCGCAAGCACTGGCGCGATGACAGGCGCGATGATCGGCGCGGTCACCGCAAGCACCATCGCGGCCACGACCGCGATCACGACGATTGAGTCCAGGATGGCCCAGGCTGGGTACTCTGGCCCGCGGTTGGGGCCGGTTTATTCGTGGTGCACGACAAAGGCGACTTCGGTAGTGAAGTTGCCGACACCCCGGTGGTTTGTCAGGGTCCAGTCGGCGTCCTTGAGGTGCCGCGTCAATTCGCGCGTCATCGCCGGATTGCCGCAAATCATCACGCGGTCCTGTTCCGGGTCCGGCGGCGGCAGCCCAAGGCGCTGCGACAGGGCGCCGGAGCGGAACAGGTCGGCGCCACGTTCGGGCGTGGGAAAGGTCTCGCGCGTCACCGTGGGCACGTAATGCAGCTGCGGCTGATCGAGTGCCTCGATCTCGTCTCGGTAGGCCAGTTCGGCCACCGTGCGTACCGAGTGCACCAGTACTACCTGTTCAAAACGCGCATAGAGGGCGGGATCGCGGATCAGGCTGATGAACGGCGCCAGGCCGGTCCCGGTCGCCAGCATGTACACGACACGGCCCGGCAGTACATGATTGAGCGTGAGCGTGCCGGTCGTCTTGCTGTTGACCCAGACGCTGTCGCCGGGGCGGATCCGGGCCAGCTCGCTGGTCAGCGGCCCCTCCGGCACATGAATGCTGAGGAATTCGAGGTGATCGCGATCGGCGGTTGAAACAATGGAATACGCGCGTGCCAGCAGCTTGCCCTCCCGCTTCAGGCCGATGGTGACGAACTCGCCGTTCTCGAACGCAAAATCCGGCGGACGGCTGAGCGTAAAGCTGAAGGTCTTGTCCGACCAGGGCCGGATCGACTGAACTGTTTGTTCACTGTAAGGCATGATTCACTCCATTGAACAGGCGCCGGAATTCGGCGGACCCCGCACTTCCACTGGTCCACTGGCTGCCTGCACTGCCTATCCAGTATAGAGGGCGTCCTGGGCTGGCTTGCCAGCGGGGGCCTGGTTCGCTGCGGTCAAACGTCGCGGCGCGCGCGCCACGCCTTAACCGATGCCGTCCGTGCCTGAAAGATCGCGTCCCGGATCCTTGCGGGATCGGCCGTGCGCGCCACCTCAGCCGCATCGATGGCTTGCGCCGCGTCGAGCGCCTGCCGCAGGTAGGCAGGGGGCGGAAAAGGCCGGTCTTCGTACCCGGGGCGGCCGCGAAAATCGCATTCGCACGCCTGCAAAAACTCCTCGAAGCGATCCGGGCGGCGAAAGGCATCGACGCGTTCCAGCAGTTCGACGAGCGTAGCGGGCCGCAGTTCCAATGCGCGGTGAACGTTGCCATGCTCGCGCGCCACCGCGACGGCAAGGTCGCGGCAGTCGGCCGGCACGCGGATGCGATCGCTCAGCGCGCGCACCAGTTCGACGCTGCGGGCTTCGTGGCCAATGTGCCGGGGCCACTGTTCGGGCGGCGTGACGCCTTTCCCGAGGTCATGCGTCAGGGCGGCAAAACGCACCGGCAGGCTCATGCCCTGCCGCGCCGCCCAATCAACGACCAGCATCACATGCACGCCGGTATCGACTTCGGGATGGTGCACGGGTGGTTGCGGCACGCCGAACAGACGATCGATCTCGGGAAACAGCCGCGCCAGCGCGCCGCAGTCGCGCAGCGTATGGAACATGCGCGAGGGCTGCGCCTCCATCAGCCCGCGCGCGACTTCCTGCCACACGCGCTCGGGCACCAGTGCGTCGACTTCGCCGTTGTCGACCATCCGCCGCATCAGCGCGTTGGTTTCCGGCGCCACGGAAAAATCGGTGAAACGGGCGGCAAAGCGCGCGACCCGCAAGATGCGCACCGGGTCTTCGGCAAAGGCGTCGCTGACATGGCGAAAGCACCGCGCCGCCAGGTCGTGCTGTCCGCCATAGGGGTCGATCAGCGCGCCGGTCTCGTCCTCGGCAATGGCGTTGATGGTGAGGTCGCGCCGCTGCAAATCCTCTTCCAGCGTGACGTCCGGCGTCGCGTAGACGGTGAAGCCCTTGTAGCCGTGGCCGGACTTGCGCTCGGTGCGCGCGAGCGCATATTCCGCGTGGGTCTGCGGGTGAAGGAAAACGGGGAAATCCTTGCCGACCGGCTGGTAGCCCTGCGCGACCATCTCGTCGGGGGTGGCGCCGACGACGACGTAATCGCGGTCGGCCACCGGCAGACCCAGCAACCGGTCACGTACTGCGCCGCCCACGATGTAGGTTTTCATGGCGGCGCGGCGGACTTAACGGCGGGCGCTCTCGCGATAGCCCTCGTACCGCGCCCGCGGCGTGCCGGCACGCAGGTATTCGGGGGCGACGGCCTCGAGCGTGGCCGGCTGGAAATCGAACACCGTCGGCCAGCCGTCGGCGCAGACATTATCGGTCGCCATGGCGTAGTAGTTGTCGCGCGTCATCAGCTTGCTGCCGGGCTTGAATTCCATCGCCCAGGCCTGGAAATACGACATCCACTTGCCGAGCGGCACGATGCTGCGGCGCTTGCCCGTGACCTCGCCGACGTAGCGCACCAGCTCCTGCAGGGTATATGTCCGGGGGCCGCACAGGTCGTAGCTGTGGCCGTAGGTCGCCGGGTTGTCGAGGCTGTCGGCAAAAGCTCGCGCAACGTCCTCGACATGCACCGGCGCAAAACGCGCACCGGCGCTGGCCAGCGGCAGGATCGGGAAGACTTTCAGCAGCGAGGCGAACATCGACAGGAAGGAATCGCCGCGGCCGAAGATGACCGACGGCCGGAACACGGTGACGTTGAGGCCGTAGCCGTGAATGAACTTGGGGCCATTGAGGTACCAGTTCTCGTGTTCGATATGGTGGCGCCCCGCCTCGTGCACCAGCGCCTCGCCGATGCCCTTCGAACGCTGGTAAGCCGAGCGCGCATTGGGATCTGCACCGAGCGCACTCATCTGCAGCAGCCGGTGCACGCCGGCCTCGCCCATCGCATGGATGACCTTGCGCGTCAGTTCGATATGGGTGTGCTGGAAATCGCCGCGCCGCGCGCTCGGCAGATCGACGCGCCCAACGGTGCGTTCGTGCAGGATGCCGACCAGGTTGATGACGGCATCCATGCCACGGAACTGGCGGATGAGTTCCTGCTGGTCATGCACATCGGCCTCTACCACTTCAACCGTGGGCAGCAGGATCAGCTCCCTGGCCATTTCCCGGCGGCGCGACAGCACGCGCACCCTGAGGCCGCGTGCGGCAAGCTGACTGACAAGATGGGTGCCGACAAAGCCGGACCCGCCGAGGATGCAGATGCGTTCAATCTTCATGGTCGAGATTCGTTTCAGAATATAAGGCGTTGCTGATTTTATCCCGGATGCACCCGAAATTTGCGTTCAGGGCGATTCTTCGGCTGATTCTGCAAGCTGGCTGACGTCTGCCTCCATGTCCGCGGCCGCTGCTGTCCGGCGCGGCGGCACGGTGCCCAGCCGGTCTTTCAGCAGCGCCGAAGGCTGGCCGAAACGCACCGCGTAATACATGGCGTTGCTCATCACTTTCTTGACGTAATCGCGCGTCTCGGAGAACGGGATCGATTCGATGTAGACCGCGGCCTCCATCGGCCGGTCATCGCGCCAGCGCTGCGCGCGGCCCGGACCGGCATTGTAGGCGGCGGTGGCAAGCACCGGCGAGCCGTCCAGCGTAGTCTGCACATGCTTGAGGTAATACGCGCCGAACTGGATGTTCCTGGCCGGGTCCTGCATCTCGTTCGGATGGAAGCGCTTGATGCCGAGCCGTTTCGCGATCCAGCGCGCGGTGGCCGGCATGATCTGCATCAGGCCGGCGGCGCCAACGTGGGAGCGGGCAACGTTGATGAAGCGGCTTTCCTGCCGCATCAGGCCGAAGATCCAGGCTTCGTCGAGATCGTTTTCGCGGGCGGCACGTTGCGCGAGCTCACGGTAAGGTGCGATAAAACGCAAATCGAAATCGTGCAGTTCGCGGGTGCGCTCGGCGGTGTTGATGGCGCGGTCATACCATTCCATGCGCCGCGCCAGCTCGGCCGCCGCCAGCAGCTGCGGATCGGAGAAGGTGCGGATCGCCCAGTTCCATTCCAGGTTCGCGTCCTGGCGCAGGCCGAGCTGATACAGCGCCTGTGCGCGCACGATGCCGGGATGGCGCGCAATCTCGGCAATGTCGTCGCCGCCCATCTTGACGTTGATGGCCGGCGCCTGCATCACCGCGCCCAGCTCTTCCTGGGCCAGCTGGCCGTAATAGGTATGTTCGTGCGACAAGGCCACGAACAGCGCATTCGCGGCGACGCGTTGGCCGCCGGCCAGCAGCGCCCGGCCGCGCCAGTAGCGCCAGGTGGGCTGCTCGCGGTTGGCTTCGCTCATGCCGTCGATCGCCCGCTGCACGGTTGCCCAGTCGCCGGCCCGCAATGCGGCGCGCGCCCACCATTCACGCTGGAAATCGCTGATCTCGGCCGGTCCCGCCTGGCCGAATCCGATCAGCGCGGCGGGTTCGTGCCGGCGTGCCGCCCATGTAGCGTTGTGTACCCGCGCCGTGCCCAGTTCCTCCGCGTTGAACTGCGCGGCACGCGCACGCAACGCCTGTTCAGCATCCGCGGAACTGCGTCTGGCCAACTGGTCGAGTGCATAGATCGCGATTTCGCGATCGCCGCGCCGCGCCGGGTCCAGGCGGTTTCCGCGCAACAGTGCCGCCGGGTCGCGGCTGGCCTGGTCGAACAGCGCAGCGGCCGGCCGCTCGGCAGCGGGCAGCGCATTGGCAATCACCCGCGCGACGTTGGGATTGCCCGCCTCCAGCGCCAGCCGCAGCCGGCGCCAGACATCGGCCTCGGCAATCAGCCCTTCCGCCATCAACTGTTCGAACAGCGGGGTGCAGGCCGACGGCATGTCGCGCCCGGTAAACCACAGCGCGACGGCATCGCGCAGCGAACTGCGGTTGCCCTGCGCAAGGTCGGCGCGATAGGCATAGCACTGGTGTGCGGGATCGGGCTTGGCGAGACGGGCATATTCGGGCAGATACTGCGGCCAGGCCGCGCGCGCGCCCAGCGATTTGAGCCAGTCGGCACGCAGCGCGTCGGCCATGCGGCTGCCCGGGTAGCGCGCCAGGAAATCGGCAATGCGCGCATCGTCGGTGTGGCTGCTCAACATCAGGCGCCAGTACTCGACATAGGGCGCCAGCACATGATCGGTCGGCACGCGGCGCGCCGCCTGCTCCAGACTGGCGAGCTTGCGCGCGGCAAACGCCTGCTGCGCCGAGGCAACGGCATCATCGCCCGGTGCCGCCCACGCGAAAGGGGCGAGCACCCCACCCAACAGAAAAACCAGGACGATTCGGAACATGGTACGAGGTTAACATGCGCACCGGCGGCCTCGTCCCGGACAAAACCACGCTGGCGTCATGTCCCGCGGTCCGCGGCGCGCTATAGTGAAATTCTCTTCAATTGAACCGGAGTCCGCCATGACCGCCAACATCGGCACACTCGACCGCATCATCCGCATCGTTGCAGGCCTCGCCCTGCTCGCCTGGGCCGCGTTCTTCGACGGCCCGCCGTGGGCGTGGATCGGCGTGCTGCCCCTGGCCACCGGCTTGCTGCAGGTGTGCCCGGCCTACAGCCTGCTCGGCGTCAACACCTGCGGCATGAAAAAGTAGTCGGGTCCGCTCAGGCCAGAAACAGCGTGTAGGCCGGATTGCGGGTCTCGTCCCAGTACCGGTAGCCCAGCCCGTCCAGAAATTTCTGGAAGCTGGGCTTTTCCTTTTCCGGCACCTGGATACCGACCAGGATGCGGCCGTAGTCCGCGCCGTGGTTGCGGTAGTGGAACAGACTGATGTTCCAGCCGCGGCTCATGCTTTCCAGAAACTGCATCAGCGCGCCGGGGCGCTCGGGGAATTCGAAGCGGTACAGCACTTCATTGACCGCCTCGGGCGCGCGCCCGCCGACCAGGTGACGGACGTGCAGCTTGGCCATTTCGTTGTCGGTGAGATCGAGGGCCTCGAGGCCGTGGCGCTGCAGCAGGTCGACCACGCGCGCGCCCTCGCCCGCGCCCGGCACCGACAGCCCGACGAACACGCGGGCAATCTTGGGGTCCGAGTAGCGGTAGTTGAATTCGGTGATGTTGCGCGCGCCCAAGAGGCTGCAAAAGGTCTTGAAGCTGCCCGGCGTTTCGGGAATGGTCACCGCCAGCACCGCTTCGCGCTTTTCGCCCAGTTCGGCGCGCTCGGCGATGTGGCGCAGACGGTCGAAATTCATGTTGGCGCCCGAGGCCACCGCCACCAGCGTCTTGCCCTTGAGTTTGTCGCCGGCGATCGCGGCCTTCATGCCGGCGATCGACAGCGCACCGGCCGGCTCCAGGATCGAGCGAGTGTCCTCGAACACATCCTTGATCGCCGCGCAGATGGCGTCATTGTTGACGCGGATGATTTCGTCGACATACAGCTGCGCGAGCCGGAAGGTTTCCTTGCCGACTCTTTTCACCGCCACGCCGTCGGCGAAGATGCCGACGCGTGGCAAGGTGATGCGCTCGCCCTTGCACAGCGAGCGCGCCATCGCATCGGCATCCTCGGGCTCGACGCCGACGATCTTGATATCCGGCCGCAGCCGCTTGATGTAGGCCGCCATGCCGGCGATCAGGCCGCCGCCACCGACCGGGATGTAGACCGAGTGGATCGGGCCGGGGTGCTGGCGCAACAGCTCCATCGCCACCGTGCCCTGGCCGGCGATGACATCGGGATCGTCGTAGGGGTGGACGAAGGTCGCCTTCGCTTCCTTGGCCAACTGGGTCGCGTGGACGCAGGCCTCGTCGTAGTTGTCGCCATGCAGGATCACCTGGGCACCGCGCGCGGCCACCGCGTCAACCTTGATTTTTGGCGTGGTCGCCGGCATCACGATAATCGCCGTGACGCCCAGCTTTTGCGCCGCCAGCGCCACGCCCTGGGCGTGGTTGCCTGCCGACGCCGCCACCACACCGCGCGCCAGCTGCGCCGTCGTCAGCTTCGCCATCTTGTTGTAGGCGCCGCGGCACTTGAAGGAAAACACTGGCTGCAGGTCTTCGCGCTTCAGCAGAATCTGGTTGTTGAGTCGACGCGACAGGTTGTGGGCCACATCGAGCGGCGACTCTACCGCCACGTCGTAGACGCGCGAAGTCAGGATGCGTTCGAGGTAATCGTCAGGTTGGCTCATGGCGGCGGCAAGGGCGAGGTTTGATAAAAAGGGGCGATGCCGCTATCTTAGCCGGCTGAATCCAAATCGACGAAAACATCATGACTCAAGACGAAATGAAGCAAGCCGTGGCGCGTGCCGCGGTGGAGTATGCCCGCGGCGGCATTATCGGGGTCGGCACCGGCTCGACCGCCAATTATTTCATCGACGCGCTGGCCGAGGTGAAAGGGCGCATCGACGGCGCGGTGGCCAGCTCGGAAGCGACCGCCGCCCGCCTGAAAAGCCACGGCATCCAGGTGCTGGACCTGAACAGCGTGGGCGAACTGGAAATCTATGTCGACGGCGCCGACGAAATCACCGAGCACTTCGCCATGGTGAAAGGCGGCGGCGGCGCGCTGACCCGCGAGAAAATCGTCGCCGCCTGCAGCAAGCAGTTCATCTGCATCGCCGACGAAAGCAAGCGAGTCGACGTGCTGGGCGCGTTTCCGCTGCCGGTCGAGGTCATTCCAATGGCGCGCTCGTACGTCGCCCGCGAACTGGTGAAACTGGGCGGGCAGCCGCGCCTGAGAGAGGGTTTCACCACCGACAACGGCAACCTCATCCTCGACGTGCACGGCCTGTCGATCGTTGATCCGGTGTCGCTGGAAACCGCGATCGATCACATCGTCGGCGTGGTGACGAATGGCCTGTTCGCGCGGCGCGGCGCCGATGTCCTGCTGTTAGGCACCGCGGCCGGCGTCAAGACCTACACGAAATAATCATTGCTCAGGCGGCGACGCATCTTCGGGTTCCTGCTCCTCGGCCGGCACCCGATATTTTTCGGTGGCCCATTGACCGAGGTCGATCAGCTTGCAGCGCTCGCTGCAAAACGGCCGCCAGCGGTTTTCGGCCGTCCAGGGCACCGCGGTGTTGCAGACCGGACAGTTGACGAGCGGCGGGGTGGCAGCCGGTTTCACAGGGTACAGAACGTCAGGTCAAAATCGAGCGGTTCAGCGGTGCAGGTGCGCGCGGCGCCCGACCCGGCATGCACGAAACGGATGTTGAGCATGTATTTGTTGCCGGAAATTTCCGGCACGCACGGCAGTTCGTCGGCCAGGCCGACCCGGATCAGTTGTGGATTGCGCGACTCCAGCATGCGCTGATAGCTGCCGTTCTTGGCATGCTGCGATTCAGGATGGCCGCTGTCGCGCAGCAGGCCGAGCACGATGCCGACCGCGGAACGGATCGACGAGAACGGCGCCAGCCAGCGCTGCAGCTGGCGCACCCGCACGTCGGCAGGCTGGTGGCGCCAGTAATGATAGGACGGCAGATCAAACTCGCACATGCCGCCCGGGATGGCCGAGCGCTGCTTGACGGTCATCAGCCAATCGTCGTCGCGCAGATGCTGGCCGACTTTTCCCGGCAACTGATACATGCCGTGATGCGCCGATTCGATCGCCGCCAGCACCTGTTCCAGCGTGTCACCCTGCACATGCGGATTGCCGCGCAGCGCAGCCAGCACCGATTTCTGCCGGTCGAGTTCCTGCAGCAGGTCGGATTTGAGATCGGCGCGCGCCGCCACTTCCGCAATTTCGAACAGGGTCAGCAGGGCCGCATGATGCGCGTGATGATCGGTCGATGCGGCGTAGGCGTCGAATCGATCGAACATGTCTTCCAGCCGCAACAGGGTGCGGATGCGTTCGCTGAGGGGATATTCGTAGTGGATCACGCCGCAACGC
>Ga0180009_10001793_pt1 | contig 25747 bp, 38 predicted proteins | sample OS_PC_MetaG_FD_123537 | JGI IMG/M metagenome (GOLD analysis project Ga0180009, IMG submission 123537) | Groundwater microbial communities from the Aspo Hard Rock Laboratory (HRL) deep subsurface site, Sweden - OS_PC_MetaG | ecosystem: Environmental > Aquatic > Deep subsurface > Groundwater...
GGGTGGTGTTCCGCCACCGGGGGGAGGTGTTCCGCCACCGGTAGGCGGCCCCCAAGTCTTGGTATCTGGATTCCAGATCTCTCCATTAGGACCCACAGGAGATGCGCCTCCATAGTCGACCCCGGAGGTCTGGAAATTAACCAGAAGCGCAGCCAAGGTCTCCGTGGTATCCTCCCACCATCCCGTGGCCTCAGCCCGAGCGATGATTTCATCCAGATCAAACTGATCCCAGGCTAACTCCATCTTGGAGTTGAACTGATCGATGGTCGCTTTCAACTCCGCCTGGCTCATCCCCATCTGGGCCGCGAACTGCGCCCGGCCCTCTTCTGTGGCTGTGTCGAACTGCCTCGCAGCCTCTTTGAACTTCTGCTCATCCAGGCCAAATTCCTGAGCCCACTGACTGGTAAGCTCCTGAAACTTCGTGACCTCGTGCGACAGGGCTCGGTCTCGGTAGTCCATCTCCTGGTCGAACTCACTCACCCGCAGGCGAAGCTCCTCCCAACTGATCCCCATCTCCGCCGCCAGCCGCTCCTGCTCCCGCGTGTCGCCAACGTCAAACTGGCGCTTCGCTTCAGCGAACTTCTGCCCGTCCATGCCAAATTCTTGGGCCCACTGATTAGTGATCTCAGTGAATTTCTGCTTCTCAAACGCTAGAGCTTTGTCGCGATATGCTATGTCCTGATCGAACTCCTTGACTCGCTGATCCAACTCTGCCCAGCTCAGTCCCATCTGCTGGGCCAATTTCTCCTGCTCAAATTGAGTGCCTACCTCGAACTGCCGGCGAGCCTCAGCGAACTTGTCCCTATCCAAACCAAGAGACTCAGCAAATTGCTTCTCCTGAATCTTGATCTGTTCTTTCCGTAAGAGGTATTCCTGGTCGAACTCACTGATCCGCTGTTCAAGCTCCGCCCGGGACAACCCCAGAGACTGCGCGAACTGATCCTTCTCAATCTCGGAGGCCGTGTCATACTGACGCCTGGCCTCAGCGAACTTCCGTTCATCCAACCCGAGAGAAGCGGCAAACTGCTCTGCTTGATTCCGAATCTGCGTTTCCTGCAGGGCGATTGTTCTGTCAAACTCAAGCATGCGCTGATCAAGCTCTGCCCTCGACAGCCCCAAAGACTGAGCAAACTGATCTTTCTGGATATCAGTCGAAGTCTTGTACTGCCTCTGAGCCTCAGCAAACTTGGCAGTATCCAACCCGAGAGAAGCAGCAAACTGATCTGCCTGATTCCTGACCTGCTGCGCCTGCAGTCCAAAAGAGCTGTTGAACTCGAGGATGCGCTGATCAAGCTCTGCACGAGACAGCCCCATCGACGCTGCGAATTGATCCTTCTCGATGTCGGTAGCCGTATCGTACTGCCGAACTGCCTCAGTGAACTTCTGGCTCTCCAGACCGAACTGGGCAGCCCACTGGCCAGCATCTTTTTCCATCCTCTCGCGCTCAATCTTCAAGCGCTCCGCCTCCAGCCCCAACCCCTGCTCTCGTTCGATCTGGGGGACCATCACAGACTCGGCCATCTGGGCGTAGATGTCCCGAGTCATGTCGCCGATCTTCTCCCGGCGCTCGTCAGAGAAACGCAGCCCCTGCGACTCGTAATACTGCTCCAGGTCCTTGCGACCCTTCTCAGCCTGGTCCAGGTAAGGCTTGGCGCGATACTTGAAGACCCGCTCCCTGTCCGCCTCGCTCATGCCCGTCGTGGGTTGAGCCATTTCGCCCAGACCAAGGCCCGGCACTATGGGAGTTGCACCAGGGGACCAAGCCTGTTGAAGGACATCCTCTGCATCCGTTACACCTTCAGGAGGAGTGATCGCTGGAATCGGAGGAGAATTAGGAGTAACTAAACCGAGTGTCATATCACGTACTCTTCATTCGTTTGAGGAGATGGGGGATCGTGAAAGCTGTAAGGATGTGCGGCGTCTCCCCCGAACTGGTGCGCGTGATATCCAACTGCACCCCGCGCCCGTCTACATTCAAACTGACGTGCCCCTGCGACAATGAGGTGTCCGACAGGTAGGACTCATCCAAGCGGAACCCCACATCAAGAAGATCCCCAGAGACCCCCATGGACAGGGTCTTCTGCACTGGTGTTTGCCCACCCAGAGTCGTGGCGGCGATGTTGAAGTCAATATTAGCGGTGACCTCACCGTCAATAATCACCTCGCGAGTAGCAACGATCCCCGGGTAGCCAAAGTTCATAAATCCAGTCTGAATCTGATATCGAATGGCCACCCCGTTATCGGTCAGGCCGGAGTCTGTATTGCTCGTCCCGAAAGCCTCATAAACGTACCCATCCAAGCCCCCGAAGAGCGTTCGATCCAGAAGGCTGGAATCCCGCCAGTTACAGCCACAGTTGAACTGCGTGGCGGAGGAAGATAACCCCCTCGGGAAGATGCTCCAGGCGTCAAGCTGATCCTGCCACACCATTACTGCATCGTGATGTGCCGAACCCCCCTCACTCACCAGAAACATCACCTCAGTCCAGGGGGAGCCACGCTCTACCGCCTGGATCTGATAACGACGAGACTGGTTCAAGCTATCCCAGTAATCTTGAACCTCTGGCGTGAGGAGCTTGACTCGCATGTTGGGATCAATGCGGTTGAGCCCCTTGGCTCCAGCGTAGTAGGTGTACCCGTCCTTGGTGAAGATCGACCCCTTGCTCACACACCCATCTGCTCCTGCAATGGGGAGGGCCCGCCAAGTAGCCCCTTCGTGAGGCTGATACTCCAGCATGTAGACGACGTGCTCGTAGAAAAGGATCACAACGTTCTGCGAGTGCAGCGTCATCCCTACAGCTTTACTACGCCTCTGGGTGTCGATCTTCCCACCATTGGGGAAATCCCAGGTCCCGTAAGCCGTGTGATAAAGCGTGTAGTCATCCAAAGCCAGAATGTGACCGTGATGCTCGATCATATCCGCCGGACTGAAGTTCCCCTCGGGAACAAGCCCCAGGTCGGAGATTGGAACGGCCGACTGCCCATTGCGCACGGCAAACGGAATATTGGTGCCATCCGCTCCAAATAACCAGTTATACGACCCGTCGGTGAAGTTCCCCCAACGGATATGCTTGTTCTCCCCACTGGCGATAGTTGCCGTCCCAGTAACATTGGACCAGGCATCAACTACCCGCAGCATCAGTGCTCCGCCGGCTACAGCGTAGAGATCGCGAGTGATACCCCACTCATCCATATACAGGGCCTGCACTGGAGCACTGCCGTTCACCTGGGCTAAGACATAGGGTTTGTATCCCCTACGGGAGAGCAGGCGAGCCCGGCCGATAACGTGGTAGTTCCGAAGACGATTAACTTTGCAGGCCCGTCCACCATACACAGACTGGTCCGTCAGGGCGGAGCGGTCGTCTTCACCCAAAACACGATCAATGATGTGTGGACGGCGGACGGTCGCCATGCTACCTCTTGAACAGCCTCATCACCAGGGGGGCCGTAGCCTGGAGGGCCTGGAAGGACTGCTCAACCAACTTCTCCACCTCAACCTGGGTCCAGCTCTTCCCCCCGGGAGAAGACTCAGAGCGGGCATTGTCGACGGTGCTGTACACGTCCTGCCACTCCTTGAAAGCACTACGCAGCCGCTTGGCTTTGATGGCTCCTATGAGCGCCACAGCGCCTCCAATGACCATCTGCCATGTCACTGCCAGGCCGAATATCTCCACCATGCTATCTATCTCCTGTAGACATTCCCCCCCCAACTGGGGGACTGGATGGGCTCCTCCTCGCGGGGAGCATGATCGTAGGCTCGCATTTCCACCTCATGGCGCTGCACCCACTGGTTCACCAGCAGTCCAATGGCGTTGTCGTCTTCCTGGTGCGCACCGATAATCTTGGCCAGATCAATCACATACTCCTGGAGATCATCATACATCGCCAGATCTGCCGTGGTATCTGACAGATCCTCCCCCCGGAAGTAGTACCCCTTCAGGGTGGGATTGGCTGTAACGAAGGTGGTGTCAGGCTTCTTACCTACGATGATCGCCTGGCCCATCTCTGTGATATACTGCGGGCTCCCCCCACTAGCTGTAGAATCCTTCCAAGATGCCCCACCGAGGAACCTGTCAATCCTGCCAATGCTCTCCCTCCAAACCAAGGACGTATCGCCGTATCGGAAAGAGTTCCCGTCGATGCGAAGTGGCCGCGTCAATGCAGCCGCCGTCCAGATTGACGAGGTATAAGGGTAGCGGTAGGTGCCGGGCGTCAGGGTCAACTCCAGCTCGTTCTTCCAACACTCGAAGTCGAGCCGCTGAATCCCTCGGATAGCCCTGAAGATCCACCGGTTGACGGTGAGAGCCTCTGCCGTGAGGGAGGTCTCCTTGTGTAGCTCTTCCGCTACATGGGGGCGAATGTCGTCTATCGAGAAGGCCATGGAGCCTCTCTATTTCTTGGTGGGCCGGCGGGAAACCTGATCAGTGACCTGGGGGGGGATGAGACCCAACTCCTGCAGGCGTGCGTCAACAACAGCGATGATCTGCTCTCGCTCGCTCTTCAGGATGGCATCGGACGGTACGATAAACGCCCTGCGCGAGCCCCACATACCGACGTTGCCGTTGTTCAGAAGCTCCTGCTGGTCCTCAGACGACGGGACCTCGGCAATCTTGCGCCCCCCAAAGTCCGGGTTGGCAGCAAAGCTCACTCGGCCCAGGCGCAACGTGCTAACGCCCACCTTGTCACTGTAGCCGGCCTCGCCGGGCTTGAGGATGTACTCTACGAGGTATGCCATGATTTCTTTCTTGTGAATAGGGGGAGGAGCGATCTCCCCTCCTCCCCCAGAGGTCGTTCTGCTATCCAGCCAGGAGCAGGCTACCGAGGATAGGAGATCGTTGCAATAGCGGTGACGTATGTGGTGTCACCAGCCGACGCGTCAGGATCAACAATCAGCCGCACGAACTGGCCGTTGGCAATCATGTACTGGTCGATCTGACTGTTGATCGTCATACCAACCTGTGTAGCATGGCCGACGGAGGTGTCAGGGAAAGCCCCGGCGCGGGGAAGCATAACCCACATCGTGGAATCCTTGGCCGTATTGTCCACCCCGCCGATCTGACTGCCTTTCGTATTGTCGACGGAGTAGCTCTTGAGGATGGTGTGCCAGGCTGCTGTCTTCAGGGCTGACTGGCCAACCTGCGCATAGATGGTAAAGTCGCAGTCGTCCTCAATGCCCTGGGAGATGATCTCAACGGACACGGCCTCCGCACCAGCAATGTTCATCGCGTAGGTCGTGTCGCTGAGGGTACCAGCAACCAACGTGTCCACCCTCACCCCACCGGAGCCGAGAATGGCACCCGAAGAGAACCAGCGCATGGTGTCGGTCTTGACGTAGCCGATCGACCCACGGTAATCGGTAATAGCGCCGTCGCCAAAGGACGCGCCGACGAGCAGGGCCAGGATGGCGGTTACAACAATCAGCTTCTTCATGGTGTCATCCTCCCCTTAGACTTCTGTGGCAGTGTAGATGCCCCAGATGGCCATCGACTGGTTGAAGGTGGTCCCCGAGTTGGGGGCCCAGTCGAAGCGAGACTGCCCGTAGATCTCCTTGATGCCGAGACCGAAGATGTCCTCGTAGTCGTCTTCCTTGCGGCGGACGAGGCGCGGACGCGAAGTGACGCCCTCTGCCACTGCGTCGGCACCCAGAAGGATGCACCGGCGGGCGTTGGGGTTGGTAGCACTGGCACGGATGCGCGAGTACTTGTACACGTAGATCCCGGCATACTCGAAGTCGGCCGCCCCAAACAGAGGGTTGTCCTTCTTGTCGCGAGGATACGCGTTCTGCAACGAAGCCTGGATCTCACTGTTCGAGATCAGATCGTTGTAGTTGAACGGATGCACCAGGAGGACGTACCCCTCCATGCCCTTGAAGGTGACCGGACTAATATTCTTGGTCTCCACAAAGGAGCACATCCGGCGAAGCTCGGCAGGAGACAGCCGATCGCTGGTCCCCAAGGAAGCGTCGTCAGTGGCCGCACCGGCCCACTTCTGATTCGCCGTCGGGGGAGAAGACGCGGTCTGCGAAAGGCCTGCCTTGACGTGGCCAGACCACTTGTAATAGATGGCGTCGAGGGTGTTCTCCTCACGCTCCGCTGCCGACCAGTCGGTCAGCAACCCACCGAGCTGCGCAGTAACCTTGAACTCGGTCCTCAGATCCTGAATCTCCGGGGTCACCGTGCTCGTTGCGTGCTTGGACTGCTCGGTAAATGCGATGCAGTTGTGCAGTGCAGCCAGTTCCTCCTGATCAACCATCGTGTTCGAGGAACTAACACCATACGTTCTGGCGTTGAGACTGCGCTCACCGGTAGCCTGCGTCCGGTTTCTGGTCAACTGCATCATCAGGCCAACGCGCACTTCCTGTGCCCGCTTGCCATTCAGCGCTTCGAGACTGCGAATGGGCAGTCCAGCGCGCCGCTCAAAAGCCGACTCGCCCCCAATGTCCTTCCCGACCATGTTCTTCTTGTTGAAGAAGAGCTTGTCCTGCGTCTGACGATGAAGAACAGACGAGAACGCGATACGAGTCAGGTTATTGGTAAGGGCTGTGCCGGTAACAAGAGATGCCACTATCGTTACCTCACATTGGTGCCCCGCTCCCCATCAAACTCACCTGGCGATTGACACCCTCTTCGATGATCGATCCCATCACATCGGCTCCGACCTTCTCAGCAAAGTCCCACGCCGCCCGGCTATTCTCCGGTAAAGCAGAGTAGTAGTCGAACATCTCCCCGGCAGACGCGTCCTGTTTGGGCACGCCTCCTTCTCCAAGGATAACCGCCGTCGCCTTGCCGTTGCTTCCACGCTCACCGAGTCCCTTGTTGAACCCCTGGGTGCGGATATTCTCCTCGTGGTACTCCCTACGAGAAAGTCGATCCGCATCCTCCGCAGCCTTCGTGGTGAACTGAAAAACCCCGGCCTCACGATTGAACGCACCATACCCCAGCTGTTCGATCCGAAGACCGTCCATTTGCGTACGCAGGCGCGTCTTGTCGTCCCCGACGATGTCGTTCTCCTTGCAGTAGGCGTCGAGTATCTGTTCGTTGGCAGAGACAGCCTGGTTGCGAGCGACCTTACCCGTAGCGCGGGTCTCGGCCATCTTCACCCCCTCTGTCATCTCTGTCTTTAGGCCCCTGTTCTCCTTCCGCAACTCCGCCATCTCCGCGCGCAAAGAGGCCAACTCAGAAGCAGTGCTCGACGCGAACTTCTCCGGGTCGTCAAGAGGATTGCCCAGGTCCACAACGCGCGGAACCTCCGCAGTCTTCCTGCTTCCACCTCGAAGTTCTGCCACATCTGCTCTCAAAGCTGCCACTTCTCGCTCCGTTTCTGACATGGTTGCGGCTCGTTTATCAAGAGCCTCTTTTTCGCGCTTCAACTCTGCGGCTCGGGCCTCCTGCGTAGCTTGCCACTTCTCGTTACGCTTGAAGTCCTGCCAAGCCTTGCGCGGTACCTGCTCGCCGTCGACATCCATCAGGTCGTCAGGGCCGGATTCTCCGGGTGTACGAACTTTGGCCATCGTGTCTCTTCTCCTTCAGTGTGCCGGCAGGGGCCCTGGGGCGTACCGACAGGGGCTGATGTTGGATGGGGTTTGAGGCTGGCGCTGCCTCGCTCCCCGCGTGAACTATGCCCGCCCTGGCCTTCGCATCTGCGCCCTATTCTGGCGCTGCGGTAGACCTCGAACGGGGTTGCGCTGCTGCTGTTGCGTCTGACCCACCGGAGCCTGCATCCCCATCTCTGGGGCTGGTGCCCCGCCGAGCTTCGGCGTCACTGGCCTTCGACCCATAGAGGCCGCCCCGGCCTGGGGGTTCTGCATCCCGGCCTGCCCCGCCATCCCAGTGGACGCCTGCTGGCCCGGGCCCTGAGCCTGCATACGGTACTTCCCCTGGTAGCGACGGCTGTAACTCAGCCCGAGGGACTCTGTTGCCCCGGAGTCTGAGCCCCGGTCACTTCTGGATTCACGCGGCATGATCTATCTCTTCGCTGGCGCACGGCCAGCCTTACGATTGGCGGTATACCTGGTCTGCCGGGCGGTCCCGTATCGCGCCTCTGCCTCCCGATTCATGGTCTGAAGGCGCTCTACTACGCGAGGGTATGTATCCTTGTTCATTCTCGTGTTTGATTGAACACCCCTCAGACGGTCCAAGGCCTCTTGCTCTTCCCTGCCAGGACGCTGGCTGTCAAGCGCCTCCATTCTCGTCTTGTTCTCTGCCCTACCCGCAGCCACACGAGCAGGCTCCCCTGCATCCCACTCTCGCTGAGTTGGCCGAAGAGCGTCCTTGTTCACAGGCCCCTTTGTCTCAGCCGCTCTTTTATTCTGGGCCCGACTGCCTACTCCGTAAGTAGCCCGGTAGGGACTGCGAGAGCCAGAGCCATACCCACCACCGCCTCCACCTCCCTCTCCCCCTACGGAGCCTCCACGGCCTTCTTTACTCGGTGCACGTGCCATACCCCATCTCCTCAGTTGGCTCGTCCGTTACGCGACTCCTGACGATTCGCTGCCCGCTGCCTATCCCGTCTCCCCCCTTTTCGAAACTCCTCCTGTCTCCCCATCTGCAGCTGTCGCAGCATCTCTTCCTCACGCAGGGAGTCCTGCCCCTTCTCCTTCTCCAGAGGAGCTATCCCCTTGCTTTTTCCTGAAGGAGGACCCACCAGGCCGGAGTTGTACTTTTTCGCCCTATCGTAATCTTTCGTTCCCGCTTTTCCGTATCGTTTGATCGGCATCTGATTCCTCGGCTTCCTGGCTAGTGTTTACCTGCTACTCCGAACTGAGTTGCGAAAGGCACTCTTGCGCATCGTCCTACGCCCCCTACGTGCCTTATTTTCCGGATTCGGAACACGCGCCCTCGAGCCACGAGGCTTGGCCGTAGCCGTCTGCCTGCGCGCGACATCCTCGGGATTCACCGCACTGGCAGTACGGGGCGACGGTACACGGGCCACATCCTCTGGATTGGCCGCGCGAGGTGGCATCTTACGGGCCGCATCTTCTGGATTGACCTTGGGCCCGACATTGCGACTGTTGTAGCTGTTGCTACTTCGAGATGCAGCCGCCTCCTGGGCGTTATAGTCGGTGCGCGAGGCGGTCCTGCGCGTCGCTTCCTTACGCCTCGCGTCCTCCTGCACCTTCTTCTCGTTCGTAGCAGCTACGCTCTTTGACCTCGTCAGTGCCACTTTAGTTGGCCCTCCCACCGCGATACTGCTGGCGCTTGCCTTTTCGCTGTATCGCACGGGCTCCTAAGCGCCCCGCCTTGCGAGCCCCCTCCGTAAACGCGGCCTTATCATCGCCACTGGACACTCCACTCTCAGGGCCCACATTGCCCGCGTTATAGGCCTTCGCCTGAGTATACTCCTTGGTGCCTTCTTTCCCGTATCGCTTGATTGCCATCCTGTCCTCTGTTAGATCGGGCTTCCGGTAGCATCAAAGAGCCCGCCCGAAGGGGCTCCTGCGCCGATGTCCTGCGCCTTCAACTGTGACGAAGGGTTGTACGGAACAGCCATCGTTGAGGCCAAACTGTCCTTGTTGGCCTTCACCGCTAAAGCCTCCGCAGCGTCAACCTGCAACTGCCCCCGAGGGATGGTGTACGCGTGCCAGTCAATCTCCCCGCACGTTCCCAGGAGCTTGCCCTCGTACAGCGGACCTCTACATCGGTGTGCCGGTAGACACCACGGCAGCTCAGGAGGAGCTTCTGGATGAATACCCCGCACATAGTACATCTCGGGCTTCCACTCACGCCCCTCACGGGGATCTCCCAGGCGGCACTTCCAGCAGGTCCTCACCAGCTCGTAGGGGGAGAGGATGCCCACCTCCTCGTGGTTGAACAGCACCCGATAGTGATGCGGAGGTATCCCCTTCATCCACTGAGTCGACCAATTCAGCCTCACGCCCCACTTCCAGAAGTCCGCCTTCAGTACCCCCACCTCCCCGTTGCGGACTTGGGTCTCAGCGTTGAGGGTTGGGTCCATGCGGATGTCGTTCTCCTCCATGATCAACCAGAGGATGGGCTCGAACTCCGCAGCGTACTCCGGGTCCTCGTACCACCCCTCCTTAGAGGAGTCCAGATCAACCGGATGGTCTTTCATATCACCTCCAGGATGACACCAATGCACTGCCTATAACTACCTCTTCCACTATCGGCTCTTCCGCGCCCTCAGCGTAACAGCACCCTTGGTCGCAGCACTCCCCTTGACGTAGGCGACGATGAAGCCACCCTTCACCGGGAGATAGGCCCTCGACAGGTCATGCCGATCGATCGGGTGATTGGCGTGAAGCTTGCTCGTGGCCGCCACGTAATAGCCGTCCCCCAGGTCGCGGGTGTCCTCGATAGAGGGATACACCCTCAACTCCCAGAAGGAAGTGTCTGTGGCAGCAAGGTGCCGGAACTCCACACTCTCCATCCAACCCGCCGTCTGCTTCCCTACCATGAGCTGTCCAATGTCGTAGGTCAGCTTGCCGGCGGGGATACTGTCCAGAAGTGAGCTTCGGGGGGAAGTGGCAGAGGAGTAGATCAAGAGCGGATGGACCTCTTCCGTGTCCATGTAGGCCGACTCAAACGCGTGAAAACGCCGCGAGGTTACTTTGGCTAGTGGCATGGTGACCGTGAGTGAAGTATCAACACGAATGGAGTCAGTGCCGATGCCTACAATGTGAACCCGCGCCTCATCTATAGAGTCACCCCGTGCGTCGAGGAAGTCGTGAATCTCAGACCTCAAGGTCGTTGAGTCCCCCATCAAGTAGAACTCATCGATATAGCCGTTGAACAACTTCGCTCCCCGGATACCGAAGATGTCCAGGGTGTCTACCGTGAGAGCCGAGGACGCATTGGCGAAGACCGTAGACACAACCACCCGATTATCCACCTCAAGACGCATGGTATTAGCTGAAACCCGGGTGGTAATCAGGTGGGGAGTGCCGTCGTAGAGATCCACCGCTACGGAGACGGAATCCACCGATGTGTCGTAGTCATCTGTGATCACGAAGAAAGGGTAGCCCAACTGGTTGAAGCCCACCCGCACCTCGTCGGGAGACTCATACAGAGACCAGACGATCTGCGTTGTGCCAAGCCCTGGATTGCCAGCGCTCTTGCCCGTCGCCCACACGGACTGCGCCCACCCTCCTGTAGCCAGCCTCAAATCGGCATCATCTACCACCCGAGAGTAGCCCGTCTGGGGGGAGGCCCCGTTTCCAAAGATCCCAGCGGCTGCCTTGTAAGTGATGTCCCTCTGACCTACATCCTTCAAGAGGACAGAGCCAGTCTCATCCCCGGAGTCAGCGCACAGGAAGATGGCCACAATCGTCCCCACACCAGCGTTGGCACCGCGCAGAGAGTCGACAAAGCTCTCCCCAGCATAGGCCACTCGGATGGCAGTGTCAGCCGCCATCTGGGTGAAGCCGGTGTCAGCGGTAACTGGCTCCCAGGAAGTGCCAATACCCACGTCCTCGACGTGGATATACCAGCCGTCCTCAGCCCCGCGAGGATTGTCAGCCTGAGTCAAGCTGGCCAGCAGGATGCCGAAAAAGATCGCGGAGCCCATCAGGGGCCAGATCAGATGCGAGAGGATTGAACGCTTCATTGCGATGGTCCTTCTGGTGGCCCCTGTGGAGCCTGTGGTTGTCCCTGCGGTGGTCCTTGCGGGCCCTGTGGTGCCCCTGGAGGGGCCTTGCCTTCCTTCTGGGCCTTCATGGCCTGGGCCATCTGCGCGAAGTCCTGAAGGGTCATACCCGTCTCTTCCTCGATCTGCTTGATCTGCTGCACGACCTTAGCCTGAGAGTCTGCCGTATCCAGCGCGGAGAACAACTGCTCCAAGTTGGGGGTGTCCATCAACTCAGCGGCCCACTTGATCACTCCCGGGCCACCGCCAGGTCCAGCGTACTGCAGTAGCTGCGCCACTAAGTTCATGTTCTCAGCCTGGTTGCGCTCCTTGTCCGTATCGAGCTTGAGGCGTAGGTCGAACTTCCTGATATCGGCGTCACTCAAGACCAAGACCTGGCGCTTCTCACCCGTAGGCGTAGCGAAGGACTTCTCCCCCGTGCGCTCGTCCGTTTGCTTGGTGAGCCGGTGGGACTTGATGGCCGACTCTTCCGTCTGTGCCAGTACCACGCCATACCCTGCACTCTGCGCCTTCTGCGTCACCCGAATCATGCGGTTGACCCGCATGTTCTGCTGGATCAGCGCGATACGCAGCATCTCCGCGTGAGCAAGGCCACTCTCGACTGCTTTACGGAGCTTCGTCCCGCTTAGATCAGCCTCAGCCATCAGGGAATTGATTGCCTTCCCCGACATCTCATACTGCGGGGCGGCACGATGCACGTCAGTAACCTGAGACTGCTTGTCCTTCAGTGTTGAAAGCCAGTCAACACTCTGTTGCCACATCTGGAAGGAAGTGGGCGGAGCAGACAAGAACTGAACGGGAGGCTGGCCGGGGTATCGTCGCATAACTTGAACGGCCTGCTCGCCGAATCGTTGAATCTTGGCCTCCTCCGCCCGAGGATAAGCACCACGCTGCAGGTCTACGATCAGCCCGTTGCCAATGAACAACGTCTCCAGGCCGTAAGACATGACCTGGTTAATGTAGTCCTGATAGGCAAAGAGCGGCTCGACTTGACCCTTGGCGTGGGTATTATTGGGATCGTAGCCAGCGGTGTACCTCGCGATAGGGAAGTGACCGTGACCGTTGAAGGTCGTGTCCTCCTTGGCAATTCTCTCCTCAAGGATGAACTCGTTAACCATGATGGTCTGCCAGAGTTCGTAATCTCTGATGTCGACCTTCTCCAACCGCTTCTTCTGCTCTGTAGAGAGCTTCTCGAACTTTTCCCGGTCGATGAAGATGTTCTCGCCGGCAGGAGTACGCGTCATTGCCGGCCTGCCGTCCAACATGTAGCGCTCTGTGTTCTTCCAGCGCTTCTCCCAGAACTCTATCCGGTAGGCGCGGTCCTCATTGGCCTGCGCTAATAGCCCCCCCTGCCCAAAGGCCAGAGAGGCCGTGCGGTAATGCTCATCCTGCGCTTGATCGAAGAGGGAAGAGAAGAAGCCAGGAACATCCGAAGCAAACTTCCCCTTCCAGCGGGGAAACTCCTGCTCGAGTAAGGCGATCTCGATAGGCTCGAACTTCGCCATGTATCGAGCGTCCCGAAGCTGGTCGCTCTTGCACTTATGCCAAATGATGTGGAAGGGGTCGACGTAGTCGCTGACCACCATCCCCAAACCGTTCTCCTCATCCCCACACCAAGAGGGCCACTCGAAGCCCTCCCCCGTGACGTGCATGTCCGTCCAGGCCTTGCGCCGGATCTCCATCACCGAATCGTGGAACTCTCCTGTCCACTCTCGGCAGTACTCCAGGAAGTCCTGCCAAGCGGCACCCAACTCGAAGTCCTCTGCCCCTCGGCCGTGAGCCTCCATAATAGGCTCGGCCTCAATGAGACGGGCGATCTTCTTGTCGAGGTCGTCGGTGCAGACGTTGTGGACCAGGTGGAGGCGGTTCTTGTGCTGCGAAGTAGCAATGTCGTCCCACTGGTTACCGTTGTAATACCGACGCCCCTTAAGCGCACGCTCCGCCCAGGGGCTGTACTCCTCCACCCCTAGGCAAACCAATTGCTTAACGCGCTCCGCCTTTGAGGCTTCCCCCTTGGGGATCTCAGTAATCAGCCTGGTAAGCGCTTCTGCCATGGTCTATTGCAAAAAAGCGACGCGAGCCAGAAGCTCATCGCCGCTTTTCGTTTCCAGTACCATGCGGAAGGACTCAATCCCCTCACGTACCAGGTAGTCCCGCACCGCCTGGGCTCGCTTGAACGCTAAGGCATTGATATTGGAGTAACCGGTTATTCTGATGAGTACGGAGGGGTTGGAGAGAAGGTACTCGGCCTGCTGGGTCAACTCGCCGGCATAAGCATCCGAAATGTTGTGCCTGGCGTAGTTGAACGGCACGTCTGGGAACGGCCACATCGGCGTCCCGTAACTCTCCCCACCGCGATCAACGAACAGGTCGTCAATGTAGTATGGGTCAGATGCGGGCTCGTTCTGTGGGGCGTACGCAGAGGCTGAAGGCTCCTGCGCGGGGGGCGTCGAGGTGCAATACTGCCCGAGCACCGCAAGAGCGCACGTACTGAGTATCAAGGATCTGTAGGACATACGACCTGGGCTCCCAGATCGGGGGCCTGGCCGAAGGGGCACTCAGAGTCACGGGCGTGGCTCTATCGAGCGCTTACGGACGGGCTGGTATAATACAAGGTAATACTTTAGTGCAACACTGTCAACCCCTCCATAACCACTTTTATGAACTCAGCCGCCAGCGGTGCTACGATTGCATCGCCGTAGCCGCGCAACCTCAGCACCCGGGCTTCCGGTGTGTTGAGGATATCGCGGCCAGGTCGAACTCCACCGGCAGGCCCATCAGCCACCTGGGCAGGGCTGGATTGAGCTGGCCGCTGCACGAGGGGCCAGATGCCGGGTCCGATGGGCCGCCACTTGCCGTCCCGGCAGGGGAGCCACTCGGCAGGGGTCCAGAAGTCAACTGCGCCTGGTCCTCGATCCGGCAGTTGCCGCTCTCCATCTCCCGATCGCCGTTCCCGTAGCCCGCTGCGTTGTTGTTCCGTGGCGTTCCCCAACTCACCAGTTGGGCCTGGCCGTCCAACATCTCCCCCTTGGGCCGGTCCCGGTGTCGGGTGTCCTTCCAGTCCCGCTGGCTTGGGGTGGTCCAGGTCGATGGCACAGAACCACAGCCGCTGTCTGAGGTGGGGCGACCCGATGCCACAAGCCGGGATAGACAACGCCCCAACGGCGTAGTCCATTCCTTCCAGGTCATCCGAAACAAGGTCGAACCACGCCCTTCCAGCCTTGCTTGCAACTTCTTCTCCAAGGATGACTGGAGGGCGGCACTCGCCAATGAGCCTCGCCCAGGCTGGCCAGAGGTGTCGCTCGTCGTTGAAAGCTTTCCCTTTGCCTGCGGCTGAAAAGGGCTGACAGGGGGCCGACCCAGTCCAACAGGGTCTGGAGTCGGGCCAGCCGGCAAGTCGCAGGGCGTAGCTCCAGACCCCGATGCCGGCGAAGAAGTGGCACTGGGTGTATCCCATAAGCTCATCTGGTCGAACATCCTTGATGCTCCTCTCATCTACTACCCCTTCCGCGATGAGGCCGCGCTCAACGAGCCCGCGCAGCCAGGCAGCCTTCTTAGGGTCAAACTCATTATAGTAGGCTACCATGACCCCTCCTGTGGATGAATGCAACTCCCTCTATAGTAGTGCATCCACCTACACGCGTCAAGCTATCTCGGGATCACAATCGTTGGCCTGTGAGCCGCTTCAAACATCTCCGGAGCCATCTTGGAGAGGTAGCCGTTGATCCCGTCTCGCTCGATCAGAGCCTTGGCGTTTGAGCCGAGGATGGCGTAGCAGAGCGCCTCCCTTGTACGTAGAGCTTCTCTCTCGTTCAGCATCTCGATGCGCTCTTCCTCTTCAGTGGGAACAGGATACCCATCGTGCGCCGCAGAAGGATCGATCCTCTCCGACCACTCGAATCTACTGAAGGCTGCAGCTACCATAGCCGTGGCTCTCTGAGGGGTCTGCCATGCTTCTTGAGACCAGGCTGTGCAAATAGCATGATGCCCGAACATCTCCCTGCCTGACTCGGTCTTCTCCTCCATCAGCGCGCCCATCGTGGCTAGGAGCCGGTCAGGGTCCTCCTTGTACGGCGGCAGGAGAGCAGGTACGACGTGATTCCTGGACTGGAAGTAGGGCCAGCGGACCTTCGCCTGGTGGTCTGGCAGGTCCTCCTCGTCCGGGTAGCTGCAGATACCGTAATTCCACTTCACCACGTCCTCGTACAACTCCTCCTGGGGCCACACGTACAGCCGGTGGTCCGGGTCGTGCCGATGAGGATTGCCCATAGCCAGATCTTCCCGGTCAATGTAGGGCAGGTAGATGTCCTTGAGGTGCGCTACCTTCAACAGTAATCGAGGCAGGAGGATGTCGTACGCCTCGTCCAGTAGGAAGATAGGCCTGAGCTTCGGACGTACAGCGTCGTCGGGAGAGAGTTCACTCTCGAACAGCTCCCCGACTACCGCACAGTAGCCCGGCTCCCTACCCGTAGGAGGAGCCAGCCCCAGCCAGATCCGGGTAAACAGGGTCACCGAGCCCCCACGCTCGTCTACCTGCCCTGAAGACCCCGTCAGCCGTAGCCCGGCAGCATCCCTACGGAAGGGAGTGTTGGGATACAACTCCAGGGCCGCAGGAGAGCGGTCAACGAGAGCGATCAGGCCAAACGGCTGGTGTAGCCTGACCTGGATGTGATTCTGTCCGTCCGGTCCTACGTTCATGGGGTGCCTTTCACCTGCAAGAACTACCACTTTCTGCGAACTACTGCGGTTGAACTACTCCGAAAGAAGCAGACCAGCCTCCGACACCCACCTAGGCTGTACGGCCTGACCGTCCACTCCATAGAAGGTAACTGCCGGCACCCCCTGATGCACCACCAGGACGATCCGTGTCACGCCATCCTGATCCTCGATGACCACTCTTCGCGCTCTGAGAGTGTCGACGTGGTAGTTACTGAGGGCGAACCCCGTCAGGCTACCGATGAGCCCGAGTAAGAGGAGTGCTCTCATGGTCGGTGATCTGCGCAGCCAATTCATCCTGTCTCTCCTGTAGCTTGGCGATGGTCTGGAAGGTGGAGCCGATCTGCCCGTCCTCCCGGCTGTAGATCTCCCGAAGGCGAATGATCTCCTCGTGAAGGTATTTGAGTTCTGCATGGATTGAGATCTGCTCTTTTTCTGTCATGCCGGTATCTCCATCATTGGTGGAGTGCTCTGCTTGTGACGCTCTTCGCGATACTGCTGGTACTCCCCGGCGGCTGAGTAGGACGCTATCTGCAGACACCCACCAAGAGCGAACACCCTGTCGTCCTTCGAGCCTGGCCTGGCTTCGCCGTTACGGGGCCCAGGAAGGCGCTGGAACGCGAGTAGCTCCAGGATGGTATCCATGTCCGGGATCTCTATTGTCTCGTCCCTGATGGCCGAATCCAGGTCCTCTATGAGGTTGTGTCGGGTAATATGCCCCGTGTAGAACCCGATCCGATCACCTGGCTTCCTGACGGCTCGATCAATTGGTAACCGATGATACAAGGCCCTTTCGGGGTACCAATGGCGTAGGTGTGACTGACAAGCCTCCCCGATGCCGTTAACCTCAACACCGACAAGACACGTCCCGAATAGGTGTCCAACGTTGGCAATGGCCCTGGCATAGATGTCTGCCCCTCTCAGTCCCCAAATAGTCGCCACCAGCTTCCAAGGACGGCTGGAGATATCCATCACCGTGGCTGTATTGTGATCTCCCCCCGGATTACTCCCTGCACAATCCGCGAACAAGACGTGCCTGTGGGTAGTGTCGATCTCCCCCCATATCTTGAGCCAGTCCCCCTCTCCCTCAAGCAGCCTGATGTCAGCCTCTCGCTTACTGATATCCAAGGGCATGGACCCCACGAAGCTGGGCTCGATGGCGTTGTCATACCAGGTCTGCAGGGTGCGCATGGCAAATCGAGGAGAGCCACTGGTAATGAAAGACTCCTCCGAAGTAGCCGGGTATTCCTGCCTGAAGAACAGCACGTCCCCCCCGCACTTGATATCAATGGCCCTGCGCCTCCAGGCAAGCTGCCCCCTGGTTAACGCGAACCGCGCAACAAGATCATCCTCCTCCCCTGGGTAGAAATTGTAGCGATCATGCGTACCGAAGTCCTCGAGGGCCTCATCCAAGTCGCGCGCTGGCAGATCAAGGCAGTACTCAGCGTGGATGTACCAAGGCAGAAACACCGGCCTCCAGCCACTCTCACCTGCTACCGCCGCCTCCCACTGCTCGTGGAAGTACCCCCCAGCCCCATACGCCGTCGACTCGATAATCACCAGAGACTCAGGAATGTCAGGAATGGCCTGCATCAGCGACAGCATGGTCTCTTCGGGGAAGGCCCACTTAGCCAGTTCCGAAAGGTGCGCCATCTGGTGAGTCTGCCCTGTCCCTGCGAATCTCTTGGCCGCTGTCTGGACTACAACCTGGGAGTTATGGGGCGGAGCGAAGGTTAGCCCCTTCATACTGGAGAATCGCGTCGGAGGGTGAGCCTCATCGTGGTCCAGGTAGCGCTGGTACATCGAGTAGAGGTTGGCCGTGCCCTCGGGGTCGTGAGAGAGGATCACCCCAGACTGATCTGGCACCAGTCGACAGCGGGCGTAGATCAACGCCTCAACCCAAGTCGAGACGCCTTCTTGGCGGGCTTTACAGATAATCAGACGTATCGGTCTCTTTTTCCTGAACTCCTCCCTGACCACAGCGTTGAGCCGCCTCTGAGCAGAGTTGAAGCGCAGCAGATGCACCCGAGGTGGCTCCTCCCTGCCGGCGAGGATACGGAGGTGAGCCTCCTGCCAGACTGTGTCTACGTACTCAGCCACTTCGACCTCACATGTTCCCAGCGCACGGCAGAGGCCTCAAGAAGAACATCAACCGCACCCCCTCGTCTCCGCTCCACTCCAAGCCAATAATCATACACCCCCTCCAGTATGGCATCGCAGGCAGGAGTGTCACCCAAATTCGGAAGCCCCATTATCTCCGGGTCATCAAGATCCCTAGGGACTAACGTGCCCATGGCCAGACGTAGAAGACTCACAGACTCGCCCACTGATGATACCTCTCCATGACCTCGTCATACAGCTTATGAGCAATCTGTCCCCGCTCCAGGTCTGGCGCAGGATTCACAAACTTCCGATAGACATGCTCCCCCTTGTTCAGGAAGGGCAGCTCCACCGTGGGCTCTACACAGAGAGCACTGCATAACCTGTTATACTCAGCGGAGAAAGGGTTGTCCATCCTCTCCAGTAAGTAAGGAGACCCGAACTGCTGCAAAAGCCTGTTGGTCTTCAGCCACCCCCGGGCGTGGGTAGTCAGCCTGTCGTCTCCCCCGAACTGCTGCTTGAAAAAGGCACCATCATGGGGGTTGTTGAAGAACTGCGCAGCTGATGGAATAGTTCTTCGCGGATCTCTGAGTAGCCATAGGCAGGCACCCATGTCCAAGCGCACCCTGATGGCTGTCTTCAAGTCACCTGCAGTGTCGATGGTCTTGAAGGGGAAGCCCACCACCACATCCGACGGGCCCTGGATGGTCTCGTGCCTGGCCTGCAGGCCTGTTGCCTTGAGCAGGGCGGTGAGATAGGTCGACCCACTGCGGGGGTAGCAGAGGATGGAGATCACTGCGTCCTCCTCAGATTGTCCTTATAGACCTCATTCCTCGGGTCTAACCGACTGGCCGTTAGGTAGCACTCTCTCGCTCTATCCATCTCTCCCCCCGCCGCATAGGCCACCCCCAGATTACACCAGGCTTGCGCGAAGTTGGGCCTGGCCATAAGGATCACCTCGTAGATCTCGATAGCTTTCTCGCGCCTCCCAGGAGCTCCTGCCTGGGCTTGGTAGAGGTAGGTGCCCGCCAGGTTGGCTGCAGCGTCCAAGTCTGCAGGATTGATCCTTAGGGCCTGCAGGAAGGCAGCCTCAGCCACCACCAGGTCGTCGTGCTGCAGACGTATAGCCCCGACATTATTGAGCGCCTTGGTGGCTAGGCTCCGGTCCCCCCTCGACTTAGCCAGCGCAAAACACCTGCGATACCACACCTCGGCCATCTCCCAGTGCAGGTCTTGAGTGGACTGCTGAATGGAGGTGAAGCCAGCAAGAGAGATGGAGGGGCCCTCCCACTCTGCGTGGACAGGTAGGGCCAGAAGGAGGAGAAGAAGCATCAGTCGTCACTTCCCCGGCGCTGGGCTTCGGTATCGTCGCTGACGTGACGGGCGTAGTCATGAACAAAAGAGAATGTCTCCAGCCCCGCCAGGCGGTGCTCCATCCTCTTCAGGCGGTCTGAGAGGGGCTCTTGGTAGTCCTCGGTGTAGTCCTCGTCATACTGCACTTCTACACCAGGGGAGGGGACATCGCCCAAGATGGCATCGATGTCGATGCGCAACTGCTCGATCCCATCCTCGTGATAGTTGGTGCAGTAAGCAGCCAGAATGGGCTTGGCCCGCTCCAGTAGCAGATGCTGGCACTCGATCATATCAGACTGCTGCTTGTTCCCTTTCCAGGTCATACACTTCCGAGTAAGTTCCAGCCGCTTGCGCTCCAGCTCAAGCTTGTCTTCAGCCTCGCACAGATCATCCTGAAACTGACCCCGCTCCTTCTTCAGCTCCAAGGCACGATGCCAAAGGGGTAGGATCGCAATGAGGTCCACGCCCTCCAAGTCTATCTTGCACCCCGGCAGACGTCTGAAGCCCACCCTTGTCCCCCCCGTTCCCACGGCCTGCTCTATCCACCACCCCAGCCTCAGCGGATCTTTCTCGGCGGGCCCATAACGGAGTTCCCCATCCTTGATGTACAGATTCTCATCCTTCAACGTCACATGAGTCGCCATCATCTCCTCCATCGTTCGCAGATCCACGCGGCCAGCCACCAGGTGTGGGCGTGACCGTTGCTACACTCCCACCACTCGATCTTCACGATACGGCTCTTACAACTCCTCCAGATCATGATAGCCCGCCCTGGCCCATGATAATGCCCTCGTTCCACAAGGCCACCAGATCCGCAAGCATCGCCGTCATCCGCCGCCGGATGGCTGGGACTGACTTAGCGTTGGGGGGCAGGAAGTAGTCCACTGACACCTCCCTGCCACAGCCGCAGCGCAGAATCAGCTTGGCCCTGACCATATCCACCTCAGCGTCTGTCGAGCCACAGGGACAGTCAATAGGTCGATAGTCCTTGGGTAGTAGGTCGAGGGCGTTGTCCGGGAGGGGATTCATATGACCGAGAAGGCCCACATGGCCATACCCACGACTACCCAGAAGCAGGCACAAACGAAGATCATCATCAGCCACACCATCGTCTTGAGCCAGTCCCTCTTGTGTCTCACAGATGCCCCCACAGCACGCCAGCCATTAGACCAAGGCTAAAAGCAAAGACCAGGGCCCAACCATTGCTGGAGTTGAAGTGCATCCAAAGGCGGAAGGGCAGAGGGTCTCCAGATCGGCAGGCGTCCATGATGCGCTCAAGCTCCTTATCGGTGAAGTCCTTCATTTCAGCCCCCCCAATTTTGAGCCTGTAAAGAGCCAGACCAGCCAATCCACATCAACATCCTCGATCTGGAAGTGGATAATCCCCTTCATCGGGCTGGCCATACACAGGCGCTTATCGTTGACGTGGCGAACACCGCCTACCTCATACTCACTGGGCTTGCTCTGCCCAAAGCACATCATACAAGAGCCCTCATCGAGGTCCTTAGGGTCAAGATGCACCCCCTCAGCCGTAGAACGAATAGGCTTACAGGACATAGGGCAGGGGCAGAGGTGAGGGCGTCTCATTTCAGCCTCCTTTTCAGCTCCTCGGCTGCGACCTCCGGAAGAACAACGGGCGCTGCGTTTCAGCGTGCCAAGCCCAATAGATTCATATTCAACCATCCCCAGGAGGCGCACCCGTACTTATATACAATGCGCCCGCACTCAGGACATCGCGCCGGGCCTCGGCCGCGAATCCTCACCACAGCCCCACACGGACACTGCTTCCGCCAGGCGTTCTTGCCGGCATGAACCACCTCACATATCGGTGTCATCACTGCCTCTCCTCCTCGGATCATCCTCATCCAGGGTGGCCGCGTCGTCGCCCAGCAAGACGCGGACGTCAAACACCAGGCCCGCGACCTGCGCCAGGATGCCAAACCCTGCGTTGTTCACCAGCAGCAGCCGATTGATCTGCCGCAGTTTCTCCAGCACCTCGCATGCGTCGGAGTCTTGGAACTCGCGGATAGCGTCGAAACACTTTCTTGGAATCATCTCAGCGTCTCCTTCAGTTGCTCGAATTCACTCTTCCGCGGCGGCACCTCGACACGGATCTGCCATTCACGTCTTTTGCAGTGGCGACAGATACGCTCGCGCTCCAAGGGGGCATAGGCAATAGCGGACGGATAGAGCTCAGAGTAGACCCAGTTGTGATACAAGGGGTAGGAAGTCCCGACGCACATGCTGTCCACCCTGCTCCGCGAAGCAATGGGCTTGGGCGGCAGGGGCCAGCACCCCAGGTTGGCACTGTCCACCTTCACCGTCTCCCACTCGTAGGCCGGCTCCGTTGTGGTGAACTCGTCATACGTCCCAATAGAAGCGTTACCCTCGTCGTCAAACGTGATAAGGGGCGTGCCGTCCAATCGATAGATATTGGGAAACGGCAACTTCATGGTCCTAATCTCCCTCACGGCTTCGGGTTTGCGGATGGTCAGCACCGAGTCCATCGCGTTCCACCGCAGGATCTCCTCGTTATCCCAGTAAGTGGGGCCGTAGTCGGTGGCGGAGAGCGTGTCCTGCCCCCAGGCAGGCAGCGCCAATAGCAGTAGTAGGTAGATCATAATTGCTCCTCCTCAAAACGCACACACACCTCCTCGACGGGTGTCAAGGGGTCCAACTCAAGCTCTCTGCAGAAGTGCCTCACCCGCTCGCACAGGGGTATGGTGTCGCTCATCACCATCTCAGGCAACGCCCTAACATCCTCATAGGGCTCCAGCCTAGCCCTGGCTGCCAGTAGCCTACGCTCAAGGTCAGCTACCTCCTCCCGGACCTCTGTACGGATTCTGGACCTGGCTGAGGCTGCCTGAGAAGCCTTATCCCCGGTCATCTGGTCAGCCAGGCTCGTATGATCGTTCTCTGCCTCAACCAGCCGGTGCCTGGCCCCCGCCAAGTTGATGTCCAGGACGTCATCGCGGTAGACGTGTAGTTGCTCGTCCAGCTCGCGCATGAAGAGCTTGTCGTGCTTCCACCTCGAGAGGGTACTGGTCGAGACCTGGGCAGCCGTAGCCACATCATCGTGACTTGTCTGACCTTCCACCAGCAGGGCGATGGCCGTCAGGTGGCGTCGGTCAAGCTTGTCGAGCTTGGCGTCTCTTTTTCCCATTTTGGCAATATGGCCGTTTCTTGTTTTCCCATTTTGGGAATATGGAACGCGCGCGTTACGACATATCGTAGTTTAGAAGTCGGCAGTCTTGATCTTGACGATGACCCGCCGGCCGTTCCTACAGCGCAGCGGCACCTCAGGCTGGCAGACCAACCCCTCGGCGATGACCGCACCCCAGGCGGATTCGATGCCCAGCGAAACCAAGCGAATGGCCGTATCCAGAGGGCCAACGTAGCACACGGGCACCGCTCGAATACCCAGCTTCTCCGCGACCCCCCGCACATCGACAAGCTTCAGCCACCACTCACCCACCGTGATATCAAATAGTATGAAGTCCACCCCGTCCGGGATGTAGCTGGTGCCGACCTTTTGTATCTTAGCTCCGTAACCCTCGCCGTAGAGGCAGACGGAGCCCTCGTCCCCAAAGACCTCAGCCATCTTCTCAGGGGGGAACATCTTCTGAAGCTTGTTGAGCAGGGGGGTGTAGAGTTGGGCTCGGTCTGTCCGACCGCCGAAGCGCACCTCCTTGCCATCCCACATCACCCGAACGTTGGTGCCGTCGACCTTCTCAGTACAGACCCAGGGACAATTCTTAAGGTACTCCACCTCGGGCTGTCGCCACTCACCCTCGATGAGCTTGTGGGTTTTCTCGTCTCGCCTGAACAGACTCTCGATCTTGGGATACTCGATCATCTCGCTCCTCCTCCGGAGTGGTGGGCGTGGTAGGGATCGAACCTACTGCCTCCTGTATATCAGACAGGCGCTCTAACCTGTTGAGCTACACGCCCGGATATCGCTGGAGGTCCAGGTCACTCATCGTGAGGGCAGACCCGGAGCTACCGGGGGGATGCCACACATCCCTAAAGGGACCCATTTGGCCGATGTCCTCGATGCCCCCAGCTATAACCGGTTATTCGTTGATGGCAATCGCGGCGTTGGCCCACATCACCGCCTCCTGGATCTTGCGCAGGGCCAGAGTCTTCTCAGCGGAGTCAGGGCAGAGATCTGAGATCCTCAGGGCCAACCTGAGCCCAGCCTGCCGGATCTCCACGTGCCTCCGGCCCTGGCTCTCCCCTGGAGGGTGGTGCGCGAAGATCTTCTCCAGATTCGCACCTACAGTGATATCCATCAGGCGTCTCCCCAAGCGTATTCGCCCATATTCCCTTTGAGACAGTGCTTCCTGTCCAGGGCAGTGGCAACCCCTCGTCCATCTCGTAGGTCATCCGGGGGGTCGGTGCAGGTAGGCTCGTCCCTAGTAAGCAATTCTCGTGCCGTTTGAGCCCCGACGTTGGAGTCCTTAGCCATCCTCATCGCCAACTCCACGATGGGGCGCACTACGGCGGAAGTGTAGTGGCCGATGGGTGCGAAGCGGGGGTCGGTCTCAGCGGGGGGGCCATCGCCGACCTCACCTGGATCATCCCCATCAGCCATGTACTGCTGCATCGGGTCCTCACCCGCCTTGGCCACACCAGCCACAGGGGAGCCCTGTCCTTCAGGGTGGACAGGCTGGGCCGGCTGCCACTTCGCTGCTGGAGGAGGAGCAGACCCCGCAGCGTTTGGGCGAGCCGACCCAGCCACTATGTTGGCGATGGCCTGAGCCATCTTACTGTCCTGACCCCTGTGCCAGGCTGCCATCCACACGTACTGCTCTCGAATCGTCAAGTCGGGAGCGTGCTCGAAGATCTCGAGAGAGGCGAAGTCACGAGGCTCGGGAGACCTGCGCTTTACCTTGTTGGGGATGCCTCTGGGCATAACCAGTTATACCTCCCTGAGGTCCGCTTCGATATGCACATGATCCGACTCCGCCACTACATCGTAGTCGGGACCGAGGTAATATTGCAGGTCGGTCACCAGTTGAGTTACCTGCCCTGGAGACAGAAACCAGATCCTGATGTCGATAGCCAGGCCCGCGTTATGCAGGGAGGTGGGGCGGTCCTCGTGAGAGTCGGTCCCGCAGGTGATGACAAACGTGAATTCAGCGGGCGAGACGGCATGTCGGTAGCACTCCTCGATGATGAAGAACTTGCTTGTGATGGGCTCCTTGAGCCCTCGGCAGTCGGCGCCCTGCTTAACCCTCATTGAGCGTCCTCTCCAGATGTACCAGTGCCTGCCGCGCTTGGAACAGCGCCTCTAACTGCGCCGTCTCCTGCTCCGTCAAGGGGCATCTCTGCCTGTACTTCCGGTGGACCTTCCACGTTGAGATCGCTTGGCCGAGTCTCGTACTCGTCCACTCGATGCCCGCTCGATCCTTCGGCGTCCACGGCACCACTGAGAATTGCATAGACGTGGTCGCTGTCATCCGCCTGCCACTCCCGACCGACCCTGGTCTGGACGTACTCCCAAGCCTCCTTGGACCGGCCCTTCAGTTGAGGCTCCTCCGTATCTTCGCCCTTGATCGCAGCGGCGAGTTCCTTCCGCGTCCAGCCCTCCTCCAGGGCGCGTGTCAACCAGTAGTTCTGAGCGTCGACGTCCATGTTCGCCACCAGTCGGTGGTGGCTCCAGGACAGGGGGAATAACCTGTTATGTCTCTCGACTCGCTCGGCCACGTACTCAGCCTGGCGGATGGTCTCCGTTGAGTAATCAGTGATATCCCCCAGCGCCTGGGTGTACTCCTCGCCGTAATGGGCCCGGCCATAGACTAGAGCGTCCCCAACCCACCACATCGTAGACCCCTGGATGTCCTTAAGGCTGTTGACAATATCCAGCCAGCCCTCAATGGACAAGGCCTCCGGGAGGACGTACCCTACCCGGGTGAGTGTTCCTAGTGCCTGGATCGCAAGTGTCAATGCGACACCAGCGCCTCAACCTCGACACCCA
>Ga0180009_10001794_pt1 | contig 25746 bp, 22 predicted proteins | sample OS_PC_MetaG_FD_123537 | JGI IMG/M metagenome (GOLD analysis project Ga0180009, IMG submission 123537) | Groundwater microbial communities from the Aspo Hard Rock Laboratory (HRL) deep subsurface site, Sweden - OS_PC_MetaG | ecosystem: Environmental > Aquatic > Deep subsurface > Groundwater...
TATCGAGATGAACCAGCATCTAATCCAATTTCTGTTAACTACCCCCGTGATTATAGTTGCCTTCAAACTTTACATTTCCGGACTCAAGGCTATTTTAAGACGAGCGCCAAATATGGACTCTTTAATCTTTATTGGCACTTCGGCTGCCTATATCTACAGCGTGGCAATCTCTTTATCTACTTGGCTCAACATCAAAACATACGGAATGAAAGAACTATATTACGAGATAGCGGCCTTTATTCTTATCTTCATCCTCTTGGGAAAGTATCTAGAAGCAATAACTAAAGGAAAAACCAGCGAAGCGATTAAAAAATTAATCGGCCTTCAGCCCAAAGAAGCGACAGTTATTAAAGATGGTCAGGAAATGAAAATTCCTATCTCTGAAGTAAAAGTTGGAGATATTATTTTGGTCAAGCCTGGTGAAAAAATCCCGGTGGATGGGATTGTTATTGATGGTTATTCCGGCGTTGACGAGAAAGCAATTACCGGTGAAAGCATCCCAGTAGAAAAGAAAAAAGGAGATGAGGTTATCGGGGCAACGATAAATAAAACAGGTGTTTTAAGGTTCAAAACAACAAAAGTTGGCAAGGATACAATGCTGGCTCAGATTATAAAAATTGTTGAAGAAGCGATGGGGTCAAAAGCGCCAGTCCAGCTTTTGGCCGACAAGGTCTCCCTTTATTTTGTACCGACAGTAGTAGTCATTGCCGTTGTTTCTTTCGCGGTTTGGATTCTTGCGGGACATCCTTTTTCTTTCGCGCTCACAGCCTTTATCGCTGTTTTAATTATCGCTTGTCCTTGCGCTTTGGGTCTGGCAACGCCAACCGCCGTGATGATAGGTACTGGTCTGGCGGCAAAAAATGGCATTTTAATTAAAAGTGGTAAGGCGCTGGAAATTGCCCACGATTTAAATATGGTCATTTTTGATAAAACCGGGACTTTAACCAAGGGTGAACCGGTCGTTACTGATGTTGTAGAAACTACAAATACCAGATTTAATATTTTACAAATAGCCGCTTCTATAGAAAAAAACTCGGAGCATCCATTAGCTCAAGCGATTGTCAATAAAGCCAAAGAAAAAAATCTTGCCCTGAGCGAAGTCGAAGGGTTTCAAGCGATACCCGGCCATGGCGTTACCGCCGATTTGTCCACCAAAGGCGGAATTAAAAAAATACTTTTTGGAACAAGAAAACTAATGACTGACAATCGAATTAACCCGAGCTTAATAGAAGAAAAAATGATTGTTTTAGAAGATCAAGGTAAAACAGCAATGATTTTAGCGCAGACCCCGCTTAGAAATGAAATTTCTAACGGGGCAAGTAAAGAGATTATTGGCATTATTGCCGTGGCTGATACTCTTAAAGATTACTCAAAAGAAGCGGTTAAGATGCTTCATAAAATGGGGAAAAAGGTGGCGATAATTACCGGGGATAATAAAAGAGTTGGGCAGGCTATTGCCCAGCAAGTGGGTATAGACAGAGTTTTAGCCGAGGTATTACCGCAAGAAAAATCAGCCGAAATTAAAAAATTACAAAGCGAAGGGAATATTGTGGCGATGGTGGGCGACGGCATTAATGACGCTCCGGCCTTGGCGCAAGCTGATTTGGGTATTGCCTTAGGTTCGGGAACCGATGTGGCGATCGAGACAGGAGAAATAGTTTTAATTAAAGATGATTTAAGAGATGTAATAACGGCAATTGATTTAAGCAGGTATACCTTAAACAAAATTAAGCAAAATCTTTTCTGGGCTTTCTTTTACAATATTGTTGGTATCCCTGTGGCGGCGGGTGTTTTATATCCTTTTACCGGCTGGCTGTTAAATCCGGCAATTGCCGCTTTGGCAATGGCTTTTTCCTCTGTCAGCGTGCTCTTAAATTCTCTGTCAATGAATTTTTACAACACCGACAGCTTCTCTTAAACAGATGAAAAGCTCTCGGCGGCCTTACCGGACAAATCTTCAGTTTAAGTATGTGATAGGATTAAACTATGAGTGAAGAAACTCCCTGTTGGTGTAGGATGGACCCGAGAAAACTAAGCTGTGGTGGTGTTTTTGGAAAAGGGCAATGTTTTCACAATATTGCTCCGGCAGTGACCAGGCCGGTTCAAGAAATAAGGGTTATTGTTGCGAAACACCAAGGACTATTAAGGAATCGTTTGGCTGAACTCGATAGCGAATACCCTCCTGCAACAGGCAGACTGATGCGGCAGTGGTTGGGCTGATCCTTCTGGTTGAGATTCTTGAGCCAACCTTGTCTATTTCCTGGTTACCTCAGTTTTTAGTCAAACCCGGAAACTTTCTATCTGCCGATTTCAATTTTTTCTCCAGGATTTTATAGATCACTAAACCTAAGTATGGAAAAATTAACACGAAAAAATATTCTTTAACCGGCATCAGTCCTATTTTCAAGCCCAACAGATACTTTTGGCCAAAACTCCAATGTCCCCGGTAAATCGCAAAACTGTCCCAGACAGTGATTATTAAAATTCCCGCAAAATTAGTCAAAACAAAATGGGCAAAAGAGTGGTAGATTTTCACTTTAAAATAAAGATGCAAAAATAAGGCGGTTAAGAAAAGAAACAGAAGAATTAAAAAATACTCAGGCATGTACAAATTATACAATCAAAGATCCCTGTTCTGTTGTTGCCCCCTCTCGTCCACTTCTCGTCCACTTCCGAATTGTCCCGCTCGTCCACTTCCGAATTGTCCCGGGTATGCCAAATCGGGATTAATCTTTTGAGTTTTCGCCCGGTATTGTAAAATTTAGTTAATGAAACTTTTTTTCCGGGCTCTTTTTCTGCTGATCGGCACCATTATCGGCAGCGGTGTTTTCGCTTTGCCCTATGTTGTTTCCAAATCCGGTCTTTTGCCGTTTTTTTTCGGTATTTTGTTTTTGGGATTGGTAACCATGAGTCTAAACCTCTTCTACGCCGAAATAGTTTTAAAAACCTCTGGCGATCATCAGCTTCCCGGATACGTCAGCAAATATCTGGGTGGAAACTGGATGAAAGTTTCTCTGCTCTTTACCATTGTTTCCCTCAGCGGCGCCCTTTTGTCATATGTAGTTTTGGGAGGGGAGTTTTTAGCTTTAGCCGCCGGTCAGATTTCCCACCCGCTTCACTCTTTCTGGTTTTATCTTGCCGGTGTTGTTTTCTTCTGGCAGGGGTTTAAAAAATTGACCAAGGTGGAATCTTTTCTAACCGCTCTTTTGCTTTTTCTGATGATTGTTATCCCGTTTAAACTGCTCCCTTTTGTCAGGTTGGAAAATATCGTTCTTTTGGGGAGTCGCCCCCTCTTTTTTTGGGGAGCCGCCCTTTTTTCTCTGATCGGGTTTAGCGTCATTCCTGAGGTTGAAGAAGTTCTTCGGAAAAAAAGGGATTTTTTAGTCCCGGTAATCGTAATCGGCAGCTTAGTGCCGGTGGCTCTTTACTTATTTTTCACCCTTGTCGTTTGGGGGGCCAGCGGTGGCATGGTTACTGTTGACGCTCTTTCCGGACTGGTTGCTTTTTCCCCTCTGCTTTCCCGGTTGGGGGCGGTAATCGGTTTACTGGCTTTGATCACTTCATTTTTGAGCTTAGTTAATGTTTCCAAAGAAGTTTACTTTAGAGATCTAAGACTTCCTCAGCAGTATGCCAAACTTTTGGCGATCATTCCAGGATTTTTTGGTATCTTCCTCTCCCCGGCCAGTTTTATCAGCATTATTTCCTATACCGGAGCGATCAGTTTGGCCATTTCCGGAACAATGATTAACTTAATCTTTCTTAAAATGAACAAAAAGTTTTTCTGGTTGGTTTGGCCGGTAAATGCGGTGCTGATCTTAGGAGTCGTTTTTGTTTTGGCCAGTTTTAGACGATAGTTCGAGCTAACGTGGAGCCTTGCAGTTAAAACCTGTGGTTTCCCTTGGCTCATGTATAAAAAAGAACTTCTCGACTCTGCTATGCTTCGCTCGAAGAATAAATCCAGTTCAAAAAAAAGCCGAAACTCCAATCCACTATCCGCCCCAACTGGCGGAGGCGGATTGGCTCCCCGGGGGCCTGCCTGCCGGCAGGCAGGTGGGTTGAAACGGTCCAGGATCGGTGACTCTCGTCATTCCGGTCTCCCTCAGGGAGAGAAGAACCCCCTTATTGCTGGCACTTTACCCCTCTCGACGGGATCCTTCGTCATCAGAATTTCTCAGGATGACGGCCAAGGGGTGCCATTCCGGCTCTGAGGCTTTGCCCGAAGGAGTCGAGAAGGAACATTCACCCCCGGGGTGAGATCTGCAGACACCCCGGGGGTGTTGCCTGCGGGAGAATTTATTATTTATTAAGGGGACGGTTCTCGACCGAGTCTGACTCGGTTCTTGACAAAGCCTGTGCCCCGTACCGTCTGGTACAAGACCTGCCGGCAGGCAGGCTTTTAGTCCTGGGTCCGGGTCGAAGGGTTCGAGCGATAAAACTTTTTATTCTTCGAGCAGCTTTATAATCCTGAGTTTATCGAAGGAGTCGAGAAGAATTGTCAAAAACCACCCCAGCGGCCCCATTTTTCCCCTTGAGGTAAAATAGAGTGATGGACCAGATAGAAGAGATCAAAGCCAAGGTAGACATTGTCAACCTAATTTCCGAAAGCATCCCCCTTAAAAAAGCGGGCAGAAACTTTAAGGCCAACTGTCCTTTTCACAGCGAGAAAACCGCCTCTTTCATGGTTTCCCCGGAAATGCAGATTTTTAAATGCTTTGGTTGTAATTTGGGCGGTGACGCGATCAAGTTTCTCCAGCTTTATGAAAAGATGGATTTTTGGGAAGCGGTTGAGTTTTTGGCCAAAAGAACCGGAGTAAAATTAGTTCATCGCCAGTTGACCAGAGAGGATGTTTTTAGAAATAAACTTTACCAGATTAACAGCCTGATAAGCGAGTTTTATCATTTTCTTTTGACCAAACACAAGATTGGCGAAAAAGCGATGGAGTATCTTTCCTCGAGAGGAATCGGCAATCAGATGATCAACGAGTTTAAACTTGGTTTTGCTCCGGAAGGGACCGATGCCATTGCCGGCTTGCTTAAAAAAAAAGGTTATTCTACTGAGGAAATTGAAAACTCGGGGTTGGTCTTGCCCAGAGGATCAGGTTACCGGGACCGGTTTTTTGGCCGGATAATTTTTCCTCTTTTTAATCATCGGGGGCTGGTTGCCGGTTTTTCAGGAAGAGTCATTCCCGGACTTTCTTCCTCCGACGGCCCCAAATATATTAATAGTCCGGAGACTCAAATTTATCACAAAAGCGAAAACCTTTACGGTTTGTGGCTGACCAAGCAGGAAATCAGAGAAAAAAAAGAGGCGATTATGGTTGAAGGCGAGTTTGATGTTATTTCCGCTTATCAAAAAGGGTTAAAAAACACGGTGGCGATTAAGGGTACCGCTTTCACTGAAGAACAGGCGAAGCTGATCGCCAGGTTTGCCGAAACGGCAATCTTGGCTTTGGATACCGATTCGGCCGGCAGTGAGGCGATTAAAAGAAGCAGTCAAATTGCCGACGCGGTCGGCTTGGATGTCAGAGTGGCAGCCTTGCCTAAAAAGTTTAAAGATTTGGATGAATTGGCCCGGAACAAGCCAGAACTATTAGAAAAAGTTTTTTTGAAAACGACTCCGGTTTGGGATTTTCTGATCAATTTGTCTTTGAAAAAAAATGACGCTCGGGATCCTGCCGGGAAAAGACGGATTTTGTTAGAGATCCTGCCGTTTTTGGTTCAGATAGAAAACGAAGTGATCAAAAATTTTTATTTTCAAAAATTAGCCGACGCGCTGGGGGTAGGTTTGGAGTCGGTGCTGATGGAGGCGCAAAAAGCCAAGACCGCCAAATCGGTTTTTTCCGGTCCGGTGCTCCCGCCCCGCCAGCCGACGAGCCGCCGGGACTTGTTGGAAAGACAGTTTTTGATTTTAATTTTTGCCGCCCGCGACTGGCAGCGGTTTAAGGATAAATCCTGGTTTGGCTTAATCTCCGATTCCTTGTTAAAACGGATCGTCGTTTTTGCCGGCAAGTTTGTAAAAAAGAAAAAAGAGCCGGAAATAGCCTCTTTTTTGGCAGTTTTGCCGGCCGAGCTTAAAAAAGGTTTTGAGGAAATTTATTTCAAGTCAGCCGAGGCCAAAACCGACTCGGAAGGAAAGGAAATAAAAAAAGTTTTCTTAGAAATCGAAAAAGAAAGTTTAAAAGGACGGCTCTCTAAACTTTCCGGGTCAATTTCGCAAATGGAAAAACAAGGAGAAAAAGAAAAAATCAAAAAACTGGAAAATGAGTTTGTCGAGATCGGTCACAGGCTGTCGGTTCTGGAGAATGAGTGAAAAATAAGCTATAATACCTGATAGATTTAGGTTGACTTGAACCACTTCGTCTTTTTTGAAGTGGGTCTTTTTTCTAATAAAGCTGGACTGCGGGTTTGGGCCCGCTTCCGGTTTATATACCCTAACAAAAAACCTATGCCTGCTAGACTGGATCTGGAAAAGATTTTTGCTAAATTGGTTGCCAAGGCCAAATCAAAGGGATACTTAACCCAGGACGAAATTTTGTCCTTGGTATCCAGCCCGGAAAAACACATCGACCAGCTGGATGATCTTTATGACCAGCTTTTCGAAAAAGGGATTGATGTTTTTGAAGGGATCAGCGAAGAGGAAATAAAAGAAGTCGAAAGCGACAAAAAAAGGCTCAGTATTCCTGCCTTGGCCCTTCTTTCCGGCTCCCGGTCGACCGATCCGGTCAGGATGTATCTTAGGGAAATAGGAAAAATAAGTCTTTTAGTTGCTGCCGATGAGGTTAGGTTTGCCAAACAAATAGAAAAAGGTTCCCAGCAGGCCAGGCGGTCTTTGACCGAGGCCAATCTCCGTTTGGTTGTTTCCATTGCCAAAAAATATATCGGCCGCGGCTTGACCTTCTTAGACTTGATCCAGGAAGGCAACCAGGGCCTAATGCGGGCGGTGGAAAAATTTGATTGGCGCAAAGGCTACAAGTTTTCTACTTACGCTACCTGGTGGATCAGGCAGGCGATTACCAGAGCCATTGCCGATCAGGCCAGAACGATTAGAATCCCGGTTCACATGGTAGAAACGATCAACAGGGTCTTCAAAACTTCAAGAAAGCTGACCCAAGGTTTGGGCAGAGAGCCGACCGTTGAAGAAATTGCCGAAGAATCGCTCTTGCCTCTGGAAAAAATCAGAGAAATTTACCGCATTTCCCAAGACACCACTTCTTTGGCCACTCCTGTCGGCGACGATGAGGATTCGTTCTTAGGCGATTTTATCGAAGATGTCACTCAGCCCTCTCCTTACGAGGCGACTTCAAAAGAATTGCTTAGGGAATCAATAGAAGAGGCTTTAGAGACGCTTGATCCCAGGGAAGCGGAAGTGCTCACCTTGCGTTTTGGTCTCAGCGGCGGCGATCCGAAAACACTGGAAGAGGTGGGCAAGATTTTTGGCGTTACCAGGGAAAGGATCCGGCAGATTGAAGCTAAGGCGATCAGAAAATTGCGTCATCCGGCCAGAAGAAGAGGCTTGGAAGACTTTTTAAGTTAATCTTTATTTCAAGTTTATATTTTTAGAGGAAAGAATTATTTGTGGCTAAACGTCTTTTTATCGCGGCGATAATACCGGAGGAAATTAAACAATTTTTGATCAGAACGGAATCCTGTTTTAAAGAAGAGGTGGATGAGAAGTTAGTCAAGTGGGTTGAAAAAGAAAATCTCCACCAGACAATGGTTTTTCTGGGTAAAGTAAGAAACCAAAAAATAGATACTGTTATTGAAATAATTCAGAACCTTTCGCAAAACCCTCCTTTAGACCTTTCCTTAAAAAGAGTTGGCTTTTTTCCTGATCAAAGAAGGCCGAGAATTGTTTTGGCCGAGGTCGGCGGCGAAATAGCCAAGCTCTCTTCTTACTACCACCAGATGCGGATGGCGCTTCAGAGGGCCGGTTTTAAGTTTGACACCCGGTTTTCGCCCCATATCACCATAGGCCGGGTCCGCTCCAACAAAGGAAAAGTTTTTTTCTCTAAACAGCTTTGTGAAAAAGTCAATGACATGCTTCGGGCAAAAGATTTCCGTTTCAAAACGGAAAAAATTGTCCTTTTTCAAAGTCGGCTTACTCCCGAAGGTCCGATTTACACCTCGGTCAGCGAGGTGAGACTGGGTAAACCGCTTGGGGTATAATAGTTCTACTATAGATGAATCAGATCAAATCTGCTGTTACACAGGTTTGCCCCAGCACCAGACCCGCTGCTGCGGGACGGTGCGGGGTTTCAGCCCGTGGAAAGTTCACTCGATTCACTATTATTGACAAGGAAAATAAACAGCATTTTTAATTTAATTTCTCAATATGTTGCAAAAAAGAGTTTTTTCCGGGATCCAGCCTTCCGGCAATCTTCACATCGGCAATTACATCGGGGCGATCAAGCAATGGGTGGCAATCCAGCAAGACCACGACTGTTTTTTCTGCATCGTTGATTTGCACGCGATTACCGTTCCCCAGGATCCTAAAATTCTCAGCGAGAAAATCAAAGAGTTGACCGCCCTGTATATTGCTTGCGGCATAGATCCGAAAAAGTCGGTTATTTTTGTCCAATCAGACAACTTGGACCATCCTGCTTTGGCTTGGATTTTAGATTGTATCAGTTCAATGGGCCAGCTTTCCAGGATGACCCAGTATAAAACCAAATCGGGGAAAACGAAAGGCCAATCCAGCGTCGGCCTGTTTAACTATCCGGTTTTAATGGCCGCCGATATTTTGCTTTACCAGACCGATGAAGTGCCTGTCGGTGAGGACCAGAAACAGCATGTCGAACTGGCCCGTGATTTGGCTGAGAAATTCAACTCGCGTTTTGGGGAAATTTTTAAAGTTCCCGAGGTGAAAATGTTTAAAATCGGCGCCAGGATTATGTCGCTTCGCGATCCGAGTTCAAAAATGAGCAAGTCGGACAAAGACGCCGGCGGCACGATTGACCTTTTAGATTCTGCGAAGGACATTGTAAAAAAGATCAAGTCGGCGACTACCGATTCCGGCAAGGAAATTCTTTTCCGGCCGGATAAAGAGGCGATTTCAAATCTGCTGACTATTTACTCCCATTTTTCCGGGACCGAAATAAAAAAACTCGAACAAAAATACCAGGGCAAAGATTATAAAAAGTTTAAAGAGGGTTTGGCTGATGTGGTGACGGAGGGGTTAGAACCGATCCGAAAGGAGTATCGGCGGATTCGTAGCGATGAAACTTATCTAAGCAAGGTTTTAAAGGACGGGCTGAGAAAGGCAGAAGAGATTTCCGGCAAAACTTTAGAAGAGGTCTATAAAGCGGTCGGTTTGGGGTGAGGTATTAAAATTAAAAACGGTTAAATTGTTAGAAGAGTTTCTCGTTTCTCGTTTCTCGATTCGTCAGACTCATCGAAAAATAACTTATCAAATTGCTATGTTGTTACATTACTATTCCGTCATTCTGACCCGCCCAAAGCTACGCAGTTGCTGGCGGGGAAGAATCCCCCTGAAATGGCAAGTTACCATTCCAATGGGGACCTGCCTGCCGGCAGGCAGGTCCTTCGTCATCGGAATTCCCCCGTACCAGACGGTACAGGGCTTCGCTCAGGATGACGTGGTTATAAAAGGGTAATTGGTAACAGGTAATCCGTGGATAGCAATTCTTAATCCTTAGATCATAAATCTTAAACGTCTTTTTTTCCGTCATTCTGATCTCCCTCGGGGAGAGAAGAATCCATGTCTGCCGACCCGATTCGACCGTCCAGCGAGGCGAGCAGGCAGGCAGCGAAGCCAAGTCAAATTTGGCAAAGCGTAATGATTATATTGCTATATTGCTGAAAGAATTTCTCGATTTTCGATTCTCGATCCTGATTCCCAATGTTTAATGCTTAATGATAAATGATTAAATAAAGAAAGAATGACAAATGACAAATAAAGAGAGAATGCTTAATGATTAAATGATTAAATAAAAAAGCTGTGCTTTTAGTAAATTTTAAAATCTACAAAAACACTTTTGGGGACGGGGCCTTGAAACTGGCCGAAATTTGCCGCCGGGTGGGGGAGAAAACCAAGGTAAAAATAATTCCGGTTGTTTCTGCTTTGGACCTGCGCCGGGTAAAAGAAAAGGTCGGTGGCGAAATCTGGCTTCAACACTTGGACCTTTTTTTTGAAGGTAAATTTACCGGCTGGGTCTCCCCTATTGCCGTGATTTTGGCCGGTGCCGACGGAGCCTTGATTAATCATTCCGAGCACCAGATCCCTTTCGGCCGGGTCAGACAGATTTTGGCTTATCTTAAGAAAAAAGAATGGGTTGAGCATTGGGTTGAGGAATTAAAAGAATTGGGAGATTACCGTTCGGATATCGAAAATTTTAAATTGGCTTTTTGCGTTAAAACCAAAGGCCAGGTCGAGCGCCGGGTTAAAAAAATGACCCCGAAACCGGACTTTGTCGCTTATGAGCCGCCGGAGTTGATCGGCGGTACTGTTTCAGTCGCCGAGGCCGAACCGGAGGTGATCAAAAGAATTGTTGACCTGCTGCCCGATTACAAAATAATTGTCGGCGCCGGAGTTAGAAACGGCGATGATGTTGAAAAGTCTTTGGAGTTGGGGGCCAAAGGTGTTCTGGTTAGCTCCGATGTTGTTTTGGCTAAGGACCCTAAGAAAGAGTTGACAGAGTTAGCGGAGGCTTTTGCCGGAAAAGTCAAAATTCAAAAATCACCTGTCCTCGACGAGGTCGAGACGAGGTCGGGAAATTTCAAAAATGCAAATCAAAGGTAAAAATTTTTTATCTTCTACGGATTTTGATTTCAAGGACAAAGTGGTTTTGCTTCGGATTGATTGCGATGTTGACTTAAAAGAGGAAAAAGGCCAACTTGTTGTCGATGAAGATTTCCGGCTCAAGTCGGTTTTGCCGACAATCAAGTTTTTGCAAGGTCGTGGCGTATCAAAAATTATCATGCTTGGACATCTCGGCCGGCCGGAAGGAAAACCGGTTAAGGAATTGAGTTTAAAGCCGGTTGCTGTCTGGTTCAGCGAAAACTTTGCCTTTTGCGAACTGATAAAAGATATTTCGGTACTGCCCGGGCAGACCCCGGTGAAATCCCTCCTCCGAGGTGGTCGACTTGTCCGCCGAAAGCCCTGTCTGCCGACAGGCAGGTTTGGCGAAGGCGGAATGAACTCCTCGGATGGTGGGATGAACAACTTATTTTTACTCGAAAATCTCCGTTTTGATCCCGGCGAGGAGGCCAATGACAAAAACTTTGTTGCCGGATTAGCCTCTTTGGCTGAAGTTTATGTCAACGACGCTTTCGGTGCTTCCCATCGCGATCACGCTTCGATTACCGGACTGGCCAAGATTTTGCCCTCCTTTTTGGGTTTACGGTTTGAGGTGGAAGTAAAAACTCTTTCCTGGATTAAAACCAAAGCCGAAAGGCCTTTGGTCTTTGTTTTGGGCGGCAGCAAACAGGGAAAATTAGATTATATTCCCTTTTTGGTCAACTGGGCAGACTACCTGCTTGTCGGCGGCAAGTTGCCACTGTTAATTCAAAATTCAAAAATCCCCGAACGATTTCCTTCAGAAATCAACGGGGTAGGCAAAAATCAAAAATACAATTCAAAAATTCAAATTGGGAGATTAAAAAAGGGAGGGAGGGATATTTCCCAAGAAAGCATTGTTAACTTTAAAAAAATAATTAATTCGGCAGCGACGGTTTTCTGGGCCGGTCCGATGGGAGTTTATGAAGAAGAAGAAAACAGACAGGGGACTTTTGAGATTGCCAAAGCAATCAGCCGACTTTCCGGAAGCTTCTCCCCCGGAGTAGGCCTTGATTCTGCGGGGGAGAAGAGGAGAACGGACTCTTCGGATGGTGGGATGAACAACGTTTTTAAAATCGCCGGAGGCGGGGATACTCACAGAATATTATCCTGGCTGAACCTTTGGCATAAATTCGATTTTGTTAGTGTCGGCGGCGGAGCCGCTCTTCAGTTTCTAAAAGACGATACTCTTCCTGGTATAGAGGCAATAAAAAACACTTTCCGTCATCCTGATCCCGCCGTAACATCGGGGTGATGGCGAACTTCCCCTGGAACAACCTCGTCATCCTGAGCGAAGCTCTGTACCGAACCTGCCATGTACCCTAGGTGGTACTGTGGTGGTACGGGGGAATTCTGATGACGAAGGATCCCCTTTTTGAGAGCAAGTTGCCTGAATATTAGGGGATTCTTCCCCCGACGTAACGTCGGGGGAAGAATGACGAGAAACGAGAGCCTTCTTCGCTTTGTCCAGGAGGACGACCAGGGGTAAGTTCTCCTTCGTTAAAAATCGATCCCGGAAATGAAGGGGTGACGGATTAAACACCCCCGGGGTGTCCGCCATCCGCCAACCGGCGGAGGCGGATTGGCTCCCCGGGGGCCTGCCTGCCGGCAGGCAGGTGGGCTGAAACGATCCGGGATCGTGACCTCCGTCATTTGACCGCTCATTTCAACGATCGTATCAATGAGCGGTCAAAATGTTTAGAATGTTTAGGGACGGGGGTAGGTTATCGGTGATGAAGCCTGTGGCTTCTCCTGAAACCCCGCACCGTCCCGCAGCAATGGGTCTATGGGGTGGGGTAAAGATACGAGAAATAATGTACATTTTTTTGCAGTCCGAATGGCAGGGTTTAACTTTAAAAACGGTTCTTGTCTTTTTTCCACTTCCAAAGTATCCTGATGAATCACTTTAATAATTTAATATATTAAAGTAGAGGTCATAAATCATAAATCATAAATCCTGAGTTCTGAATGATCAAATGATTTAATGCATAACTGGCCAAATTTGCTTGTCTACGGCCGACCCGTTTTAACCCTTTAAGTACGGTTTTCTTTCCTCTCAAAAATTTGTTAAAATAAACAGGTAATCGTGAATTTGAAGAAACTGCTTTTTTCCGTTTTTCTTTGCCTTTCCGCCGGTTTTGTCGGCTCCTTTTTCACTACTCCGGCGATCCCTGCTTGGTACGCTTCTTTAAATAAACCTTTTTTTAATCCCCCCAACTGGATTTTTGCTCCGGTCTGGACAACCCTTTTTCTTTTGATGGGGGTTTCGCTCTATTTGGTTTGGATAAAAAACGGAATAAACAGTAAACCGATGATAATTTTTTTCATTCAATTAGCCTTTAACCTCTCCTGGTCAATTCTTTTTTTCGCTCTTAAATCGCCGATTTCGGCGCTGATTGATATTGTCATTCTTTGGGGATTAATTCTATCCACCATTCTGGAATTTCTGAAGATTTCCAAGCCGGCAGGATACCTTCTTTTTCCGTATTTGGCCTGGGTTTCTTTCGCCTCAGTTTTAAACTTCTCCATAGTGATTCTGAATTAGAATTTTGCCCCAGCACCAGACCCGCTGCTGCGGGACGGTGCGGGGTTTCCATTTTTGAAAATGAAAATTGTTTCTTGGAATGTCAACGGCCTCAGGTCGGTTTATAAAAAAGAATCGGTTTATCAGAAAAACGATTTTTTCCAATGGCTAAAAATTTTAAACGCCGATATTATTTGCTTCCAGGAAATCAAGGCCCGGCAGGACCAGCTTCCTTTTGACTTAATCAATGTCCACGGCTGTCATTTTTATTTGAATTCCTCGGAAAGACCGGGTTACGGCGGCGTGGCCGTTTACACCAAACAGGAACCGGTTTCAATTGAAAAAAAGATCGGCTGGCAAAAGTTTGACAGCGAGGGCCGGCTCTTAATTTTGAAATATCCAAAGTTTGTTCTTTTAAACCTTTATATTCCTCACGGTGGCAGAGGTAAAGAAAACTTGGATTACAAACTTGAGGTTTATCGGGTTTTGATCAACCGGCTTGAAGATTTCGAAAAAAAAGAAATCATCTTGGTTGGGGATTTTAATGTTGCCCGGGAGGAGATTGACCTGGCCAGGCCGAAAGATAACCAAAACAATATTATGTTTACTCTGGAGGAAAGGAAAAGTTTTGGTGAGCTGATAGACTCGGGTTTTGACGATAGTTTTAGGAAGTTTAATAAAAAGGGAGGCAATTACAGCTGGTGGCCTTATTTTAATAACGCCCGGGAAAGGAACATCGGCTGGCGGATAGACTATATTTTCACTTCCAAAAAGCTGACACCGAAGCTGAAAAACGCTTTTATTTTAAAAGATGTTTCCGGCTCCGACCACTGCCCGGTAGGAGTGGAAATGAAAATATAACCTGGTAATAATAAAGTTCAATACTCCTGGGGGTTTATTGGCCTTGCCTTTCTTGCGGACATTTTAACTACGAGGTCTCGGGGATTTAGAATCTTTTCCAAGAAACTTAACGTCGATTTCGTTTACGACAAAATGATCAGGCTTAATCCCAAAAGAAAGATACCAAAAGAAGCGGTAAAAATGGAACCGGTCGGATCAAGCCTCGTAAAGGCGGTAGAAAAAAAGATAAGATAACGATCGAAAAAAGAAGTAATAAACAGAAAAAACCGTTTTTATCCCCGACATCTTTCCTACCACCAGATTGATGATAGCAAAAATGAAGAGTCAAGCTCAAGCTCCACCAGATTAACCCTCTATCGGTAAGTATATCTCGATCAGAAAATCTTCCGCTTGATCGACACCTCTTCCTTTCAAACTTAACATAGCTCATGATCAACAGGTTGACTTTTCTTTTTGGCTTTGTTAGCGTCAAGCTGGTGAACAAACGCCAGCTGATTTTTTTGGTCCTGATCCCTATCGCTATTGCTCTATTGATGCGATTTCTAAGGTTTCTAATCTAATAATAGTGCAACATTAGTGATCTCACCAGCCTATACAAAAATTCCGTTTGCTTGACAAGAATGATAATTTATGTAAATTATTAGATAATTATATGGATAATCCGTTAACCCCAAAACAAAAGCGACTTTTGGAGACAATCCTCAATTTTTACGCTCAAAAAGGATATTCCCCAACTCGGAAAGAACTGGCCAAAAAACTTAAAAAATCAATTCCCACCATCCAACAACAAGTTAAATCCCTGATCGAAAAGGGGTTCCTGGAATACCAACCAGGCTCTTTCCGAAACATTAAACCAATCGTTGAAGACAAGGGCCAAACAATCAAAAAAAGGAAAGCCAGAATCGGAATCATAGGCTACGGCATTGTCGGTCAGGCGGTCGCCTACGGCTTCTCCAATGAACAAATTTTGATTTATGATAAATATAAGCAATCAGACAGCCTGGAAAAGGTCTGTAAAGAAAGCGACTATCTTTTTCTTTGCTTGCCGACGCCAATCAAGGAAGATCACTCTGGCATTGATCTGGGAATCGTCAACGACAATGTTAAAAAGATTAATCAATTTACCAAAAAAACAGATAAAATCATTATCATCAAATCGACTGTTGTCCCCGGCACCACCAGAAAACTGGCCAAAAAATATCCTCAAAGCCTTTTTTGTTTTAATCCAGAATTTTTAACTGAAGCTGCTTTTCTGCACGACTTTGTTAATCCCGACCGAATCGTTATCGGTACCGACAACGATCTTGTCTTCCGAAGACTTTCTTCCCTTTATCAGTGCATTTTGCCAACAACGAAAATTTTTCACACCGACCCAACCAGTGCCGAGATGGTCAAATACATGGCCAATTGTTTCTTGGCTACCAAAGTGATTTTCGCCAACGAGATGTTTGAAATTTGTCAAAAACTGGCAATAGCTTATGACGAGGTGAAAGAAATGGTTGTCGCCGATAAAAGAATTTACGACTCCCATATGAAAATCACTTCAACCCGAGGGTTTGGTGGCAAATGTTTTCCTAAAGACCTTCTAGCCTTAGGGGTAATGGCCAGAGCATTAGGTGCCGACGTCGCCCTGATGGACGCCGTCTGGAAGAAAAATCTGAAAATAAGGAAGGTCCGTGATTGGGAAGAAATTCCGTTTGCCGTTTCCAAACCAAACTTCGGCCACCGAAATTAATGAAATATGGTTAAGGCAGTCTCCTTCTGGTTGTTGGTCCACAAAGATAGCTTGTCAGCCAATGATCATAAAATACTACCTCTCCGGGACTATTTCCCCTCACCTTTCTATGCGGCGGCACTCTTTCCTTTATTCTTAAGTCAGACGATTTTCCCGTCTTTCTCCTTTTAACCGTTCTTGCCTTTCCTGTTGCATCCCCTTTGTTTAATCAAAAACTGATCAGTTTTTGTACACCAATACACCTCCGGGGTGTTCCAGGCCTGCCCGCCCGCCTAAATGTTCCGGAGGAATTTTTGGCGAGGCCCGCCAAAGCTGAGCCCGGCGATGCAGGCGGGTAGGACACCCCGGGAATTAGGGTAAGTAAAAAGATCACTAACCAGATGAAAATATGGCGGCTAGGCCAAGAACTAATCCAAGATAGTATAGCGCGGCAATAGCAATCAAAATAATTGATAAAACCATTGCCCATTTTCTGTTGCTAATAACACCTATCACAGTTACGATGTGAAGTATTATGAAACCAAAGAGAAGTATTGAACCGCTCAATGTAGCTTCTTTCTTTTCGATAGTTGGAGTATACATATTCAAAGAGAGAATCGAAACGAGACTTAAAAGCTGAATCGTAAGTAGAAGTAATTTCTTTATTATTCTAAACATTGTTATTTATTATAAATTACAGTTTCCCATATTTTATAATCAAGGGAGTGTGTGGGGCCACCCATCTTTGCACTTTTGGGGTAATTGATTAACGGGTAAAATTTCTTAGTTTCTTAGGGATGGGGGCAGGTTATTAGTGAATCTCTATGGGCTGAAGTTCGTGGTTTTCCCTTCATAGAGGATGAAACCCCGCACCGTCCCGCAGCAGCGGGTCTGGTGCTGGGGTAAAGATACGAGAAATAATGTAACATCTTTTTACCCCAAGAAAGTTCTCTTTAAAATCCTAAATCCTAAATTTTTAAATTTAGTCGGTGTTTTATCCGGCACGAGTGATTATTGAAAGAGTTAATAAACTTGATCATGAGTTCCAATCCGCAGGCAAAAAATTGACTCCGCATCGAGATGAACTACAATTCTTATCTCATAAGTTACTGAAACAGACCAATTATTTTCACCGGACAGTTTATGTATCTTCAAGGAAGGGCTATTTTTTCCTTTAAGGAGGGTTTTTAATACTTTGTTGACCTTATTTTTTAAAGGAGGATTCTTTTTAATTAGTCTTTTTAACTGCCGCTTAAACGCGGAAGACAAAACTAATCGCGTTTTCATAAATCCTTAAAATATTCATCAATTGACTTTTCAGAGTTCAGAATGGTAGCCTTGCCTTTTTCCAGGTCTTCTTTTGCCTGTTCTGCCCAAAGATCAAACTTTGACCTTTCCAACAAATGACGCAGAGAGTCCCTGACTATATCACTAAAAGAGGCATAATAACCTTTTTTTACCAAAGCCTCTGTCTGCAATTTTAGTTTATCCGGCAGGGAAATATTTATGGTCAACATGATACAATAATAATACAATTATTATACATTGTCAAAGACCAACCTGCCAAGCTTGTTACCCGCCGGGCTGTGCTCTGTGGTAGAGAGGCATTCCCAAAAAGTATCTTTTCCAAATATTTTTCTGAAGGACCTGGTGTAGCCCTTCCAATATTTTAACTTTTCGTGAGCCTCCTCTTTATTGAACCACCCGGAGGTTTTAAAACTGTCAGGGGTTTTTAACCTTACCCCATCACGGACCCTTATTGCTGAGGCGGCGATCCTGAACATAATTTTATCTTTATCGCTCACCGAGAGCGATACATAAGAATCTATATCTCTTTCCGGGAAGAAATCTTTTCCTTTTAAACCAAACAAATTATGCAAATAGTTTCTGGCTTCTTTGTCTTCTCCAAGCTCGCAATAAACCGGTTCGTAGTTAAGTCCGTTTTTACTGATAAGAAGAATTTTTACTTTCCCTCTAATGCAACGGTAAACAAATATTACCCAACAACTTACTTGTTTCATAACCCGATTATACAACCAACCAGTCCTAAACGGACTTAAAAATGCTGTGCAAACAGATGAGCATCGAAGTCTAAACTTTTTGCAATATATAGCGCCCGCAAAACAAATTTACCACATTTTTAAGCCTGAAACACTGAAAGTTTGATTTGCGATTGCTGTAACAATAAACCATCTTTGCCCTCTTAGATCCCGGATATCTTCCCAAACAGTCCGGTATTTGTTGCCTGCCAGCTTTTTAACTAATTCCGGAGTGTAATAATAAAAAACCCTTTTTCCAAAAGTTTCGTCTTGAATCTTTTCTTGGTATTGGCCGTATTTTAAGGAGAGGAAAAATACCCCGCCCTTATTTAAAGACCGACAAGCCCTGTTTAAAATATCCTTGAAACTCTCCTTGTCTGTGTGAAGCAGGGAAGCAAAGGCGAAAATAATGTCAATTTCCGGCGGAAATCGGTACGATTCAAAATCAGCGGTTTCAAATCTTCCTGAAGGCGCTTTTTCTTTTGCCTTTGCAATTAGGGCTTTTGACGCATCTATCCCTATATAATTATCAGTCATCTTAAGGATTTCTTTTGCGTCCCGGCCGTTGCCGCAGCCTAACTCAAAAACAAAAGGACCCTTTTGTTTAATATAGGAAAAGGCTTTGTTTATATCCGCCTTCCTTGCCCCAAGCCTGTTAAATTTACGGTCAAACATATCCGCATCTTTATCATAGGTAGCGATAGTGATTGCTTTTGATTTGCTGTTGCTCATTTTAGTTGAATCAACTTTGCGACGGTCTTTTTTGAAAACCTTCATTGTTATCAGAATTTTACCAAATTTCAGTTCTTTTCGGATTGGGACCTTTCTACCCCATGGTTTTTCTCTGTTCTGAACAAGGAGCTGTAGCTTCCATATAAGGGAAGCTCCGTTAAGTATTGACATGTATTGTAATCTTTAGGATAAATTAGTCTATTATGTTACAACTCAGAACCTATACACCAAAACAGGTAGCCGAAATACTCCAGCTTAGTAAAAACACAATATACGAGTTGATAAGCAGAGGGGAGATTATTGCCAAAAAATTTGGAAAAGTATACAGAATTCCCCAAAGTTCTATTTCCTTTGTCCTTACGGGAATGGATGAAGATATTTTAACGGCGCAAAAAGAAGATGAGAGAAACTTGGAGAAGATTAACAAAACTTTAAAAGAAGTGCGAAGAGATTTATGGCAAAAATCCAAGTCTTCATAGACACCGATGTGATAATTTCTTCTTTATCGTCAAGAACAGGCGCCTCGTTTGCGGTAATCAACAATTCCAGGATTAAAAAAATAATCTCCAAGACTGTTAGAAAAGAGGTTGTCGAAGTAACCGCAAGGTTAAGTGTCGAAAAAAAGAAAACTCAAATAATCTTCAAAAAGATAAACACAATCTCTTCAAATCTTTCAAAAAAAGAGATTCTGGAAGATTATGGAAAATATGTATCTGACCAAGAAGATTCACATGTCGTTGCGGGCGCTGACAGACCGAAGTCAAGATTCTTACTGACCCACAACATAAAGCATTATAAAGTTAACAAAATTAACTCTGGTCTTGGAATTATTGTTTTAAAACCGGGAAACCTCCTTCAATACCTAAGAAGTTTAGGCAAGTTTTAATAAGAACCAGTTAACTCTCCAGACAGGTTCCTGCACCTTGCTTTTGGAACATATTGACTTCGGACAGCTTGAATAGGGGTAGCCCACCCCCGGGGCGGACTACCCTTGACACCCCGGGAAAAGGAACACTATTGCCCAGGGTTGCTTTTTGGCGGCGGGATTGGCGGCGGGGTAAAATAGGGACAGATCCAGGTATTGCCCTGGTTCTTTGATTACTATCGGATAACTGAGGTCTGAGGTGTGAACCTATATCACCTCGGGGGTGCCAAGCTAGTCAAGCTAGTGATGAAGCCCTGAAACCCCGCACTGTCACGCAACAGTAGGTCTGGTGCTGTGGAGCAAACCCGTGTAACAGCAGATTTGATTTGGTTCATCTATAACTATTTAGACGACTATTAACTGACTTGCTACCGGATACTCGGGAACTAAGGTACCCGTGACAACATTCTCAGGCTCTTTTTTGGTAGTTTTGGGCGGTTTGGATAGCCTAACCAGTTCTTCTACAACGAGTCTAATTAGTTTATGAGACTCGATTTTGTTTTCTTTGCTTGACAAATCCCAATCTAAGCCCGGCCCCGTGTTTCCCTCGAGAAAGTAAATGTTGCCGTTATTGCTGATGATAAAATCAAGCGCATAGAACGAGGGCTTTTTATTTAGTACCTTAACGATTTTGTCAGAAGTAAACAGAACCCCTGTCGGTACTTGGCTTTTTGGTATATATTTCAGTGTTCCGCCCTGATGCTCGTTACAGCGGAACTCCCCGGTTTTAGCCATTCTGATATAGGTTTGAATAATTTTCCCCCCAAGATATATCAGCCGGATATCGGTTGAGATAGGGATGTTTTGGTAACTAAAGCCTTTATCAAATCTGACAAATGGCTGAATAATAAACGATTTTTGGTTATGTTTTTTTAGCAATTTGGCCATCTTTTCGGTTTCGCCGGCTTTGAATTTATAGACATTTATTCCTCCGGCTCCAAATCTGTCTTTCATCACAATTTCGTTGGAAAAGTCTTCTTTATGCGAATGTTTTCTTATTATTTCTTTAAGAGTTTTACACGCGTTACAAACACCGGTAGCAGTGCTTTCTTTAATAGTTACTGTGGGAATGGAAAATTGAGGTAGTTTTTTATAGGTTTTTTGTTTATCGAAAAAAAGATCAAAAAGATATGGCAGACTGAAAGGTTTAATTTTCTTGGAAGAAAAAAGTAAATTGCGATTATTCTTGATTTTCTTACTAACGGGCGAGAATTTGTCAAAAATCATCTTCGAGTAACCGGGTTTTTTTATCTTGGCCCAACGGTTGCCTTGATAAAGCCAGTAACTTTGACATTTACCGGCGCCGATTATGTCAGCAGAAGTGGTAAAGGCTGCTTTTAAACTATTCTTTTGGCAGATTTTTAACAAGTAGCCGTAAACCAGATTATAACTTTCGTTATTTGATCCTTTGGCGAAAGGCAGCAAGGCCTCGGTTTTTGAAGTACTAGCGCTAGTGGCAAGTCTATTAGAATAGACGATGAGAACGTCAAACAGTTCTTCTTCCATAAACAAATTAAAGGCAAAAAATAATCAAACGAAAGTTAAGGCGTTTCCTCTTTTATTGATCCTCCCGGTTCTACCGATGCGGTGAATGTAGTCTTCGTAAGTTCCGGGAAGATCGTAGTTAATCACATGGGTGACATCTTTGATATCAAGTCCTCTTGAGGCAATGTCTGTGGCGAGCAAAACCTGTACCTTGTTGTTTTTGAATGATTCCAGAGCTCTCTGTCTTTGTCCTTGGGATTTATTGCCATGGATAGTTGCCACCGTTACCCTTCGCTTGTTTAAAGCGCAGGCAACCTTGTCTATTCCTCTTTTTGTCCGGCCAAATACCAGCACCTTTTCAAAGTCCCTATTAGCTAATAGTTCGCCAAGGACATCAATTTTTTCCCGGCCGTTTAGTCTGACAATATCCTGGTTTACATTTGCCGGAGTCGCTTGGGATTTAACAGAGATAATAATCGGTTCCCGGACAAATTGCTTCATCACTCTTTGCACCTTTTCCGGCAATGTAGCGGAGAAAAAAAGAGAATGGCGCAAATGGGCAAGCCTGGAAACAATATAAGTAATATCTACAATAAAACCCATATCAAGCATTCGGTCCACTTCATCCAATACAATACTTTTAAATAAACCGAAATTTAAGATTCTTTGTCTTTCTAAATCTTTTAGTCTTCCGGGGGTTCCTACCACAAAATTGGGATTTCTCCTTAAGCTTTGGATTTGACCGCCAATACCTACTCCGCCGATACAGATAACTGATTGAATCTGAGTTCCTCTGGCAAAATCTCTAAACTCTTGTTCAATTTGTATTGCCAGCTCCCGTGTAGGAGTAATTATTAGCACTCTTTCATGGTTATCGTTTAATACTTTATTTATCAAGGGAATTAAAAAGGCGGCGGTTTTACCGGTGCCGGTGGTGGCAACGCCAACCACATTCTTGCCCTCAAGAAGAGGGGGAATGGCAGAGTCTTGTATTGGGGTAGGATCCTTATATCCTTTGGAAACAATATTTTGTTTCAGAATCTGGTGGATTTGGAAATCCGAAAAAGAGTGTACCGGAGTATATTCTTCAGCAATATACTCGGTTGCCTTTTGAATAAATAAGGCAGGATCATAGACGGGAGTTTTTCTTCCTCCGCGATTAAAATTCCCGCCCCTTTTATACCGGTTATACTGGTTGTGATTATTGTGTCTGTACATAGAAATACTCAAAAGCCGATCAAAGCAATAGAACTGCTCAACTAGTTACTTATTATTGAAGAAGATGAAAAGATACAAAACAAAAAGAAAAATATTCGGGGTACCTTTATCTATCTAAGATTCAAAATATGTCACAAAATTAAGCAGATCCATTGCTTCGATCTGCTCTTAGAATTAGTATTATATCACAAATGAAACTCCACGTCCATGAACGTGGTATCTTTGTTTCTTCGGCAGAGTTGAAATCGTTCCGACCTTGTCTCGCCGTAGTCCCGTAGGCGGACCTGTCCCTCGAAGCTTTAGCGAAGCGGGAAGCTCTAGTGATTTGAAACCCTAGCGATGGTTAACTTCTTCCCAATCTCATACACAACAATGCTCATTAAGGCATAACTCCCAAGCACCAACCACTCACTGATTCCTAATGGTACCGTATGAAGAATGTTATTAAAGAAGGGAACATATAGGGCGATTAGAAAAAGCAGGAACCCCCCCACCGTAGCAAAAGTAAACAACTTATTACAAAACGGGTTTATTTGTAAAATCGACAGTTTTAGCCCTCGAACGGAGTAGATGTAAAAAAGTGAGGCCAAGCCTAACCCCACAAAGGTTATTGTCCGTGCATAGTCAAGACTGCCGCTTGTTTTCCAATAATAATAAAACAAGCCAAACAATGTTGCATCCATAATTATTGCGTAAAAAGCAATTAGCCTCTTCATTTGGTTATTCAGTATTGGTTCGCCTTTTCGTCTCGGCGCCTCATTCATCACGTCTTCTTCAATCTCATCAAAAGATAGAGATATGGCGGGCGCGGCATCTTCTATTAACTTTATCCATAGTATTTGAACGGGCAAAATTGGAAGGGGTAGTCCCAACACCACTGAGCCTCCCACAATAACCATCTCAGAGAACGCATCTGTGATTAAATACAAAACCACCTTTCGGATGTTATTAAAAACAATTCTGCCTCGCTTAATTGCCTCAACAATTGTTTTGAAATTATTATCCATCAAGACCAGGTCAGCTGTTTCTTTGGCCACATCGGTGCCTGAGCCAACTGCTATACCTATATCTGCTTTTTTAATTGCCGGAGCATCATTTACTCCGTCACCGGTCATTGCCACCACCTCGCCGTTTGCCTGAAGGGCGGTGATTATCCTGATTTTATGCTTTGGCTCTACTCGAGCAAATATGGTTACATTTTTTACCATATCTTGAAGCTCTTCGTCGGTTATCTTATCTAATTCAGCGCCTTCAACAACAGTATCATCGGCCACCCTAATTCCTAATTCCGAGACAATAGCCATCGTAGTTAGCTTGTGGTCGCCCGTCACGATAATTGGTCGAATTCCAGCGCTAACGCACTGGGCAATTGTGCGTTTAATTTCCGGCCTCAACGGGTCTTTTAATGCTATTAATCCGACAAACACCAGGTTATTAACTTTATCCCTTGAAAATTCATCTGATTTTATATAGCTATCCTCAAGCTGATATGCAACTGCCAGCACTCGCAAACCCATGCTGGTTAAACGCTCGTGTTGTTTTTGAATTTCATTTTTTTTGTCGTTACTCAGTTGTGTTTTAACTCCTTCGACCTCTAGATGAGATGAAAGGAGTAAAATCTTCTCTGGCGCTCCTTTAACATAAACAACAAATCCCTCCTTCTTCTTATGCAGAGTCGCCATAAACTTGTATTCTGAGTCAAATGGAATTTCGGCAACTCTGGGCTCGTCGTTCTCCAGCGCCTCTTTCTTTAGTCCTGCAGAACGCGCTGCCAACAAGAGAGCCTTTTCTGTTGCGTCGCCAACAATAATCCAGTCCTTGAGGCTATCTTCTGGATTTTCAATTATTGCGTTATTGCACAATAGACCTATTTTTAAGGCAACAACGTGGCTTGCTTCACCATCGGGTTGAATGGTCGGAGAAAAAGAGCTTCCATTATGAGAAACTTTTGTTTTTTCAGTGATCACTTCTGCAACTCGCATCTCCCCCTTTGTTATGGTTCCTGTTTTATCTGTGCAGATTACAGAAACTGAACCCAATGTCTCTGCCGCCACCATCTTTCTTACTAGCCCTTTGTGTTTAGCAAGTCTTTGTGTGCCTACTGCCAATACTACCGTCATTGCCGGCAATAACCCCTCTGGCACAGCCGAAACAACAACTGCCACCGAAGTCAAAAACATTTCAAAGAATGGTTTCCCTGTTAGAACTCCTAGACCGAAAATAAGAATGTTTACCCCGACCAATACCAAACCCATTGTTTTTCCAAAACGGGAAAGCTGTTTTTGTAGAGGAGTTTTTTCACTCTTTACTTCTTTAACCAAATTGGCAACATGGCCCAACTCCGTTTGCGTGCCTGTTGCTACTACAACTGCTTTTGCCTTACCCCGGGCAACTACAGTTCCCAAATAAACCATGTTTTCCCTGTCAGCAAGGGGGGTATCTTGCGCCAGCGCATCCACACATTTTCCGGAAGGAACAGACTCCCCTGTAAGCGCCGCCTCAACTACTTCAAAGTTTTGCGCCTCTATTAATCTCGAATCCGCGGGAATCTTGTCACCGGGAGACAATACAACAATATCTCCCGGTACAACTTTCTCCTGACTCACCATCAATTCGATACCGTTTCTTACCACTCTTGCCTTATACTTCACCATCTGACTGAGATGGGCAAGCGCTCTATCAGCTTTGTATTCCTGCAGAAATCCAACCACTCCGCTAACAAGAATAACTACTAAAACTATCCAGCCATCCACAAAATGTGCTGTTGAAAAACTAAGAACTAAAGCAAAAAAGAGAATGTATATGAGTGGATTATTAAACTGATGAAGAAAAAGTCTAATAGCCGATAGTTTCTTTGCTTGTGGAAGACTGTTTGGGCCGAATCTATTCAAACGCAAGCCAACCTCCGTATTAGAAAGACCCTTAAGTGAAGTGTCTAAAGACTTAAATACAGCTGAGGTTGGAAAATTATAATATGTTTTATTTTCCATCTCTTTATATGTTACTTAAGTTAAGGTTTTTTATAAAGTTCAAATAATATTTCCCTAAGACTAAGAAATAGAGGAAAGGAATGGGGACGGGGCTAGGTATTGCCATAAATTCCGTAAAAAGTAGCTGCATCTTTTTGTATTGCGCCATTTTGTATTTATTTGGTTCCCGGTTGAAAACATGAAAGAACCCATTCAGAAAATCAATGCGCGCTAACCTTGTCACAAAAACATGCTAATATCTTTTCCCATACATCCGCCCTGTCTCCCGGCCGCAAGCTAAGCATTCTGCATTGCGACCAAAGAACTGATTTATGGACGGGGCTTCATTCTGGCAAAATGGTTATCGAGACCTTTTTTGGCAGGCTCAGTCAATTTAAGACGCTTAGTAGGTGCGTAACATAATCAAGCAAGATTCTCAATCTGGGTCTGGGTCAAAGCAACCATCGCCTGAATCTGGGTCAAA
>Ga0180009_10001795_pt1 | contig 25742 bp, 15 predicted proteins | sample OS_PC_MetaG_FD_123537 | JGI IMG/M metagenome (GOLD analysis project Ga0180009, IMG submission 123537) | Groundwater microbial communities from the Aspo Hard Rock Laboratory (HRL) deep subsurface site, Sweden - OS_PC_MetaG | ecosystem: Environmental > Aquatic > Deep subsurface > Groundwater...
ACACCTGTGGATAATTTCCTATTATTATATTTTACGACGCTAAGTGCTTTTTCCGAAATATCACTGGCAATAACTTGTGTATCTGGTAATGCTTTGCTTATCGAACAGGCGATACATCCAGAACCGGTTCCAATATCAACCACAAGTTCTTTTCCACTTTTGTTCAAATTTTGTTTTTCTCCTTCCCCTACTTTTGTATCTTTAATATTTTTTAAAATAAGTTCAACTAAATATTCAGTTTCCGGACGAGGGATTAGAACATTGGGATTAACCTTGAAATCAGAACCACAAAAAGGTTGTGATCCAATGATATAAGATAAGGGTTCGTTTTTTAGTCGTCTCATTGTAAGTCTTTGGAATTTTTTGTAATCACTAGTATCAATCAAATCATCTTTATGAGATTTTATAAAAGTTCTATCTTTTTTTATAACAAAAGCTAAGATTTCCTCAGCTTCTTTTGTATCGATTTTCGGTAGTTTAACGGCGTCTTGAATGGTAATTTTTTGCATTACAACAGCTTACCACTTTCTATAACACAAGCAAATTTTTTTTATGCTTAATAAACATGATATAATCACAACATGCTAAAAAGAATTTTTGCCAAAGTTGCTGATATAAAACTGCAAAATTTTTTTAGTAAATTAAAGCAGCCTGACTTTGTTGTTATTAATGATTTAGATCAAATTACTGATCCTAATCAACTGCCAGTGGAAATGCAATATGTTTTAATGGTTCGACCATCACGTTACTCACGTATTCGACAGCTAATACAAGCTGGTTATGGTTTAGTTGTAGTTAAAGAAAAGCAACTTCCGGCAGAGCTTCTAAGAGCGGTTCAAAGAATTTCGATGACTCAAGAATGCACTCTCTTCCCTTGGTTGGAGCATGCTCTTTTACGCGGGCAGAGACCTCATTGGCTGGAATCAGATCAAGAAGATGCTAACAACAAAGGTTATTCTTTGGATGATGAATTAAATATAATATTACAACATAAAAAAGAATTTAATCATTTTGCAATAATAAATACACAGCAAGAATTTGTTTCCAATCACGACCTAGAATTTTTGCAGGAGCTTAACCAAGAAATTTTTGGTATACATGCACCATTTTTAGCTCACAGGATAGCTTTTGTTAACGCATTTAATTTTCAGTATCTATGGAAATTATTATTAGCAACACTGCTTATTGCTGCTCCATTAGCTTATTTTCTTGAATTTATTTTTCCTGGATTAGGAAAAGCAATACTGCCTTTGATCTATGGATCATTATTAGAAATAAAAAATTATATAAATAAATATCAACTAGGATACTCTGCCTGGCAGCTAAGGTCTGCGATCATACGCAACATGCCTTGGTATTTTATAGTGATTAGCAGTGCCGTGATGATTCAAATATTTTACTACTACGGATCATATCATTTATCCGCTTTGTTTTTTACTTTGACATTATTATTGCTACCCATAGTATTAAAAACCAAAGATCTTATAAAAACCAAGTCTAACTTTATTCGTTTAGTGTCAATGGGAAAAATTGATCCCAGCCTACTCTCTCGTTGGCCATTGGCAAAAGATGGAAATACTTGGTGGCTTGAGTATTTTGCATATGCAATTACATGCGTATTCATTTTAACTTTAATTTCACTAAGTCCTAAATTATTTAATTCGGGCGTTGCTATTGCTCTTTTATCAGCTTCTCCTTATCTAATTTTGTTTTGTGTTATCCAGATCAAAGATGCATTACGGATACATGAGTTTAAGAGCCAAGTGAAGCAGGCTTTAAAGCAGACAATCGTGTCATTTGAGCGATAAATCTAATATAGACAAAAGGCCCGCAATACGCTAAGATTGGCTTTATACGCCTTCTCAAGTGCGCCAATTATTAATAATACAATTATGGTATTTTCACGTAATAACAATCAAGATGAACTAACCAAGCAGTCAGCTAATGTGGCGCTTTCGTTTTTTATAGAGTTGGTTCAAGTCTTGGCTATTTCATTAGCAATTATCATACCGGTGCGGTATTTCTTGATTCAGCCTTTTTATGTTAAGGGAGCATCAATGGAGCCTAATTTTTTTGATCATGAATACCTTATAATCAACGAAATTAGTTATAGATTTCAGGAGCCTCAACGTGGAGAGATTTTGGTTTTCCATTATCCAAATGATCCAAAAAATTATTTTATAAAACGCATTGTTGGTCTTCCGGGTGAAACAGTAGAAATAGCCAATGGTCAAGTTAAAATATACAATGATGATTATCCTAATGGGATTATTTTGGATGAGCATTCCTATCTTGATGATGTATATACATCACAAACGTCAACCGAAACTTTAGGTGCAGATGAGTATTATGTTTTGGGTGATAATCGCGCTTCAAGTTTAGACTCCCGATATTTTGGTCCAATAGATAGTAAAGTTATCGTTGGCAAGGTCTGGTTGCGTGGTTGGCCATTGGATCGTTGGATGATTTTTAACGACCCTACTTATAATTTATAACAGATTTTCAGTCATTAATGATCAGGGAATTCTAATAAAATTTAAAAAATATTTATGCCATTAAAAAAATCCAATTCAGCTGCAAAAAAACCTAGTGATGCTCCAGCTAAAAAAGCTCCTCAGCCAATTACCCCAGTGCGTGGTATGAGGGATATTTTACCAGCAGATTTTCCATACTGGCGAAAAATGTTTGAGACCGCGCAGGGTCTTTGCGATGCTTATGGTTTTGACCGTATCGAAACTCCAGTTTTAGAAGATACTCCTCTTTTTGTACGTGGAGTTGGCAAACAGACAGACGTTGTGGAAAAAGAGATGTACTCATTCGAGACACCTGGTGGCGACAAAGTAAGTCTTCGACCGGAGAATACGGCTGGAGTTTGTCGTGCTTACATCCATCATGGAATGTTAAACTTACCTCAACCCGTAAAGCTGTGGTACTGGGGACAGATGTTCCGTCATGACCGTCCGCAATCTGGCCGTTATCGTCAATTTTGGCAATATGGTTGTGAGATTATAGGCGAAGAAGATGCGGTTGTTGATGCGCAGCTTGCGCTGATCGCTTGGCGTTACTTAAAAGATCTAGGTATTGAATCAACTGTAAGAATCAATTCTATTGGAACACCTGAGTGTCGTCTTAATTATCGCAATGCCTTGGTTGCTTATTTTCGTCCCAAACGCAGTAGACTCTCAGAAGAGGATAAAAAAAGATTATTAAAAAATCCCCTTAGACTTTTAGATTCAAAAGATCCTGTGGTGGCAGAAATGAAGGTTGAAGCACCTCAGATTGTCGATTGGTTAGATGAGTCATCGAAAAATCACTTTATGCGTGTATTGGAATATCTCGATGAAGTGGGAGTCCCCTATCAACTAGATCCCTTTTTAGTGCGTGGCTTGGATTATTATACACAAACTGTTTTTGAACTTTATGAAGCCACGGAAGAGGAAGGATCTCAAAATGCTTTGGGTGGCGGTGGTCGCTATGATGGTTTAATGGAATTACTTGGTGGTAGACCGACTCCGGCAGCTGGATTCGCCATAGGGGTAGATAGAGTTATTAGTAGATTAAAAGCTTCGAGCCAAAATATCGAACCTAAAAAAGTTGATGTATTTGTTGCGCAGCTTGGTGAGGGTGGTCGTAAAAAAGCTTTGGCTATTTTTGAGGAGCTTCGTGAAGCTGGCATGTCTGCATCAGAAAATTTTGCTAAAAATTCCATTAAAGCTCAAATGGATATCGCGAATCGCTTGGGAGTAAAATGGACACTGATTGTTGGTCAAAAAGAGGTTTTAGATGGAACTGTAATAGTCAGAGATATGGATGCCGGAACTCAAGAAATAGTTGACGCGCGTAAGATAGTACAAGTTCTTCAAAAGAAGATGATCCAAAAGGAACAAGAAGCTTAATTATAAGAAAAAAAGGCTAAGGTTTGACAATATTAGTCTTTTTTAGTATCTTTTTGTTTAAGCATCCTGATTAAAGGGTGCAGAGTTAATAATCTTACAAAGAAAGGAGTGGTACCCATGGCAGAAGTAAATCGAAAAAAGGGTGAAACATTTGATGCGCTGCTACGTCGTTTTACAAGACGTGTACAGCAAGGCGGGGTCATTCTTGAAGTTCGCAAGAACCGTTTTCGCACCTCAGCTGAAAATCGCAACAAAAAACGCCGTAGTGCTTTAAGACGTGTTGAAAAAAAATCCCAATACGAATATTTATATAAAACCGGTCAACTAAAAGATGACCGTAGAAAAGGTAACCGTTAAAAAAATACATGAGCTTAACAGAACGCATATCAGCGGATGTTATCAGTGCCATGAAATCAAAAAGTGAGCCCGAGCTTTCCGTTTTAAGGTTAGTCCGGGCTGCTTTTAAAAATAAGGAAATTGATTTAGGGCATCCGCTTAATGATGATGAGGCTATGGCCGTCATCAAAACAATGGTCAAACAAGGTAATGATGCAATGAAAGATTTTATCGCTGATAATCGCCAAGATTTAGTTGATAAACAGACTCAAGAGACCGAAATCCTAGAACGCTATCTTCCAAAACCATTACCCGCAGAAGAAATCCAAAAAATTTGTGAACAAGCAGTTGCTGATAGTGGCGCAACTGGCGTCCAAGATATGGGTAAAGTGATGGGTGTAGCCATGAAACTTATTGCTGGAAGAGCCTCGGGCGATGTTGTTAAAGAGTCGATACAAAAGTTGCTAACAAAATAATCGCACTGGCTTAGATATTGTGCTATAATAACTTCCAAACCGAGGTGATTATTATTGATCATGCTTTGGAGGTTTTTACATCCCATGCACAAGGAGGTAGGCCAAAACAGAACTGTCAATGTTCTACGTAAGAAACAGGTGATTTTATCTGTTGCGTTTTTGTTTTCGTTTTTGTTAATTTTATTTGGCTTTCATAGTGTTTTAGCTCAAGCAGCACCAGGGGTTCAGGAAAATGTTAACGCTGTGGCAACAGCTGCAGGAGTAAATCCAAATGTTGATATCTTTACCATCATCGGAAGAATTATTAACATAGCTCTTGGTTTTGTTGGTGTCTTGTTGTTGGTTATGCTTGTGTACGCAGGCTTTCAGTACATGACAGCTGGGGGTAATCCGGAGCAAGTTCAAAAAGCAACTACAAGAATCCGTAATGCAATTATAGGTTTGGTGATAGTTGTATCCGCATTTGCTTTAACTAATTTTATAATCGATCAACTAATAGGTGCGCAAGGCGGTTTTGGCAATTTTATTAGCCAATGGACTCAACCTGGTGGATTCGGTCAATGGGGAAATACTGGTGGTTTGGGAAATGCAAAGGTTATTGAGTACCATTACCCAGAACCAAATCAAAAAGAGGTTCCTCGTAATACGGCGATTGTTATTACTTTTGTTGATCGTATTGACCCAGCCTCATTTATCAAAGATTGGAGTCTTACGAATTCTTCGGCCATAGAATTGAATGATGACTTGATAAAAATTCATCCACAAAATAATACATCGCAAGATCTCCTAGCAAATCAAGCACGCGCAACAGTCACTGCTGATGGACGTACTGTGGTAATAAAGCCTAATGAACCGCTTGGCAATGCTCAAGCAAATGTGTGGTATCAGGTTATTTTGACTGGCGGTGCCGATGGTATAAAAAATGCGTCCGGAACTCCTTTGTTACTTGGTGATTTTGATGGGGACTATGTTTGGAACTTCGAGGTTTCAACAGAAATTGATACTTCACCACCTCGTGTTGTATCCCGCATGCCTTACACTCCTGGACCCCATTATCGCAACATAGTCGTCCAAGTTAATTTTAACGAACCGATGATGCCAATCAGTGTGTCGGGTTTTTATGATCCAAATTCCAATAATCCTTTCACAAACATAACAACGGCAAGTGAATCCAACAATTCATCTCAAATAATTCCTGGTGAATACCGAATCTCCAATGGATACAAAACTGTTGAGTTTATTACAACCGACGAATGTGGCACAAATTCTTGTTTAATGACCATGTATTGTTTACCGGCTGATAGCACCATCCGTACAACGGTAAAAGCTGCTGATTTGAGCGCAACTCCACCTCAGGCCGCAGAGATTGGTCCATTTGGTTTTAATGGCGCGGTTGATATGGCTGGTAATTCTTTAGACGGTAATAATGATGGTAATGCACAAGGTCCTGGAACGGATGATTATCATCCGGATTTCATTTTTAGTACAACCGCAGAAACTTATCTGCAAGGGCCTGTGATACAAATTATTGAACCAGAGATTCTAAAAGGCCAAGTTGAGCTTGATAAAGATGTTGAAATAACTTTTGATACACCTTTATTAGGATATTCAATAAATAACGAGAGTTTTCGCATGACAGCAACAGGTCCACAAGAAACCGATCCTAATACCTGGTGGTTCTTTTCCAAATTCATGCATTTAAATGATCAAGGGACAGAAGTCCAATCAGGGCAAGAACCAAAAAAATCGCGTGTCAGTGTATCACATAGGCCATATTTACCTTCCGAAGCTCCAACCGCTAATCAAACGGTTTGGGATTCACTTAATCTGTATTCACCAAATGTTAATCATCAATTGATGAATGTGTATCAAAATTGTTTTAATCCCGCGAAATCAGAATTACCTCCGCCTGATACTGCAAAAACTGGATCACCTAATATTTGCAATGGCCAAAATACTAATCTTGATTGCGAGCAATCACCATATTGGAAACCATGATCTCACGTAATTTCTTTGCCGCCATAGCGGTCATATTTAGCCTCTTTGTTGGTGGTTTTTCTGCTCTTCCGGTTCAAGCCCAGGTTGATCCTGGATTAAATGCTGTTGGTAATACGGTGGTATTAACAGACACCGATCCCAGAACCATTGCAGCAGGTATTATCAATGTGGTTTTGGGCTTATTGGGAATAATATTTTTAGTATTGATCCTATACGCTGGATTTTTGTGGATGACTTCAGGTGGAGACTCAGCAAAAGTAGATAAAGCTAAAGCATATTTAAGAAATGCTATTATTGGTTTGGTTATCATTATAACTTCATGGGGAATAGCAACTTTTGTTATAAATTCACTGCTAAACGCAACAGGTGGTGGAGGTGGCGGTACAGGTGGATCTGGTGGTGGTGGATCTGGTGGTGGAGGCTTTGGTGGCGGTACAACAGATGTTTTTAGAGTTGCGGCATCCAGCCCACAGGGTAGCGTACCCAATGCAGATTTGATTGTTCGCATACTTTTTAATAAAGATGTTAGCGCTGGTTCCTTGGGTGAGTTGCAGATTTCACCAGCGGTAAATGGTAATTGGATTATAGATCCATCAAATCCCAAACGCGTCTTTTTTACTCCAGCTGACCCATGTCCGATCAATCCTCAAAAAACATGTTTTGCTTTTAATACAAGCTACACGGTAACTGTCGGGTCTAATTTTAAGTCAGCTGCCAATGAAGATATTCGTTGCGGAGGATTTTATCCTGATTGTACTTTTAATTTTACGGCTGGCGACAGTGTTGATATGCAGGCACCTCAGGTTGACATATTAAATCTTTATGATGGTAAAAGCGTTCCGATAGACTCAGCGATTGAAGTAAAAGCTCATGCAAGTGATGATGCTGGTATTTCTAGTATGGAGTGGTCTGAGGGTGGAATAGTTTTTGCATCAGAAGGACCAACGGTTTCCCCTTCGCCTAAGGAGTTTGAGGCAAGTGGTTATTGGGATACTTTAGGTTTAGTTCCAAAACAAAATTATACAATAACAGTTGAATCAAATGATTTGGATAGCAATACGGGTCAAGATTCTGTTAATGTAATCGTATTAGCTCAGCATTGTTTTGATAGCGCTCAAAACGAAGATGAAACCGGTGTTGATTGTGGTGGTGTTGATTGTTTGTCTTGTGGCGGTGGCACTTGTACACAAAACAATCAATGCGCATCAGGTCTTTGTTTAAATGGTTCTTGTATTGAGCAGCCGGTGATTTTAGATGTTCAACCATTGAGTGGTAAGGAGGGAACTTATGTTTCTATTTGGGGGGATAATTTTGGTGACACCGGAAGCGTAACCTTTTTGGGTCCACCGGAAGTTACGGCTCAAGCGCCTCAGGCTTGTTTAGCGGCTGGCGCAACAACTTGGAGCCCCCATTATGTTTTAGTTGAAGTTCCTACAGGCGCGGCCAGTGGTGCTCTTAAATTAACAAATTCCAATAGTGGTTTAGCTGATCAGACGGATGATTCGAACGGGCCAAATTTTACATTTCAACTCACAAATGAAGAGCTACCGGGTCTGTGCCAGATCAATCCAACTTCCGGGCAACCGGGAATAAACGCAACTCTTATCGGAGCTAATTTTGGGGCTCAAAAAGGATTGGTAGGTTTTGGTAATACTGAAATTTCACAAAACACAACCTGGGCAATGGATAATATAATTTTCCCTATTCCTATTGCAACCCCTGGAACCTATCCCGCATGGGTTAAAAATGATTCAGGAGCAGAATCAAATAAGGTACCTTTTCAGTTACAAAGTCCTGCTCAAACACAGCCAGCGCCTGAAATTGTTTTAGTCGAGCCGGCATCCGGACCTAGAGGTTCATATTTAACCATCACAGGACAAAGGTTTGGTTCCACTCCGGGAATTGTTTATTTTTACGATAAAGTTGAGCCTGATAAGGGCTATGTCGGAGATTCGGTTTTTCCAAATGGTTGTGAGGTGGGATGGTGGAAAGATAATCAAATTATTATTAAAGTTCCTGATGTTCCTGCATCAGTAACTAAACCAGCAGCTTTTGAAATCGCAATCCAACGTGCGGATCAGCTTTACTCAAACCGCACTGACTTCAATTACACGGATGGTGCTGCTGGTCCGGGAATCTGCTCTATCCAACCAAGCGCTGGTCCTGCTGGTACAACAGTTATTAAGTTAATCGGTGAAGGTTTTGGTGGATCCGGACCAAATAGTAGTGTAACTTTTTATGAAAATGCGATCGCAACAACAAATTCGTGGTTAAATAATGAAATCCAAGCCACAGTTCCGCAAAATGCTAAGACGGGTGCGGTTTTTGTGGATATCCAAGGTCAGCAATCAAATAAAGTTCAATTTACGGTTGCTAACTGTACAACTAATGCTTCTATTTGCTCATCAGGCGAAACCTGTTGTCCTGATGGTTCTTGTACATCGGGTGTCTGCGCTCAGCAGTCGTTTACAGCAACTTACGCTTGGCAATTTTCTACCGGTGTCATTCCTCAGGCTCCCGAGGTAATTGAATATTGCGATACTAGTGGTCAACAACTTCAATTACCTTCTCCTTCACCATGGATTCAGCAACAAGGTGGCGATGCTGTTTGTGTAAACCCAAAACCAACCATGGGAATAATGTTTAATCTACCCATAGCCTGGTCAACGCCTCAAAATCCGCTAAATTTAAAGGAATTATTTAAACTTAAAAAATGCACAGGCTCGGGTGCAGATCCTTGTGCGGCAACAAATCTAGAAGATGTTGCAATTACAGACATAAACAACAGTCATATTGTAACTCCACAAGGAACCGCAATGGACTATGTAACCTTTACACCAGAACAAAATCTAGATCCAGATACTTATTATTATGTGTTTGTAAGTACGGATGTGCACAGCGCTGATTTGGAATATGGTGATTACATGCAAGAGCGCATCAATTGCCCTGAAGCTGATTTGGGTTATTGTTATCAGTTTAAAACCAAGCCTCAGTCAGACATATGCCAAGTTGCAGGTGTGTATATCGCTCCAGATAAAGCAACCGTACAAGGTGATGAATTGCAACAATTTATTGCAATGCCTGTACAAGATGGTGGAATTTGTAATTTGTTAAATGGTAAGGATTTTAATTGGGATTGGACAATCAATCCTAACAATAAGGCATGGCTCGAAGATCCAAGCATTTCGGATTTTTATAAACAAGAAATCAGATCTGGCATGCAAGAGGCTATAAACCCACCGGTTGCTATAAACGCAAAAGAGCTGATCTCAGGTAAAGATGGTGATGCGGAATTGTATATTCGTTTTATTGAGCCAAGAATAATGGCCAAGTTCCCTGATTGTGATACGGCTTGTGCGAATATTGGTCTGTGGGCACAGTTTAACACCTCGCTTTGGTCTGATAATCCAACTCCGCCATTTGCAAATTCAGTATTAGCCAAAGACCCTCAAGGCAGATATAAAAACGTTAAATTATTTAAATGTGAAAATGAGAATTGTCTTTTAGAAAAACAAGAGGAAGTTCCGATTGATGTCTATCTTGATAAGGATACAGACATAGCTGGCTTTGAAGGAATAGAATATAGCCGTGTTCGTATATTGCCAATAATATCTTTAAATCAAGCCACATATTATCGTGTCTGGTTTGGTGGCGGGGCTGCTGATTCTATTGCATCAAAATATGGAGTTCGTATGGCAGAGCCTTATGAATGGAGTTTTAGAACAAAGCTTGATAATGCTGTTTGTGAACCTGATCGCGTGAGCGTGATGCCGAAAAGGGTTATAGAGGATAAAATTGGGGATAGTGAATTGTTCACTTCGGCTGTTTATGGTCCGCCGGATGCTTGCTCTGCGGGTGGTCAATTATTAAAAACCAATAAATCTTTTGTTTGGACATTCCCACAATCACCACAAAATATAGCTTCTTGGGTATTCTCTCCTCCAAGTCAGATTGATGCGGATGGTGATTTACCTTCTGGTTGTTCTGCTGATTGTAAGCCATTAGGTTCTGATGGAATATTTAAAGCTTTGGCACAATGTGGAAATGGTATTGTAGAAACCACGGATGGTAATTACTGTGATCCAAATACAAATACAACAAAAGCCGGTCAATCTTGTGTGTTAATGCCAACGGCATCCGGTGCAGGTGAGCAGTGCGATAAACAGGGTAACAGCTGGGGAGTATGTGATCCGGCTTCTTGTCTATGGAAATCTGTACCAGGTGGAACTTGTGGCAATGGCATTATCGAATATGCGGCTGGTGAAATGTGTGATCCTGGGTTGCGTTGTTTTGATTTAGACTCAGCTTATGCCGCGATCGAAGGCTCTCCTTGTAATAGCCAAGCAGCTATAGATCAATGCACAAGTGGAGGTGGGGTCTGCGAAATACGTGAGTTTTACGGATGTACAGCAGGCTGCCGTAATCTTGGAGCGTCAGCGGTAGTCGGAACGACTTGTGGTGAGGGCACGATCGGTTTAGGAGAAGATTGTGACTTGGGTAATTTTAATGGAACGGGTGGTTGCAGCCTCAACTGTTTGCACACCGGATCTTCACCAAATATACAATCAGTTTGCGGTAATGCAGTCCTCGAACCAGGTGAGACCTGTGAAGCTCCAACTATAAATGACGCTGTTCCATCATGGTGCGATTCGTCAAAATGTATCAATAAAGGAACTTTAGCTTGTCAAAATTCAGCCGATCCTAACTGCTGTGGTAATAATCAAAAAGATAACGGTGAAGATTGTGATGATGGTTATCCATCTGGTGGTGATGGCTGTAGTGCGTCGTGTTTGTATGAGGGTGCATCTTGGTCTTATCCAAGCCCAAGTTTTTGCGGTAATGGAAGACTGGAAAATGGTGAAGCTTGTGAGGTTAATGCGGCAACTGACAGAGTAATTAAAGAAAATATCCCCAATACTGGCACAATAATTGGTGCGGGCGACGGTAAACTTGATCCCAAACAATTAGCGCAAATAATTGGTGTGGGTACATTGGATGCTAATAATGTTAGTGAAACTCAAGTTCAATCAGGATATGAAGGAGTGGTAGGCGTAGCCAATTACGGAGTCAGGTGTGGCTTTACTTCAGAGTCAGAGTGTGGCGCTGGCTCTGGTTTGGATGAATTTGGTTGCTGTGCTCCACGACCAGAATTATTACCAAATAGCCAGTATCCCAAGGGAAGTGGCATTTGTAGGAACACGGTAATAAAGGCGGAGTTTAAAACTCCTATGAATGCTCAGTCCGTGGTTGGTAATTTTATTATTGCCAAAGAAATGATAGCCGGTACCACAGCTTGTCCAGATGGATCCGAGGAATTAGCGTCAAACATGGAACCTCCTCAGACAGTCTGGCAATGGATTGTTTATGGTTGGCATAAGGTAGTTACCTGGTTCAAAGGTGAACCCGCTCAAGCAATCTGGTGTACTAAACAGGTTTCCGGAAGTTTATCTTCTGTTGGAACTTCTACTACTCAATATATCTATCACCTGAATACCGCGCTTGATCCAAATACCCGTTACATAGTTAGATTTGCAGCCGATTCTAATCTTGATGATAATACTCGTACGGAAAATAAATCCGGTATAAAAACGGATCGTGGAGTTGTTACATCTGCGGATAGTGGCAATGACCCGGCTAATCCGGCCAATAATTGGCGCTTTACTTGGTCGTTTACAACTGGCGCTGATATTTGTCGTATTAATAGCGTGGTTGTTGATGATCTCAATAAAGAAAGTCCGGGATTCTTTAAAAAGAGCCAAGAAACTCACCTTTTTCAAGCTATAGCCAGAGCTCTTTATAATGGTAGCGCTCAAGAAATTTCTCAAACTAATGAATATGCTTGGGAATGGCAACCGTGGATTGTAAATGATCCTGAGCTAGCAAGAACTGATGATAATCCCATAAAAACCTCACCAGAAAGTTTATCTTTAATCACTTCACTGAATAAAAATGGTTCTGCCATGCTTTTTGCTTCTTTAAAGATTATTACTGACACTCTAGATCCTAATAATACGACACAAGGTTCATATGTAGAAGGAGCGATGCCCATAACAGTCTTTATTTGCGACTATCCATGGCCCCCGATCAACCCTAATGGCACTTACTCTGTTTTTAAAGATCATGAAGATTCGTCATTGCTTGCAACAGGACCTTATTTCAATTTTCAAACAATGTACTGTCGTGATCATGAAAATGGAGTATTACCAATTTTAACGCCACATTTAATTGATAAAAGTGCATCGGATGATGAATTGGGCATTTTGCGTCAATATCTCTTTACTTATGAGGATCCACCAGCATTTAAGGGAGATGGTATCGGTATTCGTTTGTTCCAAAATCCTTATCATTACACCCCGCTTGAGTGGTACCATGTCCAAGGTTTTATCGGTAATCCTGAGCAATTAAAGATTGATGGTTATGAGGCTGTTAGGGATGGTGGAACTGTATATGTGGCTTTCCCAAATACGCAAGGTTTGGATCAAAATATATATCAAAACATTTTAGTTATATCTCATAATGTAAATGCATCGGCCGTAACACAACAGATATTCGATCAATTATTAAACAACATGGTCTTCAATATCAACTTTGATTTTGATAATTCCAATGTATGTGTCCTTGGTGGTCAAACCGGCATCCAGGGTGGAGAGGCTTATATTGATCCAATTACACAGCAGTCAATTCTCTGTGTTTCTGACTGGGATTGTTTAACTCATAATCCGGATTTGCGTTGTGCTAGTCTTAAATACAAATTGCGTCATGACATGCAACGTTTAGTTGATTTTAAAGAAATTACAGCCGCTGCAGAGCAGTACAAAGCGACAAATGGTAAATATCCAACAATGGCTCAAGGAACATTCTTACCTTCGCAAACAAATTCGCTTTGGCCATCATGGACAGAAAAACTTTCCGCCGACCTTGGTATCACCATGCCTATAGATCCAGTTAATCGTTTTGTCTCTTGTGGATTTTGTAAACATTCATCAGAAGATGTTCAAACTGATTTGCCTTGCTTAACTGATACTGATTGCCCGGACGCCTATTTCTGCGAAGCTCGTGATGGCTATGATCCTCTCACTTGTTGGAATACTGTAGCCAGAGAATTCAAATGTCCATATATTGACGATGATCTTACGCAACAATTTGATACTTATTCATCCCAAGAACCTTTTGCGCCATCAAGATTTTATAAATATCGTTCATTTGATGGTGGCCAACGTTTTGAACTTGCCGCAAACTTTGAAGTAGCGCCAATGAGTTTTGATCCAATAACAAAAGATACTGTAAATTGGTGGACTCCTTCATATCCCACAGAATTAAGGCAATGTGTTACGGATTCTCCTTTATCAAATGGAAGATTTTGTACAACCATTGATGATTGTAAGCCTTGTATCAATCCTTCATCTCCAACATGTACGGCCGTGGCACCCGCAAATTCTTGTAAGCCGGTTGGTTATCGTTGGTCATTTAAAAACATTTGCAATAACGATATATACGGTGAAACGGCTATTTGCGGTGATGGAATTAAAGGTTTGGTTTGCTCAGGAAGTGGCAATGGTTGTAAAGCTAATACGGATTGTCCGTCAGGTGAAACTTGTTCGGCGGTAGAATTTTGCGAACTCGGCGAAACTAAATTAGTGGATTGTGATTATCAAGGCTCGAATGATGGCTTTAAACTCCAAGTTTGCCAAGACTGTAAACAATGGGTTGATGATCCTAATCTATCTCTTTGCCGTCAAAAAGTTGAATGTGGAAATGGTAGGGTGGATGGTACCTGCTCTGTAAGTGGCAAGTCTTGTAGTTTGAACACTGATTGTGACTCCGGAGAAGCCTGTCAGTTACAGGAGGTCTGTGATGATGGTGTATTAAATGGTACTTATGGTCATTGTAATACAACTTGTAAGGGTATTGATAAATATTGCGGTGACGGCAAGTTAAATCCGGGTGAAGATTGCGATCGTGGATCTGATCCGGCATTTGGTAATGGAGCTTGGTGTTCCAACCTTCAGGAATGCTACCAAGGAACTGGCAAAGAGGTTGCTTACGGCCAAACTTGTAATCTAGGATGCACAGGTCACGCACCATATTGCGGTGATGGTAAGGTTAACGGTTCGGAATCTTGTGATGGCAATATATTAACAACTGCCAAAGCTATTTGTCGTGATGGTGTAAACAAAAATTTACCTTGTAATGAAGATTCTGATTGTGATAGTTCTGGTACTTATTGTGGCACAAATGGTGTGCCTGCTTGGGCTTTGCATTCTGCAATAAAATATCAAACCTGTGAAAATTTAACTCTAAATCGTTGTGCCACAGGAGCGAAAATTTGTTTAGCGCCAAATCAATACCAAATGGTTGACGGTTTGATGATGTTTGAAAGTCAATTTCCCACGCCAAATAATTACAGGTCTTGTTCGACGGATACCGGATGTAACGCCGGAGAATCGTGTTTACCGCTAAATCTACTTAGAGGTTGTAATAATGATACAGAATGTACTGCTGGTGGTTCGGCTGGTGTTTGTCGCGCTTATCAAACAGAGCATGTTCGTAGCTGTCAGGATCCAAATCCACAAAATGCTAATCAATGTCAGTTTGAGGATTATTGGAGCACCTGTAAATTAGCACAGTACTGTGGCAATGGAATCAAGGAAGTGGATGAAGAATGTGATTTGGGCACCGGTAATGGTTACGATAAAGCCTGCTTGCCAACCTGTCAGCTTAACACCTGTGGAGATGGTTACTTGCACTTGAATGTCGAAGAGTGTGATAACGGAGCGGATAATGGTAAATCAACTTGCTCGGCTCAATATGGGGCAACCTGCAATGACTGTAGTCAACAATGCAAGATTTTAGCTAAAGCTGGTGGTTATTGTGGTAATCAAAAGAAGGAGACAGGTGAGCAGTGTGATGGAAATATCACAGTCAATTTGCCTCCACCCAACCCAACCAATCATATTTCACCGGTAGATATTTTAGAATCAGCAATTAATGCAGATCCTTTGGTCGTCAAAGCACAGCCTTATATCGGCGGCCTTTGTGAGCACCCGCCTTGTCAGGTTCAGTGTGGAGGTGGGGATTGTCTAACACTTGCAGATGCTACGACCGTGACTTGTAAACAATTAGGTTATGATTATGCGATTAATGATGTATTTAATCGATCAATTATTATAAAAGACGCAACCAAAGCCAGTGCTTACCGAATTTCACCAGAAAGCTCAAAGCATGGTCTGAAACCCATAAGACTAATAACCGACAATGCTAAAAACAATCTTCTCAATCGTCTTTATTATAATTGTGGTTTGATGGATTCAGAGATCGTTAATAATAGTTGTACCGGAATACCAAATTGTACGCCTTTTGGTGTACGTCTTTTCTGGAGGCCACAAAATGATTGGCCCGAGACTCAAGCATTTTGGCAATGTGTAAACAAAGAAGGTTTGTTGAATGGTTTTGGCATGGATGGTGAACCTAATGACAAGCCAGTTTGTACTCAGGGTTGTCTGCCTGGAGGGTGTGGTCGTTGTTCCGAAGAGCCGGGTAATGGTGAAATTCATGGTTATGTACTAGACAGAATATGGCTACAGGCTGTTCCTGGAGCTAGGGTAAGCCTGGTTTATCGTGGAATTGTGGTTGATCAAACAGATACTGGTCTAGATGGTGAATATACTTTTAGCGGTCTCAATACACGTAGTGAGTGTGACAAATATAAGATAATACTTGATAAGTATGATGATAATATTTGTACTGATATAAAGGCCAACCGTCCTGCGAATGGCTGTTTGCGTGACATGACGGGTGACTTTAATCGTATAGTTGATGAGGGTAAAAATGGTGGCTATTGGTCTTATGAGACAGATGAATTTTCTGTAGAAAGCTTCCCTTGGCAAGAGGCATTGGGCTTGATTTACATATATCCAAAACCAGCCAAAGGTGAGGGATATGTCGCCTATGGCCGCCCAACGCTGGTAGATGAATTAGGTTGGTCTGATTTACAAAATTGTTTAAAAACCAAAACGCCGGGCGAATGTCGAGAATACCTTTCTCTATGGTTGCCTTGGAAAAAAGAATGGACACCACATGTTATTTGGCCTTCCAATCAAGCGCGCTATGTGCCATGGCTTGCAACGCCAAATATGACGGGCGATTCAGCTGGATATGAAACCCTTTGTTCATACAAAGATAGAGGCACCGCGACTAATGCATTAGCAGATAATGCCTGTATGCGTGATTATAATTGGTTTAATAACGGGAACTATCAAAATTTAGGTCAACCTCCTTATACAGGGGTAATTTGCCCAAGTATGAAGTGGGACTGGAATAATGACGCAAATAACAATTGTCCTATGGCTGGCGCTGATGTTTGCTATGATAATTGTACTAATGGGGACGGTGGTGCCTGGCGTTTGATAAAAGAATGGACCGGTGTAGCCCCGGATGCCATACAATGTCAACAATTTTGTAAAATCAGTTCTTGTCCTACAAAAGATCAAATACTAACTGGGTGGAATTGGAATCTAAGTGACGACCCATTGATGGCTTTAGATAGATGTAATACGACTTTAAATAGTGCTCAGACAACCGCCTTCTTCCGCTATGCTGATCCCGTTAAATTAAATGAGTCATTACCCGATCTAAATGCTAACATCGAAATATATTTTTCAGGTCCTGACTATGAGCCAATAGCCGGAGAGAATGTTTATACAGCGGTTGTTCCTAACAATACAGAATTTACCAGCTGGCTAAACAACCAAAACCTTCCTCCAGCCTATGTAAATATGATGAAGACTCTGCAATGTGGATCTTCTAATGGCAGTAATCAGCCCTGTGAATCAAATGTTGATACATACATAAATGATTTAGTGGCCAAACAAAAATTTGCTCCAATATCATGGCGCGAGTATTGGGCTCGAACTCATACAAAAGTATATATTGCAACTGATAAGGGGCTTCGTGTTATAGAAAATACCAGTAAAACACAAACAAGAAGTGATTTTGAAAAACCTTTCTGGCATATCGCTAGCATCTCTCCTAATGGTGCGGTTATTGCTAGTAATCAATGGGAAAAGGTTACTGATGTTGTCCCCAAGGCCATAACTCCTAACATGCATCTTCAACCAGAAACTACTGAATACTATGGTCTGATGCAGCCAGCTCAAAGAGTTGCTGGCCTAGCATGCTGGAATATGTTTGGCGCTAATTGTAGATTGGACTTTACGCCAGCTCATCAGGGTGGTGCTAACGAGGGATATCAATGGATTCCGGAAAGTTGGGGCTACGCTTTGCATGCTTGTACTGCGCAAGGCACTGTACCGGGTGGTCAGGGTTTAGGGGTGCTTAATTACTTCACTCCATTGGCTCCACCGGCAAACAATGATGCCATTTGTAAATTTGTATGGAATGCGTATGGCGCTTTAAGTGGAATTACGATCCCGGCAGTTTATGAAAATGGAGTGGATGGTGACGTAAATGAACTTGATCAGTATTTCAAACTTTACGCACAAACTAATTGGTAACTATGTCAAAAACTCTTATTTGGATTATTGCAGCAGTAATTGCAGCATTCATAATAATTACAACGGTAGTTTTGGTTTTACGTGCGCGTGATTCTGGCGTAAAAATTCCATTTGTAAATAATCAATCGACCTCAAGCGAGAATAATGAAAATTTATACGACCCACCTTCGGATTTTAGTTCTCAAGATGACAATCCTCCCATACCCATGAATGCTTCAGCGACAATCGATTTCATTCCATTAACACTACCTTCAACGCTAAGATAATTGCTAGCCTAAACAATACTAAAAATATGTTTGATTCTGTACCAAATAATTTGCCAATAGAGCCAAAGACACCAGAGGTTCCTAATCAGCCACCAATGCAGGTAGAAAATAGCGAGTCAGCTATTAACATTAGTGGCAAAAAAGAGCCAGAGGATATTTTTGCAGATGTGGACCATTCTTCTAATACCACTCCACCGCAAGCTTCGGCTCCTGTTCAACCATTACCACCTTCAGGTGGATTTCCTTGGAGAGTGGTTTTGGGAATCGGCATACCCCTTATCGTTATAGGTTTAGGTATTGGTGGATGGTACGTTTATAAATCATTCGAAACAGCAACCGGAACAGATCAGCCAATTGCTATTGATTCACAGCCTACGAGTATTCCTTTAACCGCAGAACCAGTAAATGAGGCTGTAGAAAAAGATATGATTCCAGCTCCTAGCGAAGATGGTTTAGCGGCATCTCAAGCGACTATGACATTATTGCAAGCGCAGGCAGAAAAGGAACAGCAAGCCATGGAACAGAGTCCAGAAGATGCAATGATGCAAGGTATGGTTACAACAACTGCAAATGATAAAGCCGAGGCGACTGATGTTTCAATGCAAACAAGGTCAACTGCACCACCATTAACTGCACCGGAAAATGGACTTGGGCCTTTGGTTATTGGATTGGATACAGATAAAGATGGATTAACAAACTCTGAGGAATTATTGTTAGGGACCGACCCAAATATGGTGGATAGTGACGGTGATGGTTATGAGGATGCGGCAGAGTTGGGTAACGGCTATGATCCAGCCAGCAGAGGAACGACTCTTCAGAGTTCATCATATATTGCGCCACTCACGATAGGAGTTTTAAATAGTTTGATGCCAGCCGCTTGGACTAAAAAACCTGGCACCTCTGGCTCTGTAATAATTGAAACGGGTACACCAGCATCAATTACAGTAAACACAGATCCATACTCTGATAGCAAGCCTTTGTTGGAGTGGTTAATTGCCAAATACCCAGGAACTAAAGGGGGAGACTTTGAGGTTGGTAAAAATGTTTCAGGTTATGATGTGGTATACTCTAAAGACAAAACCACCGCTTGGTTGTTAAAGGGTAACACGGTTTATACTTTTCGTTATGCAACTAATGGAAGTGAGACCATTGATTATCAAAATGTATTTATCCTAATGGTTGAAAATTCCAAATAATTCAAATTTAATCCGTATGCCAGAAGAACCGCAACAAAACAATTCAACAACTGATGTTGAGCCGGTAAAAAAAGTTAGTGCCGGTAAATCCGAGATTCATGTTATTCCGGATCAATTTTATGGCGCGGCACTTAAAACAAAGCTACAAGAAGTTAATAAAGGCGAAGAGCCCAATACGACAAATTCTAGTGCAAAAAAGAGCAGCTTACCAATCATAATAGGTATAGTTATTTTTTTGGTGATTTTATTGGCTGGTGGTTATTTTGTTTACATAAATAAGGATGTACTTTTCGCGCCAAAAACCCCAGTTGAACCAGTTGTAGTTACAGAGCCGGTAGAACCTCCGCCAGTAGTTGTGATACCTCCTCCAAGTGCTCCAAGTAATTTACAAGCAACATCAACCAGTCCGCGCAGCGTCACAATTACATGGACTGACACCTCGGATAATGAAGCTGCTTTCAGAATAGAGCGCAGACCAGAAAGTCAAACTATTTTTCAAAGAATTACGGATCTTCCTCCTAATAGCACAACGTTTCAAGATAACTCTGTACAAGCTAGTTCTACTTATTATTATCGTATAATTTCCCGCAACGACTCTGGCGAGTCCGAAGGTGGTAACGAAGTTATGGCGATCACTCAAGCTTTACCACCTCCACCACCAGAACAAGAGCCGCTTCCTCCAGCTGGGTTGGATTCTGATAGTGATGGCATCTCTGATTTAGAAGAAGCGATTTTTGCAGCCGATCCACGTAATCCTGATACGGATGGGGATGGATTCTTAGATGGTAATGAGGTTTTTAATTTGTATAATCCCAACGGTCGAGCTCCTGCAAAATTGGCTGAAAGTGGCTTGTTAAAGACAGTAGATGCTAGTTTAGGGTGGAGTTTTATGATTCCAAAAGCCTGGCAGTATACTTTAGATCTACCTGATGGATCAGCGGCCACAGTTGTAACCGGACATGGAGAACGTTTTGTAGTCTCAATAAAACAAAACAAAGAAAAAACGCCTGTAATTGATTGGTATTTAGCTAATTTTCCAGAAGTCGAAAAATCACGTTTACTTTTATACAAATCCAAAGGAGGATACTCGGGTATAATTGGACCAGATTTGCTTACAACGTATATCCCTTGGGATGATGTGATTTATGTGTTTACTTATGATATGCAAGATCAGCCGTTTATTAATTACCGTACATTATATTCAATGATATTAAATTCCTTGGTTTTATCAGGACTTGATCAAAAAGTCGTACCAGCTGGAACGGGGCAGCTTCCATTTGAACCCGCAGCCAATGCCGTCGGTGAGTCAACTCAGCCGATTTCTGTCGAACAGGCAACGTCATCTCAAGCCGAACAGATGCCGGAAGTGTTTCCTTCGTCAGAATCAGCTACACCGGAAGCCACAAGTACAGAAAATCAATAATCATCATGCAGAAACTAGATTTAGTCATACACGGTAGAGTGCCGATCGAGTTTTCAGAAGGTGAGCTATCTCATATTTTTAAAACAACAATGCAAGTAATAAAAAAACAAAACGGAATATTTGGTCTCGCATTTTTAAACCAATTAGCTATGGCTAAGCTTAATAAGCAATATCATGGTGGTAAAGGAGCTACAGACGTACTCTCTATTGCTTATCAAGATAAAAAAGATAAGAATCTACTAGAAGGAGATATTATGATCTCACCAGTTTTTGTTAAAATCAATGCAAAGAGTCAGAATATCCCGTATAAAGAAGAATTAACAAGAGTGCTGATACATGGCATACTGCATATTGCTGGGTTTACTCATTACAAAGATTCTGATCAAAAAAAGATGTTCAGTCTTCAGGAGAAAATATTAAGTAAAATATGAAATTAGGAAAAAAGCTTTGTACTAGTTTTGGACATGCTTGGCAGGGATTGCTGGTAGCTTTTAGGAACGAATTTAGTTTTCGACTACAGCTTGTCGCTGCTTTAGCTGTGGGTATCCTAACTTTCCTGTTGCCATTAGAGCGTTGGGAGCGAAGTATTGTAATACTGGTCATAGGTGCCGTGCTTGTGTTAGAATTGTTAAACAGTATTGTGGAGAGATTTGTGGATATGGTTAAGCCACGTATTCATGATTATGCAAAGCAGGTTAAAGACTTAGCAGCTGCAGCAGTACTAATTATGGCCCTAACATCATTGGTTCTAGCGGGAATCATATTTTGGCCGTATCTTCACTTACTTAAGAGTTTATGAGCAAAGGTCGTTTAATAGCAGGTTTGGATATTGGTTCTTCGGCAATTAGGATTGTCGCAGGACAGATTTTGCCGTCCTCAGAAAAAGGATTTCAAATTTCTATAATTGGGGCAGCTGAGACAAAATCCGAAGGCATAACAAAGGCTAGTATAAGCTCCTTTGAGGATGCTGTCGCATCAGTTTCAGCCTGTCTGGACCAAGCCGAAAGAATGATAGGCTTACCTATTGACGATGTTTATGTTGGGATCGGGGGAACTCAGATTACCGTTCAAGAAGCCAAAGGTATTGTTGGTGTAAGTCGAACCGATCAAACTATCAAACGGGAAGATGTGGTGCGAGCGATAGAGGCAGCAAGAACTTACGCACAAGCCCCAAATTACGAAGTTATACATGTCATACCAAAGTATTTTACTGTTGATAGCCAAGATCATATAAAAGATCCAGTTGGTATGCAGGGCATCAGGCTTGAGGCTGAAGTAAAGATTATTCAAGGTTTATCAAATCACTTACGAAATTTTACAAAAGCTGTTTTTAGGACAAAATTAGATATAGCCGAGCTGGTTTATTCTCCGCTCGCCGCGGCTGAAGCTGTTTGCAATAAGCGCCAAAAAGAACTCGGTGTTTGTGTGATTTCTTTAGGTGCGGCCACTACAAGCATGTCGGTTTATGAAGATAATGAATTAGTTCATGCGGCAACATTTTCCGTGGGCTCCGATCATTTAACTTCAGATTTGGTTTATACTCTTCGCACATCATTCGAAGTCGCCGAGCGTTTAAAACGTGCTCGTGGCAATGCAAATCCCAAAGCTTATCCTGACAGTGAAAGCGTTGATCTTAAGGATTTTGGCTCAGAAGTTAGCGAGGAAGTTCAATTGCCTTTTATTGCGGAAGTTCTAGAAGCTAGAGTTGAAGAAATTTTTGAAAAAGTTGAAGCCGAATTAAAAAAGATAGATAGGTCGGGTATGTTACCTGCGGGTATTATTTTAACTGGTGGTGGTGCTAAACTACCAGGTATTGCGGAAATCGCACGTGGAGTCTTTCATCTACCAGCTACAGTGGGTGTATCTCATTTAGATAGCTCTATGCCAGAATTAGTACAAGATCCCGCTTTTAGCACTGCAGTGGGTCTAGTTATGTGGGGTTATGAGGAAGAAAAAGAGGATGGAAAAGAGGCTTATTCCAAGCCTATGAAGAGTATGGGTAATATTTTTTCCAAAGTAACAGATCCAGTAAAAAGGATTTTTAAGAGTTTCATGCCATAGTGATCAATATTAGAAAATACCTATAAATCAAAAATAATCGCTTAAATATAAGCAAATCAAAAAGACCTTCCACGGTCTTTATTTCTTGGTATTGACAATTACAAATAATGCTTGACTAACCACGTATCGGCGGTTATGCTTTTTTTATTAAAGAGCAAGTTTTTGGCTCAATCAATTGCTTTTGTACAAATTTTATACTCAATGTATGCCTGAAATTAAACCAGAAATCGAGACATTTGCCAAAATTAAAGTTATTGGCATTGGCGGATCCGGAAGTTCCGCAGTTAATCGCATGATCAATGCTAAGATTAGGGGTGTTGAATTTATAGTCATGAATACCGATGTTCAGGCTCTTCATTCATCGCTAGCTTCCAAAAAGGTTCAACTTGGTCAAACAATATCCCGTGGCCTTGGAGCTGGTATGGATCCTGATGTTGGTGCACGTGCGGCCGAAGAAAGTCAAAATGATATTCGTGAAGCCCTAAAAGGAGCGGACATGGTTTTTATTACATGTGGTTTGGGTGGTGGAACTGGATCTGGTGCGGCTCCAAAAGTTGCAGAGATTGCAAGAGAGATTGGCATCTTAACAGTAGCTGTCGTTACAAGACCATTTCAATTTGAAGGTTATCAAAGAAAAAATATTGCTGATGGTGCTTATGAAAAGTTGATTGAGAATGTAGACACTATAATCACAATTCCTAATGATAGAATCCTACAAATCATTGATAGAAAAACATCAATGCTTGATGCATTTGATACAGTGGATGATGTGTTAAGACAGGGCGTTCAGGGAATCTCTGACATTATTTCTGTGCCTGGTCTTATTAACGTTGACTTCGCTGACGCTAGATCCATAATGGAAAACCGCGGTTCAGCATTGATGGGTATTGGTAAAGGTCATGGAGAAAATCGTGCTACTGATGCTGCAAAGGCTGCTATTGCATCGCCCTTACTTGAAGTTTCGATAGATGGCGCTAAAGGAATATTATTTACGGTTACTGGTGGCAGTAATTTGGGAATGTATGAAGTCACAGAAGCTGCAAAAGTTATAACAGAATCAACAGACCCTCAAGCACGAATTATTTTTGGAGCAATTATCGATGAATCTCTAAAAGATGAGGTTAAAGTAACGGTTATGGCGACAGGATTTAGTGAACGTGGGCAAACCCCTAAAGTAAAAACAGGTGTCGCGAGCGGTGTTTACTCTGGTGCAAACGAATCAATAGAAAGATTGAATTTTCAAAAGCCTCGTCCTAACATTGCAAGCAGGCCTGATAATTTTAGTGTACAAAGAACTACTCAAGTAGAACAAGAAGAACAACAAGAGGATACAAAGCCGAGATCTCCGCAACCGCAACCTTCATTGCATCAACCTCATGTTCAGCCTCCGATATATGCGCCTGTACAACAAGCGTCACCGGCTCAAGCTCCACATCCAAGAGTTCCTAATGAAAAACAAGAATCAGGGTCAGAAGAAGAGGCTGCAGATATCCCAGCGTGGTTCAGAAAAAAAATGATGTAAACTGGCTGTAAAATAAAATACACTTTTAATTATCGGGCATTTCTTTTTTGCAATGTTCTAATTTTCATGTTAAATATTAGTTAAGATATGCACTGTCCGGTTTGCAATCAAAAAGATACCAAAGTTGTTGATTCACGATTATCGAGTGATGGTATTACAATTCGTAGACGCAGGTTGTGCGAAGCTTGTGATCACCGCTTTTCTACACTCGAAGAAATTGCTCTTTTGGATACAACTGTGATCAAACGCGATGGTAGAAGAGAAACATATAATCGGGATAAATTGACGGCCGGCGTTCGTAAATCATTGGAAAAAAGATCTTACACTGAAGATGCCTTTCGTTCGCTTATTCATGGTATTGAGAGTGATATAGCAAAAAGAGGCGGCGAAGAAATCACTAGTTCTTCTATGGGTGAAATCATTATGGATAGACTGAGAAATTTTGATAACGTTGCTTATATTCGTTTCGCTTCTGTTTATAGGGCTTTCGAGGATGTCCAAACCTTCCAAAAAGTTTTAGATGAGTTAAGGGCACGTAAAAAAAAGAAAAATAAATAATAGATTAAATTACAGACAGTCAATTAGATTGCCATAGTAGGCATTTTTATGTTTGTAGTATAAAATACAAGCATTATGCCTCTAGTAAAAAAGCGCACAAAAATAGTCTGTACAATAGGTCCAGCATGTTCAACCGAAAAGACTTTAGGAGAATTGATGGATGCCGGGATGAACATTGCTCGTCTTAATTTTTCACATGGAACCCACCCTGAACATAAAAAATTATTAGACAAAATACATAAGCAAGCCTTAAAGAAGGATTTATCAATAGGTGTACTTCAGGATCTCCAAGGACCAAAAATTCGCGTTGGTGAGATATCTAAGCAGGGGATTGATATTAAGTCAGGACAGGAAATCATACTAAGTACCAGTACAAAACCTGCTAAAAATAAAATACCGGTTACATATAATAATCTTCATAAAGATGCGCTGGCAGGTCAAAGAATCTTGCTCGACGATGGCCTTATGGACATGGTTGTGACCAAAGTAAATGGTCG
>Ga0180009_10001796_pt1 | contig 25720 bp, 21 predicted proteins | sample OS_PC_MetaG_FD_123537 | JGI IMG/M metagenome (GOLD analysis project Ga0180009, IMG submission 123537) | Groundwater microbial communities from the Aspo Hard Rock Laboratory (HRL) deep subsurface site, Sweden - OS_PC_MetaG | ecosystem: Environmental > Aquatic > Deep subsurface > Groundwater...
CACGAGCAGTGGAAGATGACTAGATTGCTTGACCGGATTGATAATCCCGCCGATTTAAAGAAGCTGGGCAAGCGTGAACTAAAGCAGCTTGCCAGTGAGCTCAGACAAAAGCTAGTTGATACCATTAAAGTTACCGGCGGCCATCTTGCTTCCAATCTGGGCGTTGTCGAGCTCACCATCGCTTTACATCGGGTATTTGACAGCCCGAGGGACAAAATTATCTGGGACGTTGGTCATCAGAGCTACGTTCATAAATTGCTCACCGGAAGAAAAAAGCATTTCGCTTCACTGCGTCAGTATGGTGGCCTCTCCGGTTTCACCAGCCCTGAAGAGAGCTCGCACGACCCCTTTGGCACTGGTCATGCCAGCACCTCGGTTTCAGCGGCGCTGGGGATGGCTATCGCCCGTGACCTTCGTGGTGATGACAACAATATAGTAGCCGTCATTGGTGATGGGGCGATAGCGGGTGGCATGGCCCTTGAAGCTCTCAACCATGTTGGACACCTGGGCTCGAGATTAATCGTAATTCTCAATGACAACGGCATGTCGATTTCCCCCACGGTAGGCAGTCTGGCCAAAATGCTTAACCGGGTGCGTTTTAACCCGCGCTATCGCTGGGCGAAGGAAGAGGGGCGCAAGATACTTAAAGCCCTGCCTCTTGGGGATATGGTGTGGGAGGTAGGTCGGCAGGCCAGGGGCAGATTCAAAGGATTGCTCTTACCGACCATGGTCTGGGAGGAACTTGGTTTTGCTTATATCGGACCCATCGATGGACATGATACTGCGGAACTGGAACGCGCGCTCCACCAGGCTAAAGAGTACCATTTGAAACCGACGTTTATTCACGTCCTGACCACCAAAGGCAAAGGCTATAGTCCCGCTGAGAACAACGCGGTTTATTTTCATGGTGTGCCGGCCAGGCGTGTCAGTAATCAGAACATACCCACATACAGCGAGGTATTTGCGCAGACGGTGCTTCGTCTGACCCGTGATGACCCCAGGATAGTGACCATAACCCCGGCCATGCCGGAAGGCAACTGTCTGAACATCGTGGCTGCCGAATTCCCGCAGCGCGTCTTCGATGTCGGCATCTGTGAGCAGCATGCGGTTACTTTTGCCGCCGGGCTGGCCACGCAGGGCTTTATCCCGATTGTCGCCATTTACTCAACCTTTTTGCAGCGCGCCTTTGACCAGATTATACATGACGTCTGCCTTCAGAATCTGCCCGTCGTTTTCGCTGTAGACCGCGGCGGTATCGTCGGCGACGACGGCAAAACGCACCAGGGGACATTTGACCTCTCTTACCTGACGCTCGTTCCCAATCTGAGTGTGGCGGCGCCGAGAGATGAAAACGAACTGCAGCACCTGCTCTATACGGCGGTGAACTCGGGCCAGGCGATGGCCATACGCTATCCTCGCGGACAAGGACTGGGGGTGCCACTGGATACAATTTTACATAAAATTCAGATTGGCAAATGGGAATTAATGCGTGAAGGGAGCCATGTCGCCATACTGGCCGTCGGCGTCACCGTGGCACCTGCCCTTGAAGCCGCCCATGAGCTGGCAGCGAAAGGGATAAAGGCAGCCGTCATCAACGCACGCTTTGTCAAGCCGCTGGATATTGAATTGCTTGCCAGTCTGGCGGGTCGTATCCCGCGACTGGTCACCGTTGAGGAAAACACGTCAAGCGGTGGCTTTGGCAGCAGTGTAGCCAGATTGCTGCAAGACATGGGCATTGATGAGATACCGGTAAAAATCATCGGCATCCCGGATGAGTTCGTTGAGCAGGGGACGCAGGTTGCCCTTCGCGCCAAGTACGGTCTGGATGCAAAAGGAATAGCCCGTCAGGTTCTATCCCTGTTTCCCGGTTATAAAGTGGGCGAGCAGTCGATCAGAGAAGGCGAAATAAAACCGATAAGTTAGTTATACTTAGCGGTGAAAATGTGGCGGTGGAAGCACAGTAGTTTTATTTCCCGAGTAAACATTAAGAGTTGTGGTATAGTTGATGCCAAAAATGACGGTGAAGGATGTAGAGGTCAGGGATAAGCGGGTGCTGGTCCGCGTTGATTTTAACGTGCCTTTAGATGAAAAAACTGGAGAAATAACCGGTGACAATCGCATTCGCGCTGCTCTGCCGACAATTCAATACCTGACGGGGCAGAGAGCGAAGGTTATATTGATGTCCCACCTGGGTCGCCCCAAAGGAAAGGTGGTTGAGGACTTGAGATTGGGTATAGTTGCCCGGCGCCTCTCCGAAGTCCTTGGACAACCGGTCTCCATGGCACCGGATTGTGTTGGTTCCGACGTGGAGAATATGGTGGCCGCGATGAAAGCTGGCGATATTCTCATGCTGGAAAACCTGCGCTTTCATGCCGGAGAGGAAACGGGAGATGCTTCCTTTGCTAGGGCGCTGGCCAGTTTGGGCGACGTCTATGTCAACGACGCCTTTGGGACAGCACACCGGGCGCATGCCTCAGTATCGGTTATCGCCCGGTATCTGCCGACAGTGGCCGGCTTTCTGATGGAAAAAGAGGTGAAAAACCTGGGCAGAATACTGGAGAACCCGGCGCGGCCATTCGCTGCTTTGCTTGGCGGAGCCAAGATAAGCGACAAGGTGAGCATGCTGGAAAACATAATGGACAAAGTGGACTATGTCATGGTCGGCGGTGGTATGGCGGCGACATTCCTGAAGGCCAAATCATACGAGGTAGGCCAATCTTTGCTCGAGACGGATATGCTGGAGACCGCAAGCCATTTAATGGAACTGGCGCAAAAAGAAAAGGTGAATTTAATGTTGCCGGTTGACGTTGTAGTTGCTGACGAGGTCAGTAATGAGGCTCAAGTTGAGATTATCCCGGTGGAAAAGATACCGAAGGAAAGGCGAATTGTGGACATGGGACCACAGACCATCAGCAGCTTCAGCAGGGAGTTGAGGAGATGTAAGACGGTCTTCTGGAATGGTCCCATGGGGATATTCGAAATCCCGCGTTTTGCTAGGGGAACGCAGGAACTGGCGAAGCTCTTGGCTGGACTTGAGGCGATGACGGTCATCGGCGGGGGCTCTACTGCCGAGGCGGTCAGTGATTTGGGACTGGCCGGAAAAATGACTTTCGTTTCCACGGGAGGCGGGGCCTCTCTGGAATTCCTGAGCGGGGATAAGTTGCCGGGTGTGGAGGCACTGCCGGATAGAAAATAGAGGAGAGGGATTGATTGAGGAGAGAAGGATGCGTGTACCATTGATTGCGGGCAACTGGAAGATGAATACCACGGTAGCTGAAGCGCTGGAACTGGTCAAGGTGATGAAAGGCGAACTCGAGAAGGTCACCGGCGTGGAGACTGTAGTCTGTCCGCCATTTGTGTCGCTGGCGGCGGTGAAAGAACTGCTTGAAGGCAGCACCATCAGACTTGGGGCACAGAACCTGTTCTTTGAGGAAAAAGGCGCCTACACGGGTGAGATTTCCCCCTTGATGGTGGCCGACCTTTGTGAGTATGTCATTGTCGGGCACTCGGAGCGGAGGCAGCATTTCCATGAGACTGGAGACATTGTTAATAAGAAAATTATGGCGGCGCTGAAGGCGGGTCTCAAGCCAATCTTGTGCATCGGTGAGCGGCTGGAAGAGAATGAGGCGGGCAAAACTGAAGAGGTAGTAGCGGAGCAATTGAGCTCATCTCTGGCCGGGGTGGAAGACCTCGATGGTCTGGCCATTGCCTATGAGCCGGTCTGGGCCATCGGCACCGGTAAGCCGGCCATTGGAGGGCAGGCCAACGGGACGATTGCGTTCATTCGCCGGAACATCGCCAGGGCGTATGGGGGGAAAATTGCGCAGGAGATGCGCATACTTTACGGCGGCAGCGTTAGCTCGGCCAATGCCGCCGAGTTCATGCAGCAGCCTGAAATCGATGGGGCGCTGGTCGGTGGGGCAAGCCTCAAGGCTAATGAATTCTTGAGCATTGTCAATCAAACATCGGTAATTAAACACAGGAAATGAAGTTTCTAATTGCGATAGTCGGCCCGACCGGTATTGGCAAAAGCCGACTGGCCCTCCATCTCGCCCGGAAGTTCGACGGCGAAATCGTCGGTGCCGACAGCCGTCAGGTTTACCGGCATATGGATATCGGCACTGCCAAGCTTAGCCCACAGGACAGGGCGCGTGTCCGCCATCACTTAATCGATATCGTCGAGCCGGATTCGGATTTCAGCCTGGCGCATTATCAGACGCTGGCCTTCAGCGCCATAAATGATATACAGAAGCGCCACAGATTGCCGATTTTGGTCGGCGGCAGCGGCCTGTATGTGAAGGCTGTACTGGAAGGGTGGCAGTTGCCAGAGGCCAAACCGGACCCAGAATTGAGGCGTCGCCTGGAGAAACAGGCTGCCGATACTGGAAACGAGAGTCTCTATCAAAAATTGCTGGAGGTTGACCCGGCGGCGGCGCAGAAAGTCGACCCCCGCAACGTCCGGCGGGTGATAAGAGCTTTAGAGGTATACTATAAGGCGAACGAGACGTTCTCCCGACTTCAGGACAAGAAGGTTTTGCCCTACCGCACGTTGATGATTGGGCTTACCGCAGAACGCAAAGCGCTTTACCATCGTATTGATAAGAGGGTGGACGAGATGATAGGGCAGGGATTGGTCGCCGAGGTGGAAAAATTGGTCGATATGGAGTATGATTTTAATTTACCAGCCATGTCCAGCATTGGCTACAAACAGCTAGCCATGTTTCTCAGGGGAGAAATAAATCTGGAGGGCGCGATACAGCAGATAAAATATGAAACGCACCGGTTTGTCCGTCATCAGTACGCCTGGTTTCGCCTGGATGATAAGCGAATTCACTGGTTTGATATAACTCAGGTTCAGGAGGCGGAAATAGAAGACCTTGTATCCAGGTTACTGGAAGGCAGGCTCAATAACAGAGAAGCGCTTTTAGTTAGCGAGTGAAGAAAGATGGAGTTCACCAAGTTACAGGGCACAGGAAACGATTTTATCCTAATGGAGACCAGCGATGAAGGGCGCGACTGGTCGAAGCTGGCGATAACCATGTGCGACCGTCACTTTGGCGTTGGCAGCGACGGGTTGCTATTGCTCTTACCTTCGAATAATGCGGATTTCCGCATGCGCATGTTCGACCCGGATGGGTCAGAGGCGGAGGCCTGCGGCAATGGCATCAGGTGCCTGGCCCGCTATGTGTATGACGAGGGCATGATAAATGCCGATGCCGACCATATATCCGTGGAAACAATAGTGGGCGTGAGACAGCTCAATCTTAATAAAGAAAATGGCCAGCTCATCGACGTTCAGGCTGGTATGGGTAAGCCTGCGTTTAAAGCTGAAGAGATACCGGTCGAGATTGAGCAGGGCAGGGAGGATATAGTTTACATAAATAACATGATGAGTTATCCGGTAAACATCGATGGCATGGAGCTGCTGCTCAACCTGGTCTCAATGGGAAATCCGCACGCGGTTTGTTTCCAGGAGAGTCCGGTGGCCGATTTCCCGTTATCGCAGGTTGGGCCAAAGGTAGAACATTTGGATATATTCCCGCGGCGCACTAATTTTGAGGTCGCCCGTGTGATAAATAGAAGAGGAATAGAGGTCCGCACCTGGGAGCGGGGCGCTGGAGAGACGCTGGCATGTGGCAGCGGTGCCTGTGCGGTGGCCGTAGCGGCACAGCTTCGAGACTGTGTCGATAATATAGTTAACATAAAGCTGCTGGGCGGCACATTGAAGTTGGAGTGGGATGGTGCCGGCGAGGTATTGATGACCGGCCCGGCAGAAACCGTATTTCATGGAGATTGGCCAGATTAAGGAGTTAATAATGAGATTTGCCAAACGTGTAGAGAAATTACCGCCGTACCTGTTCGTTGAAATCAGCCGTAAGATCGCGGAGAAAAAAGCCAGGGGTGAAGAGGTCATCAGTTTTGCTATCGGTGACCCTGATATTCCGACGCCGCCGCACGTCGTCGAGCGGCTGTGTGAGGCTGCCCGCGACCCGGCCAATCATCGCTACCCTGAATCAGATAGTCTGCCGGAACTGCGTCGTGCCGTGGCCGGATGGTATGAGCGACGCTTTGGCCTTGCCTTTGATCCGGACAAAGAAATATTGCCGTTGATAGGGTCCAAAGAGGGAATCGCTCATATTGCTTTCTGTTTCATCGGTAATGGAGATATCGCCCTGGTGCCTGACCCGGGGTATCCGGTATATTCGGTGAGTGCCATGCTGGCCGATGGTGAGCCATATTACCTGTCGCTCAAGGAAGAGAACGACTGGCTGCCTAACCTCGATTCCATACCCCAGGATGTTCTGGAGAGGGCCAGACTGCTGTGGATAAACTATCCCAATAATCCTACCGCCGCCGTTGCCGACCTTGAGTTCTTCAATAGAGTCGTCCGATTTGCCAAGCAGCACGACCTGGTGGTCTGCCATGACGGCCCTTATACTGAGGTGGCTTATGACGGGTATCAACCGGTGAGCTTTATGCAGGCAGAAGGGGCCAAAGACATCGGGGTGGAATTCCACTCTCTCTCCAAAAGCTACAATATGACCGGCTGGCGCATCGGTATGGCCGTGGGCAATGCCACCATGATAAACGCGTTGATGAGGCTTAAATCGAATTTAGACTCGGGGATTCCACAGGCGATTCAGTATGCAGCTATAGAGGCCTTAACCGGACCTCAGGACTGCATTCCGGAGCATAATGCCATCTACGAGCGGCGCCGCGACTTGATTATCGAAGTATTGAATAATATCGGGCTGAAGGCAAAACCGCCGAAAGCAAGCCTATATATCTGGGCGAAAGTCCCGGAAGGCTACAACTCAATGGACTTAACTGCCGACTTATTGGATCAGGTTGGGGTGGCGGTTACTCCCGGGATAGGGTATGGTAAGAATGGAGAGGGATACGTGAGATTGTCTTTAACCATACCGGATGCATCGCTGGTTAAGGGACTGTCAAGATTATCCGGCTGGCGTAGCACTCGCCGGCAGACGCCGAAGAGGTAAGTTTACATAAAGAGGCACATCACGAGGAGCACAGTTCTCACCAGAAACGCACCGGAACGGGCCTTTCTGGTGGCGGTAGAGTCAAAAGAGACCATGGGCCGGTGGTCGGCCAGGGCGTCAGTGGATGAGCTGGCATTGCTGTCCGGTACCGCCGGTGCCAGCGTGGTCGGTCAAATCATCCAGAAACTACCTATGCCTTCAAAGACACATTACGTCGGCAAGGGAAAGCTGGAAGAATTAATTGCGCAGAAAGACCAGGTCGACTACGATGTTGTCATCTTTGATGATGAACTGACACCGCGGCAACAGCGCAACCTGGAAGAAGCGCTGAAGGTGAAGGTTATCGACCGTGTGGCGCTGATTCTGGACATCTTTGCCTGGCGTGCCCATACCCGCGAGGGGCAACTGCAGGTCGAGCTGGCGCAACACCAGTATCTGCTGCCCCGACTTGCCGGGCAGTGGAGCCATCTGGAGAGGCTGGGGGGCGGCATCGGCACGCGAGGCCCCGGTGAGTCGCAGCTTGAAACCGACAGGCGACTCATCCGACGCAAAATCCATCGGCTGAAAAGGCAGATTGAAGAGGTAAGGAAACACCGCGCCCTCTATCGTCAGAAAAGGCTGAAAAGCGGTATACCGGTGGTATCCCTGGTGGGGTATACCAATTCGGGGAAGAGCACTCTGCTCAACGCCCTCTGCCAGGCCGGTGTTTTCACCGAGGATAAACTCTTTGCCACCCTGGACCCGACCACCCGACGTTTGATGTTACCCGATGGAAAAACGATATTGATAACGGACACCGTCGGTTTCATCCGAAAGCTGCCGCCAACTATCGTCAGCGCATTCCGGGCGACGCTGGAAGAACTGGACGAGGCGTCTTTGCTGCTGCATGTCGTTGACCTTTCTTCACCGGATGCCGCCGAGCAGTGCCAGACCGTTGAGGATATACTGGATGAACTAAACCTCTCCAGCAAACCCCGGATAACCGCACTTAACAAAATCGACCGGCTGCTGACGGATGACCGGGAATGGGATGAGGCAAGTGCCACCGAGTTTTTATCCGACCAGTCCGCCGGCGAAAAAGCGGTGCTGTTATCGGCAACCCGGAAATGGGGGCTGGCGGACCTTATGGCGTTGATAAGCCAGCAAATTTCCCACCCCGCCGCCGCCCTTTAAAACCCCTCTAAAAATGACGCTCTCAAATCGAAATTTAGGCCCCTGAAAATCTTTTTAAATGGTATTTCTACTTAAAATTATATTCAGGGATTAATATTGGGCTAAAATTCTTTAAATCCTGTGCTGTGGCATTTATGGACAAAACCAGCGACCTGTGCTAGCCTATTCCAGAAACCCACCCCCTTTATCCCCCTCCCTTGCCAAGGGAGGGGGAGGGTTATTAAAAGAGGGGCGAAGCCCCTCTTAAACACCCCACTGGTTTAAATCCCTCTCAATCTCCCTTTACAAAAGGGAGAGGCTTCTGTATCCCCCTTTGCTAAAGGGGGACTAAGGGGGATTTCATACCCCTCTGGCATGGGCAGGTGATAGGTTAACATAATGGACAGATTACTTGTGATATAATGGGGGTATGATAACTCAGTGGCTTGAAGAGTTAAGGTAGGCGATTTAAAGAAAATACGTAATATGAGCAAAATAAAGATAAAAGGTTATTTAGTTCCGTTTCTTATAGCACTAATCACCTCTATTTTGGGCGTAATAGGATGGTTCACATTACCTTTAATTGAACGGTGGTTTGATCAGCAAGATTTAAAAGACGATTTAACATACTATATTGATGAGTCAGTTAATTTAGTTGGTGAAAAATATTACAGTGATGCTATTGAGAGGTTAGAGATTGCAGATGAAAAGGCAAATGCTATCCGCTCACAAAATAGCAGAACAGAGTACCTTTGTGTCATAAGAATTAATAAAAGTATTTGTCATTTCAGAATAGGGGCGGAAACAAAAGACAAAGATAAAATTAAACAAAGTATTAATATGTTTAAACAAATACTTGCATTGCCAAATATAGAGCGCTTTCCTGCTTATATTAATATTGTAGAGAATTACATAAATACGGCTAATTGGATGCTGGATAACTTAAGCTAGTTTATGTTAACCTCTTTACCCCCATTATTATGGGGCGCACTATAAGTATTATGTAAGATTGCACGTATAACTTACCATAATTACGCCGCGCCCGTCTACATAACATAATTTTTCAAAACAACATGAATATATAATTTTAGGTTTTTAACTTTTCTATTATTTTATTACTTGAGCAGTAGTGAAAATTTTTGTTAATTACAAAAAAGAATTATCTGCAATAAGCAATTGGGGTTGAAGCCTTCATTACATCAACCGGTGTACTCCCTGCTACCATAGATATCCTGTAATCTATTGCTGCGCTGCCATGTACGCCTGAACCACCTGTTCCACGTATTGCCTGAGTGAAGCATCCGATGCCGCAATCGCCGCCTGGGTGGTGCTCTGCAGGTTGCTGATTACCAGCGCGTTTCTGGTGATGGCGGTATTGTTGCTGTTTATCGCCTCCCTGTTGCTATTGGACAGCCTGATTACCTGCTCTATCAATGACCGGTTATTGTTCACCTCGGTCGTCAAATTGGCATACTGCGGGTCCAGCGAGCTGCATCCGCTGAATACCACCGTCGCCAGCGCTATGGTTATTACCAGGTTCCATACCAGCAGTGCCTTGTTCATGGTTCACCTCCACCTGAAAATATCAATTATTATGTAAACTATTGCCCTAGCAACCGATTGGCCATGTCCCTGGCGAAGGCAAGCGAGGTGGTAAACGCCGGCGATATCGGGTTCAAGATATGCAGGGAAATGCCGTCGCTAAGCACGATAAAGTCCATAACCAGTTGCTTGCTGGGCCAGTGGATTAACTGGGGGCGGATGCCAACGTGTTCCGACTCAGTGATGTCCGTTTGTTTCAACTCCGGCAGCAGCTTTCTGGCCTCTTTGAATACAAATCTCTTGAGGTATTTTTTGGGCTCGGTCCGGGCGACCTGGCGGAAAGAAGGGTTCATGAACAGAAGCATGGCATCGCGTAGCAGGATGGAGGGCGTCTCCCGTCCAAAGCCGCTCAAAATGCCGTAATTTTCTCTGCCAAAGGCAGGCATGGCGGTCGGCCCCACCAGAATCTCGCCGTCAGCGCTCCTGGTGAAATGGATGCCCAGGAAAGGAGTGCGCAGGTCGGGAACGGGGTAAATGTTGCTCCGCACCAGGAAGGAACGGTCGCGGGCAAGCTGCTTGTAAGTCCCCTTGAAAGGTAACAGCTTGTATTCTGTCGCCAGGCCAAATTGGTGGGCAATGTGGTCGGCATAAGCGCCGGCAGCGTTGAGCAGTTTTTCGAATTTGATGACCCCCCCGGAGGTCCGTGCCCGGTCATCTCCGTCACGGTCGATGAAGGTTGTCCCATAGTAAACGGTAACCTTCCCCGATTCTACCAGCTCGGCCTCCAGCGCCTGCAGTACTTCTGTCGGTTTTATCACTGCCGTGTCCGGCGAGTGGAGGGCTTCTTCACTATCAGCGGCGTATGGCTCAAATTCATGCAGTTTCTTGTTATCTATAATATCAGCGCGGGCACCGCATAAATCGGCGCGGCGCTTCAGTTCATACAGGGCTTCCATTTCAGAGGGTCCGGTTGCCAGGATGACTTTGCCGGTCTCGTGCAGCGTCAGTTTCTTTTCCCGGCAGAATTCCTTCATCATGCGGTTGCCGTCCACGCAGTACTTGGCCTTCAACGTGTCGGGCGTATAGTACATACCGGCGTGAAGGACACCGCTGTTCCGTCCGCTGGCGTGCCGGCCTAAAGAACTCTCCTTTTCCAGGATAACAATATCCCCTGCTCCACGATGAATTAACTCACGGGCAATAGCCAGACCGGTAATACCGGCCCCTACAATCAAAATCTGACACTGATTCCGCTCCATGCTGGTAAACCCCTTTACATTATATATACCCGAACTCCGTCTATACGGGTTTGCGTTGAAAACGGTTCAGATTCGGCAGTGCCATCCCGGCGGAGTGGTTTCAAAACCCAAAATCATTTCCGCAATCATATGCTGAATCTTATTGGCATTTCTGGTGGGCTCGGCAGGATTCGAACCTGCGACCGAGCGGTTATGAGCCGCCAGCTCTGCCACTGAGCTACGAGCCCGTGGATTAATCATTTAAACGAGCTTGTTAAATGCCCGGCTCCAATAAATAGAGAGTTTTTCTATTTTTCCGGAATGCGAGCCACCGGTTCTATGGGCAGACTCTTCGGTTTATGTACCGGCTCCCAGATACAGTGAAGCGGTGGAATATCGATGTAATTGAAGCCGCCGGCTTTCTCCTTCGGGTCGCCAAAATGACCGCTCTGGATACTTGGGAATCCCTGTTCGGCCAGCAATCTGGTAACCTCGTCGATGTCGTCGCAGAGGAACTTCAGGTGGTGGAGACCCTCGCCGTGTTCATCAATCCAGTCCTGGTACACCGATTCGCCTTCCACGGGCTGAACGAACTCCAGTTCCAGGTCACCCAGGTAGGCATGGCCCAGCCTCTCCCGGCCCCAGCCCGGCCTGCCCATATAGGTGCGGTCCCACAGCGCCTGATTGCCCCAGTTTCGAATCTCCCAGGGACCGATGCCAAGGATCTGCCAGTAGTTCTCTGCCGTCTGTATCGCGTCCTTGACCACAATGCCCACCTGCTTGATGCCGGAGATTTTGACTTTAGCCGGGCTTTCCGCCTTCGGGTCTTCAGGATAAAAGGTGGCTCCCGGTGGCGATCCATCACTCCGACTGCGAGTGCTTATCTCCCAGAAACAGCGCAATGGCTTGATGTCGAAATAGGCAAACCGGTAGCTGCCGGAGCCACCGCCGACAACCGTCGGGAAACCCATATCGTTCAGTATCTTCTCCGTCTTGACCACGTCCTTCGGGACGAATTTCAAATGGTGGAGGCCCTCGCCGTGCTCATCAATCCAGTCCTGGTAAACCGATGGCCCTTCAATGGTTTCGAATAATTCCAGCTCGATTGGCCCACACTGGGCTATCGCACCGCGATATCTGGCATGGGCTGGTTTGCCGTAGTATTGAAAATTGGGAACTCTCCCGGAACCGAACTCAAAGACTGCCCATGGACCGATGCCCAGAATGTTCCAGTACGCTTCTATGGTTCTCTGCAGGTCTTTGACCACAAGGCAGACCTGCTGGACTTCATTAACTTTTATCTTGGCCGGGCTCTCCTGTGCCATTATTATGTTCCCCCTTTCTGAGAAAGACAATGGAATGCTAGACAGCGCTAGGGTTATTTTAAGTCTCCCGCTCGATAACTGTCAAGGTAACTGCGCCACCCTGCCCCCATCTCGGAGACTTTTTCGCCACCACTATGGTGAAGCCGGCGTCGGGAAGGTAATGTTCTCGTGGGGACTCCATTTCATTGACTTCTCCAGGTTCCTGAAACAGCGTTGAAATGGTCTTATCGATGGTGAAATTGGACTGCTGCAGCATTTCAACCAGTTCCTCATAACTCAAAAAATGTGCGTTTTTATAGAAGCGATGTCCTTCTGCTTTCTTTTTCAAATAGTACCGACCCCACGGGCTCTCCCGCAGCACCGTACCGAGAACCAGCCTGCCCTTGGCTTCAAGTATGCGATGCACTTCTCTTAACACCTCCGCCGGCCTGTCCACAAAACAGAGTGTGACAATGAGAAATGCTGTGCCAAAGCTCCCCACGGCAAAGGGCATATCCTCCCCTATTCCCAGGTAACCCTTTATACCTCTGCCCACCGCCATTTCCAGCAGCCCGGCTGATGGGTCAATCCCGGTTTCTATGCCCAGGGCTTGAGCGAAGCGACCGCTCCCCACCCCTATTTCAAGCCATGGCTTAGGCAGAAGTGGTATCACATTGTGAAAAGCTTTGACTTCTATCTCAAAAGTGAGCTTTCCTTCGTTATCGTACCACGCATCGTACTGGGCAGCGAACGAGTTAAAAACAGTCACGGTGGACCACCTTTCACGCCCTTAATACCATCAATATCATCTGTTGTCAATATTTATTCTGTAAAATTGCTGTTTTTTGACAGGCTTGACGGGCGCTCTATCTCATAGTAATCTAAAGTAAAAGTCTGTTCTGGATATAACTGAGTTGCAAAAATCACTGCGTAAAGCGGTTATCCTTGTTGGTGGTGAGGGCACGAGGCTGCAGCCACTCACCAATGGTGTACCCAAACCCATGCTGCCGGTACTGAATCATCCATTCCTGGAGCACACCATACGCTACCTGAAAAAGTACGGGATTACAGAGATAATCCTGGCTATGAGTTACCTGCCCGACATTATCAAAGACTATTTCGGTGACGGCCAGCGTCTTGGGGTACGGATACACTACACTCTGGAAGATAGCCCGCTTGGCACCGCCGGAGCGGTAAAAAACGCTGAGGAATATCTGGACGGCACGTTTGCCGTTCTCAACGGTGACATATTTACTAATCTTGACATTGCGGCAATGCTTGCCTTCCATCGTAAAAGAAAGGCCAAGGCAACGATTGCGCTTACCTGGGTGGACAATCCGTGTGCTTTCGGGGTCGTGGAGACGGATAACAACGGCAGAATACAGCAGTTTATTGAAAAGCCTGCCCCAGATGAGGTGACCACCAACTGGATAAACGCCGGCGTTTATATCCTCGAACCGGATGTCCTCCGACAGATACCGGATAATGTCCATTATATGTTTGAACGAGGACTTTTCCCGCGCCTTCTCGAGCTCGGTGAAACTATGTGTGGATATCAGTTCCACGGACAATGGCTTGATATGGGAACACCGGAGAAGTACCGGTGCCTGAACTGCGACCTTTTGCTATCCGACGATAAACCGGCTATCATTGGAAGCCCACAGGAAAATGGGCTTTATTGTGCGGAAGATGCTGTTATCGACTCCTCGGCACAGGTTGCCGGGCCTGTGGTCATTGCCAGCCGGAGTCGCATTGGAAGGCGGGTGAGCATAAGGGGTCCGGTGGTTATTGGTCCGGATTGTACTATCGGTGATGGCGCCGTCCTTGAGGAAGCGGTGCTATGGCAGGGTGTTGCCGTTGGAGAAGGTGCAGTGCTCAGGAGATGCGTTGTTGGCAGCGACACCAAAATTCAGCCTCAGGAGCAGGTTATCGACTGTGTTGTCCCTTCCTGTCGCGCAGAGTCAACCGAGCAATAAAAACGCCTCATTCCTGCGTGGTGTCTGAGGTAACCCTGCCCTGTTCTTTATTATTTAAAATGAAAACAGCGGAGGACATGTATGCAGCCTATTGACGCTCATCTTATCGCTCCCTGCGGCATGAACTGTGCTATCTGCAGCGGCTACCTGGCGCATAAAAACCAGCCCAGATTTAAAGGGATGATGGCGCATTGTCGTGGCTGCCGACCCAGAAACAAGCAGTGCGCATTTATAAAAAAGCGCTGCGCTGATAATCTGAAGCTACTGCGTGGCGAGGTGGATTTCTGCTTCGAATGCCATTGCTTTCCCTGTGAAGGCCTGAGGCGTCTCGATGCCCGCTACCGGCGTGAATTCAATATGAGCATGATTGAGAACCTGATAGAAATCAGGGATAATGGCCTGGATAATTTTCGGGAGAAGCAATACCAGAAATACGCCTGTCGGCGATGCGGCGACTTGATATCCGTGCACAACGGGAAATGTTTTAACTGCGATGATGTTAAAGGTTTCAAGGGTTAACAAGAGATGACCTGTGGAGCGGGAGACGGGACTCGAACCCGCGACAACCTGCTTGGAAGGCAGGGACTCTGCCAACTGAGTTACTCCCGCTTATCCGTCCGATTATACTATAATTATCGGAAAAGCGTCTACAGAGGAGGAATAGATGAAAATTACCGATGTAACCCTGACCATGGTTGCCTGGGCGGTGCCGAAGGGCAGCTACCCCGGACAGGCGGTGAGTTTCGGCGGCGATAAGGAACTCGCCGTCATAACCGTCAGTACAGATGAGGGCGTAGATGGCTACTCTTTCTTGGGTTCAGCGATGTGGAGTGCTGCCGATAACGCCGGTCCACTGCTCACCTATCTGAAACCGGTCCTCATTGGCCAGAACCCACTGGACATTGGCCGCCTGTGGCATGCGTTATGGCGCTGCAATCGATTTGCCTCTCTTGCCGCCATCGGCGCTTTGGATATCGCCCTCTGGGATATTGCCGGTAAGGTGGCCAACATGCCGATACACCGTCTGCTTGGAACCTGCCGTGAGAGTGCACCGGCTTATGCCAGTTCCGCCTTTATGCCTGCCCCTCAGGATTATGCTAAAGAGGCCCTGTATTATAAATCCCAGGGGTGGAAGGCCTATAAAATCCATCCACATGCCAAGCCTGGTGAAGATATTGAGATAAGCCGGGCGGTCCGCAAAGCTGTCGGTGACGATATGGTGCTCATGCTCGACTCGTGCTGGGCTTATGGATATGAAGACGCCGTGCGCGTGGGGCGCGCCATCGAAGAACTGGGTTACTACTGGTATGAAGACCCGTTGCCCGAAGACGATATTTACAACTACGTGAAGCTAAGACAGAAACTCGATATCCCCATTCTGGCCACGGAATATACTCCGGGAGGACTCTACGGACTCACGCAGTTCATCCTTCAGGGGGCTACCGATATCCTGCGTGGCGATGTCAAGGTTAAGGGCGGTATAACGGCGCTGGTCAAGATCTGTCATCTGGCCGAGGCCTTTCGTATGAAATGCGAGATACATCATGGCGGCAATTCGCTGAACAATGTGGCCAACCTTCACGTGACCATGGCGGTTAATAATTGTGAATATTTTGAGGTTTTATTGCCGGAGGCCGCTCAAAAATACGCCCTCGTTCAGGATATCGAGGTCGACCGCCAGGGCCTGGTCCATGCCCCGGAAAAGCCCGGGCTCGGCTATGATATCGACTGGGACCTGGTGAAGAGCAAGACGACCAGGGTGCTGAAGTAATCAGTTCATGTGCGGAATCCGAACGTGAGCATATGATATAATAGAGAGATGTTTTTCAGGAGGTATCGCGCGTGATAAATCTCGTGCTCCTGCGACACGGTGAGAGCATCTGGAACAAGGAAAATCGGTTCACCGGCTGGACGGACGTCGACCTTTCCAGAAAGGGAATCGAAGAAGCCAGGAAGTCTGGCCAGGTCCTCAAGGAAAAAGGCTACACCTTTGACGTTGCCTTTACATCGGTGCTGAAACGGGCCATACGTACCCTGTGGCTCGTCCTGGATGAGATGGACCTGATGTGGATACCGGTATATCGTTCCTGGAGATTGAACGAAAGGCATTACGGTGCCCTGCAGGGACTGAATAAATCGGAAACGGCGGCGAAGTACGGCGAGGAGCAGGTCCTGATATGGCGGAGAAGCTATGATATCAGGCCACCGAGTCTGGAGAAAACGGACGAGCGCTACCCCGGAAATGACCCGATATATAGGGATTTGGATGAGAAAGATATTCCGCTCACGGAGTGTTTGAAAGACACGGTTGAGCGTTTCCTCCCCTACTGGCATGAGGTGCTGGCGCCGACAATTAAATCGGGGAAGCGGGTAATCATATCGGCTCATGGCAACAGCCTGCGGGCGCTGGTCAAATACCTCGACCATATCAGCGACGGCGATATTGTCAGGCTGAACATTCCCACCGGCATCCCGCTCGTCTACGAGCTGGATGAAGCGCTGAAACCTGTAAAGAGCTACTACCTCGGCGACCCTGAGGAAGTGGCGAAAGCTATGGAGGCGGTGGCCAATCAGGGAAAGGCGAAAGAGTAAACGCTGAATCTCTGACTATTAAGGCATTTTTCGTCGTTCAGGTTACTTTCTCCACCTTGAGCAGGTTTGTGGAGCCCGCCACGCCAATGGGCATTCCTCCCGTAATGACAATCAAATCTCCAGCCTTAGCTAGCCTCATCTCCTTGGTAAGCCGTACGCCGGTGGCGAAAAGCTCGTCTATGGATTTCTGCTCCGGTATCCGTATGGGATGAACGCCCCAGCGCAATAGCAGCCTGCGGCATACGTTACAGTCGGGTGTTATTGCCAGGATGGGCACCCGGGGTCGATACTTTGAGACCCTTCCTGCGGTGCTGCCCGACTGGGTAAAGGCCACGATGGCCTTGGCTTCCAGGCTGTAGGCGGTATGGCAGGCGCTGTAGCTTATCAGTTCATCGGTCTTGTGTTCCAGCTGCCGGCCTCTTTCCAGAAGTATCCGGTCATAAGGCAGTTTACATTCCGCCTCCAGAGCTATTTTGGCCATAATGGTTACGGCTTGAACTGGATATTTACCAATGGAGGTCTCGGCGGAGAGCATGGTAGCGTCAGCGCCGTCGAATATGGCGTTGGCGACATCGGTCACTTCCGCGCGCGTCGGGCGCGCTGCGTTTATCATCGACTCCAGCATCTGCGTGGCGATAATAACCGGCTTGCCGGCGAGATTGCATTTCTGGATGATGTCCTTCTGCACCATTGGCACTCGCTCCAGCGGTATGTCCACGCCAAGGTCGCCGCGTGCCACCATAACGGCATCGCTGGCGGCCAGTATGCTATCGAATTTGCTGACGGCGTCTCCTCGTTCTATCTTGCTAATAATTGGTATATCGGCATTGTTTTTTCGCAGTATGTCTTTAGCTGCCTTCACATCGTCGACGCTGCTGACGAAGGAAAGGGCAATATATTCCGGCCCTTTGCTGATGGCAAAGAGGAGGTGCTCTTTCAGGGAATCGGTGATGAACGGCCCTGAAATGTGCATGCCTGGAACCACCACCCCTCTCCTTTCCCTAAGCACGCCGCCAGCAATGACCCGGCACCTGACCTCGGTGCCATCTATTCCCAGCACTCTGAGCTGCATGGCGCCGTCATCAAGGAGCACCAGGTCCCCCGCATTTACATCCCGGGAGAGGCGGGGCAGGGTGACCGGTACCAGTCCGGTATCCCCTACCACCTGTCTGGTGGTCAGCACCACCTGCGCTCTGTTTTTAAGTAAGATTTGACCGCCTTTTAGCTTGCCGGTCCGGTATTTGGGGCCCGGCAGGTCCATGAGAATGGCAACGTCTGTGCCCAGTCGCTGGCTAACTCTCCTGATCATCTGGATATATCGACCGTGTTCGCGGTGCGTGCCGTGCGACAGGTTCAGACGGGCAATGTTCATTCCGGCGAGGATAAGACGCTCGATTGCCGTTGCGGAACCTGTTGCCGGCCCGATGGTACAGACTATCTTGGTACGTCGTTTGGATAGTGCCGAGCGTTTCATTTGACAGTCCTTTTGGATTTTTCTATTTCACGAAAGGCGTGGACGGCGGCACCGATAACGCCGGAATTTTTATCCAGCTCGGGTCTGGCAAATCGTACGGATTCAAAAGCCACCTTGTATGCTCTCTCCCCGGCCACTTTATAGGCCGGTTCCAGCAGTATATCACCGATGTTGGACAGGCCGCCACCGATAATAATCAGTTCCGGGTTGAAGATATTGATGAGGTTGGTCAAACCCACGCCGATGTAATAGCTGGTCTGAGCGATGAGTTCTTTGGCCAGAGTATCTCCCTGCTGAGCTGCCTTGTGCACGACTTCGGCATTTACCTTATCGATGTCGTCGCCAGCATACTTTAGAATTGATGTCTTGACCCCGGCAGTGATTCTCTGTTTTGCTTCTCTTGCCAGCGCCGTGCCTGAAGCCAGGGTTTCCCAGCAGCCGGTGTTGCCACAGTTACAGTGAGGACCGTTGGTGTCAATAGTCATATGACCGATTTCGCCGGCGGTGCCCAGAGAGCCTGTGTATATCTCTCCATCAATCACTATGCCCCCACCGATGCCGGTGCTGATGGTGATGTAAATGAAATTGCGGGCGCCTTTCGCCGCCCCGAAGTACATTTCACCGAGAGCCGCCGCATTGGCGTCATTGATTAAGAATGTTTTCACCCCTATCCTGTTTTCGATTATGCTCTTGAGTGGAACATCTAGCCATCTTGGTAGATTCGGTGAGGTAAAGACAACGCCGGTTTCTGGATTGGAAAGACCGGGGGCACCGATGCAAATGGCTTCGAGTTCAGCAGCGTTTATACCGGCCTGGTCGATAGTCCGCTTTATAGAGTTCAGCATTGCCTGAATTACTGCTCCTGGCCCTTCCGTTGCCGGCGTGGTGCGGTGGTCACTTGAGAGTATTTCACCTTTAATGTTGACCACCGCAGTCAGTATTTTGCTCCCACCCAGGTCAACACCAATCACCAGTGGATTGTTGCTCATTTTTAACTTGTCCTCATCAGTCAGACACAAATTCCTGCAGCAATTCTTCAAACTGCAGAGGGTCAATCGGCTGTTTTACCAGTGGCATTTTCTTCAAAGCAGGTAGCTGCTCTTCGTAAACTGGCCTTACATTCTTATAGATCAGCCCTGTGGGGATACGCTCTTCCCATTCCTGGGCCTTGGCAAAAGCGACCATTTTGTCAGAGAAGTCGTAACCTTTTTCCTCTTCCAGTTTGTAGACGCGTTCCCGGTACCATTTAGAGGTGTTTTTCCGATTGAATGAAACACAGGGCTGAAGGATATCGATGTGAGCGAAACCGCGGTGCTGAATACCCATCTTGACGAGTTGAGTTAGCTGCTCCACGTCACCGGCGAAGCCGCGTGCCAGAAAGCTCACGTCAGAAGCGAGCGCCACCTCCAGTGGATTGATCGGCTGACCGGCACCCGCAGGCGTGGTCTTGGTCACAAAGCCGGGGTCGCTGGTGGGAGATGCCTGTCCTTTGGTCAGTCCATAGACCTGGTTGTTGTGCACCATGTAGGTCAGGTCAACGTTGCGGCGCATGGCCGCCAGCCAGTGACCGACTCCCTCGCCGTAGGCGCCACCGTCGCCATCGATAACGATGACGACCAGTTCATGGTTGACGATTTTGGCTGCGGTCGCGGCGGGTATTGACCTGCCGTGAAGTCCATTGAAGACATTGTCACGTATGTAGTGAGGTAGCTTGGGCGCTTGCCCTATTCCGGAGACGAGCAACAAGCGGTGTGGCTCGATTTCAAGCTCCACCAGCGCTTTACGCAGCGCCTGTAGAATGCCGAAGTTGCCGCAGCCCGGGCACCAGGCAATCTCGATTGGCTCGGCATAGTCCTTGAGTGTTACCACAGTCAGGCCACCTCCTTCTTGAGCACGTTTAAGATGTATTGCGGTGAAAACGGTCGGCCGTCATATTTCAGGATGTGGCCGCTGGCCTTGTAGCCGGTTTCCCGGCGGATGAGCTGTGCCAGCTGGCCGGTGGCGTTATTTTCAATGACAATGCTTTTAGTGCTTTTATTCAGGATGGGGACAACCATCTCGGTGGGGAAAGGCCACAGTTCGGTGAAATGCAAATGGTTTGCTTTAACCCCACTTTCTCTCAGTACTTGAACCGCTTCGCTTATGGCACCGTAGGTGCTGCCCCAGCCGATCAGCGTCAATTCCGCCTCAGGATGGTCATTGAATAAGGGTGATTCAATTTCCGCCTTCATATCATTGAGCTTTCGCAGTCGCTTATTGTGCTGCTGGTTTCTGGTCCCGGCATCCTCTATCATGTGTCCCGCTTCGTCATGTTCATCGGAATCGGTAACCACCAGAGACTTGCTCTGACCCGGCAGCGCCCGTGGTGATATTCCGGAATCCGTGACCAGATGTCGCCTGTAGCCTGCTACCCTGCCCGATTCTTCAGCAGAAAGCAACGCGCCTCGGTCTATTTCGACCTCCGCAAGGTTGAACTTCGCCACCGTTTTATATGAGGTGGCCAGATGATGGTCGGTGAGGACGATAACCGGCGTCTGGTACTTTTCCGCCAGATTGAACGCTTTAATTGTCGTCCAGAAAGCGCCTTCAGCCGTGGCCGGCGCTAATATCGCGCGGGGGAACTCTCCATGCCCGGCATGCAAAGCAAACCAGAGTTCGCCCTGCTCAGTTCTGGTGGGAAGACCGGTAGCTGGTCCGGGGCGCTGACCCAGTACGATAACGACAGGCGTTTCCGTCATCCCTGCCAGTGCCAGCCCCTCAACCATAAGGGCAAAACCACCGCCCGAGGTAGCGGTCATCGACCTCACCCCGGTGAAGCCGGCGCCAACAGCCATATTAATGGCCGATATCTCGTCTTCAACATGAATGGTTACGATATTATACTGTCTGCCTTTCCTGGCCAGAAACTCCATAATGGAAGAGGCTGGTGTCATGGGATAGCCGGTCATGAACTTGCAACCGCCTGCCATCGCTCCCAGCGATAGCGCCTCGTTACCGTTAAGCAGCATTCTCGGCGTTGTTTTCGGTAGACGTTTCAGTGTCTGGCTGGCTGATTTTCGACGGTTTTGCTCTGCGAAGAGATAACCGGCTCTGGCGACAGCGACATTGGCTGCCACCACGTTCTCACCTGCCCTGGCCAGTTCTTTCTCCAGTACTTTGACCAGCAGGTCAGGGTCGCACTCGGTGAGTCCAAACACAGCACCGGCGGCCACGGTATTGGTCATCAGGCGGCTGTCTGCCGCTTCTTCAGCTATTTTGGTCAGCGGAATATTGAAGTAATTGTCTCCCTCAGGGCTGACGCCAGTCTGCTCCTGGTCGAGGAGAATTAGCCCATTATCTTTGATTTCCTTGCTGTGGAGTTCAATGGTCTCTCTGTTTAACGCGATGAGGATATCGAGTTGCTCGGAGAGAGCAGAGACTTCGCCATCGCTTGCTCTTACACGGAAAAAGTTATGGCCACCTCTCACCTTTGATTCGTAGTCCTGGTCGGCAAATACATGGTAACCGCTACCCGCCATAGTTTTGGCGAGGATCTGCCCCAGGAATTGTATGCCCTGCCCCGCGGCACCGCCGGCCATAACCGTGAAATCAACGGTCATAATTTCTCCGTCTGACCTTTAGTCTCTTCTATGTATGTTGCCGCCGCTCTGGGTGTCTTGCCACCTTTTATCTGATGGTAGTGTTCATATGTCAGGCAGGTCTTATCGTTAATAATATCGGCATCAACCAGCTCGCCAATGAAGATAGTATGCGTGCCCACGTCCATTTCCTGGGTTACTCTGGCCTCCATAAAAGCAACAGCGTTATCCAGGACTATGGGTGCGCCTGTCAGGCCCAGCCGGTAATCGATCCCTTCAAACTTGTCCGTTTCCCTGCCGGAATGGAAGCCAAAACGTCCGATAAATACCAAAGGTGTTTCTTCACAAAGCACCGACACGGAAAATACCCGGCTTGATTTGATAAACTCCCAGGTCAAATTGCTGTGGTTGATGCTCACCGCAATGGTTGGCGGTTCTGAGGTTACCTGAATAACCGTATTGGCAATCTGGCCATTCAAGCGGCCATCTTTGGTTGAGGTTACCACGTAGATACCGTAACTTAATTTATGTAAAGCTTTTGTGTTCATAATGCCTCTACCATTACCTTTATTCTTTAATTTTCAGTCATAACGTGAGTTCTGTCAATCTTAACAGATATCCTGTAATTTTTCAGAATTCCAAGCTGACCTGTCGTTGTAAAATTGGTCGAATTATGCTATTAATATTTGATTAATGGCGTTGAGGGAGGAACCTCATGTCAAGACTGCTGATTATTTCCAATCGTTTACCCCTGAATGCGGAGAGGAAAGAGGGCAAGCTGCAATTTCAACCCAGCCTCGGTGGTCTGGCGACGGCACTGGGAGCATTTTACAAGTCGCGTCCCAGTCTCTGGATCGGGTGGCCGGGCATAGAGCAGGAGAAGTTACAGAAGGGCGAAGAGAAGGAGATTGAGGATAAACTGGCCGAGGAGCGGTGCTGTCCGGTATTTCTCTCGGGAAAGGATGTTGACGATTTCTACTTCGGGTTCTGTAACCAGACCATCTGGCCTCTCTTTCACTACTTCCCTCAGTTCGTGGAGTACGACCCCAACCTGTGGCAGGCTTATCAAAAGGTTAACGAGATTTTTGCCGATGCCATTGTCAATGTGGCCAGAGAGGATGACATTTTCTGGGTGCAGGACTACCATTTCATGCTCCTGCCTAAACTGATACGGGACAGGCTGCCAAAGGCAACCATCGGCTTTTTCCTCCATATACCCTTCCCGTCCTACGAGGTTTACCGCCTGCTGCCCTGGAGCCGGGAAATAGTGGAAGGGTTGCTTGGTGCCAACCTGGTCGGTTTTCATACCCATGACTACGTCTGGCACTTTCTGAACAGCGCCCGCAATCTGCTGGGCTATAGTAGCTCCATGGGCTGGATTACGACCACTGACCATGTCTCCAAGGCAGACGTTTTCCCCATCGGTATCGGCTACGAATACTATTCCAGCATTGCCAAGAGCCCGGAAGTGGATGCGGAAGTGAAAAAATTCCGGGAGAAACTGGGCGACCAAAAAATTATCGTTTCGGTGGACCGTCTCGACTACAGCAAGGGCATTCCTAATCGGCTGGAAGCGTACGGCCTCTTTCTGGAAAAACACCCTGAATATCGGGAAAAAGTGGTGTTCATACTCGTTATTGGCCCTTCCCGCATCAAGGTGCAACGGTACGCCGAGTTGAAGCAGCAGATAGAGGAGATGGTAGGCACTATAAACGGCAAGTTCGGTACCATCGGCTGGACGCCTCTCGAATATCTTTACAGTCCGATACCCTATCATGCGCTTCTCGGCCTGTACAAGATGGCGGATGTGTGCCCGATAACGCCGTTGCGCGACGGGATGAACCTGGTGGCGAAGGAATACCTGGCCACCAAAATAGATGGCAAAGGCGTTCTCATCCTCAGTGAGACGACCGGTGCTGCCCGGGAGCTGGGAGATGCCATCATAATCAATCCTAATAACATCGAAGAAATCGCTCAGGCTTTTGCCGATTCCCTGGCAATGCCGGAAAAAGAGCAGATTGAGCGCAACCGGGCAATGCAGGAGCGCATTAAGCTCTATGACATCGGCCGGTGGGCCGGGGACTTCATTAACAAACTGCACGAAACGGAAAAAATTGAGACCGGCACCGTGCCGGAGCCAATGTCTGATAAAGTAAAAAGTGAACTAACAGGTCAGTTCCAGAAAGCTCAGAAGCGGTTGCTTTTGCTGGACTATGACGGTACACTGGTGCCCTTTGCTGAAACGCCCGAAGGGGCCAGGCCGGATGCAGAATTATTAAAGCTGCTGGGCGAGCTGAATAACAATGCCAGGAATGAGGTCGTGCTCATCAGCGGACGTGATAAGAACACCTTTGACAAGTGGTTTGGCAGTCTGAACACGGGTATGGTGGCGGAGCACGGTGTCTGGATGAAAGCCAAGGGCGGCGACTGGGGGATGATGACTGGGCTTTCGAACGACTGGAAAGATGAAGCGCGCGCCATTATGAAGCTGGCGGTGGACCGTATTGAGGGGTCACTCATTGAGGAGAAGGACTACTCTCTGGCCTGGCATTACCGTAAGGCCAATCCGAGAATAAGCGAACGGCACATCAGGGAGATAGCCAACGACCTTCTGAATCTAACCGCCAATTCCAATCTGAAGGTGCTGGAGGGAAGCAAGGTGATTGAGGTGAAAAATGCCAATCTCAATAAGGGACTGACGGCACAGCAGTGGCTTTCCAGAGAGAACTGGGACTTTGTCCTCGCCATCGGTGATGATGTTACTGATGAAGATTTGTTCAAGGCTCTGCCGGAAAATGCCTGGTCCATTAAAGTCAGGCTCGGGGTTTCGGCGGCCAAGTTCAGCGTTGATTCACCGGATGAGGTGCGTGCTCTGCTGAGAGAATTGATGGTAAAATAGCAATATGAAAATAGCTTTGGTCTCCCCTTACGACTTTGCCTATCCCGGGGGTGTCTGTAATCATATATCCAATCTAGAGGAACAGCTGACCAGGATGGGGCACGAGGTGAAAATCATTGCCCCGGCCTCGAAGGCAGTCTCCGCTCTGGGTGAGCGTCTTATACCAATAGGCAAACCCAGGCCGGTCCCGGTCAGTGGTTCCGTTGCTCGTATTACCCTGTCGCCCTGGCTGTCATCACGTATCAAGGCGGTGCTGGAAAAGGAGAAATTTGAAATTGTCCACCTCCACGAGCCCTTGATGCCAATGCTCTGCACTACCGTGCTGCGTCTCTCCAATTGCCCGAATATCGGCACCTTTCATGCCTCCGGTGGCAAACCCTGGTACAACTTCGGTACCCCTCTGGGCAAGCTTATCTTGAAGAAGTGGTTTCGCAAACTGGACTATAAAATCGCCGTCTCCGGGCCATCGATGGAATACGTGAACAAATACTTCCCCGATGAATACCACATCGTGCCCAACGGAGTCGATACAGAACATTTCCGACCCGATGTCGAGCCAATTGAGGAGTATCTGGACGGGAAACTGAACATCATGTTTATCGGGCGTCTGGAGAAACGCAAAGGCCTTGATTATCTGCTCCAGGCTTACAAGGAATTCAAGCGCACGATTCCTGACTCACGGCTAATCGTCGTCGGGCCGGGCATGCGGGGAAGAAAAAAGTACGAGAAACAGGTGGCACGTGGTGGCATAGAGGACGTCACTTTTATTGGCTATGCTACCTACAATGACCTGCCCAGATATTACAAGACGGCGGATATCGTCTGCTGTCCGGCCACCGGGTGGGAAAGCTTCGGCATCGTCCTGATTGAAGCGATGGCCGTGGGCACGCCGGTGGTTGCTTCGGATATACCCGGGTATGCCAGCGTGCTGACCAATGATGCCGAAGGATTGCTGGTGCCACCG
>Ga0180009_10001797_pt1 | contig 25715 bp, 25 predicted proteins | sample OS_PC_MetaG_FD_123537 | JGI IMG/M metagenome (GOLD analysis project Ga0180009, IMG submission 123537) | Groundwater microbial communities from the Aspo Hard Rock Laboratory (HRL) deep subsurface site, Sweden - OS_PC_MetaG | ecosystem: Environmental > Aquatic > Deep subsurface > Groundwater...
CAAAAGGCGCCATGCCGCGTTGCTCGTCGTTCATTTGGAATCACCAAACTTCTCTCCTCGCGCCTTGCCTGGCGCCTTTTGGGGCTGCAACGCCATGGCGCGGATAGTGTTAACAGGCCCTAGCTAAAATGTTTGTACTGAGGTCGTGTGAATCTTGGCTGTGAACAAATGCTAACTCTCGACAACATGCAGTCCCGCGACCTGCTCCGGAGGTGGCAAGCTGATATAGAAAGTGGCGCCTTGCCCGGGTGTCGACTCCGCCCAGATCTTTCCGCTATGGCGCAGGATCACTCGCTGTGCTGTCGCCAGCCCTATGCCGGCTCCGTCAAGTCCGTCTGTAAACGTTGGAAGACGACAAACAAACTGTCGCTGTGTTGTGTATCGAAACCGATCCCGTTGTCCCGGATAAAAATAGCCCGTCGATCGTTAGCTATGGTCTGGCCGAACTCGATACGTGGGGCATCAGCTTTGCTGCTGAATTTAAATGCATTGCCTACAATATTATCCAATGCAATTGTCAGCAGGCGTTTATCGCCAAACAACTCCACATCAGGCTCTATGATTACTTCAGCATTCATTCCAGGATAAAGTCGGGAGTATTTTTCGGCCAATTCCTGCGCGAGGCTGCTCGCATCCATGGTTGAATAATGCATCTCGCCACGGTTGAGATGCGAGAGGCTGAGAAGACCATCTATCTGCTCGCCCATTTTTTTCGTATTTTTTAATATACGGTTTAGGTAGTCACGTCCCTTGCTGTCCAGCTGGCCGCTACAGTTTTCCTGTAATGCGCTACTGAAGCCGCTGATGGATCTTAAAGGTGCGCACAAATCATGGGAGACGGCGTAGGTGAATGCTTCGATCTCCTGCAGGGCGAGAGTCAATTTTTCGGTTCTATTCTCGACCTGACGTTCGAGATTGTCTCGATGTGCGATTAATTCATTCTTTAGCTGGATGATGGTGGTCAAATCGTGAAGATGTACTATCAGGCCGTCAATCTCTCCAGAGCTGTTTTTCACAGGGTAATAATTGACGTGGAGATGACGCTCTCCCATCAAGGGAAAATCCATGGTGATGTCATAACAGATGTTATCACCCGCTAAGCATTGGTCCAGTTCTGGCTTGATGTTGTTAAAGATTTCTTCGCCCATTAGCTCGCTGACATGCTTTCCAATTATCGCTTCTTTGTTTTTCAGGAATGCTTTGCAGTAACCGTCATTGACCATAAGATAGCGATAGTCCGTGCTGACATAAGCCATCAAATCATCTGTTGCGGACACCATGATTCTGTATCTGTTGAGCTGCGCTTCTGACTGTTTTCGCTCAGTAATGTCGGTGAGTAAGACGACAACGCGCTCCCAATGTGCGCGGGCTGTTGGCAGAATAGACAGGCGTAGATCAACCTGAAGTGGCTCTCCAAGGCTGTTTTTGACAGTTGCTTCGGTTTCGAAATCGCTATTGCCCTCGGCCAGTGAAATCAACTCTTCACGGAAGGCCGAAAAGCTTTCATCTGTAAAGTTGGCTGGGATATATTTCAGTACGTCTGCTTTTGAACTGGCTTTGTAGAGCGACAAGGTTGCGCGATTGACATCCAGAATTCGAACGCGTTTCGCGCATTCAGCAACCACGTCCGGGCGATCCATCAGAAATTCACGGATACTCTGGGTCGTTGTCGCCATTTCCTTGTCGAGATATATTTTGACGGCTGAACAATCCTCCTCCCAGATCGATATCGGGCTATTGTCAAAAAGCGCTCTGTAGCGTCGCTCGTTCTCTTCCGTACGGCGTTTAGCGCGGAGGAGAGAGATAAAAGACAGCGCGCTGATGATAATTACCGCTGCGACTGCAGCTACCAGTGCTAGGGTAAGCCAGAGCCGCTTACGTTCATGCTCTAGACGTTCTGGATCAAAAACCAAGTCCAGTTCAGCCATGGGCCTGCGGATGGCGCCTGCGGCGAGCAGGGCATCCTGCATGCGTTGCCAGCGTTTCGGATTACTGTGGCCGATTTCTATGATGTGATAATTCATCAGAGAGCGAATCTTCTTCGCGAGGAATTTATTGTAGGCAAGTAGATCAGTTACCGGCAATTGGCGAGGCAATTCAGTGACGATGCGCTCAACCGTCTCATCCGTGTTCGCCAGGGCGTATTCCCAGCCTTTGATGCTGGCATCACGGAAACGTTTCACCAGGTCGGGATTGTTCTTAGCCAAGCCGGTCGTGGTGAAAAGTGAGTCACCATAGAAATCCACACCGTAAGCCGCGGGTTTCAGGCTGGTGAGCTGCACGCCTTGCTCCTGTGCGTACCAGGGTATGGATAGGGCATAACCCGGTAGAACATCGACCTCGCCGGTCATCAATGATTGAATTCGATCCAGAACTGAAGCTTTTCTGTCGAAGGCCATGAACCGAACTGATTCTGCAGGAATACCTTCGGCATGCAGCATGGCGTTTATTTCAGCTCGTACTAGTGGGTTTGGGTCCTCTAGAACTTGCAGTCGGGTGAGGTCGGCTGGGGACGATAGCTGTGTCTCGTTTCGCGCAAACAATTCAACGGGACTCTGCTGAAATATCGAGGCCACAACGGTGAGCGGTGTGCCTCGATCAATGGCCAGCAGAATGTCTCCTGAACCGATGCCGAATTCTGCCGCGCCGTGTTTGAGCACGTCAGGTACGGCAACCATGCTGCCATCCAGGCGTATGCCAGGCAAGATCTCCACATCCAGGCCAGCCTCTGCGTAAAAACCCTGCCATTGGGCCGCATAGTAGCCGGCAAATTGGAATTGGTGGTCGAAGCGTAGTTGTAAACGTACCTTGTCGAGCGCATACAAGGCGGGCGAGGTCGTTGCCAGGCCAGCGATGATAATGAGACACAGGTAACGTCTCAAAGTATCAGCCCTATTCTTTTCTGCGAAATCGCTCAGCAATCGTATCATGCCAATTCCATAGAAAGTCAGAAGTCGTATTTGACACCAGCGCTTATGCCGTTACGGTATTGGCATGGTTTGAATTGATTGTAATGCGATTCCGTAAAAAAATGCCAACCATCTTGTAAACGATATCGAAACTGGACATCGGATACGGCGCTGGTGTCGGCATCGTTACGACCGGTTGCATAATTCCAATCCAGATAACCACTGAAACTGAAGCGACCATCGAGGGGGTTTGGAGACCGCTTACTGAAAGCCACACTCATTTGACCGCCATGCCCGTCGGTTTCAATTGGCATGGCCTTGGCATACAGCCAGAGAGGGTGAATTTTCAGGCTGCCCCATTGCGGCATGGTAAACACGCCAAAACGCCCGATGTCATCTCCCGTGCCATCGAAATCGTTGAGTTCCCCAAGCACCCCCCAATCGTTCTGGATCGGTATATTGAGGTCTATTACCAGGAAATATTCTTGAGGGTCCCAACGGCTGTGAGGGTCACCGGTCGGGGAATTGAGATCCAGGGAACTGACCAATGACATGCGGGCGGATCAGTATCTGTGTGAATACGGCTACGTTCGCAGTTGAGTACGCGGTACACCACTGGAGCTTATTAGGCCGTGGGTTAGTAACCAGTCGCGTGCATCCTCCGCATCATCTCTGAACCAGCGTGCGGTAGAGCCCAGACGGAAGCTATATCCCAGGCATCCATATCCTGCATCAGTTTCCCGCTGCCCACATCCGGCAGCTGTGCGGCGAGCAGTATCTGCAAATAACAAACAGCGTTCTCTTCGTCGTAATCCCCGCCTGCATTGGTATGCAGTCCGCGACGGCGGTCGCCGTCCATGCAGATGTAATGACAGGCCTCATGCAGTATCGAGTGGACAGGGGTGTCGCCGCGCGCCAGCAGACGGTTGTCAATGAGCCCCGCTTCGCTGTCGCCCCAAAAGCTGCCGGGGATGGCGGCGTTGTCTGATACGGATTCGAGTTGCAGACCGTAACGTGCCAGCAGATCACGTAGGCAATCGGTGTCTATATCGGCGACTGTCAGAATGGCATGGGTGGATGGGTGGGCTGGGCGCGACATGTGGGATGGTTTGACGGAGGTATTATAGGGAGAGGTGGCAAGTTTCATCTGTGTGGAACCACGACGGGGACAGAGCTGAAGATCTGTCCCCACGGTGGCGGTGCATCTGGGGATTAGATGCCGCGCAGCAGTTCGTTGATACCGACCTTGCCACGGGTCTTCTCGTCAACCTTCTTGACGATGACGGCGCAGTACAGGCTATATGTCCCGTCCTTGGACGGCAGGTTGCCGGACACAACCACTGAACCGGCTGGGATGCGACCGTACGTCACTTCGCCGGTTTCGCGGTCATAGATTTTGGTGCTTTGACCGATGTACACGCCCATGGAAATCACCGAGCCTTCTTCGACGATCACGCCTTCGACGACTTCGGAACGTGCGCCGATGAAGCAGTTGTCTTCGATAATGGTTGGCGCGGCCTGCACCGGCTCCAGTACGCCACCGATACCGACACCGCCGGACAGATGCACATTCTTGCCGATCTGCGCGCAGGAACCCACGGTTGCCCAGGTATCGACCATGGTACCGGAATCCACATAGGCACCGATATTCACGTAGGAGGGCATGAGCACCGCGCCCGGTGCGATATAGGAACCGCGACGTGCTGCGGCCGGCGGCACCACGCGTACGCCGCCTTCACGGAACATGCGTGCATTGTAGTCGGCGTATTTGGACGGCACCTTGTCGTAGTAATTGGTGAAGCCGCCTTTCATGAAGCTGTTGTCCTCGATGCGGAACGACAACAGCACGGCCTTTTTCAGCCAGTCGTGAACCACCCATTTGCCATCGATTTTCTCCGCGACGCGGGCCTTGCCGGCATCCAGCTGGTCGATGGCCTCCTGCACGGCCTCCTTGACCTGTGGTTCCACATTGCGCGGAGTGATGTCGGCGCGGCGTTCAAACGCGGCTTCGATGGTTGATTTAATGTCGCTCATGGGTGATCTCCGGTTATTTAATCAAGTTATGTCTTGTTTCATTTTGCAGTGTGGAACCACAATGAAGTGGTTTCTTTTCTCTGTGTGGAACCACGACGGGTGGTTTCCTCCCATTGTGTGGAACCACGACGGGGACAGAGCTGAAGATCTGTCCCCACAGCGGCTGTGTATCCAGCAGGTGTTACAAAGTGCCTATGTACTCCCTGATCCGTTTGGCGGCTGCTACGCATTCGTCAAGGGGTGCCACCAGTGCCATTCGAACATGGTTGCGGCCGGGATTACCGCCATGCGCCTCGCGGGAGAGAAAACTGCCCGGCAATACGGTGACGTTCTGCTGCGCGAATAATCCGCGCGCGAATTCGGTGTCGTCGATCGGTGTGCGTGGCCAGAGATAAAAACTGGCATCCGGTGCCTGTACGTCCAGGACCCCGCCGAGGATCTCCAGCATGGCACTGAATTTCTTCCGATACAGCTCGCGATTTTCGCGCACATGCGCCTCATCATTCCAGGCGGCGATGCTGGCGGCCTGGGTCACGGGCGGCATCGAGCAGCCATGATAGGTACGATAGCGCAGAAAGCCCGCAATCAGTTCGGCATCGCCGGCCACGAAGCCGGAGCGCAGGCCGGGCAGGTTGGAACGCTTGGACAGGCTGTGAAACACCATGCAGCGCCGGTAATCGTTGCGTCCCAGCGCGGCAGCAGCGGCCAGCAGTCCGGTCGGCGGATGAGCTTCATCCGGGTAGAGTTCCGAATAGCATTCGTCGGAGGCGATCACGAAATCGTGTTCATCCGCCAGCGCGATCAAACGTTGCAGGCTGGCAGTGTCCAGCACGGCGCCGCTCGGATTGCCGGGCGTACAGATATAGATCAGCTGGCAACGCTTCCAGATGTCCGCGGGCACGGCCTCGAAATCCGGCCGATAGCCATGCACAGCAAGGGTGTTCTGAAACCAGGGTTCGGCGCCTGCGAGAAGCGCCGCACCTTCATAGATCTGATAAAAAGGGTTCGGCATCACCACCAGTGGCGACTTGCTGCGGTCGATCACCGCCTGGGCAAAGGCGAACAGCGCCTCGCGCGTGCCGTTGACCGGGAGGATGTGGCGCGCCGCATCGATGCTGCCCTCGGGCAGTTTGAAACGTTGCGATAACCAGCGCGCGATGCTGTTGCGCAGTTCATCGCTGCCGCGGGTGACCGGATAATTCGCCAGGCCATGCAGATGACTGATCAGTTGCTCGGCGACGAAATGCGGCGGCTGGTGCTTCGGTTCACCGATGGACAGGTTCACCGGCGCCAATGCCGCGGGCGGCGTGATGCCGGCCTTGAGTTGCGCCAGACGCTCGAACGGGTAGGGCAGTAAGCGTTGCAGATCAGGGTTCATGGTCGTCGTGGAAGTCACAGAGGCTGAATCAGGTCGGACGCATGGTAGGCTGCAACCTGAATGCAAACCCTTTACCATGCGCCTGAATTCCAAAGAACCGCGATTATACGGGAAGCCGTGACCTTGACCAAACCCATACCTCCGTTGTTACCCGTGTTCAGTCTGTTGCTTGCCGCGACCATGTGGGGGCTGATCTGGTACCCGCTGCGCCTGTTGGAGGCGGCCGGCATGCATGGCCTCTGGTCTACACTGGTCAGTTATGCGGCGGCATTGTTACTGGGTGTACTGCCCTTCGTTGCGCGGCGTGGCGAACTGCGGCATCAGCCCTTGACCCTGTTGTGGTTGGCGCTGGCGGCCGGCTGGTGCAATGTCTCATTCGTGATGGCGGTGCTCGAAGGTACTGTTGTCCGGGTACTGCTGCTGTTCTATCTCTCGCCGATCTGGGCCGTCTTGCTGGCGCGGCTGATCCTCGGCGAGCGGTTGACGGCACAGGCGAGTTGGGTCTTTTTGCTGGCGATCATCGGCGCGCTGACCATGTTATGGGATCCGTCCATCGGCTTGCCCTGGCCGAGCGGCGCAGGGGACTGGTTGGCGGTTTCCTCGGGCATTGCCTTCGCAATCGCGAATGTCATGGTGCGGCGTCTGCAACAGGTTTCGGTGCCGGTAAAGAATGTGACCAGCTGGTGCGGTGTGCTGCTGATCGCGGCGCTCTGGCTGGGCACGCTCGAGACGGACGTGACACCTCAGGTGACAACGTCCGTGTGGTTGAGCGCGGTGGCGCTGGGATTGTTCGGCATCTATATCATGACTTACGCGACGCAATACGGTGTAACTCATATGCCCGTGCACCGCTCCGCCGTGATCATGCTGTTCGAGCTGGTGGTCGGCGCATTGTCATCCTATTGGCTCACCAATGAACAGGTGCTGCCCCGCGAGTGGCTGGGTGGTGCGCTGATCATCGGCGCGGCCTATTGGGCGGCGCGTTTGCAGACCCACGACTAATATTATGCAGATACAGCGCATCCATCATGCCAGCATCCTTGTCGCCGATACTCAGCGCGCGCTGTGTTTCTATTGTGACCTGCTGGGCCTGACACGGGATAATTCGCGCCCCGATCTCGGTTATCCCGGCGCCTGGTTAAGCGTGGGTGACCAGCAGATTCATCTATTAGAACTCCCCAACCCCGATCCCACCCAAGGCCGCCCGACACACGGCGGCCGCGACCGGCATCTGGCATTGACCGTCGATGACCTCGATGTGTTGGCGCGGACATTGGAGAACGCAGGCATTGCCTACACCCGTAGCCGTTCAGGACGCCGTGCCCTGTTCTTCCGTGACCCGGATGGGAATGCGTTGGAGCTGATTGAGTTGACAGCGTAGGGCGCAATAGCGAAGCGTATTGCGCCGAATGTTGTGATCCGATGTTCCACTGATATCGTGATGCATTAGAAAAGGCCACTCACATGAAACCTCGCATCTCCATGATCACTCTCGGCGTCGATGACCTGGAAAGGTCGCTGCGGTTCTATCGGGATGGCCTCGGTCTGCCGACGGAAGGCATTATCGGCACGGAGTTCGAGCAGGGCGCTGTGGTGTTTTTCGATCTGCAGGCGGGTGTGAAGCTGGCGCTCTGGTCACGGAAAAGTATCGCTAATGATACGGGGCTCCCTCAAATGACACCCTGTTCCACTGACCGGATGCTTGCACACAATGTATCAGCACAGGCTGAGGTCGATACGGTCATGGAAGAAGCGAAACAGGCGGGCGCGGTGGTTGTTAAGCCGGCGCAGGCCACCTTCTGGGGTGGCTATGCGGGTTATTTCCAGGATCCCGATGGACATGTGTGGGAGGTCGCTTGGAATCCGCAATTTGTGATTGAAGATTGATTTATTCGGCAATCCCGAAATACACCACTACTAAATCTTCACTGCCATCATTTTCAAATCCGTGCCGTTCGCCGGGCTCGATCCGGAGGCAGGTGCCGGGGCCGACGGGCTGCACAGTGTCGTCACACCGTACGCGACCCTGGCCGCTCAAGATGATGAAGATCTCGTGCATGTCACTGTGTTTATGCGCTGTGACGCGGCTGCCGGGCGGGATGCGCGCCTGGGCAAGCTGGGTGAGATGCGGGACGCTGCCGTTTCGGAAAATAACCTGTTTGGTGATGCCGGCATCGTGGTTGAGCGGTTCCGCGACGAGGCTGTCGATTTCCACCCGTCGCATGGTTGTTGCAGGCCTTGGTGCCGGCGGTTTTCAGGCTGTCTAGCAACTGCACGCGCAAGGTTTCCTGTTGTTCGGGTTGTAACGGCTGGTTATGGGTGTCGGTGATGTAGAACACGTCCTCGGCACGTGAACCGAATGTGGCGATGCGTGCATTCTGCAGGCGCACGCCGCTGGCGCTGAAGGCACGGCCCACGGCGGAGAGCAGTCCGGGGCGGTCGCCGGTGATCAGTTCAAGAATCGTGCGTTCGTTGGGCGCATCATCACTGAAGTTGATCTGGGTCGGGATATTGAAATGCTGGAAGTTGCGCGGCGGTCGGCGGGTGACGCGTCGCGGTTGTGCGCTCAGGGTGCTCAGCTCATTGGTGAGCGCGTCGACGATTTCCTTAATCTGATACTCACTCTGCAGATGGACGCCGGATTCGTCCAGGATCAGGTAAGTGTCCAGGGCATGGCCATCGCGTGAGGTAATAATGCGCGCATCATGGATGTCCAGGCCCAATTGTTCCAGCAGGGCCGTGGTGCGCTCGAACAGTGAATCATCAGTGCGCATATAAATGAATACTTCGGTGCCGCCACGCGCGCCGCTGTGGCGCAATTCGATCAGTGGTGTGTCCTGCCCTGAGTGGCGATCGATGCAGCGTGTATTCCAGGCGATTTCTTCCGGTGAATGACGTAGAAAATACTCGTCTTCCAGATTATCCCAGACATCATTGATGTCTTTGTCGGTCAAGCCGGCATCCAGCAGCAGCTGACGTGCCTCGCTGCGGGTTTCGGTGATGAACTCGTCCTGTTCCAGGGGCTTGTCGAGGCCGCGCGAGAGGGCCTCGGCGGTTGCGTTGTACAGTTCTAGCAACAGCGCGCCCTTCCAGGAGTTCCACGGATTCGGATTGGTGGCACGGATGTCGGCCACGGTCAGCAGATAAAGATAATTCAGACGCACGCGGGACTGCATATGCGCGGCGAAATCGTTGATCACGGCGGGGTCGGCGATATCGCGGCGCTGCGCCGTGGTCGACATCAGCAAGTGATTCTGCACCAACCAGGCGACCAGCTGGGCATCGTGTTGACTGAGACCGTGATGCCGACAGAAATCCAGGGCGTCGGTTGCGCCGAGTTCCGAGTGATCTCCACCGCGGCCTTTGCCAATGTCATGGAACAGCGCGGCGATCATCAATAATTCGGGCTTCGGGATCGTCGCCATGATTTCTGAGCAGCGCGGCAGTTCATGCGCATGCTCCGGGACCGTGAAGCGGCGTAAATTCCGCAGCACGAACAACGAATGCACGTCGACCGTGTAGGCGTGGAACAGATCGTATTGCATCTGTCCGACAACGCGGCCGAATACCGGTAGATAGGCGGCGAGGATGCCGTAGCGGTTCATGCGCCGTAATTCATGTGCGACACCGCGCGGCTGACGGACGATTTCCATGAAGATACTGCGTGTGCGCAGATCGTTGCGGAAATCGTCGTTGATCAGATAGCGGTGATCACGGATCAGGCGGATGGTGGAAGCACGCACGCCTTTGAGTTCCGGGTGTTGTTCCAGCAGCAGGAAGATCTCCAGCAAGGCGAAGGGGTAGCGTTCGAATACCCGATCATTCTGCACCTCGATGAAACCTTTACGGGCCTGGAAGCGCTTATTGATGACTACCGGCTCGCCGGTATCGTCGGCGTATAAGATGGCCTCTTTGAACAACTGCAGCAGCATTTCATTCAAACGATTGAGTTCGAATACTGTGCGGTAATAGGTCTTCATGAATTGTTCGACGGCCAGACTGGGACTATCGCCCTGTTGGTAGCCAAGCTGAGTGGCCAGGGTGCGCTGATAGTCGAACAGCAAGCGGTCTTCACGGCGCTGAGTCAGGTTGTGCAGGGCAAAACGCACTCGCCAGAGAAAGGCCTGGCCTTCGCTCAGGGTGCGGTACTCACGTTCGGTGAGAAACTGGTGTTCGACCAGTCCGTGCAAGGTGTCGACACCGAAGTGGCGTTTGGCCACCCAGCCGATCATTTGAATATCGCGCAGCCCGCCGGGACTTTCCTTGATGTTGGGTTCGAGGTTGTAGGCGGTGTCATGAAATTTGTGATGCCGCGCGGCCTGTTCCTGGAGTTTGGCTTCAAAGAAACTGGCGCCGCGCCAGATATGGTCCGGTCCGGTCATGGTGCGCATCCGGTCGACCAGGTTGGCGTCTCCGACCAATAAACGGGCTTCCAGTAGGTTGGTGGCAACGGTGATGTCCTGCTAACCCTGGGTCACACAGTCTTCAAGGGTACGCACGCTGTGACCGACTTCCAGCCCGATATCCCACAGCAAGGTCAGGAAAGACGTGATCCGCGCCGTCTGTTCGGGGGTTTCCGCGTCGGGCAGCAGGATCATCAGGTCGATGTCCGAGTGTGGCAACAGTTCACCACGGCCATAGCCACCGACGGCAACGAGTGCGAGATGCTCGGCATCGGATTGCAGCACATGCTGCCAGGTACGCTGTAATAACTGGTCAATCAGAGAACAGCGGCCTGCGACCAATTGATCCGCCGCCAACCCTTGTTCGAACTGCTGCTGCAGTGTTTGTGTGCCGGTCTTGAGTGCTTCGCGCAACATGGGTAATGCAGGGACGCTACCCGCAAGCGCTGCATCCAGAACCGTGCTGTCACAGAGGTCGGCCAATGCTGGTGGCAGATTGGCTTCGGGTTCAGCCGGATTGGCCTGCGGAAAGCGCGTAGTCATGGCAGCAACGGCATGTGTTCGAGTGATTCATCGTCGGCCAGGGTCAGCACTTCGTAACCGGTGTCGGTAACCAGTACGGTGTGTTCCCATTGCGCCGACAAGCTATGGTCCTTGGTGACAACGGTCCATCCATCCGGAAGCAGTTTGGTATGTCGTTTACCGGCATTGACCATGGGTTCAATCGTGAAGGTCATGCCGGGCACCAGTTCAATGCCGGTGTTGGGCTTGCCGTAATGCAACACCTGCGGTTCTTCATGGAACCCGCGACCAATACCGTGGCCACAGTATTCCTGCACGATGGAGAAGTGGGCTGCCTCGGCATGTTTCTGGATGGCGTGACCGATGTCGCCCAGACGTATGCCGGGCTTTACCATTTGTATTCCGACGCGCATCGCCTCGTAGCTGATCTTGCACACACGCTTGGCCTGCACGGAGGGTTCGCCGATCAGGAACATGCGGCTGGTGTCGCCGTGGAATTCATCTTTGATGACGGTGATATCAATATTCAGGATGTCGCCGTTCTTGAGCACCTTATCGCCGGGTATGCCGTGGCAGATCTGATGATTGAGCGAGGTGCAGATGGACTTGGGGAAACCACGGTAGTTGAGTGGCGCCGGTATGGCGCCCTGCACATTCACGATGTAGTCGTGACAGATACGGTCCAGTTCCCCGGTGGTGACGCCGGCCTTCACATGCGGGCGGATCATTTGCAGGACCTGCGCGGCCAGCCGGCCGGCAACCCGCATCTTTTCAATTTCATCCGCAGTTTTGATGGTAATGGCCATGAGAACCTATTGATTTGGGGAAGGAAGCAGGCGGCATCCGGAAATTGTTGCCCGGGGGAGTTTATGGTATAAAGGCGCGCTTGTTAAGCGGACCGGTGCTCAGGAGTAATGGTTATTCCTGGTTTTCGGCCGCAAATTCACACATGCGTCGTTACAGTGTGGCTGGGTGCCCTGATGAAAATCGGGGTTGTCACACGGGGCGCATGGAGGCCTAACCCTTACAATTTGGAGTTTTACCATGGCGAACGTCACCATGCGCCAGATGCTTGAAGCTGGCGTGCATTTCGGTCATCAGACCCGTTATTGGAATCCGAAGATGGCTCCCTATATCTTCGGTGAACGCAGCAAGATCCACATCATCAATCTGGAAAAGACCCTGCCTCTGTATAACGAGGCGATGAATTTTCTGAGCAGCCTGGTCGCCAAACGCGGCACCGTACTGTTTGTCGGCACCAAGCGTTCCGCGCGTGATGTGGTCGGCGAAGAGGCTTCCCGTTGCGGCATGCCTTACGTCAACTACCGCTGGCTCGGCGGTATGCTCACCAACTACAAAACTGTCCGTGCATCCGTGCGTCGTTTAAAAGACCTGGAAGCCATGGTCGCCGATGGCAGCATCGAGCGTCTTGGCAAGAAAGAAGCGCTGATGCGCCGCCGCGAAATGGAAAAGCTGGATCGCAGCCTGGGCGGCATCAAAGACATGAATCATCTCCCGGACGCCCTGTTCGTAGTTGACGTCGGCCATGAAAAGATTGCCATTCAGGAAGCCGGCAAACTGGGTATTCCTGTGGTGGGTATAGTCGATACCAACAACTCGGCGGTCGGTGCCGATTACATCATTCCGGGTAATGACGATGCCATTCGTGCCATTCAGTTGTATGTGCGCGGTGCCGCCGATTCCATGCTGGACGGCAAGGCCACGGCGGTGAATCTGCCAGCCGGCAATGATGACTTTGTCGAAATGGATGGCGGTGCTCCTGACAAGGCGGTGCGTAACAAGCGTGGTCGTGCTGCCGCACCCCGTGCGCCCAAGGGCGACGACGAAGCCAAGGCTTAAACAGCCCTTATAGTTTAAGGGATAGCCGGGGGCGGGCCTTGAAGGTTGAAGGTTTCGCCCCGGCTTTGTTTGGCAAGCTTCGAATACTCGCGGTACCGATTGAACGCAGGCAATGTTTCAGTCCGCACATCGGGTTACACCGCCCATACCGAATTAAGCAAGATGTAGAGGATTCAAACCATGTCTATTACAGCAGGAATGGTCAAAGAGCTGCGTGAGCGTACCGGCTCCGGCATGATGGAATGTAAGAAGGCGTTGGTCGAAGCCAACGGCGATATGGAAGTGGCCGTCGAAAACCTGCGCAAGTCGGGTCTGGCCAAGGCCGACAAAAAGGCCGGCCGCGTCGCGGCTGAAGGTTTGATCATTATCGAACTCAGCGCTGACGGTAAACGTGCGGCGGTGGTCGAGGTCAACAGCGAAACGGATTTCGTTGCGAAGAAAGATGAGTTTCAGTCCTTCGCCAACAAGGTTGCGCAACGGATTCTTAAGAGTTCGCCCGCCAGTCTGGAAGCGCTACTCGATATGCCGCTTGATGATGGCGGCGTCAGTGTCGATGAAGCCCGCAAAGAGATGATCGCCAAACTGGGCGAGAACATGAATGTGCGTCGTTTTACGCTGGTCGAGACCAACGGTGTCCTGGGCGCCTACTTGCACGGTAGTCGCATCGGTGTGCTGGTCGAGATGCAGGGTGGCAACGAAGAACTGGCCAAGGACATCGCCATGCATGTCGCTGCCAGTCGCCCGGTGTGTGTCAGCGAAGACGAAGTGTCTGCCGAGATGATTCAGAAAGAGCGTGAGATCTTCGCGGCCCAGGCCGAGCAGAGTGGCAAGCCGGCTGACATCATTTCGAAGATGGTCGACGGCCGCATCAAGAAATTCCTGGCCGAGGTCACCCTGGTCGGACAGCCGTTCGTGAAAGATCCCGATACCACGGTTGCCCAGCTGTTGAGCAAGGCCGGTGCCAAGGTCATCAGCTTCCAGCGCATGGAACTGGGTGAAGGTATCGAGAAAAAGGTTGAGAACTTCGCCGAGGAGGTCGCGGCCCAAGCCCGCGGCAAGTAAGGCTTACCCCGCCGGCACTGGCCGGTCAGGGATGGTTCGAATTGGGGTCGCGCTGCGGCCCCATTTCACAAGGGAAATCGGATCGGCTGCTCGCGTGGCAATTGCCAGTGAAAAAGACGACAATAAGCCGCGCAGCGCATCTCTGATTAGTGATCGCTTCACTTAGTTGACCTAACTCTCTGAATTATTGACCATGCCAATCTCAGATCTACGTTATAAGCGCATCCTCCTCAAGCTCAGTGGCGAGGCCCTGATGGGCAGCGAATCCGGGATCGATCCGGCGGTGCTGAATCAGTTCGCCGGCGAGATTCATCAGCTGGCGCAGGCCGGGGTGCAGATCGGCTTGGTCATCGGTGGGGGTAATCTGTTCCGCGGCGCCGGTCTGGCGGCGGCCGGTATGGACCGGGTCACCGGTGATCACATGGGCATGCTGGCGACGGTGATGAACGCGCTGGCCATGCAGGATGCCCTGCGGCGTTTGGGCACCGAGGCACGCGTCATGTCGGCGTTGTCGATAGCCGCGGCCTGTGAAAATTTCTCCCGGGATCGTGCTGTACAGCATCTGGCCAAAGGTCGTGTGGTGCTGTTCGCGGCCGGCACCGGTAATCCGTTTTTCACCACCGATTCGGCCGCCAGTCTGCGCGCCATCGAGATTGGTGCCGAGATCATGTTCAAGGCAACCAATGTGGATGGCGTATACACGGCTGATCCGAAGCAGCATGCCGATGCCGAACGCTTCGATCGCCTGAGCTATGATGATGCCCTGCGCCGTCAGTTGATGGTCATGGATCACACCGCAATCATCCTGTGTCGCGACAACAACATGCCGCTGATGGTGTTCAACATTCATGAACATGGCAATCTGCTGCGAGCTATGCGTGGAGAAGCAGTAGGCTCGCTGGTCGTTAAGGAGTAACAAGCATGATCGATGACATCCTCAAAGATGCCAAAATCCGCATGGGCAAAAGTGTCGAGACCTTGCGTCACGACCTGACCAAGGTGCGCACCGGGCGCGCCCATACCAGCCTGCTCGACCACATTATGGTGGACTACTACGGCAGCGACGTGCCGCTGAAGCAGGTCGCCAATGTCAATGTCGAAGATGCCCGCACATTGGTCGTAACGCCGTGGGAAAAATCCATGGTGGCGGTGATCGAAAAGGCCATTATGAAATCGGATCTGGGCCTGAACCCGAATACCGCGGGGACCGTGATGCGCATCCCCTTGCCGTCACTGACCGAAGAGCGCCGCAAGGACATGATCAAAGTGGTCCGTCACGAAGCCGAAGGTGCGCGCGTTGCCATTCGCAATATCCGCCGTGATGCCAACAACGATTTCAAGGAACTGCTCAAGGAAAAAGAGATCTCCGAGGATGAGGATCGGCGTGCCCAGGAGCAGATCCAGAAACTGACGGACCAGGCTATCGCCGACATTGATAAAGTTCTGCAGGCCAAAGAGGCCGAGCTCATGGAGGTCTGAAGGTTTCGGATTCAGCGTCATGTCACAGCTAAGCCGCATAGACCAGAATGCCACTGCGCAAGATCGCCCGCGCCATATCGCCATTATTATGGATGGTAATGGCCGCTGGGCGCGCGGTCGTGGCCTGCCGCGTCCGGCCGGACATCGCGAAGGTGTGAAATCGGTGCGGCGTGTCGTTGAGGCCTGTCGCAAGCATCAGGTCGAGGCCCTGACCCTGTTCGCCTTCAGCAGCGAAAACTGGAAACGTCCGCCGACCGAGGTTGGTCTGTTGATGGATCTCCTCATCAGCAACTTGCGCAAAGAGATCGACAGTCTGCATAAGAATGGTGTGCAAGTGCGGTTCATTGGTGATCGCGCGCCGTTCAGCGATAAATTGCGCAAGCTGATGGAGAGCAGTGAAGTTCTCACCCGGGATAATCCCGGCCTGCAACTCACCATTGCCTTGAATTACGGCGGTCAATGGGATATCGCGGAAGCGACACGCAAGATTGCCGCGCAAGTTCAATCAGGCGATATTACCCTCAGTGACATCAATCCCGAACTGCTCGGCAAGCAGCTGTGTTTGGCGGAACTGCCGGAACCGGATCTTTTCATCCGTACGGGTGGTGAACAGCGCATCAGCAATTTCCTGCTCTGGCAGCTTGCCTATACCGAACTCTATTTCACCGATACCCTGTGGCCGGACTTCGATGAGCTTTGTCTTGTCGATGCGTTGAAATCGTTTGCCCGGCGCCAGCGGCGCTTCGGTCAGACCGGTGAGCAGGTGGAGCGCATCAAGGGTGCTTAAACGACTTCTGACCGCGGTGATTCTGATACCGTTGGTCGTCTGGGCTATCTTAAGCCTGCCAACACCGGCTTTCGCGATTGCGACGGGTATCTTTCTTGCCCTGGCCGCCTGGGAATGGGCCGGTCTGATTCCTCTCCAGGCTCGTTCAGCAAAAACGCTCTATCTACTTTCGTTCATGGCCGTCGCGGGTGTCGCCTGGTGGGCAGTGGAGCAGCAGCCGGAGTGGCTGTCCCGGGCCTTGCCCGCAGTCGCAGTCTGGTGGTTGCTGGCTGGTTTCTGGTTGTTACGTCCGCAGTTGGGTCGGCAGTGGGTCATACCCAAAATCCTGCTTGCTGTGCTGGTGTTATTGCCCGTGTGGTTGACCTTGAGCAGTGTGCACGGTCAGGCGGAGCGGGGGCCGCAGTTGGCGCTGTTCGTGTTCGTGTTGATGTGGGTCGCCGACAGCGGTGCCTATTTTGCGGGTCGCACCCTCGGGCAACACAAATTACTACCACAGGTCAGTCCGGGTAAGACCTGGGAAGGTGCGATCGGTGGTCTCATCGGCGGCAGTCTGTTCGCGGTCGGCGCGGCCATGTGGTTCGGCTGGACCGGGAACCGGATGTTCGGTTTTGTGGTCTTGTCCATCGTCTGCGTCATTGTGTCGATCGTCGGTGATCTCTTCATCAGTCTGCTCAAACGTCAGCAAGGTCTCAAAGACACTGGAACTCTGTTTCCAGGACATGGTGGTGTGCTGGACCGTATCGATAGTCTGCTGGCCGCAGGCCCGGTATTTGTTTACGGCCTGAGTTGGCTGGAGTGATGGCAACGACCATGGATAAAGGCGCGACACCGCAGAATCCAGACAAACCTCTTGGTTTGACCGTGCTGGGCGCGACGGGCTCTATCGGCCTGAGCACACTGGATGTCGTGGCCCGTCACCCCGAACGGTATCGTGTGATTGCGCTTACCGCGTATCGCGATGTCGAGGGCATGCTGCGTCTATGTCGTGCGCATCAACCGCAGATTGCCGTGCTGGTCGATAGCGATGCCGCCGAGCGTCTGTCTCAGGCATTGCGCGCTGAGGCGCTCGCAATTGAGGTGTTGACCGGTGCCGAGGCCTTAGTGCGGGTCGCTGGTCTGGACGCTGTGGATTACGTGATGTCCGCGATTGTCGGTGCGGCCGGTCTGGCGCCCAGCCTTGAGGCGGCGCGTTGCGGTAAGCGCGTACTCCTGGCGAACAAAGAGGCGCTGGTGATGTCCGGTGCCCTGTTCATGGAGCAGGTGCGCAAGCATGCCGCCTTACTGCTGCCCATCGACAGTGAACACAATGCCATTTTCCAATGCATGCCGCCTGGATTTATCACGGGTGAAAGCCCTGCGGGCGTACGCCGTATCCTGCTGACGGCGTCGGGCGGGCCCTTCCGAAACATGCCACTGGATCAGTTTGCACAAGTGACGCCGGAGCAGGCCTGCGCCCATCCCAACTGGGATATGGGGCGCAAGATTTCGGTCGATTCCGCGACCATGATGAACAAAGGTCTGGAAGTGATCGAGGCCTGCTGGTTGTTCGGACTGCCGGTCGATCAGGTGCAAGTGGTATTGCATCCGCAAAGCGTGATTCATTCTCTGGTCGATTACCAGGATGGCTCGGTGCTCGCGCAGCTGGGTAATCCGGATATGCGCACGCCGATCGCGCATGCACTGGCGTGGCCGGAACGGATCGATTCCGGTGTTCAGCCGCTGGATCTGTTCGCGGTGGGTCGTTTGGACTTCAGCGCACCCGATCCGAAACGTTTTCCTTGTCTGGAGCTGGCCTACGCCGCCTGGCGCCAAGGCGGCACGGCGCCGGCGGTGCTCAATGCCGCGAATGAAGTGGCTGTGCAGGCCTTTCTGGAAGGTAAGCTCAGCTTCGATCGCATCGCGCCGGTGATCGAAGCGAGTCTGGCCGGCTGCTCGATTCAGGCGGGAGACGATTTGCAGCAGATTCTGGATGCCGATCAGTCGGCACGTTTGGTTGCCTGTGAACAAATTGCCATTAAACCCCGGCGGGTGATGCTATGAGCGGTGTTCTGTTTTCCGCCGCGGCCTTTGTGTTGGCGCTGGGTGTGCTGATCGCCGTGCACGAGTTCGGTCACTACTGGGTGGCACGCCGTGCGGGCGTCAAGGTATTACGCTTCTCGCTCGGCTTCGGCAAGCCGCTGTGGCGGCATACCTACGGTGCCGACCAGACCGAGTTCGTTCTCGCTGCCATCCCGCTTGGCGGCTATGTGAAAATGCTCGATGAACGCGAAGGCGAGGTGCCGGCGCAGGATCTGTCGCGCGCCTTCAATCGCAAGCCATTACCGCAGCGCATGGCCGTGGTGGTGGCGGGGCCGGCTTTCAATTTCCTGTTCGCGATTTTTGCCTACTGGGCCTTGTTCATTTATGGCGTGCCGGGTGTTAAGCCCATGTTGGATGTGCCGGAACCGACCGGATTGGCGGCGCAGTCGGGCATTGAGGAGCGCGATTTATTACTGGCCATCGACGGCAAATCCACGCCGACCTGGGATGTCGCGATCATGCAGTTGCTGGACGGTGGGCTCGACCGCAAACGACTGGCATTGGATGTGGAAAGTGTCGATGGTCACAAGCGTACGCTGTATCTGGATCTGACTCAGGCGGAGGGACTGCTGGATCGCGGCGATCTGCTCGACGCCCTGGGTCTGAAAGCGTGGCGTCCGGTGTTACCCGCGGTGATCGATAGGGTGGTCGCCGATGCCGCCGCAGCGGTTGCCGGCCTGCAGCCCGGTGATCGGATTGTGAGCGCGGATGGTCAGATCATTGCGGATTGGGACGCCTGGGTAAGTTATGTGCAACAACGCCCTGAGCAATCCATTCAGGTTCAGATTGAGCGTGATGGCGCGCAGCTCGAACTCAGTCTGCGTCCGGATCGCGCCGAGATCGATGATGGTGTGATCGGGCGCATCGGTGCCTATGTCAGGATGCCACCCGAGCTGGGCGCGGAGCTGCGTACCGAAACCCGGTATGGGCCGGTGGCGGCATTGCAGAAGAGTGTGGCCAAAACCTGGGATATGAGTGTGCTGACGTTGCGCACCCTGTGGAAGATGGTGGTTGGCGAGGCCTCGCTGGACAATATCAGTGGCCCGATCAGCATCGCCCAGTATGCGGGACAATCCGCCAGTATCGGTTTGGGCACCTTCCTGAGTTTCCTGGCCATCGTCAGTATCAGTCTCGGGGTTCTGAACCTGTTGCCGGTGCCTGTACTGGATGGTGGTCATCTGATGTATTACCTTATTGAACTTTTAAAGGGCAGTCCGGTGTCGGAACGGACCGAAATGTTGGGCCAGCGGATCGGGATTGCCGTATTGTTCGCCCTGATGAGTCTGGCGCTGTTCAATGACTTTGCGCGTTTATTGCGGTAATTCCCCCCGCCGCTGACATCGACAACAAGAACTGGATCGAAATTATGAATTATTTGTTACGCACCTGTGTCCTGCTTGGGGCGACCAGCATCACCCAACAGGTTCTGGCCTTCACGCCATTCACGGTGACAGATATTCGTGTCGAAGGACTGCAGCGTATTGCGCCCGGTACGGTGTTCAGCTATCTGCCCGTCAAGACCGTAGAAACCTTCGATGAGCAGCGTTCCGTGGAAGCGGTGCGCGCGCTCTTCAAAACCGGATTCTTCAAGGATGTGCGCATTGAACATGATCAGGGCGTGCTGGTCGTGGTGGTGCAGGAACGACCGGCCATTTCCAGTATCGAGATTACCGGCAACAAGGACATCGAGTCCGAGCCGCTGCTGGATTCGCTGAAGGACATCGGCTTTGCGGAAGGCCGGGTGTTCGACCGTTCACTGCTGGACAAGGTTGAGCAGGAATTGCAGCGCCAGTATTTCAGTCGCGGTAAGTACGGCGTGAAAATTGTAACGACCGTGAATCCGCTGTAACGTAACCGCGTCGGTATCAATATCGATGTGTCCGAAGGACGTGCCGCGCGCATCAAGAAAATAAGTATCGTCGGTAACAAGGTGTTCGACGATGAGGTGCTGCTGGAAGGGTTTCAGCTGAGTACGCCGACGCTGCTGTCTTTCTATACCGGCGTTGATCAATACTCCAAGCAGAAATTGTCCGGTGATCTTGAAACGCTGCGCTCTTATTATCTGGATCGTGGTTATATCAATTTCAACATCGATTCCACGCAGGTTTCCATTACGCCTGACAAGAAAGATATCTACATCACAATCAATATTACCGAGGGTGAGCAGTTCCGCGTCAAAGAAGTCCGTCTGGCCGGCGATCTGGTGCTGGAACCGCAAGAATTGTTCCCGCTGGTCGGGTTGAATCCAGGTGGTGTGTTTTCGCGTAAATATGTGACCGAAACAGTTACCGGTATCAGCGAAAAGCTTGGCGATCAGGGGTATGCCTTCGCAAATGTGAATACCATTCACGAGGTCGATCAGGATAAAAAAGAAGTTGTGGTGACCTTTTTCGTTGATCCGGGCAAGCGTGTCTATGTGCACCGCATCACGATGGTCGGTAATACCCGCACGCGTGATGAGGTGCTGCGCCGCGAAATGCGCCAGATGGAAGGTGGCTGGTTTTCAACCTCGGCCGTGGAACGTTCGAAAGTCCGTTTGGATCGCCTGGGCTATTTTGAAGAGGTCAATGTCGAGACCCCGACCGTGCCCGGCACCAACGATCAGATCGATGTGAATTATTCAGTGACGGAACGGCCATCCGGTAATCTGATGGTCGGTTTGGGTTATGCGCAGTCTTCCGGCCTGTTGTTCAACGCCAGCGTCACTCAGGACAATTTTTTGGGTAGTGGCAAGCAGGTCGGCTTTTCGTTCAACAACAGTGATGTGAATACGATCTACAGCTTCAACTATTTGAATCCGTACCACACGATCGATGGTGTCAGTCGTGGCTTTGGCGCCTTTTACCGGGAAACGGACGCCGAAGAAGCCAACCTGTCTGATTACTCAGCAGACACCCTGGGCGGCAATGTCAATTATGGTATTCCGATTAACGAATTTGACAGAGTGCGTTTGAATGTCGAATACGAAAACCTGGATCTGTCCACCACGTCATTTACGTCACAGGAGATTCAGGATTTTATCACCGAGAACGGCAATCAATTCGACACCATTAAATTGACCGGTGGCTGGTCCCATGATTCCCGCAACAAGACCATCTTCCCGGATCGGGGAACTCGCCAGAGTGCGACCGCCGAACTGACGGTGCCGGGTATGGACCTGCAGTTCTATAAACTGGGCTATGAGCAGCAGACCTATGTGCCACTGACCAAGTCCTTCACTCTGCTGCTAAATGGCGAGGTTGGCTATGGTGATGGCTACGGAGATTTCGATAATCTGCCATTCTTTGAAAATTATTATGCCGGTGGCGTGCGTTCGGTACGTGGTTTCGAGGATAATACCCTGGGTCCGCGCGATTCCCTGGGTGATCCTCTGGGTGGCGGGTTCCGGTTGGTCGGTAATATGGAGGTGTTGTTCCCGCCGCCGTTCTTTACCAAGAGCAACTCCTTCCGGATGTGCGCCTTCGTGGATGTCGGAAACGTGTACGCAAGCTATGACGATTTCAAGGCGGATGAACTGCGCTATTCAACGGGTATAGGCGCAACCTGGTTATCGCCCTTGGGCGCGCTGTCATTCAGCCTGGCCATGCCGCTGAACGACGAGCCCGACGATGATACCCAGGTATTCCAGTTCACCATCGGCACGAATTTGTAGTTGTTGAACATATCGAAACCTTAGGAGATACACATTGAACATGCGTAACATGGTTGGAATTTTTGCTGCTATCTGCCTGAGTCTGCCGACAATGGCGCTGGCCGAGGTCAAGGTAGGCTTCGTCAACACCGTCAAGCTGATGGAAGAAGCGCCCCAGGCCAAGGCGGCCATCAGCAAGATGGAGGGTGAGTTCGCCCCGCGTGAAAAGGAACTGGTTGCCATTCAGCGCGACATCAAGACGGCGGAAGATAAATTGTCCCGCGATGCGGCGGTGATGAGTGACAGTGACCGCACCAAGGTCGAGCGTGACCTGGTCAACCGCAAGCGTGATCTGAAGCGCTCGCAGGACGAATTCCGTGAAGACCTGAACATCCGCCGCAACGAGGAGCTGGCCAAACTGCAGCGTCGTCTGTACGACGCCATTGTCGATCTGGCAAAGGCCGAAAACTACGACTTGATTGTCAGTGAAGGCGTGGTGTTCGCCAGCACCCGGATTGATATCACGGATGCCATTCTGACGCGTCTCAAGAAATCAGATAACTGAGACTGACAAGCGGCGGATGGCGTGGGACTGACACTGGGAGAATTGGCCGAGCGTACCGGGACTCAGGTTCAGGGTAACGCAGGGTTGATGATCAGCGGTGTCTGTACCCTGCAGGAAGGCAGGGCGGATGCCATCAGTTTTCTGGCCAATCCGCAGTACCGCAAGTATCTGTCCGGTACACAAGCGGGTGCCGTCATCCTGACTGCAGGCGACGCCAAAGACTGTTCAGTCCCGGCCCTGCTGAGCAAAAACCCCTACGTGACCTATGCGCAGGTCGCGGCACTGCTTTATCCGCTGAATGACAGCGTCGCGGGTATCCATCCCAGTGCCGTGGTCGCGACCGGTAGCCGGATTGGCCACGGCGCGAGTCTCGGTCCGCTCTGTGTTATCGAAGAGGGCGCTCAGATTGGTGCCGATGTCGTTATCGGCCCGGGCTGTGTTGTCGGTCGTGATGTTGTTATTGGTGCGGGTACACGTCTGGTTGCCAATGTTACCCTGTGTCATGGCGTACAGTTGGGCGCGCGTTGCCTGATCCATCCCGGCGCGGTCATCGGCAGCGATGGTTTTGGTTTGGCCAACGACCAGGGACATTGGCTCAAAGTGCCGCAATTGGGCAGTGTGCGGATCGGTGATGATGTCGAGATCGGCGCCAATACCAGTATCGATCGCGGCGCCTTGGAAGACACGCTGATTGCCGACGGGGTGAAACTCGATAACCAGATTCAGGTTGCGCACAATGTCCAGATCGGTGCGCATACCGCCGTCGCCGGTTGTGTCGGCATTTCCGGCAGCGCCAAGATCGGCGCGCACTGCATGCTGGCGGGTGGTGTAGGCGTTGTCGGCCATCTGGAAATCGCCGATGGAACAGTTGTCACCGGTATGTCCATGGTGACTAAATCGATCACCAAATCCGGCGTGTATTCCTCGGGTTTGTCGGCACAGCCGAATGATCAATGGAACAAGATCGCTGTGCGCTTGCGTCATCTGGACGATATGGCGCGGCGCCTGCAGGCCCTGGAGCGCAGGCTCGGGGACAAGGATTGATTCATTAGCCACGGACAACACGGAACAAGCCTTTAATGCAAATGGCATGCGTTAATTTCTTGTGTGTTCCGCGGCTAGCAAATATATATTTTGTAATGACGAGACGCTGATATGACCGATACAACAATGGATATCAAAGAAATATTGCGACTACTGCCGCATCGCTATCCATTCCTGCTGGTCGATCGCGTGGTCGATTATAAGGTGGGCGAATATCTGCGTGGCTACAAGAATATCACCTTCAACGAGCCGTTCTTCACCGGGCATTTCCCGCAACAGCCGATCATGCCCGGTGTACTGATCATCGAGGCGCTGGCCCAGGCAACCGGGCTGCTGGCGTTCCGCACGGTGGATCGCGCCGCCGACTCGGATTCATTGTTCATGCTGGTGGGTATCGACAAGGCGCGTTTCAAGCGTCCGGTCGAACCGGGTGATCAACTGATGCTGGAAGTGCGCGTGGTCAACAGCAAACGCGGTATCTGGGTTTTCGAAGGCGAAGCCAAGGTGGATGGCAAGCTGGTCGCCAGTGCGCAAATCATGTGCACGGAACGGAGTGCGGACGTTTGATTGATTCACGCGCTGTTATCGATCCCAAGGCGGAACTGGCCGATGATGTCAGCGTAGGCCCCTTCGCGGTAATCGGTCCCCATGTGCAGATCGACTCCGGCACCCGTATCGGCCCGCATACCGTTATCAACGGACCGACCCGTATCGGTCGCAATAACAATATCTATCAGTTTGCCTCCGTCGGCGATGACCCGCAGGACAAGAAGTACAAAGGTGAGCCTACGCGCTTGGAGATCGGCGATGGGAACACCATCCGCGAATGCGTGACCATCAATCGTGGCACGATACAAGATGCAGGTGTCACCCGTATCGGCGACGACAACTGGATCATGGCGTATGTGCATGTCGCCCATGACTGCATCATCGGTAATCACACCATACTTGCCAACAATCCCTCGTTGGCCGGCCATGTCCGCGTCGAGGATTATGTGATCCTGGGTGGTTATACCCTGGTGCATCAGTACTGTTCACTGGGGGCGCACTGCTTCACGGCCTTCAGTAGTGGAATTGCTAAAGACGTGCCGCCTTATGTCATGGTGAGCGGATTTTCAGCGCAGCCGCATGGTTTGAATACCGAAGGTCTGAAGCGCCGCGGCTTCAGCGCCGAATCGCTTGCGCAACTCAAACAGGCGTACAAGACGCTGTATCGCTCCAAGCTCACGCTGCAGGATGCGCTTGAGCAGTTACGGGTGCAGGCGGCGGATTCTCCGGAAGTGGGGGTGATGGTGGCGTTTTTGGAGAAGCAAACACGGGGCATTGTTCGATAGGCAGTGCGCCCTATCGAGTCGATCCCCTCTCCCCTGGCGGGAGAGGGCTAGGGAAGGGGGGCGGCGCCAGCCGTTATCAGTTTTTCTAAGAATTCCCATCCCGGCAAATTCATTTCACACCAGTGATACACCATTAGCTTCCTTTCGCCTTTGCTGGGCGAGGCGCTTCTCTTTGCTTCGCCAAAGAAAAGCTACCCAAAAGAAAGGCGACCCAAAGGATGGTTTAAGTGGCTGGACTAACTAGTCCCCTCTCCCCTCGTGGGAGAGGGTTAGGGAGAGGGGGAGCGGCGCCAGCCGTCAGATCTGTTGGGCACAGCGAATCCCCGCGGTTTTTCTTATTGGTTTTACGCCAGCGATACACCTGAACCTTCCTTTCGTCCTATGCTGGGCGAGGCACTTTTCTTTGCTTCGCCAAAAGAAAGAGTACCCAAAAGAAAGGCGACCCGAAGGATGGTTTAAGTGGCTGGACTGACCAGAGTCCCCTCTCCCCTCGTGGGAGAGGGTTAGGGAGAGGGGGAGCGGCGCCAGCCGTCAGATCTGCTGAGCACAGCGAATCCCCGCGGTTTTTCTTATTGGTTTCACGCCAGCGATACACCTGAACCTTCCTTTCGCCCTATGCTGGGCGAGG
>Ga0180009_10001798_pt1 | contig 25702 bp, 18 predicted proteins | sample OS_PC_MetaG_FD_123537 | JGI IMG/M metagenome (GOLD analysis project Ga0180009, IMG submission 123537) | Groundwater microbial communities from the Aspo Hard Rock Laboratory (HRL) deep subsurface site, Sweden - OS_PC_MetaG | ecosystem: Environmental > Aquatic > Deep subsurface > Groundwater...
ACGACCGCTGGCTGCGTTGCTCGGGCTTGAAATACCACAAGTATGACTTCGCCCTCGCGTCTTGCCAGCGGCCGCCATTCCTCGCCGACACTGGGCACGTTCTTTCGGGATCGAACACTAGCTGCCCCACCGGTTGGGTGTCTTGTTGTGTGTTGGCACAGTAGTAAGCAATCGCTGTTGCGTTCGTGTCCTGGGCAGAGCACCCCGAGCACGTCCCGGGGTTGTTATCGCCGTTGTAGTAGGGGGTCTGCGTGCCGGCACGGTAGGCGTACTCCCACTCCGCCTCGGTCGGCAGGCGATAGCTGGGACAGCTGTAGATCTGCTCCTGGGGGAAGTTGCTCGTGCAGTCAACGTCTTTCCCACGGCCGTTGCACGTGTAGCAAGCGTCCCACCCCTTCTCTTTCGACAGCATGTTGCAGTAGGCCGCTGCCTCATGCCAGGTCACCCTGTCGACGGGGCAATCAGCCCCGCAATCCAGACCAGGAGGACCATTGGGACCGAAGTACGAGGGATTGTACGCCATGATCTGTTTGAACTGGCCCTGGGTCACCTCGGTCGCCTGGATCTCGAAGCCATGGGTCAGCGTCACCTCGTGGAGAACCTCATTGTCGTTCACGGGCCTGCACGGCTCGCTTGTCGGCGAGCCCATCTTGAACGTGCCATGAGAGATTGTGATCCACGACGTCGCCCAACCATCCTTGGTCCCGTCATTTTGGGACGGCTCGGCGTCGGAGTCTGGCAGCGCCGGGCGGTCAAGCCGCAGATCGAGCCGGGCGGGTATGCCACGGTCCTTGCCGTCGGGCCCGGGCGCGGAGAGGGGGAGCACCAGGTGGCAGCCCACCAGCAGCGGGGCGCAGATCAGCAAGCGCGGGCGCATGGGTTGAGGGTAACACGCGGTCAGGGCCGTGGCTTGCGGCGAGCGCGAGGGCAGCTGGGCCCGCCGCGCTTCCGATGGTACTCTGCGACGATGTCGGAAGGCGCTGAGAAGGAGTCATGAGCGAAGCGAGATCGCAGCTGATCGCGGCGGCGCGAGCTGTCAGGTAATGATGATCGGGTTGCTCGCCGTTCCCTTGTCATCTGCGGCAAGGTAGATGCAGCCTGAGAACTCCTGGCCGCCAGCGAAGAAGAGCCGATCCCCGGCCGAGAAGCTCTTCCCGTTGATCTCGCCGATGGTACATGGCGTCGCCTTGCTGCAGTCCGCCCCCACGACGTCGCTGTTGTTGAAGTAGTGGTCGGCGGCATCCGCTGCGTGGCTCCCCAGGAGCGCGGCCACGCCAACCACGCCATTCCTTGCACGTCGCATCACCGACGCACCGGGCCGTGCGACGCTGAAAGCCCACCGAAAGGACACCCCTGTTGCAGTGTCGTCGTCGCAGATGTGGAAGGGCTACCCGTGGTGGTGAGGCCGAGCAAGTTTGTCAGGGCTCGTAGCAGAAGTAGCTCTCTGTGAACGCTTCGGTACAGTCCTTGTGGTTGTCGCAGCCATCGCACTTGCTTTCGTGGCACAATCCAGTGTTCTTCGCACCCTTGGTGCAATCGGCGTTGGACTCGCACTGGATGCACTCGCCCCACAGGTTGTTGTTGCACCGCACGCCAAGGGTAGCGTCCGTGCAGTCCTGGTCGCTGTCGCACTTGGTGCACGTGTTGTTCTGCCCGCACTTGCCGGTGTTGCCGGAGCCCTTGGTGCAATCGGAGTCATCATCGCATTCCAAACATCTATTGTTCTGGTTGCAGTACATACCAAGGGTAGCGTCCGTGCAGTCCTGGTCGCTATCGCACTTGGTGCAGAATCCGTCGAGACACTTCCCCGTGTCCCCAGGCCCCTTGGTGCACTGAGAGTTGACCTTGCACGTGCCACATTTGCCGAGGGTGACTATTACACAGAATGGACCGGACGTGCTACCCGTGCAATCGGCGTCCGTGTCGCAGTAGCTACAGTAGCCTGCTGCCGTGTTGCAGATCTTGAGGGTGGTCATGTTCTGGCAATCGGCGTTGCTCGTGCATTTCTTCGGACTGCCGCCGCCGCCGCCAGAAGTGACACATTTCTTCTGCGCTTCGCCAGGTGCATCAGGGGCGGAGTCGAGGGTCGTGTCTTGACCGAGGTCTGCTGTCGTGATGTCCAGCCCGGAATCGAATGTCGCGTCATGCGCGGCATCTACGGTGGATTTCTCGTCGTCGCAGCCGGCGGACACTACCAGGGCAAAGACGAGAATAGACATCGAGAATAGACATCGAGAAGGCGCATCTGATCGTCATCTGCATCGCTCTTTGGTTGCTATCAGAGGCCCGTGGTACCATGGGCCTCCGAGGCACACCATGTCTGTGTCGCCTCCCCGCCTCCCCCACCCGCCCTGCTCAGGGCGTGGACCGAACACAGCGGAAGCCGACAAAGGTGTCCGCGAACGTGGGCTGCCAGTACGACCGAAACACGGCACGCAGGGCGGTTGCGGCGCTGTTGTAGGCGCCGCCTCTGGCCACCTTCTCGATCTTTGAAGCTGGTCCGGCCGGATTGGTGGCAGGGCCACCAGGATAGGCATCGTACCAGTCGTGGCACCATTCATAGAGGTTGCCGGCCATGTCGTGGATGCCCCAGGCGTTGGGCTGCTTCATTCCCACGGGCTGTGGGCCGACCCCGCCGTAGTTGGCGCAGTACCAGCCGATGGCGTTGACGGTGGCATCGGTCGTGGTGCAGTTGCTGCACTCCTTCGGATCGGAGCTGTAGTTCCCGTTGTAGAAGTCGGTGGTGGTCTTGGCGCGGTAGGCATACTCCCACTCGGCCTCGGTGGGGAGCCGATAGCCGGGGCAGGTGTAGATCTCCTTTGGGGTCAGCTGGCTGGGGAGCGGGCCGCAGTTGACGTTCGAGCCGACTGCTGTGCACACGTAGCACGAGCCTATGGACTCGCTGGCAGACAGGGCATTGCAGTAGGCCGCCGCCTGGTGCCAGTTCACGTTGCTCACCGGACAGTCGCCGGTGCCGGTACAGCTGGGCATGCCGGTGGGCAGATAGCCCATCATCTTGTTGAAGTCGGCCTGGCTGACCTCGGTGGACCAGATCAGGAAGTCGTGAGTGAGCTTGACGATGACGGGCGTGTACGTCGGGCTGCATGCGTTCGTCGAGGCGCCCATGGTGAATGTCCCGGCCGCGACCTGGATCCACTTTGGGATGAACGGGCCGTCCGGTGCAGACCACGCGTCGAGCACGGGCAGATCGGGCGGCGGCAGGTCGGGGAACGGCAGGTCCGGTGGCTGCGTTGGCAGATCGAGCGTGGGCAGATCGGGCAGCGGCCCGTCCAGCGACGCCAGATCGGGTGCGTCGGAAGCGCGGAGGTCCGCAATGGGGAGGTCCGGCTCACGTGTGTCAGGCACGGCAGCATCGACCACTGCCTGGTCTGGACCGGCCCCGTCGCTGGCTGGGTTGAGAGGCAGCACCAGGTGGCAGCCGCCCATCAACAGCAGGGTGTGGACCAAGACCCGCATCAAGCGGATCCTAGCACAGCGCGGAGGCTACTCGCCCTCCCACACCATGTGCAGGGCGCTCATGTCGCCGGTCTGGATCGACTTGGCCCTCGACTCCACGCGGGGCAGCTCGTAGGAGCAGTAGAAGCGCGCCCCGGCGAGCTTGCCGTAGTAGAAGCCCGCCTCGGGGTTGTCCCTGGCCAGCGCGGTCAGCGCCCTCGAGTCCGACGGGTCGACCCTGGCCTCCTTGCACAGCGGCACCAGCCGGTCCCAGGCCAGCGCGGCCTGCTCGCACAGGAAGTAGCCGGTGAGCACGTCGCCGCACAGGGCGAGGTAGTCGGTGGCGTTGACCAGCGGGATCAGCAGCTTCTTCTGCATGGCAGCGCCGATGAAGAAGGTGTTGACCGCGCCCCAGTGATCCCGCGCGTTGCCCAGCGCCTCGAACTGGTCGGCCAGGGCCGGGTGCTTCTTGTGCTTGTCGATCAGCTCGCCGACCATGCCGATCAGGGCGAAGAGGTAGGCGCCGTTCTTGGCGCTCAGCTTGCGGGCCACCAGATCCATGGCCTGGATGCCGTTGGTCCCCTCGTAGAGCGAGGCGATCTTGCAGTCGCGCATGTACTGCTCGGCGGGGTACTCGCTGATGTAGCCGTAGCCACCATAGGTCTGCAGCGCCCACTCGGTGACCCGGAAGCCCATGTCGGAGCAGTAGGCCTTGCAGATCGGTGTGAGGATCTCGAGCAGCCCGTGGTACTTGTCCCGGACGGCCTCGTCGGCGTCGGACTCCGCCCGGTCGGAGCAGTAGGCGGCGAAGAGCAGCATGGCGCGCAGCCCCTCGGCGTACGCCTTCTGGCGCAGCAGCATCACCCGCACGTCGGGGTGGCGGATGATCGGCACCTTGGGCGCGTCGGGGTCCTTGAAGTTCTTGAGGTCGGGGCCCTGCAGCCGCTCCTTGGCGTAGCCCAGAGCGGCCTGGTAGGCGGCGTTGGCGATGCCCACGCCTTGCAGGCCGACGGAGATCCGCGCCTCGTTCATCATCTGGAACATGGCCCGCATCCCGGCATTCTCCTCACCGAGGAGCCAGCCGTGGCAACCGCTGTTCTGGCCGAAGACCAGGGTGCAGGTCGGGGAGCCGTGGATCCCCATCTTGTGCTCGATGCCGCTGCAGGCCACGTCGTTATACTCGCCGACCGAGCCGTCCGGGTTCACGCGGTGCTTGGGCACCACGAACAGGCTGAGACCCTTGGTCCCCTTGGGGGCGCCGTCGATGCGGGCCAGCACGGCGTGCACCACGTTCTCGGTCATGTCGTGGTCGCCAAACGTGATAAACACCTTCTCGCCCTCGATCAGGAAGTGGTCGCCCTCCCGGTGGGCCTTGCAGCTGCTGGCGCCGACGTCCGAGCCGGCCTGGGCCTCGGTCAGGCACATCGTGCCGGTCCACTGCCCGGTGTACATCTTCTCGACGTAGGTCTGCTTGAGCTCGTCGGTGCCCCAGACCTCGATCAGGTGCGCAGCGCCGGTGGTCAGGAGCGCGCCGAGGTTGAAGGCGATGTTGGCGCCGAAGAATATGTCGCAGGCGGCGCTCATCAGGCACGCCGGAGCGCCCTGCCCGCCGAACTCGGGGCTGCGGTCGAGCGAGACCCAGCCATTCTCCGTGAACATCTTGTAGGGCTCGCGGTAGGCGCTGGGGACCGTGACCTTGCCGTCCTGGAAGGTGCATCCCGCCCGGTCGCCAAGGGCGTTGGCCGGGGCCAGCACCTCCTTGGCCAGCTTGTAGGCCTGATCCAGTATCATCTCCATGTCTTCTCTGGAGAACTCCTGGAATTTTTCCGTCTTGAGCAGGGGGTCGATGTCCAGCTGCTCGAAGAGGGCGAACTTGAGATCACGGATGTCGGCAACGAAATCGGCCATCACTCACGCTCCTTGAGTCTGGTCCTTGTGTTTGTTTGGCTCGCATTGTTGCTCAAATCGCTGGCGGATGCGACCCCAAATGTCGCATTGCGGCAATGGCCCGTGGCCGGGTAAGTCCTTGTACTACCCGGCAATTCGCTCTCAGAGGTTGTTTGACCGCGTCAGGTGGGTCAACTACCATTGAAGGGCAGGTTCGAACCAGCGGAGAGCCCAGATGCGCGCGGGAAGAAGCCTCGTGGTGGTTGTCCTTCTATGCCTGGCCTCAAGCCTGGCACAGGCCAACATCAAACCCAAGATCCTGATCATCTTTGACACCTCCGGCAGCATGCTCAACGGAGGGGATGGATCCGAGCTGTGCTCCTGGAGCAATCAGAGCTCGCGCATCTACCAGCTCAAGCAGGCCCTGTTCGAGGTGCTGCAGGGGATGGGCGCCGAGGAGGTCGACTTCGGCCTCTCCACGTTCCCCATGATGGTCAACCCCCAGCTCACGCCCAAGTGCAACACGAGCTGTACCATGCCCGTGACGGGCCACCCCTGCTCGGGCCATTACTACACGGTCCCGGCGCAGGATTCCGAGTACACCAGCTCCTACCACGGCTGCAAGATCTCGACACACACGCCTGGCTCCCAGCAGAACGCGAACTGCGGTGATGTGAGCAACCCCTGCGCCGCGTGGTATGGCAACTTGAAGAACGAGGTGCTGAAGGTTCCGTTTGCCGGCACCACGCCGGAGGCGGTGATGTGGTACTTCGATCAGAAGGAAGACGCGACCGCGGTGCCCGTGCTGCAGAACCCCGAGGTGCGCGCCGCCGGCTCCTGGTACACGCCGCTGGGCAAGAGCCTGTTCTATGCCCACGGCTACTTCCACAAGGACGTGATCCCGGTCATCCCGGCCTACGAGAAGGCCTGCACCTCGCTGGTGGTGGGCCTGTTCACCGACGGCAACGAGACCTGCAACACCAGCGGGTCGGATGCGTTCTATCCCACCAAGTGGGCCACGAACCTGAAGACACTGGGGGTCAAGGTGCACACGGTGGCCATCGACCTGTCGAGCGGCGCGCTCAACAGCATCGCCACCGCGGGCGGGGGCAAGTACTACCAGGTCGGCGGCAACACCGCCGCGCTGAAGGTGGCGTTCCTCGACATCATCGCCAACGCGCTGCCCCCCTCGGAGAGCTGCAACGGCCTGGACGACGACTGCGACAACCTGGTCGACGAGGACTTCCCGCTCAAGGGTACGGCCTGCAACAACGGCAAGCTCGGCATCTGCTACAAGATCGGCGTCTATGTCTGCAAGACCGATGGCACCGGCGTGGTCTGCAACGCCCAGAACGTCAGCGGCGTCCCCGAGACCTGCAACGGCCTGGACGATGACTGCAACGGCGCGGTCGATGATGTGAAGAAGACCTGCACCGTGGACGCCGACTGCCTCTCGGTGGGCAACGCCACCTGCGTCGGCGGCAACTGCGTGTGCCTGCCCTGCCTGGCCCAGCCCGAGATCTGCAACGGCAAGGACGACGACTGCGACAGTCAGATCGACGAGGACTTCGTGTCCCAGCCCTGCGGCAAGGACCTCGGCGAGTGCAAGCCGGGCACGACCAAGTGCGTCGGCGGCAAGGTGATCTGCGACGGAGGCACCGCGCCCAAGACCGAGGAGTGCAACGGGCTCGACGACGACTGCGACGGGGTGCGGGACGGCATGAGCGAGTCCTGCTACACCTTTCCCAGCGGCTGTACGCAGGACCCGCTCACCCTGCAGTGGACCTGCGTCGGTTTCTGCAAGGCAGGCCTGCGCACCTGCACCGCCACCCAGGTCGCCAGCGTGTGGACTGGTGTGTGGGGCAACTGCCTGGGCGAGGTGGGGCCGGCCACGGAGGTCTGCAACGGGCTGGATGACGACTGCGACGGCACCATCGACGAGGACGCGGAGTGCCCCGGCGGATCGCAGTGCATCAACGGCGCGTGCAGCCCGCCCTGCGGGTCCGGGGAGTTCGTTTGTCCCAAGGGACAGCTCTGCGTCGACGGCTGGTGCGTCAAGGATCCCTGCGACTGGGTGGCCTGCGAGGCCCAGGGCTGGGTCTGCAAGGGGGGCACGTGCATCGACCCGTGCGAGAACAAGACCTGCAGCAAGTTCGAGAACTGCGTCAAGGGCGCATGCGTCGACAGCTCCTGCTACAGCCCGAGCAACAAGTGCCCGGCGGGCGAGGTCTGTGTGCAGGGCGTCTGCGTCGATGACCCCTGTGCCAGCGCCGGGTGCGCCGCGGACGAGTTCTGCAGCAACGGGCAGTGCATCAAGCTGTGCGACAGCCTCCACTGCAAGGAGGGCAAGGAGCTGTGCGTCCTGGTGCAGGAGGGAGGCAAGATCGTCGCCAAGTGCGTGGAGGACCCCTGCGCTGCCCAGCAGTGCGGTACCGGCTTCATCTGCGAGAACGGCAAGTGCGTCGATGACAAGTGCCGCTACAAGAAGTGCGATTCGGGAGAGGCCTGCGTCGGCGGAATCTGCGTCACGGACCCGTGCGAGACGGTGACCTGTCCCAAGTTCTACGTCTGCCAGCAGGGGGTCTGCGTGACCGACTCACTGGCCGACGAGCAGGAGCTGCTCGCTGCCGGCGCGGGGGGGCTGGCCTGCACCGCCAGCCCGCCATCTGTGCCCGGCGCGCCGTCGCTCCCGATGGTCTTCCTGCTGCTGGGCCTGGGGCTGCTGCTGGCCCGCCGCCGCGACTGACATCGACACCGATTGGCCCCGGCGGACAGCGCGTCCTCGCGGACGCTCGGCGCGCCGTTCCTCGCGCCCCTGCGGGGCGCTCCGGGATACGGCAGCGGCGCGCGCAGATGCCCGGCCCGGATGGAACGCTGGCCACAGTCTGCCGGCCGCAAGGCTCGCTCGGGCGGCGTGCCCGCCGCAGAAGAGGTCGAGAGCGGCGGCCGGCACGCCGCACGCCGCTTCGGCCGCGCTGTCCGCCGGGGCCGATCCGTCGACCGATGGCGTCAGGCCAGCACGCGCTCCACGCGCTCGATGGCCCAGTCCAGCTCCTCCTGGGTGATCACCAGCGGGGGCGCCAGTCGGATGACGGAGTCGTGGGTCTCCTTGGCCAGGATCCCCTCGTCCATCAGCCGCTCGCAGAACGGGCGGGCGTGTCCCGACGACGGCTTGAGGTCGATGCCCACCAGTAGCCCCTTGCCCCGGATCTCCTCGATGTGGGGCGACGCGATCTGCCGCAGCCTGCTCATCAGGTACTGGCCCTTGTGCCAGGCCTGCTCCACCAGCCTCTCCTGCACCAGCACGTCGAGCGCGGCCACGCCCACGGCCGCCGCCAGGGGGTTGCCGCCGAAGGTGGATCCGTGGATGCCCGGCGTGAAGACCCCCATCACCTCCTCGGTGCCGGCGATGGCCGATACCGGCAGCACCCCGCCGCCGAGGGCCTTGCCCATGATCATCACATCAGGCGTCACCCCCTCGTGCTCGCAGCAGAACATCTTGCCCGTGCGACCGAATCCGGTCTGGATCTCGTCGGCCATCAGCAGCACGCGTCGTTCGCGGCACAGCCGGGCTGCCTCGGCGAGATAGCCCTGCGGGGGGACCATGATGCCGGCCTCGCCCTGGATCGGCTCGACCAGGAAGGCCACGGTGTTGTCGTTGATGATCTGCTCGAGTGACTCGATGCTGCCGTACTCCACGACCCGGAAGCCGGGACCGAAGGGGCCAAAGCCGCGGCGGTAGTCCTCGTTGGTTGACATGGCGAGGATCGACACGGTGCGGCCGTGGAAGTTGTTGGTGCAGGCGATGATCTCGGCCCTGTCGGCCTCCACTCCCTTGACGTCATAGCCCCACTTGCGCGCGGCCTTGATCGCGGTCTCCACCGCCTCCGCGCCGGTGTTCATCGGCAGCACCTTGGGCAGGCCGGTGAGCTTGACGATGCGCTGGTAGAGCTCGCAGAGCTGATCGTTGTGGAACGCCCGCGAGGTGAGCGTGATGGCGTCAGCCTGCGCCTTGAGCGCTGCGATGATCTTCGGATGGCAGTGGCCGTGGCTCAGGGCCGAGTAGGCGCTGAGCATGTCCATGTACTTCCTCCCCTCCACGTCCCAGACCCACACTCCCATTCCCCGGGTCAGGGCCACCGGCAGCGGCAGGTAGTTCATTGCACCGAGGGCTGCGGTCTTCTTGACGATATCCTGGTTGGTGGGCATCGCGGCTTGGCTCCTGAGGGTTCACTAACGCTTTCTCGAGTCGCCGTCCACCCCCTAACTCGACCGTGTGTGCTCTCACCCCAACGGCGCCGTCGACGCGTGGTCTGCGAGTCTGGTATAGAGTACGCAATGACCCGGCCCAACGATCTGTGTCCCGTGATGCTGTTCTCCGGCAAGGGCGGCGTGGGCAAGACCACCCTGGCGGCTGCCACCGCCGTGCGGCTGGCGCGCCTGGGCTCCACCGTGCTCGCCATGTCGACCGACCCGGCCCACTCCCTCTCCGACGCCCTCGCGGTTCCGCTCTCCTCGCGGCCGGTGCGGGTGATGCCCGGGTTCGACGCGATGGAGATCGACGCCCGCGGGATGTTCTCCGATGCCATCGATCAGGGCATGGGGGGCAAGAAGGGGTCCTCGCTGGCCGACATGATGCGGCTGGTGAGCCAGACCCCCGGAGTGGACGAGTTCGGCGCGATCGAGATGCTGATGGAGATCATGGAACGGGCGCAGCACGACGTCGTGATCCTGGACACCGCTCCCACCGGCCACACACTGCGGCTGTTGATGTTGCCCGAGCTGCTGGACAGCTGGCTGGGCAAGCTGCTGGAGATGAAGGCCCGCATCGCCCGCATCGGCCGGCTGTTTCGCCGCCTGTTCCCCGGCGAGGGCGGGGTGGCCAGCGAGGCGCTGCTGGACCAGGGGCTGCAGGGAGGCCGCCAGCGTATCGGCGGGCTGCGACAGGTGCTGACCGACCCTGACCGGTCCCAGATCGTGCTGGTCACGATTCCCGAGGCGATGAGCGTGGCGGAGACCGAGCGCACGTTGAACCTGCTCCAGGGACACGGCATGCCGGTGGCAACGGTGGTGGTGAATCAGCTGCAGCCCGAGAGCCCGGACTGCCTGCACTGCATGCGCCGGCGCGAGATCCACCTGGCGGAGCTGGAGCGCATGCGCCGCATCGCGGGCAGCGTGCCGGTCAAGGTGGTGGAGAGCCTGGCCTGGGAGGTCCGTGGGCTCAGGGGGCTGGAGCAGATGGGTGAGCTGCTGTGGGGCCCGCCGGAATAGAGGCCCTGGAAATCACGCTCCCGCCGTGGCAGGCTGCTCGAAGACAGCTCACACTCGAGGAAGCCGATGTCTGCCACGGGCCCGACACTGTTGATCACGCTGACGCTGCTGGTGGGATGCTCCGACGACGCCATCGGGCCCAGCAAGTTCGTCGATGACTACCTCGACGCCTACTGCAGCTACATCATGCGCTGCTGCGATTTGGAGGAGCGCAGCTACACGACCAAGGACGTCTGCGTCGAGCACAGGAGGCCGTACGTCAAGGATCTCGTGGCGGCAGAGGCGCAAACATCGTTCGTCTCGCTGGTGACCGACAAGGCGCGCAGCTGCATCGATTTGCTCAAGAGCGACTGCAAGGCCGCGACCGCCGCGCGCGACTGCCTGCTGGCGGTGACGATGGGCCAGCACAAGTCGGGGGAGGACTGCACCTACAGTCCGGAGTGCGAGTCCTACTACTGCATCCAGCCGCAGAAGAACACCAAGGGGTACTGTGCCGGCAGTTCGGGGGGCTCCTGCAGCGGTGATGACCGGGCCTGCGACCAGGGCTCGTTCTGCGACGAGACAAACCTCCAGTGCGCCCCCCGCAAGTTGGTGGGCGACATCTGCCACCGGCCGGAGCACTGCATCTCGGGCGTCTGCTCACCGCAGAAGCTGTGCGTCACGGCAGGCACGCCGTTCTGCGACGGCGAGTAGCCGGACTACTGTGCTGTGACCGGTTGGGCTCCGGCAACGCCCCTGGCGCTCGCCTGGTGCGCCCCTGTTGCACAGGGGCGCCCTCGGAACACCACTCGCGCCTGGTGCGTCGCCCTCGCCCAACCAGACTACGGGTTGAGCACCAGCAGCCGGAGCTCGCTCATCTCCTCGATGGCGTAGCGTGGGCCCTCGCGGCCGAAGCCGCTGTCCTTGACGCCGCCATACGGCATCAGGTCGACGCGGAAGGTGGGGAAGTCGTTGTGGATCACGCCGCCGACCTCGATGCCCTCGAAGCAGCGCCACAGCGCGTTGATGTCGCCCGTGAACACACCGCACTGCAGGCCGAAGTGGCTGTCGTTGGTGCGGGCGATCGCCTCCTCCCAGTCCCTGACCCGCTCCACCACCACCACCGGGCCGAAGGCCTCCTGTGCCGCGATGCGCAGGCCGGGGTCCACCTCGGTCAGCACGGCGGGGGTGACGCAGGTGCCGCGTGGCTCACCGCCGCAGAGCACGCGGGCGCCGGCGGCCCGTGCCTCCTCGATCCACTCCAGGATCCGCTGGTGGTTGGAACGATCAATCATCGGTCCCACCACGACCTCGGGGTCGGCGGGGTCGCCCGTGCGGGCCAGCGCCCCGGTCGCGCCGGCAAAACGCGCGAGGAAGTCGTCGTACAGCGGCTCCAGCACGAAGATGCGTTGTACCGAGATGCAGATCTGTCCCGCATAGGCGAAGGCGCCGATCACCAGCCGGGGCACGACCCGGTCCAGGTCGGCGTCCGGGCCGACCAGGGCGGCGGCGTTGCCCCCGAGCTCAAGGACCACGCGCTTTTTGCCCGCCCGCTGTTTCATGCCCCAGCCCACCTCGGCCGAGCCGGTGAAGGTCAACAGCCTGATCCGTTCGTCGGTGGTGAGCAGGTCCGCGGCCTCCCGGGTGGCCGGCACCACATTGAGCCCGCCCGGAAGCAGGCCGGCCTCGGCCGCGACCTCTGCCAGGACCAGGGCCGACATCGGCGTCTGGGACGCGGGCTTGAGCACCATGGGGCAGCCGGCAGCGATGGCGGGGGCCACCTTGTGGGAGGCCAGGTTGAGCGGGAAGTTGAAGGGGCTGATGCCGGCCACCGTCCCGACCGGGAAGCGGCGGACGATGCCGTAGCGGCCATGACCGGCCTCGACAGCGTCGACCGGGACGTACTCCCCCTCGAGCCGTGCACACTGGGCCGCTGCCTCGTTGAAGGTGTCGACCGCTCGCTCCGCCTCGACTCTGGCGAAGCGGATCGGCTTGCCCGCCTCCTGTGCGATGGTCCGGGCCGTCTGCTCCCGGCGCCGATACAGCCCCTGGGCCATCGCCCCGAGGATCGAGGCGCGTCGGTGCGTGGGGAGCGCCGCCATCCGCGGCGCCGCCTCCTGTGCCGCGGCGATGGCGGCATCCACATCGGCGTGGTCGCCAAAGGCCACGCTCCCGACCACACTGTCGTCGAAAGGAGATCGGATCTCGCGATCCTGGCCGTCGCAGGCCTGGCCGCCGATGTAGAGCTTGTGCTGTCGCATCTGTTGTCTCCTACCTGCTGCCGTCGGCCAGCACGACCTCCGATGCCTGCTCGACCTGGCGTGCCACCTCGAGCACCCGCTGTCGTCGCGAGCTGTCCACCGGCCCCGAGAGCGTGACCCGACCGCCGCAGGCCTCGACCTTCAGCTCGAGGTTGGCGGTGACGCTGTCACCGAGCAGCCGGGCCAGCACCGCACTCTGGAGCGCCAGGTCCTGCAAACGGCACCGCGACTCGTCGGTGGCGCGGAAGGCGGGCAGCCTCGCCGTGTGGCGCACGATCTCGGCTGCGTCCTCCAGATCCATGCGGTCGAGGTTGAGCACCACGTCGTAGAGCGATGGGTCGGCCCAGTTGGCACCGAAGACGAACTCCGTCCAGCGGGAGCGCCGGGAGTCTACCTGGTCGATCCTGCAGCTGGCCTGGTGCGCCGAGATCGTCTCGCGCTCGATCGCCATCTCGATGCGCTTGGTGCGAGGGGCGATCAGGCGCACGCGGACGACGTGGGCGATCTCCGGCAGCAGAAGGTGGCCGGCCTGGCCGTGGTAGACCACATCGTCATCCTGGAGCAGCGCGCACAGCGCGGCCTGGATCGAGACAAACAAACGACGTCTCTGGTCAACGGCGGGGTCGCGCCGGCTGGGCGTCCAGGTCATGATCTGAGCCAGCTCCTCGTCGCTCACGCCGAAGTCCTCGCCCGCCTTGTGGTACAGCATCTCTCGGCTGACGGTGCGAAAGCCCAGCCGCTGGCCCAGCAGCGTGGCCAGTGTTGCTCCGCCAGCGAAGGTACCGCGGGAGATCGTGATGATTGCCATCGCCTCCTCACCCGGTCCGGCTGGCCGCGACCTCTTCACCCCGGTGGATCCGATGGGCGAACTGAAGCAGCCAGCTGTTGATCAACTCCGGTTGCTCGATCATCGCGAAGTGGGTGCCCCGTGTCACCTCCTGATAGGACGCGTCGGGGATGGTGCTCGCCATGTGCATCGCCACGGCTGGCGGGGTCAGATGGTCCCGCTGTCCGGCGATGATCAGCGCTGGACAGCGGATGTGGGGCAGGATGTCGATCGCGTCGTGCTCGGCCAGCGCGAGCAGCGTGCGCGTGTAGAGCGTCTTCTCCACCCCGGCGACGGAGCGGACGTTGGCGTCGAAGACGACGGGGTCGGCGTCGGCACCGACGAACAGGGCACGGCTGAGCACGAAGAAGGCCACTCGCGGCAGCGCGACGGCCAGATTCAGCGCACCCTGCGCAACCGACGGGTTGCGGTTGAGGAACCCGAACAAGCTCTCGATGCCTCGGGCGACCGGCGTGGCGAAGGCGGTCTGGAACGGCCGGCCGTAGGTGCCGAGCAGCGCGACGAACCCGGCCACCCGCGCGGGCTGGAGGCGGATCGCCTCGAGGGAGACCTGCACACCCATGCTCCAGCCGATGAAGATTGCGGACTCGATCTCCAGCTGCTCGAGGATGGCCAGGATATCGCGGGCGTGACGCGGCATCGAGACATCGCCTCTGACCGGATCGGGCATCACGCTCTGGCCCATGCCGCGATAGTCCCAGCAGATCACGCGGTATCCCGCGGCGCGCAGCGGAACCATCTGGCGCACCACTCCCGGGTAGCGTACGCCGATTCCGTTGGCGAAGACGATAGCCGGCCCCTCGCCGAAGGACTGGAACAGGAGCTCCACCCCGTCGTCGGTGGTGACCCGTCCTGGCTCCATCGGACCGATCTCGAGATCCAGGCTTTGCGCCACGAGCATGGCGCCCATGATACTCGAAACCGCAGAGCTGGCTAGGTATTGGAGTCTGCGGCGGTCAGGTCCGCAGGCGGCAGGTCCGGAGTAGGCGGCAGGTCAACCGGCGGCAGGTCGGGCTGCGGCAGGTCGGGTCCCGTGTCGGGCGGCCCCACGTCCGGCCCGATGTCGCTGGGCACCACGCACTGTCCGGTGGCGGGGTTGCAGGTTCCGGTGGTGCAGGCCGGGCCCTCCGCCGGACCCGCCGTGCTGCCGCAGTTGCAGACGCCGGAGGCGCAGGTCTCGTTGTCCTTGCAGGTCGAGTTGCTGTCGCAGACGCACTTGCCGGCCGAGCAGACCGGGTTGGGCTGCTTGCAGGCCGCGGCGGTGCCGCACTTGCAGACATGCTCGGCACAGGTGTTGGTGCTGCCTGTGCACTGGGAATTGGTGTAGCAGCCGTTGGCGCAGGCGGTCTTGTTGCAGTACTTGCCGGCGCCGCAGGAGGAATGGGCCTGAGGGTCGCTCTGGTCGGCTGTCCCGTCGCAGTCCTGGTCCTGGCCGTTGCAGGTCTCCTTGGCCGGCTGCACGGTCTGCACGCAGGTGCCAGTGCCGGAGTCGTAGCACTCCGACTTGCCCACGGCGCACGGCCCCTTCTGTCCCACCACGGTGCAGGCCTTGCCGGACTGGCAGGAGCCCAGGTCGCCGGGCAGGATGTCGTGGATGATCTCCTGGTCCGTCGTTCCGTCGTGGCCGGAACCGTCGGGGGCCGGTTCGGTGTTGAGGCCGCCAGTGTCGAGGATTGCCGAGCAGGCGAGGGCAAGGCTGAGGGCCAGCAGACCCAGAATGAAGCGCACCCAGTAGTATCGAACGGTCATGTTGTCGACTCCAGTCTCGAGACAGATCGAGCTTACGCAAATAGCCCGTCGATGACAACGCCGACGTCAGGGGACGGTGAAGGCTCGACGCCAAGGGGACGGCCGTGAAGGTCGAGTGGCTCGGCGGCCAGCTCGAGCCCAGCAGCAAGTGAATCGGCTGAGCCTCCTCTGCCTCCTGTGGGCACTGCACAGATAGGGCGCCGACGAAGCCGCAGATAAATTGTCCCGGGACGCCGCGGCCGGCGTAGTTCCCTGTGTGGAAAAGGAGGATCCCATGCCGCTGTCCCGTATCGCTCTTTGTGTTGTTCTGCTCGGTCTGTTGCCGATCGGATGTGTCGATCGACCGCTCGAACGGGTGCCCACTGGCCAGCTCCAGGAGTCGACCCACTACTTCCCCCAGACACTGGAAAAGGACATCGACATCCTGTTCGTCATCGACAACTCGAAGTCGATGCTGGACGAGCAGATCAACCTGGCGAACAACTTCCCCCGGCTGATCGATGCGCTGCGCAACCCCAAGCTCGGTCCGGATGGCAGCGGCAGGCCCTGCGTCGAGGGAAACACCAGCGGGTGCAAGATCCCAAACGTCCACATCGGCGTGGTGACCACCGACATGGGCATCCGGCTGCCGGGTCACAGTGGATGCACGCAGAACGGCGACGCTGCGCGCCTGCAGAGCCAGCCCCGGGGCGCATGCGTGGGCCCCTCCGACCCCTACATCAGCTACATCGACGGGGTGACCAACGTCAACGATCCGTCGACCAAGGATGGCGTCGAGCAGGTCAAGCAGGCCTTCTCCTGCATCGCCCAGCTGGGGATCGAGGGCTGCGGTTTCGAGCATCCGCTCGAGGCCGCGAGGCGGGCCCTCGACGCCAACGTCAACCCGGGCTTTCAGCGCAAGGACGCCTTCCTGGCGGTGGTGTTCATCACCGACGAGGACGACTGCTCGGCCCAGAACCCGCAGATGTTCAACCAGAGCGTCCCGGACCCCTTCGGCTTCCGCTGCTTCGAGTACGGCATCCGCTGCAACATCAACGACAGCAAGCCCGGCCCGCGCAAGGGCTGCAGGCCGCTCGATGACCCGGACAGCACCAAGCACTGGCTGTTTCCGGTGACCGACTACGTGGCGCACTTCAAGGGGCTCAAGCCCCCCGGGCGCGTGATCCTGTCCGCGATCGCCGGCGACACAGACAGCGTCGTGGTAGGAAGCGACCCCCAGGGCCCGTTTCTGCAGTGGACCAGCTGCCAGGGCAAGGGCCATGGCAAGGCGGCGCCGGCCATTCGCCTGCGCTCGGTGGTGGACGCCTTCAGCAAGCAGGGCTACTTCTCCACCATCTGCATCGACAACTTCGGGCCGGCCCTCAAACAGCTGGGCGAGCTGATCATCACCTCCCTGGGCGGTCAGTGCCTCTCCGCGCCGCCGCTCAGCGCGGGCGGCGGTCTGGCCTGCCATGCCGGCGATGCCCTGGGCCTGGACAGAAGCGGCGTGGCGCGAACCTGCCAGGTCGGGTGCCTGGATCAGGTGGAGTGCGTGGTCGAGCTGACGGCGCCCGACGGCAGCACCCAGCCGATCCAGCGCTGCGAGCCCTCCAAGTTCGACAACTTGGCCGACGAGGACTGTGGAGCCCGCTGCCCCTGCTGGCGCGTGGTGCCGAAGCCGGCAGAGTGCCTCCCCGGCCAGGCGGGGTCGCCCTACGGGATGGAGGTGCTACGCAAGGACAAGCCTGTCAAGGGCAGCGCGGCTCTGGCTCGCTGCGCCACCACGCCGGAGCGCTGGGCCAGCGTCAAGATGGCCGAGATGCCCCAGTGCAACTGACTTGCTGCTAGGAACCTATTTGGCAATCCACCCCCCTCAACAAACGGGAATCAGCCTGCAATCAGTGCAATAATCCGACCCACGAAAGGGGGGCAGACCCTGTCCGACCAGGTGCTGTCCGACCAGGTGCCAGCCGATTGTCCCAGTGGGGACGGACCCCCAGATGGCCAGGTGCCAGCCAATTCCGCTGCCTCACCCCGCAGCGCCCCCCAGGAGCGCGAGGACCGGAATTGGCCAGCGCAGCGGTCCTGGTGGCGCAAGCCACTGGTATGGGTCGGCTTTGCCCTGAGCGGGCTGGCGCTGGTGACCTTCGTGGCGCTGTTCGACGTCCTGTGGGTCTGGCGCTCGCTGCTACAGCTGGAGGTGGGCCACCTGCTGCTCGCCGTGGCCCTGTTCCTGGGCAGCTACATGGTGCGCTCCCTGCGCTGGATGCTGCTGCTCCGTCCGCTGGGGCGCTACCCTTTCGGGCAGGTACGGGACGTCCTGCTCACCGGCTTCATGGTCAACAACCTGCTGCCGGTCCGGGCCGGCGAGCTGGCCCGGGCGCTGGTGCTCTGGCGGGTGGCGGGCGCCAGCCGGCGTGGGAGCCTGGCCACCGTCGGGGTCGAGCGACTGTTCGACGGCATGGTGCTGGTCGGGCTGCTCACGCTGGTGGGCTGGTTGTTCGACGTCCCGCCCTGGATCGGGCGGGCGGGTCGGATCACCACGGTGGTGCTGGCCGCGCTCGGCACCGTCACGATCTGGCTGGCCCACGCCCACCACTCGCTGCTCTGGGTCATCGAGCGGCTGCTGTTCTTCCTGCCCGGGCGCGCGCGCCGGCGGGTGATGAGCTTCATCGAGCGCTTCGTCGACGGGACCGCCATTCTGCGCAGCCCCGCGCTGACCGGCGCCGTGCTGGCGCTCTCGCTGGTGGTCTGGGCCATGGAGCTGACGCTCTACCTGGTGATGATGCGCGGCTTCGGTATCGCCGCGCCGCTGTGGGTCGCTGCGATCACCCTCGTGGCCACCAACTTTGGCATCGCCGTGCCCTCGGCGCCGGGTCACCTGGGGGTCTACGAGGCGGCCTGCAGCGGCGCGCTGATCGCGGTGGGCGTGGACAAGGAGCGGGCGCTGTCCTACGCCATCGGCCTGCACCTGATGATGTTCGTCTGCATCACGGGCAGCGGGCTGCTGCTGATGTGGCGGCTGGGGCTGCGCCTGCGCGACGTGACGGGCAGCCCGCCTCAGTCCCCCACCGACTCCTGCCGACCGACCACAGAGTTGTAGATCAGAAGCCCGACGATGGTTGCCACGCCGATACCGGTGAAGATCAGCCACAGCGTGCGGGGCTGGTTGAGCTGGTCCACGAAGCGCACGTAGAGGTTGGCCCCGACCATGCTGCCGATGCTGGAGCCGATCACGCCGTAGAGGAAGATGTAGCCCATGTACATCGCCACCCGATCCTTGGGGGCGGTCTGGCCCACGTAGCTGATGAACTTGGGGTGAGCGGTCATCTCTCCGATGGAGAAGATGGTGATGCCGAGCATGAAGACCCAGATACCGGTCGAGATGGCCAGGATCCCCATGCCCAGGGTGCCGAGGCCGATCCCCACCACCATCGTCGGCAGGGCCCTGGTGTTCTTGACGATGTTGGACACCACCAGCTGCAGCAGGATGATGGTCCCGGCGTTGATCACCGTGACGTGCTCGACGTCGAAACGGAAGTTGATCGAGGAGGAGAGCCCGATGGCGGCCAGGAAGCCGTTGACCGCGGCGTCGAGGCTCGAGGCGTCGACGTAGGCCTTCACGTACCACAGCACCGAGTCGAACATCTGGAAGTAGAGCACCCAGAAGCCGGAGTAGAGGAAGATCATCGACAGGAAGCGGAAGTGGTCCTTGAACTTGGCCACCTCCTCGTGGTCGATGGCGAACAGCGCCGACAGGGTGCAGGCGATGACCGTGGTCAGGATGGCGCCGAACAGCGACAGGTAGCCGGTGAGCTGGAGCAGCCAGACCAGGGCCACCACGCCGCCCACCAGCGACACCAGCAGCGCCAGCTTTCCGCCGATCGCCGCCGCACGGAACCGGGGAGCGAGCCGGATGGCGACCAGGCTGGCCAGCAGCAGCAGGCCGACGAAGGGGAGGAAGAAGGGTCGGTTGTGGGCCTTGCGGATCTGGCCCGCCAGCTCGTCGGCACCCAGGCCGCCGAGGCGGGGGTCAGCCTCGAGGCTCTGCGTGATGCGTCCGGCCTCCACGTCGGGGCCGGTCAGCGTCAGACGGTACCGGCTCTGTTCCATGGGGCTGACCCGGAACGGTCGACCCTGAGACGGGTCGAACGCGATGGCCAGCGTGGTCTTGTGCTCGGCGTCGGCAATGTAGCGCCTCAGGTCCTGCTCGCTGACCCACGGCAGAGAGGTGGCTTTCAGCGCGGCGAGCAGCTGTGCCATGCGGCCGGGGTCGCGCAACGTCAGGGTCGCGCGTGGCCCACGGACCTCGATGGAGAAGGGCCGCTTGCTCTTCGGGTCGGGCCTGCCCTTGGGGGTGACCTCGATCGGCGGATCGGCGGCTGGATCGACCGTGATGACCAGCGTGTGGTCGGTCTCGGCCCTCGACACCAACCGCCGCAGCTCGTCGGCAGGGATCCGGGCCAGCAGCTTGCCATGCAGGGCGGCCAGCAGGCTGCGCGAATACTGCTCGAGCCGGTCGGGATCGTAGAGGGTGAGCGTGAAGCGTCGCCCGTCCAGCTCGAGCAGGAACGGCTCCTGCTGGCCCAGGTTGCGCTCGACACGGATCACCAGGGGCGGGCCGCCGTGCCGGTACACGCGGGCCGAGTACATATAGCTCGACTCCGGAGAGCGGAAGAAGAGCCAGCCGCCGTAGCCGAACGTGCCGCCGAGCGCCAGCAGCAACAGCAACCACCCTGGCCCCGGGCTGCGGCGAATCAGGTGGAGCAGCAGCACGAAGGGGCTGTAGATGATCTCGAAGGCGTTGGCCAGGGTCTGCAGCAGGCTGGTCTTGTTCTGCTCCTTCTTCTTCCGCTCCTCCTCGGAGATGGGCGGCTCGCGGAAGACGAAGATGGTGGGAAGCAGCATCGCGCCGGTGCCGATGGCCGAGGCGATGATGACCCAGTCCCAACCCACGTTGTTCTTGAGGTAGGGCACGAGGACCAGCGGGAACAGAAAGGCCCCGAGGTTGATCGACCAGTAGTAGATGCCGAAGCCGAGGGTGCTGTTGCTCTTGTCGGTGCAGCGGGCGATGGCGCCCGAGATCACCGGCTTGAACGTGCCCGCGCCGAGGCCCATCACCACCAGGGCGAGGAAGACCCAGGTGTACTGGGTGGCCTGGCTGGTGAGGAAGTAGCCGCTCCCCAGCAGGGCGAAGGCCACCATCAGCGTCCGGCGATAGCCGAAGCGATCGGCCAGGGCGCCGCTCAGGATGGGCAGAAAGTAGAGCAGGGGCTGGATCGTCGCCTTGATCACCCCCACGTCCTGCTTGGCGAAGCTCAGCACGTCGGTCATGTAGACCGAGAGCACGCTCATCATGCCGTAGTAGGACCCGCGTTCGAAGAACTCGAACAGGACCACCAGCCAGTACAGGGGCGGGAACGACGAGCGTTTGTTCTTGGGGTTCGGTTGAGTCACGACATCCTTTGGCTGCTCAGTTCCAGTTGGGCCAGTCGAAGACCATGGCACAGACGCCGACGGTGACGAGCAGGTATGACAGGCCCGCCATCACGGCCCAGCGTACCAGTCGCTTGTTCTTGCCCAGGGTGTACAGGGTGCCCAGCAGGCCCACGATCAACGCGAGGCGAGCCGGCGTCAGGTGAATCGCCGCCAGCAGCTCCTTGACCCAGCGGATCGCGCTCCGGGTCCAGGACTGGACCGACTCCACCGAGCGCTGCTGATAGCCCCGCTCCGGGTCCGCTTTGACACCGGTGAGGTTCTTGTCCAGCTCCTTCTCGGTCGGCACATGCTGCGCCAGAGCCGGCAGCGCGCCCGCGGCAAAGAGCAGGACCAGTGACAGAGCAACAGCTGGGCGGCACATTCGCATCGGGGAGGGACATTATGCACTGTTTTCACGACGGGCTCCACCACCACCCTCCGCCGTTTTCTTGGATCCGTCGATGACGAGCTGCGACAACTGTTTACTCCACCCACCCGCCCCACCGGATTACAATGGAGCATGCGCTGGTCGGTGCCTGTTGTTGCTCTCGTTGCCGCGTGCGCCGGCAGCCCTGCCCCGGGGCCGGTGACGCCGCGTAAGCTGGGGACGCCGCCGGCGCAGCGGGTTCAGGCCGTGCTCCCTCTGGTGCGGGATGCGGCGGCCAGGCACCAGGTGCCCGAGGACCTGATCCTGGCGGTGATCCAGGTCGAGTCGTCGTTTCGCGCCGACGCCTGCTCTCACGTCGGCGCCCGCGGGTTGATGCAGCTGATGCCGCGCACCGCCTCGTCTCTGGCGCGACGGCTTGGCCGCGAGGAGTACGATATCGAGGATCCGGCGTTCAACATCGAGGCGGGCACCGCATATCTGGCCTACCTGCTCCGTCTGTTCGACGGCGACCTGGCGCTCGCCCTGGCGGGTTACAACGCCGGGCCGATGCGGGTGCGCCGCTGGGTGCGAGACGGCCGCGCCGTGTCATTTGATCCGCACGCTCGGCCCGCACTCCAGGGGAGGCTCCCCGCCTCGCGCGCGATGCCATCCCAGGTGCGACGCTACGTCGCCACCGTGCTGGCAGCCCGCGGGCGGTTCAAGCGCCAGGGCGTCGACGGTGTGCGGGAAGAAGAGCCACCCGCGAAGCTGGTGGATGAAGGCCTGGATCGCGACGGGTTGAGCGCCCTGGTTCGGCAGAAGGAGGCGCGATACGGCGAGCGCCCGGACGAGCCGCTGGAGGAGGTCGGCGGTCGAGATCAGCGGGAGGATCCGGCGGATCCGGCGGATCAGGAAGGCGCGAGCGCCGGCAGGCCCCAGTCGACGAGCAACTGGTGAAGGTCCGCCGAGATCCGGGGCGCCGGCACCGGGACCGGGGTGGGGTAGCGTGGCCGGTTCAGGGCGCGACGCAGCTGCTCGCGGGCCTTGTGGATGCGCCAGGCGATCGTTCCCGGCGAGCAGGACTGCACCACCGCGGCCTCGCCGTGGCTCAGCCCCTGCAGCGCCACCAGCACCACGGTTGTCCGCATCTCTGCCGGGAGCCGGTCGAGCGCGTGCAGCAGGCGGGTGTAGGTGCGACGTAGCTCCGCGGCCAGCACAGGATTGCCGGAGGCGTCGGCGTTGACCGCCTTGGTCAGACGCGGGTCGTCGTCAAGAGGCATCTCGCTGCGTCGGATGCGGTTGCGTCTGGCGTTGAGCGCCTTGTTGACCGTGATGCGGTAGACCCAGGTGAAGAACTCGCTGCGGCCGGCGAACTGGCTCAGCGCGCGGTAGGCCCCCAGGAAGACCTCCTGGGTGATGTCATCAGCGTCGCTCTGGTTACCGGTCAGGTGCAGCGCGAGGGCGAAGATCCGCTCGCGGTATCGACGAACCAGCTCCCCGAACGCGGCCCGATCGCCCTGCTTGGCGCGCAGCACCAGTGTGGCTGCGATTTCGTGAGGGTTATGGCGTGTTTGTGCTTGCAACGACCGTTAGATGCGGTGGCGCCCGATCTCCTTGGTAAAAAGTAGCAGCACCCCCGCTGCTTTCCATTGTTAATTCCATTGCTTCATCCTGGAGCCCCGCAGGGGCGAGGACCGGAATTCCATAACAAAAGGATCCCGAGGGGTTGTTCATCACGCGGGGGTAGGTCTCTGTCTGACATCGAGGGAACCCGACCCGCTTCACCTCGGGCCGGTCATCCTCCGGGCGGGCACCTTGACGGCGCCCAAAGAGTCGTGCTCGGCGCGGTGATTGGTCGTGCTCGTGGCGCATCTCTTGTCCATATGGGCGCAGCCATTGTAGTCCGGTGGGGCGGGTGGGAGGAGCAGAAAACTGCGTCACTCCTGGAGCTGGAGGCCGAGCCGACGGCGCAGGGCGGCGAACTCCACATCGAGGGAGAAGAGCAGCAGCTCGCGCAGGACGGCGTCGGAGATCGGCCCGTCGCCGTGGGTCCAGAACTGCGCCAGGCAGTCCAGGCCACCGCAGCAGAGTAGCCCGGTGCGGCAGGCTCCCACCTCGGTCGAGTGGATCCAGGCGGCCCATGCGCTACGGTTCTGGGGGGTGCTGGCCTCGGTTGCCAGCGCTCTCGCGTCGTCGAGATCCGACGTCGAGAGCAGCCGAGCCAGCCGCTGGGCCGTGTCCTCGACCATGGCCCCGGGCAGCCTGTTCGCTCCACCCGTCCGCCCCGCCGGACCACTGTTGGTGTTGCCTACTGCCGGGCCCAGGAGCGCCGCAACCAGCAGATCCAGATCTCTGATATGCACCGGGTCGCTTCGCCCCGGGTCCAGGACCTCGGTGCCCCCCGAGACGCGCGCCAGCAGCCGCCCAAACAGGAACAGCTGGTCCGGCATCGGAAGCCGCAGGACGTTGCGTGGGAGGAGCAACAGGGGAGGGTTTCCGGGCAGGCAGACGCCGTGCGGCGCCCCGCCCCTGGCCTCGAGCAGCTCGAAGTGCCCCAGCTTGAGCACGCCGCTGCAGACCGAGGCCACGTCCCACGCCGGGTGATCGGCGGGCAGGCGGGTCTCCTCCGCGGACTGTAGGCCGTAGTGTCCAAGGTCAGGAGGCAGCAGCAGCACCAGGTGCTCGTGCAGCAGCAGCAGGAGCTGCCGTAGCGGATGGTCGCCAGCGGGCAGGGTCAGGGATTGGATCTCATCTCCGGTCAGGCGGCCCTCCGGTCGCCCGGTGGCCCTTCGACGCAGCTGGGCGTGGAAGTAGCGCTCCTCCTCGGTGGCTTCCCCCAGCATCACCAGGCATCCACCGGCACAGAAGCTCTCGTCGATGCGGCCAATGAGCTTGCACAGCCGGTGGATCGAGCGGATCGATACCACGGTGAGCGGGTTGCGGCGCAGCAGGGAGCGATGCAGGCGGATCGCCTCCTCGAGCAGCTTTGGATCCCGGGTCGTGGCTCCGTCGAGTTGGTCCAGGAGCAGCTCCATCGCAGCCTGGTTCTCCGGATCGCCCTGCAGCACCTGGTGCAGCACCGCCCTCGCCTCGGTCTCCCGTCCGACCTGCTTGCTCAGCACTCGCCCGTGAGCCAGCAGGAAGGGGAGCTGCTCTTCCGGCTCCAGGGCGCCGAGGTTGTACTCCAGCAGCGCGTCGAGATCCGACCACCTGCCGCTGGCCTCGTAGGTGCCCACGAGCTCGCGCAGCCAGCTGGGGTTCTTGGGCCACAGCTCCACCGCCTGCTCCAGCGGCCGGAGCCCCTCGACGTTGCAGTTGCCGAGGCGCTTGCGCATGAGCCCGCTCAGCTGGACCAGCAGCTCGGCCTTCTGCACGTTGTCGTCGGTCAGCTCCACCCGCCGACGCAGCAGCTGCTCCAGCCGGTCGGTCTCGCCTCGACGCTCGGCGAGCTGCGCGGCCAGGTCCAGCGCTTCCCGATGGTCTGGCCGCAGCTCGAGCACAGCCTCCAGGCTGGCCCGGGCGCGCACCGGGTCGCCGAGCACGTCGGCGCAGATATGTGCGATCTGCAACTGGGCCCGTATGAGCTGGTCGTCGTCCCGCGTTCGAAGCACGGCGCGGTTGAGCAGGGCCAGAGCCTCGGTAGGCTGCTCGAGCTGCTGCTGGAGCTCCGCCGACTGCAGCAGCGCCTCGACGTTGTCCGGGTCGGCGCTGATCGCGCGAGCCAGCGCCTCGTGCGCCCTGGCCGGGGCGGCGAACTTGTCACGGTAGAGCTGCCCCAGCGCGAGCAGGATCGTCGCCTGGCGACGGGGAGAGGTCGTGTGCTGCGCCCCCTGCTCCAGGCGCCGGACCAGCCCCTGCAGGTCGTCTCGCAGGCGGAGCAGCCGCACGGCGTTGTCCAGCGCTTCTGCGTGACCGGGGTCGATCTCCAGCACCCGGTCCAGGTCGGCCAGGGCGAGCTCGACGGCGCCACGCTCCTCGCGAGCCTGCGCCCGGCGCTGCAGGTCGGCAGTCAGGGTGCGCGGATCGGCGATGCTGTCCAGTCCCTGCTCGAGCGTCCAGCTCAGACCCCCGCTGTCGCCGCGCTCGAGGTAGAGGATCTTGAGCGCATCGTATGCCGGACGCCAGGAAGGGCACTCCTCGAGGGTCAGGCGCAGTAGCTCCAGGGCCTCGTCCTGGCGCTGCAGGCGCAGCAGCAGGCTGACCCGGGCCGTCATTACCGCCGGCCGGCTCTCGGGCGGCACGACGTCACAGAGGCCCCGCAGCGCCTCCAGCAACAGGGGCAGGTCGTTGCGCTGGCGCGCGAGTCGTTCCAGCGCCAGCAGCGCCTGCTCGTCTGCTGGCTGGTCGGCCAGGATGCGGCGATAGTGCCAGGCCGGATCGGTGTTCTCGCTGCCATACTCGGCATGCACCGCCAGCCTGTGCATGGCG
>Ga0180009_10001799_pt1 | contig 25701 bp, 22 predicted proteins | sample OS_PC_MetaG_FD_123537 | JGI IMG/M metagenome (GOLD analysis project Ga0180009, IMG submission 123537) | Groundwater microbial communities from the Aspo Hard Rock Laboratory (HRL) deep subsurface site, Sweden - OS_PC_MetaG | ecosystem: Environmental > Aquatic > Deep subsurface > Groundwater...
ATAATGTTAAATGAACTGCTTTCCGGGCGTGCCATCTTTGGATGTGCTCTGATGCTGACAGGAATGCTGATATCACAATTGTATTCAAAAAAACATGGCCAATCCCTCTAAAATTATGCCCAATAAAAAGCAAGTGATTTTCTTAACTTTTTTTAGATTTTATGCTATTTTAATAAGACTGCAATAGATTTTTCATACAAAAAAAGGGAAAAAATGAACACAAAAGAAATAATCGAGCTTGAAAATAAATTTGGTGCAAAAAATTACAAGCCTCTTGATGTCGTACTTGAAAGAGGTAAAGGCATCTGGGTCTGGGATATTGATGGCAATAAATACATGGATTGCCTTGCTGCCTACTCTGCTGTGAATCAGGGACACTGCCATCCCAGAATCATCAAAAAGATGAAAGAACAGATGGATAAACTGTGTATCACATCCAGAGCCTTTAGAAATAATCAGCTGTCTTTGTTTTATGAGGATATCTGCAAACTGACCCATTCCCATATGGTCCTGCCCATGAACAGTGGTGCAGAAGCTGTGGAAACAGTGATTAAAGCGGTTAGAAAATGGGGGTATAGAATCAAAAATATCCCTGATGGTGAGGCCCAGATCATTGTCTGTGAAAATAACTTTCACGGAAGAACCTTGACGATTATTGGATTTTCTACAGAAGAAAAGTATAAAGAGGGGTTTGGTCCCTTTACCCCTGGATTTAAAGCCATCCCCTTTGGCGATGCCAAGGCACTTGAAGATGCCATCACTGAAAACACGGTTGCATTTCTTGTAGAGCCCATTCAGGGAGAGGCGGGTGTCATTGTCCCGCCTGACGGATATTTAAGAGCTGTCAGGCAAATTTGTACGAAAAACAAGATTGCCCTGGTATTTGATGAGATTCAAACCGGCCTTGGCAGGACCGGAAAACTTCTGGCTGAAGAGCATGAAGGGGTGGAATCTGATGTCACATTGATCGGAAAAGCGTTATCCGGCGGCTGCTATCCAGTATCAGCCGTTCTTTCCAATGAAGAAGTCTTAGGTGTGTTCCTTCCGGGTGAGCACGGGTCTACTTTTGGCGGAAACCCATTGGCCTGCGCCGTGGCAAGAGAGGCGCTAAAGGTATTGGTTGACGAAGGCATGATCGAAAATTCTGCCAAAATGGGAGATTATTTCCAGAAAAAACTTAAAGAAATTCCAAGTCCTTATGTAAAAGAGGTCAGGGGCAAAGGCCTTCTGATCGGTGTTGAACTCAAACACGATACAGGGGGTGCCAGACCTTTCTGCGAAAAACTGATGAAAAAGGGCCTCTTGTGCAAAGAGACCCATGAACATGTCATACGGTTTGCCCCGCCACTGGTTATCACAAAAGAGGAAATTGACTGGGCCCTGGAAAAAATCAGGGAAGTTCTTATCCCTTAAGTGTCTTTAAAGCGTCCTTGATCAGCCGGGTAACGTCTTCGGACAAGTGCCCGGCTTTTTCAATCTTTTCTGCCACATCGCCAAGTCCTGCTTCCTTTGCTCTCCCGGCCCAGGTAAAGAAAGTCTCCTTGTGGCTGTCATTATGGTCAATCCAGTGGCCGAATAATTTTTCCAGCTTCTGTTCAAAGGTTAATTCGTGGGTATGCCCATGTCCGTGGTCATGGGAATGTCCGTGGTCATGGTCATGGTCATGATCATGCCCGTGGCTATGGGGCTGATGTTTGTCATGGTGATGGTCATGGTCGTGATGTGTCATAATATTACTCCATTCAAATATTTTTTCAGGGTCACAGGTTCCGGTGTATATTGATATACCGGCCGCCAATGGCTGAAAGCGTTTATTTCAATCCCGTTATAGATAATAGATACCGGTCTGTCTGCCGAAACAACCACAACAATAATACGGCTATGATCAGCAGAAAATCTTAAAGCTGAATTATATCTTGCTCCTCTTGCCATGTTTTCCCAGTTAATGGTTTTCCCATCCAGCAAACATCCGAATCCATTAATGCACAGATCTGAGGTAATATGAACAGCACCATCAATTTTTAAAAAAGAACAGGTAAGTTTAATATTCTTGGGTTCCAGAAGGTTTAATGACGGATCAAGAACATGACCGGACAGGTGTACCGGTGTTTCATTAAGATCAATCACCAGTGTGCAGCCATGCCGTCCTGATCCAGCACTGTTTACAAGGTGTGAAATAAGCTGGAACAAAAGTGTGGACTTTTCCGTATCCAGATCCGAATCCAGCAGAAGTTCTTCCAATTCAACCATTTTTGCCTCCCGGGTGGTTGAATGAAAACTGCCGTCAAAAAAGGAAGATATCCTTTCATTCCCGAGTTTTAAAAATCCGTGGTCCCCCCTGAACTCAGCTGTTATGGCATAGGAAGGAATTTCACTGTCTGTAATCCCTATGATGGTGCAGCCGTCGGAAACCAGTTTTCTGTCTGAATTTTCAACGGCAACAAGAAGCTTTCTGATATGTTTTACATTACTGATCACAGGGCGCTCATGCTTTTGTATTTTGGTGATAAAGGATATCTCCTTGAGTCGCTGGGGATCTATAAAGAAGAGAGTGCCCCTGGCCCAAGCCCCCTCTTCACGTGTTTTGGATATATTTAAAATATCATTTAAAATCGGCGGGATCAAAATTTTACTGTCAAACCCGAGATTTTTATCTCTTTCATCAACTATGAAATCTGCAATAGCCTGAAGGGAATAATTCTTTAATACATAATCAGAAGAGTTTATGGCAGAGGTTCTTGAATTATAATCATGAACCAAAAGGCAGGCAGCCTGTTCCAGCCATCTTTCAGTGGGATGGATGGAACACATATCCGGATGATGATTGGTCAACCACGCCTGGTAGAAAAAATCATTGGAACTCCCACCATATGAAATCAACCCTGACAGGGCCAGATCATTTTCCGGTACCATATATCCTTGTGGTTGCCCAAAAATTTTCTCTTTAATAGTCTTTTGCCATTCCGGGTAATTGTCAAAAAAAATCTCTTTAAGTTTAGATTCGTGCCCTCTTAAAATATTCTGGGGATCAAAAACACAGACCGGATCCTCTGGTCTTGCAGCAAAAATCAAGGCCACCTTGCTGGGATTTGAATACTTGGAGAGTCCTTCTTCAACCCCTTTTAGAATATTTGTGATACACAGTTTATGATAAAATTCCTGGTTCATTTATTGTCGGCCCAATTTATATATTTAACATAATAGACTTGATTGATACTCTGGTTACACACATATTGGCAAGAGTTTTTTATTGTAAAATTCAGCAAGGATTGCTATTGAAACAAAAAAAACTTATGGAGGCACAAAGAACATGAGAAAATCGTTTTTTCATTTAATGATATGGTTGATGATTGTTTGTTTATTCCCCCCGCTTTTATTTGCTAAAACCGGCTATGTTTCAGACCTGCTGTTGTTGACGTTCAGGCAGGGCCCCGGCAACTCTTATTCTGTGACAAAAACATTAAAAAGCAACACGCCTGTTTTAATCCTGGAAGAAGAAAACGGGTTCTATAAGGTTGAACTGCAATCCAAGGAAATCGGCTGGGTAGACAAAAAATTCATTATTTTCGAATTACCCAAAACCCTTATTATCGATCAATTAAAACAGGAAAAGAAAACCCTTGAAAATAAAATTTCAATTTTAGAATCCACCTCTGAAACGATTCAAGCCAAAATCTTATCCAAGGAAGCTGACGCCTCGCAAAAAATTTTATCCCTTGAGGCAGCCTTAAAAACAGCTTTGGATGAAAATGAGCAGATGAACAAGTCACTTTTGGTTACTCAAGGAAAATATGAAACCTTGATAGAACAATCAAAGAATATCCAGAAAATCATTAAAGAAAACAAGATATTTCAGGAAAAAACCTCAAAGCTTTCCAAGGAGCTTGAGATTTTTAAAGGAAAAAATAAAGACCAGTTTAAAACCGGTATGATCAAATGGTTTCTTGCAGGGGTCGGTGTTTTACTCCTTGGATGGATTATCGGGCAGAGCGTGTCTTCAAAGAAAAGACTATCCGGTTCTCTTTTGGATTAATTAAAAAATATATCGTGCAGCGCATGAATGGTTGTATCCAGTTTTTCTTCATGGACAAGGAAATACAATGCCGCAGTGGAGGTACCAAATGAAATCATCTCGATATTCACATTGGCATCAAAGACAGCTGTAAAACACTTTGCAGCAATGCCCCTGTTATTTTGAAGCCCTTCACCCACAATACTGACCAATGCCACATCTGTTACTATGGATGTTTTTGTGAATGGAATGGGCCTGATTTTTTTAATGCTCTGATGGCCTTTTTCAATATCACTTCTTGACAGCAGCAGACTGATACAGGTTTGAGAAGTGACCACAGACTTTATATTAATTCCTGAAGACGACAGATTTTCAGTAATCTGGGATAAAATCCCAGATCTTGCCCCCACGCCTGACGCATGAATTTTTAGTACGGAAATGTCTTTTGTATAAGAAACGCTCTTAATAATTTTTTCAGCAGTACGGGCATTTTTTGTAATCAGGCTTCCGGGTGCATCCGGATTATAGGTGTTTTTTATAGCAATGCCAATCCCAGCTTTTTTGACCGGTTCAACCGTTCGGGGGTGTAAGATACCAGCCCCGGTATAGGACAACTCTGCCGCCTCTTCGTAGGTCAGTTCGGGAATCAATTTGCAATGGGGAATATTATCAGGATCTGCTGTCATAAATCCTTGTGTATATTTCCAGATTTCCAGCACATCCGCTTTGATGGAAGCTGCCACAACCGCAGCAGAATAGTCAGACCCTCCCCGGCCAAAGGTTGTAATATCCCCTGATTCACTCACCCCGTAAAACCCCGGGATAAACACGATTGTTTGGGGTGTCATAATTGAATCCAGCGCAGACATCAAATTTTTTGATGTCTTATTCATAATTGCCGACGCATCCATGAACTTGCCGTCAGAAATAATCCCGGCATCTTCAGGTAACAGACAGCAGCTTTTTTTCCCCATGCTTGACAATGCTTTTGAAAGAACGGCAGCAGATATCCTTTCTCCAAAGGTCGCAATCATATCTCTCATCCTGGGAGTTGCTTCCCTGGTAAAGCTGATACCATAATAATATCTTTCCAGTTTCTGAAAAATCATGGAAAGATCTTTGGATAATTGCTTTCTTTTGTTTATATCATCAATAAGACTTTTAATAATGGTATTGTGCAGGGTCTTTAAATGGGTGATAATTATTGGTGCGGTATCTTCATTTTCCAATGCTTTCTCAATACCTGCAATTAAAATATCCGTTACCCCATAAAAAGCTGACAGCACAAAAACATTGCCTTCTCCTCTTTTTGCGATCAACTCAATAATTTTTCGGGCAGCCGGTCCGTCTTTGAGACAGCCGCCGCCTATTTTTATCACTTTCATGGGCGGCAGCCTACCATATAAAATCAGTTAATTTCAAGTCAAATGGACTGTCAAACATTGAATTGATGTATTTGTTATATTTAATTTGATTCTATTTTGTAAACAATGTTTATGTTTTATTTTTTTTACTTGACACAGGACCTCGTTTCCTCCTATCAAGCAAGACAAGCTATCTTATTTAATACATAAAATTGAAAGGGAGTGGAAAATTGTCCGACCAAAGTGATTATGCAAAAAAAATGTGGGTCAATGCCTATGATCAAGGCGTAAAAGATTGCGTTGACTTCAAGAATATTCTTATTTCTCAATATCTTGAAGACTCCACCAAAAATTTTCCAGACAACCCTGCCTTGATTTTCCAGGGAGTTACGCTTTCATTCAAAGAACTCAATGAAATGGTGGCAAGGTTTGCTGCAGCATTAAAAAATTTCGGCATAAAAAAAGGAGATAGTGTTGCCATTCTTTTGCCCAATGTTATCCCTTGTGTTGTCGCCTATTATGCCACCCTTAAAATCGGCGGGATTGTTGTTCTCAACAATCCTCTTTATTCTGACAGAGAACTTTTGCATCAGTTTAATGATTCTAATTCAACCTTTCTGATAACCCTTGATCTTCTTGCCAACAGGATGGTCAACCTTCGGGAAAAAACAAAGATAAAAACCATTGTCTATACCTCAATCGGGGATTACCTTCCGTTTGTTAAACGCCTTTTATTCCCGCTTGTGGCAAAAAAGAAAGGCCTTGCAGCCGATGTAACTGCTGCAAAAAATCTTTTTAAATTCAAAGATGTCATTGCAAAGTATTCCCCTGACTACACCCAGACAGACGTGGACTTTGATGATGTGGCCATGTACCAGTACACAGGCGGAACAACCGGTGTGTCAAAGGGTGTCATGCTGACCCATAGAAATATCAGCTGTCAGATCCAGCAGCTTGAAGCCTGGTTCCCTGGCTTTGAAAAAGGCAAAGAAGTCATGCTGGGCGCCCTTCCGATTTTTCATGTATTCGGCATGTCGGTTTCCATGAACCTTGCCATCAGGATGGGATGGGCCAATGTACTGGTTCCCAAACCCCAGCCCGAACCCTTGCTTGAAGCCATCAGCAAATTTAAAGTCACCTTTGCACCTTTGGTACCCACCATGTACATCGGCATATTGGATCATCCGGATCTTGCCCATACGGATCTTACCAGCATTAAGGGATGTTTTTCAGGCAGTGCGCCTCTTCCTTTGGAAGTGATCAACAATTTCCAGGAAAAAACAGGTTCCATTATTGTTGAAGGGTTTGGTCTGACGGAATCCACACCTGTTACCCATGTCAATCCCTTTAACGGTGTAAGAAAACAAGGCAGCATTGGTCTTCCGATCCCTGATACAGAATGCAAAATTGTAGATCTTGAGGATCCGGAACGCGAAATGCCGATAGGAGAGGCAGGTGAACTTCTCATCCGGGGTCCCCAGGTCATGAAAGGTTATCTTAACAAACCCGATGAAACAAAAAAGACATTAACCAAGGATGGCTATCTTTGCACAGGTGATGTCGCCAAAATGGATGAAGACGGCTACTTTTATATTGTGGATCGCATCAAGGATATGATTATCTCCGGTGGGTATAATGTCTATCCAAGGGATATTGACGAAGTTTTATTTGAACACCCGAAAATTCTTGAGGCCTGTTGTATCGGCATCCCCCATGAAAAACGAGGCGAAGCGGTAAAGGCATTTGTCATTCTCAAGGAAGGAAAAGAAATGACAGAGCGTGAAGTCATTGACTATTGCGATACAAAACTTGCAAAATACAAGTTACCGGTTGCAGTTGAATTTAGGCACGAACTTCCCAAATCCAATGTTGGCAAAATTTTAAGAAAAGACTTGAGAATAGAAGAACAAAACAAATAATTTTTGTTTTACTTGAAAAAAGGATTGTCTTCTATCTGTCAAGAGTCGTTATGAAGGAGTTTACAAGGGTTCCAGCCAATCGCGTTCCGTTGTCCCCCTTTTTATCAATATAGTCTAAAAACAGGGAGACACAGTCAGGGCACAGCTGGATTCCTTTGACATCATCAATGATTTGAAGTGCATTTTCAATGTTGCTTTCCTTGCGATAGGGTCTGTTACTTGTTAACGAATGATACGTGTCGGCAACGGCTGTCATCCTGGCCAAAACCGGAATTTTGCTGCCTTTAAGACCTTGGGGGTATCCTTTCCCATCCATTCGTTCATGGTGATACCGGACAATGGGAATTGTATCTGCAAGGCTGGGAATTGATTTGAGAATTTCGGCACCAATATCCGGATGTTTCATTATTTGTGCAAACTCGACTTCGGTCAGTCTGCCTGGTTTCAGCAGTATATCGTCCCGGATGCCTATTTTACCGATATCATGCAGCCTGCCGCCGATGAACGCAGTTTCAACTTCTGTCTTGGATGCTCCTGTAAGTTTCAGCATTCCGGAAATAATCTCTCCTACAGCCTCTGAATGACCACGGGTATAGGCATCCCTTGCTTCAAGCGCTGTGACAAGACTTGCAATCGTGGCGATCATCAGGTCTCGTTCATTATCAATCCTTTCCTTTTCTTTGAGCAGGATCAGAAACTGGTCTGATATGATCTTTTCAACCATGATGACAAGTTGATCAATATTGAACGGTTTGCATATATATGCCACAGCACCCTGTTGAATCATGCGGTTCATATTCCCTCGGTCACTGTTCGCACTCATGACCATAAAAGGAATCTTCTTGAGTTCATGTTTTAAACGAACGGCCTCACAAAATTTATAACCGTTCATCACCGGCATATCAATATCACTCAGGATCATATCCGGCAGTGTTTTGTTCAGAACATAAAGCGCCTCTTTTCCATTTTCGGCGGTAAGAACCTGAAAGCCTGATCTTTCCAGCCCCTTTTGAACTATCCTCCTAATGGAAATGGAATCGTCAACAATTAAAATAGTTCGTTCTCTTTTAAAGCTTGTTTTTAAAAGAATGTCTTTGATGGTATTGTAAAGCAGCTCTTTGGCTTCATCTTTGGTAATATATGCAGCAGCACCAACCTGGAATCCAAGATTTATGTCTTCGCCGGAATCAAAGGAACTAACAACCACTATGGGGATATTTCTGGTTTTAGGGTTTTCTTTGATCCGTCGGCAAAACTCAATTCCATTCATCACCGGCATTTCAATATCACTCAGGATAATATCAAAGTTTCCTGCTTCTGCTAATTCAAAACCTTCCTGTCCGTTTTTAGCTTCTATGATTGTGGCGTTGAAGGGATTTAACAGCGTTATCATGCTCTTGCGAATAGTAATGCTGTCATCAACAATAAGTATTCTGGGATTATTCATTTCATGTTCAAGCTTTTTATGCCGCCTCCCCCTAAAAGTCAAAACAGAACAGCTTAGTGAATCTGAAAATCAGCACGCCAAAATAGTATGTATTAAAATATTTCTTAATAAGTGTAAACATTAAAACTTATTCTTAGGATAGGCGTTGCTTTTTGTCAAAGATAAATGACAGGATTATCATCCATGGCAAGCTTTCTTTTTATGATTAATATGGATTGTGACTTGATCTATTCCAGGTTTAATAATATTCTACCCACTTAAATATCTTCAACGATTTCAAAATAAAAACCCTTAGGAGCAACCCTATGACAGATCATAGTTTAAAACAAACGCTTATTCTGGACAGCAAAGAGTTTATTGTTCACAATATAACGTTGCTTGAAAAAATGAACATAACAAAAATCAATCACCTGCCCTTTGCAGCAAGGGTCCTGATAGAAAATCTTGCACGGAATATGGCATCAAAAACCGTTCAATGGTCAGACATAATCACGGCTGCCAACTTCTATGAAACCAGAGCTAAAACCTCGGAACTGATTGCCTTCTATCCGTCAAGAGTCCTTATGCAGGATTTTACAGGGGTTCCGGCTGTGGTTGATTTTGCCGCCATGAGGGATGCGGTTAAAGACGCTGGAAAAGATCCGAAAAAGATCAACCCTCTGGTCCCTGTGGACCTGGTCATTGATCACTCCATCCAGGTGGATCATTTCAAAGAAAAAAATTCATTTTTTTTAAATGCTCAAAAAGAATATGAACGAAATAAAGAAAGGTATCAACTTTTAAAGTGGGCTCAGAAAAGCTTTGACAATTTCAGGGTTGTCCCGCCTGAATCAGGGATTTGTCATCAGATTAATCTTGAATATCTTGCCACGGTTGTTACTACAAAACAGACCAAAGACGGGTTTATGGCGTTTCCCGACACGCTTGTGGGCACAGATTCCCATACCACAATGATCAATGCCCTGGGCGTTCTCGGCTGGGGCGTCGGCGGTATCGAAGCTGAGGCGGTCATGCTGGGTCAGCCGTATTACATGAACCTTCCTCAAATTATCGGTGTCAATTTTGTCGGCAAGCCCCAAAAACAGATCACATCTACAGACATCGCGCTGACGGTGACAAATATCCTTCGACAGGAAAATGTGGTTGAAAAAATTGTTGAATATACAGGGGAAGGCTTAAAATATCTGACCTTGACCGACAGGGCCACCATCTCCAACATGTCTCCTGAATATGGTGCTACAGCCGGTTTCTTTCCGGTTGATGAGCAGACGCTTTCCTATCTTAAAAAAACAAACAGACCCGAAACAGCGGCTATAGTAGAAGCATATTGCAAAGCCTGCGGACTCTTTAATTTCCATGAAAACGACATAAAATTTTATAAAAAAATCACCGTGGATCTTTCTTTGATTGAAACATCGGTTGCAGGCCCGGCTAGACCCCAGGACAGGATTTCTCTTTTTGGCGTAAAAGAACGGGCCACCAAGATCTTTGACCTTGGAAACAGAAAAGACATTCAAATCAATCCTGAAAACAAACCCCAGGCGCTTACCAATGGCAGCATCGTCATTGCCGCCATTACGTCTTGTACCAACACATCCAATCCTTACACCATGATCGGTGCAGGACTTGTTGCTAAAAAAGCCGTTGAAAAAAACCTTTGTATTCCCTGGTATGTAAAGACATCCCTGTCACCCGGTTCCAGGGTGGTTCTCGATTACCTGAAAGGGTCCGGGCTAATAGATTATTTCCAGGACTTAGGGTTTAACAATACCGGTTTTGGCTGCATGACCTGTATCGGGAACAGTGGTCCCCTTGATCCGTTTATTGAAGAATCCATTAAAAAAAATAAACTGGATGTCATGTCTGTTCTTTCAGGCAACAGAAATTTTGAGGCCAGAATCCACCAGGATGTCATTGGCAATTTTTTAATGTCCCCTATCCTTGTGGTGATCTATGCCATTGCAGGAAGGATTGATATCGACTTTGAAACAGAACCGCTGGGGGTTTCAAAAGATGGAAATCCGGTATTTATGAAAGATATCTGGCCCCAGCCCGAAGAAATCAATCATTTTGTTGAAACCTATGTTCACAAGAAATTTTTCAAAGATCAGTATGCCCATATTTTTAAAGGAGACAAACTCTGGCAGGAACTTGAGGTCGAGGAAAGTACGACCTTTAAGTTTAAAAAAGATTCCACCTACATCAGAAAACCGCCATTTTTTAAAAATTTTTCTCAAAATGCACCTGATTTTAAAGACATTACCAAAGCAAAAGCCCTTCTTGTATTGGGAGATTCCGTCACAACAGATCATATCTCTCCTGCAGGCGCCATCCCTGTGGATTATCCGGCAGGCAGATATCTGATCGAAAAAGGTGTAAAACCCTGGGAATTCAATTCATATGGGTCCCGAAGGGGGAATCATGAAGTGATGATGCGGGGGACTTTTGCAAATATCAGGATTAAGAACCAGCTGATTTCAGATACAGGTGGCCTGACCCTTAAATTCCCTGAAAATGAACAAGCTTACATATTTGATGCTTCCCAAAAATACCGGGACGAAACCACAGATCTTCTTGTTTTTGCCGGAAAAGAGTACGGCACCGGCTCTTCAAGGGACTGGGCAGCCAAAGGCACCACGCTTTTGGGAATAAAAGCGGTTCTCTGCACCTCGTTTGAGAGAATACACAGGGCCAATCTTGTGGGGATGGGGGTTCTGCCGTTGGTTTTCAAAGATAAGGAATCCTTTGAAACATTGGGGCTTAAAGGAGATGAAACCTTTGACATTATGAACTTAGATCAAATCAAACCCAATGGCCTTTTAACGGTTAGGGCCCAAAAAGATGATAAAAAAATAGAATTTATAGTTATTGTAAAGCTCAATACAGATATTGAAATCGACTATATTAAAAATGGCGGGATTCTTCACTATGTCCTGCGTCAAATGATCAAAGATTGAACCCTTCTATCCTTGAGCCCTGGTGCAATCTTGCTGCACTAAAGGCTCAAGGATAGGGTTAAATTATGTAAGCCCCCCTTTTTTCCAGTTTTGAATCAGATTTAAAAAAGTTCTGACCCCTATGCCGGAAGGCCCTTTGGGGATATAAGATTTTTCTGTAAAATCCCATGCTGTACCTGCAATATCCAGATGAGCCCAAGGGGTTTTGCCCACGAAATTTGACAGATAGGCTGCTGCGGTGATGGTGCCGCCGGGCTTTCCCCCCACATTTTTTATATCTGCCACTGTTGATTCAATCTGCTTTTTATACTCTTCGGTCAGCGGTAACCGCCAGATGGGTTCTCCTGCCTCTTTGCCGGCCAGGATAAGACTTTTTGCCAAATGATCATTATTGCTTAAAAGCCCTGAATGATGGTGGCCAAGCCCTATGATCACAGCACCTGTCAGTGTAGCAATATCCACAACACAATCCGGTGAAAATCGTTTTACGCCGTAGGCCAGGGCATCTGCCAGGATCATCCGGCCTTCGGCATCTGTATTCACGATTTCAGAGGTAACCTTGTTAAAATGATGAATAATATCCCCTGGCCGGACAGCTGTTCCGCCCGGCATATTATCTGTGGCAGGAATGATGGCCACAACGCCAACCAGCGGCTTTTCCTCTCCCACAGCCTGCATGGTTGCCAGAACGGCTGCACCGCCGCACATGTCATATTTCATCTCTTCCATGCCGGATGAAGGCTTTAGACTGATCCCTCCCGAGTCAAATGTAATGCCTTTTCCCACCAGTAAAATCGTATTGGTTTTATTTTCAGGTGTGTATTCAAGAATGACCATCCTGGGAGGAATGGCTGATCCCTGGTTAACCGCGAGAATCCCTCCCATACCCAGTTTTTCCAATTGTTTTTTCTCAAGGCAGGTATAGGTTAGTCCATATGTTTTGGCCAGGGTTTTAGCATAATTTGAAAATTCTTTAGATGTCCACCCATTGCCGGGTTCATTGGCCATATCCCTTGCTTCACAGGCGGCTCTGGCAGCAATAACGCCCTTTTTTGCCCCTTTTCGGATGGTTGCAATCGCTTTTTCACAAACAAATCGAATCGTCTTAAGTCCGATATAGTCGGTCTTTTTTTTGGTGATTTTCTTGTATTTTAAAAACCTGTAATCTCCAAGCAAAAGGCCTTCTGCAATGCATTGTGCCGTCTTTTCCGCACCAAGGTGTGCAAGATCGGGCAGACAAACGGTTATTGTTTTTGCTTTAATTTTTTCACACACTTTTGCCACATTGCCTCCGACCTGTCTTAACATATCAGAAACAATTGAAAGCTCTTTTTTGTTATCGATTTTACCCATCCCCATCACCAGGATTCTTCGTGCTCTTACGTTTTCCTTTATATTTACAGTGGTCGGATAAAAAAGGAGTTGTTCTTGATCCTTGGCTGAAAAATCTCCTAAATCAAATGCTTTTGCAACAAGATCCTGTATAAAAGCATCACTCTTTGGGGCCTTATCCTTTTCCTGGGCCAGACAATATACAAGCAGATCCGTATCAATTGTCTTAGCCGGTCTTTTGTTTACGGTTAATTGTGTGTTTTTCATGCATATCCCTTTTTTTATTTTTTTTAACAAGTTTTTTCAGGATAACACTTTTTCTGAATTTGTGATATACTGCGCCTCGCTGTTTTTATGTGAAGATATTTTAATCAAATTGTAATTAAGGAATTTTTTTTAGTCATGGAAATCAATCATTACGAGTTTAAGTATGGCGAATTTGGAGAAACTTTGGGAGTGCAGATAAATCTTCGAGGGTTTGATGTCCTTCGCTTCAATAACATCTGCAAAGGCACTGCCTTTACAATTGAAGAAAGACGCAAGCTTAAACTCAGCGGTTTTCTGCCGCCAAGAGTAAAAACCCTTGAGGAACAACTATCCTCAAGCCTTGATATCGTCGAAAAAAAAGAGACGGATATTGAAAAATTTATTTACATCAGAAGCCTGTATGACAGAAATGTTGTTCTGGCTCATGCCGTTATTGCCAGCAACATCACAAAATTTTTGCCCATTATCTATACCCCGACAGTCGGCCTTGCCTGCCAGCAATATTCTTCAACCTTTCGAGGGGCAAACGGTATCCATTTTTATCCGGGAAATATCAATTATGCTGAATATGTTCTGCGCAATTATACAGATCAGGATATTGGAATTGCAGTGGTAACGGACAACCAGGGAATTCTTGGAATTGGTGACCAGGGTGCCGGCGGTATTCCCATCTGCCTCGGAAAGCTGATGCTTTACACCCAGGGTGCTGGAATTGCCCCCTGGCATTGCCTTCCCATATCACTGGATGTGGGGACAGATAACGAAGAACTGTTAAATGATCCAAATTACCTGGGCTGGCGGCACAAACGCTTGAGGGGAGAAGAATATTATACATTTATTGAAAAATTTGTAGCTGCGTTTAAAAAATGTTTTCCCCGTGCTTTATGCCAATGGGAAGATTTTTCAAAACAGACCGCATTTACGGTTCGTGATAAATATCTTAAGAAACTGATCTCTTTTAATGATGATATCCAGGGAACCGGTTCCGTTGCCCTGGCCGGAATTCTTGCCGCCATGAAAATTAAAAAAGACAAGTTTACAAATCAGGTTTTTCTGGTGAATGGAGCTGGTGCCGGCGGTATCGGTATTGCTGAACAGATCCAGGTAGAACTCATGGAACAGGGCCTGAATGAAAAAGACGCGATGGATAGAATCTTTACCCTTGATTCTCGAGGGATTGTCACTTCTGACAGAGAACTTGAACCTTACAAGGTCAAATTTGCAAAAAAACCGGAAACACTGCCCTGGCTGAAATCACCGGAAGACAATACGCTTTTGAATGTCATAAAAAATGAAAAGGTTACCGTATTGATAGGAACATCCGGGCAGCCGGGATGCTTTACAAAACAAATCGTTACTGCTGTGGGGGAAAATACCGATAGACCCGTGATTCTGCCGTTGAGCAACCCCACTGCAAAGACCGAAGCGCTGCCCAAAGATATTTATGAATGGACAGATGGAAAAGCATTGGTAGCGACAGGGTCCCCTTTTGATCCCGTTAATTACAAGGGCAAGTCATATAGAATCGGACAGATGAACAATGCCTTTATTTTCCCGGGTGTAGGACTGGGTATTGTGGCATCTGGTGCAACAGAAGTGCTGCCGGTTTTCTTTTCTGCTGCAGCCCACGCAATTACAGAATTTATCAGCCAGGAAGATATTAATGACGGTATCCTGTTTCCGCCTCTGGATCAGTTAAGACAAGTCTCTCTTGAAGTTGCCAAAAGAGTCGGTGCTGAAGCCATTAAAGCCGATATCACCGGCAAGGGGTGTGCCTTTGCCAAATTTAAACACAATAATGATCCTGAACGGCTCAACATGATTGTGGAAAAAATGTGCTGGGATCCCAAGTATCTGGAACAAATTTAATATAAGTTAAACACCTGCAGCCGCTTAACCCGTCCTGGGTGCGTGGCTGCAGGTTTAATCTTTAACAGACAACTTGATCATATATCGGTCTGATTTTTCAAAGGGCAGTTGGTAATAATGGGTTGATACACTAAATTGATTTGAAATATCAGAAGTCATCTCCTGGTCTGCATGTTTTCCTTTCATGGCATAGAGGGTCCCCTTTTGATTTAAAAAGGGAACACCAACGGCAGCAAAGCTTGAAAGCTCTGTAAAGGCACGGGATATGACGGCATCAAACTTGTTTTTATAGGTTTGATTTTCATGAAGGTCTTCAACCCTTGTATGGATGGCATCAATATCTTTCAGATCAAGCATCCGAATGACATGCTTTAAAAAATTTATTTTTTTCCGGGAAGAATCTATCAGAACCACTTTTAATAAAGGCATCATGATTTTTATAGGAATCCCCGGAAATCCGCCACCTGACCCTATATCCATCAGATTGGTCTCATTTTCAAAAAATGAAACAGCTGCAATGGAATCGATAAAATGCTTTTCTGCAATCTGCAATGGATCTTTAATAGCCGTAAGATTTATTTTTTTGTTCCATGCCATCAACTCTTTTGCATGAACGATCATCTGGTCTGCCTGATGATCTGAAACCTTTATTCCCAGATGCTTTGAGCCGTTTATTAGATGATAGTGAAATTTGGGGATAGAATGTTCTGATAAATTATGCAAAATCTATAATTTTTACTTGACAAATTAAAGGGTTAAATATATTATATCCGCTTTCATAAGCTAAGTTTAACTTCGGGTATACACTAACAAAATCGTAATAATTTAGCAATATAAAAAATACGGCAAAGCCTTTGGCAACAATTGCATTCTAAAATTGTGTAAAGGCAAATTATACATTCAAAGGATGATTTTAAAATGATCAGAGATCTAAAAAGGGTAAGAAATATCGGAATCAGTGCCCATATTGATTCAGGTAAAACCACACTGACTGAAAGAATTCTTTTTTACACGGACAAAATCCACAAGATCAATGAAGTCAGGGGTAAAGATGGTGTCGGCGCCATCATGGATTCCATGGAGCTTGAGAGAGAAAGAGGCATTACCATAGCTTCAGCTGCCACGTATTGTGAATGGAACAAGCATAATATCAACATCATTGACACCCCGGGCCATGTGGACTTTACCGTTGAGGTTGAACGGTCTTTAAGGGTTCTGGACGGGGTCGTACTGATTCTTTGTTCGGTATCCGGTGTTCAGTCCCAGTCTATTACAGTGGATCAGCAGATGAAACGGTATAAAGTTCCTTGTATTGCATTTGTCAACAAATGTGACAGATCCGGTGCCAATCCCATCAAAGTGAGCAAACAGCTCAGGGATAAATTAGGACATAATTCCGTTCTCATGCAGCTCCCCATTGGACTTGAAGATAAACATGAAGGGGTGATCGATCTTGTGGCCATGAAAGCCTATTATTTTGAAGGGGAACACGGTGAAAAGGTTGTGATCAAAGATATCCCGGATGCTATGATGGCAGAAGCCCGGACAGCCCGGGAAGAAATGATTGATGCCGTCTCTCTTTATTCCGAAGACCTCACCGATGCCATATTGGAAGAAAAAGAGATTACACAAGAAGTGATTATGCAGGCGGTTCGAACCGGAACCATTTCACGCCAGATGACCCCTGTTTTTCTTGGATCTGCTTATAAGAACAAAGCGGTTCAGCCTTTGCTGAATGCAGTCATCAGTTACCTTCCCTCCCCGCTTGATATTGAAAATGAAGCTCTTGATCTGAATAATAACGAAGAAACCGTTATTCTTGAAAGCAGTTTTGATAAACCCACCGTTGCCCTGGCCTTTAAACTGGAAGACGGCCAATATGGCCAGTTGACTTATATCAGGGTCTATCAAGGATGTATTAATAAAGGCGATACACTGGTTAATTCAAGGGATGGAAGAAAATTTAAAGTCGGCCGTCTGATCCGGATGCATTCTTCTCAAATGGAAGAAGTGGAAGCCATTCCGGCAGGACACATTGGTGCCATGTTTGGAGTTGACTGTGCCTCGGGTGACACCTTTGTCTCTCCCCAGATCAGTTACGCCATGATTGCCATGCATATCATGGAACCGGTTATCTCTCTTTCAATTGTTCCCAAGGATAACAAAGCCCAGATCAACATGTCAAAGGCATTGAACCGCTTTACCAAGGAAGATCCCACATTTAAAACCTATGTGGATCATGAAACCGGTGACACCATTATCCAGGGCATGGGCGAGCTTCATCTTGAAGTCTATGTCGAGCGAATGAAAAGAGAATATGCAGCAGAGGTTACTACAGGCCAGCCAAGGGTAGCCTACAGAGAAACCATTACCAAAAAAGCCCTTTTCAACTATACCCATAAAAAACAAACCGGCGGTGCTGGACAATATGGCCGTGTGGCTGGATTTATAGAGCCTTTTGAAGAAGATTTTGAATTTGTAAACAAGATTACCGGCGGCAGAATCCCCACACAATATATCCCCGCCTGTCAACAGGGCTTTGCTGGTTGTATGGACAAAGGCCCTAAACTTGAATTCCCTGTTACCGGTATTAAGGTCACCATTGAAGATGGGGCTTACCATGCTGTCGATTCTTCGGAAATGGCATTTAAAGCTGCAGCAAGAGGTGCCTTTCTTGAGGCCTATGCCAAAGCAAGACCGGTTATCAAAGAACCGATCATGAAAGTGGTTATTGAAACGCCCAATGAGTTCCAGGGCGCCTGCATGGGCCTGATTAACCAGCGAAGAGGGATTATTCAAGGCTCACAGGAAGAGGGCGTCATGTCTGTTGTTGAGTCCCAGGTTCCTTTATCGGATATGTTTGGCTTTTCTACTGTTCTTCGATCTGCTACACAGGGGAAGGCGCAGTTTACAATGGAATTTTCAACCTATAAACAGGTTCCCCAATCTGTTGCAGAAGAGATTGCCAGAAAAAAATTAGAAGAAAAAACTAAAAAATAATAAGACATTTATATTACATAAAGAGAGAGGAAACATGTTAAAAAAAGATCTCATCCTTAAAAGCCCGGTTTCAAAAACCATTGGGATTGAAAATGTAAAAGACGGCAAATTCGGTGCAGTCCTTTCAAGAGCTGGTGTTGGAAAGACCAGTTTTCTTGTCCAAATCGCTCTGACACAACTTTTGAGTGATGAAAAAATACTCCATGTCAGCCTTGATGACCCTATGGATAAAATAAATTTAAGATATAAAGAAGGCTATACAAACATCATCGACAGTGTCGGGTATATTGATCCCCAGAAAGCCCTCAGGCTCTGGGAGGATATCAGAACCAACAAGGTCGGAATCAGCTATAATGAATCCACATTTGATACCGAGAAGATAAGAGATTATCTTAAAAGCTTTAAAAAAGCAGACCTTACCCTGCCCTCCATCATGATCATTGACGGGTTGAATTTTGATAATGATGTTTCCACAATTCTTGAAGACCTGCAGAAACTGAATCAGGAATTTTCCGTATTCATATGGTTCTCCATGAAGAATCACAGGGAAGAACAATTGTGCGAAGATGGATTTCCCATCCAGCTTGAAACCTATAAGGACAAATTTGACAAAGCGGTTTTACTTCAGCCTGTTGAAGATAAAATAGAGGCTGTCATCCTGAAAGACGGGGACAGAACAGATCATAGACATTTGCTGGATCCAGCCACCATGATGATTGTTGAATACGCATAACCATTTGCCAATATTCAATCCCCAAAGGCTGCAAGTCAAACTCCATTGATTTGCAGCCTTTTTTTGCTTCTATACTCCGGGAAGACTTTGCCAGTTAATGACTTGAACCTTGTTCCGGGTATAGGCTTTATCCCCACCATAAATCAAATAGGATTCCAGGGGCATGTCACATAGTTTGGAAAAATAACGCAATCCTTTGAAATGATCTGAAGAAACCGTCTGCCCGGATTTAATTTCAATTAGCCAAAGCGTACTTCCATTATCACAGATAATATCCACCTCATTTCCCTTGCTGTCGCGATAAAAATACAGATTGTCTGTTTTTCCCTTGTTATACCGTGCTTTTAAAAGTTCGGAAAACACATAGGTTTCAAACAAAGCCCCTTTTAACGGATGGGAAAAGACTTGGTCAATATTGGTAATGCCAAGCAGGTAGGATGCAAGTCCGGTATCCAGGAAATAAATCTTGGGCGCTTTTATCAGGCGTTTATTAAAATTCTTATAGAATGGTTTGAGAAGCTTGATGATATAGCTTGCTTCCAATACAGAGATCCATGCTTTCACCGTATTGTGGTTTATCCCGCAGTCATTACCCAAAGAGGACAGGTTTAAAATCTGTCCGGTTCTTCCGGCGCACAGTTTTAAAAAATTTTCAAATTGAGACAAATCCTTAATATTGATGAGCCTTCGAAGGTCTCTTTCCACATAGGTATTAACATAAAACTGCATGGCCTCGGTTGGATCAAGGTTTTTATCAAATATCCTTGGATAAAAGCCTTTAAATAGAACCGGTTCTATTTTGTTTTGATTCCTATCTTCTTTATACGCCTCATCATAGGAAAATGGCAGCAGCTTGACAATTGCACTGCGGCCTGCAAGGGATTGGGAAATTGTCTGCATCAGATCAAACTGCTGACTGCCGGTTAAAATAAACAATCCCTCTGTGTTTTGCAGATCCACGATGGTCTGGATATATGAAATTAAATCAGGTTCCCGTTGAATTTCATCAATGATTGCACCTTCCGGGAAACGGTTTAAAAATCCTCTTGGATCTTCTTTGGCAAACAGTCTCTCATCAACATCTTCAAGGGATACATATGCCTTTTGGGGAAATATCATTTTGCAGAGCGTGGTTTTGCCGGACTGTCTCGGGCCTGTTATGGTCACAACAGGATACTGGCTTGCAAAGGCCAGCACTTTTTCAGATATGTTCCGCCTGATCAGGGACATGGGAAACTCCGAATTCAAATTAAATTGTATCCATAGCTATAGTCAATTCGGTACAGATTGTCAATTCAATTAACAATCTGTACCGAATTGACTGTTTAGGAATCAACGTGCAGCCCACCTTAAAAAGATCTTATCCCCCCCATTTTAATCTGCTGAACAAAAAAATCTCTGAACTCGTCTTCCCGGTGGCTGACATAGAGAATTGTACAGATATTTTTTTTAGCAATGAATTCTATAAAATCAAGGACCGCCTTCCGGTTCAGCCCATCCAGCCCCTGGGTCGGTTCGTCCAGGACCAGGAGCCGGGGCATTTTTATCAGGGCCCGGGCGATCAGCACCAGGCGCTGGTCTGCAAAATTTAAATCCCTGAAAGCAGTCCTGGCTTTTTGGGTCATGCCGATGCGTTCAAGCCATTTCATCGCCAGCAGTTCTTGTTGTCTCGTATAAGCCTGATACACCCCAATGGAATCAAAAAAGCCTGAAAGAATACAACTCAGTGTACTGCCGGGAACAACATAATTTCTGTGCAGATCGGAACTGACAATGCCCATCTGTTTTTTTAAATCCCAGATGGATTCACCGCTTCCCCTCTGAACGCCGAACACCCGTAAATTATTCTGGTAGCAGGCAGGATGATCTCCAGTGATAACCTGAAGAAGAGTTGACTTGCCGCTGCCGTTGGGACCGGTTACCAAGGTGTGTTCCCCCTGGTGAAGGGTCAGTGTCAACCCCTGAAAAATGTCATGGCCCCCATAGCCTGCAAATCCGTTTTCCAGAAAGATCAATTCCGGTTGATCCGTTTCCGGCTGATTGGCTACTTGTTCATCAATATCCCCTGCACCTGCCTTAAAATCCGGAACCTCCCTGCCCGCTTCATGTTCAAGTAAGGCTTGTACGTCTTGCCGCGGTCCCTGAAGGATGAATCTGCCCTGTGACACCATGCCGGAATGGGTACACCAGCAAGGGATATCATGAATATTGGCAACAAACAGGATCAGCAGAACGTTCTGTCTGTGCAAATGGCAAAGGGCTTTGTCCACTTCTTCCCGGCTCCTGGGGTCCAGTCCTTCATAGGGAGATTCGATAATGAGACAGGAGATTCCCTTTGAAAACTGCGACAGGAGCATTAATTTTCGAGACTGTCCTGTGCTGAGCTGGCGGTATCCTTTATCCAGACACGAGGTCATATTAAAAGCCGCTATCAGGCCGGCATGATTTTGAATATCCCTGATAAACTCCCTGGCAGGCGTGCCCGGGTCTATCTTGTCTAAAAAGTCAGTGTCATCCTTTTTAAGTTCGGATTCATAGAGGGCCTGCTGTTTTTTAAAGGAAACAATTCCAGGGTTTTCCGGTAACATCAGGCAATCAGCCGTGATATCCAGATGTTCTCCGCAAATGAGCCTGAAAAAGTCATCCATCCCGGAATGATTTGATCCAAAAATGCACCAGGCCTCATGATTCAGTGCAGAAAACCGGTCAATAAAAAGGGTGTCGGTTTTACCGTTCATTATTTTCAAAGCCATATTCAACCCTTTTTTAAAATAAATCTTCTGTTAAAGATAAATAGCTGGAATCTGGATAATATTATCTGCAACAATTTCAATCTTTTCGGAATTGTTCACCAGGATACCAAACTTTGACCCTGTTTCCTTGAGAAATATTTTTAAAGGCCCAAGCATCCGCTGAGTAAGTTTAGTGCCCAGTTTAATCTCAATGGGAATAAACCCGAACGGTCCGTCAATAATCAAGTCTATTTCCGCCTTGTCGCGGGTTCGATAAAAATTGAAATCAATCCCAGGCTTTAACGTACTTTGAAACCCCCTGATAATCTCTTCGATAACAAAAGATTTAAAAGAAGTGCCGGCCATGGGATGGATGAGAAGCCGGTCAATCTCATCCACCTTGAGCAGATGATGAAGAATACCCGGGTCCCGAAAAAAGCCTTTGGGCATCTTTTGGATCTTTTTCAAGCTGTTTTTTTCAAAACATCGCAGATTCCTCCAGATAAAAGTGTTGTGGAGTATCTCCAGATATTCCTTGGCGGTCACAGAACTCACCTCCAATGCTTTTGCAATGGAGGATTGATTAATAATCGTGCCGGAATGATAAGACAGACTCTGAATAAAAAGTCTGAAATTGTGGGTATTGAGGCGGGGGAAAAGGCGTTGGATATCACGGCGGATATAGTCTGCAAAATATTCACCCATCCAGAGGCCGTAAAAGATCGGGGTTGTTTTTCCTTTTATCCTGGGCTCGGGATAACCGCCCAGCAGCCAGTGTTCATAGAGTTGATGAATCGTGACAAATGTCTTCAGATCAACCAGGTCAGCAAGGGAAGTTGAACGCTCTATCAAGAGTTCATAAATGTTTGGCAGAGGCTTTTCGTAAAATTCTATCATCTTGAACGGCCAAAGTTCAATAGTGGCAATCCGCCCGGCAAGGCTTTCGGACAGTCCCCTGACAATTTCAGGAGAGCTTGAACCGGTCAGCAGAAAACGACCGCAAGCCTTTCTGTCCTGATCAATAATTCCACGCAGGACTTTGAACAGGTCCGGAAACTGCTGGGCTTCATCAATAATGGTTTTATCCTGCTGCCGGTTAAAAAATCCCAGCGGGTCACTGGTTATAAGCTGGTAATCATCAGGCCGCTCAAGATCATAATACTTCCAGTCAGGATACACAGACTTGACCAGTGTGGATTTTCCGCATTGCCTGGGACCGATCACGGCCACACAGGGAAACATTCCCATGAGGGTCTCGATTTTATGGGCTAAGATTCGTTTTTTATCCGTCATTTTTAAACACTAACTTTAAAAAATACGGGTGTCAATAAAAATTAAAACATTTTTTGAACAAGCTTGAAGCAATAAACGATCTGCCGGAGGATGATTGTGATTTCTTTCCTTGATGCAGTCATCAAACGCAGAAAATTTGAAGAACTTGTACATAAATAAAGAGGAACAAATGAGCGTATTTACCGCTGTAATCCAAAAAGAAGACACCCTTTATGCGGCCCAATGCCCTGAACTGGGAACAAAGCCTGAACAAGCTCCCCCAACTCTTTGTATTCTTTAGGACATTAAACCTATTGCTCCGTTTTTGTCTTTAAGCGTATCCCCTTCAATACCAACCTTCTTCACCGTTATTCCGGCGGGGTGCCCAGGCCGATTAACAATATTGCCACAGCCTGCCTGATCCATGCCGCATCCAAAAACATTACCAGTATTGACGAATCCAACATCAACGAAACCATGGCAGAGTTCCAGTTGCCATAATAAAGGGTGCTGTCCAGATTCGTGCGTAAATGCACTCTAAGGCAGATCAAATAACAATCAATCCTTGAATCTTTCCGGCCATCTCATTGCTGTGTGCATGACTCTTAAAATAAAAATAACGCCATCTTTTTCCACATAAGGTAATATAAATGGTAAGTCTTGGATCACAAGTTCGCGTGTACCGGCAACCCTTCCGGGTCTGCCTATGCCTGGATGATCTGCAAGTATTTTTACTGAGTCCCAGATCTTAGCCCCGACCGCTGCTGCTGCCATGGGTTTGTCTGCTGCAATGTACTCTATCGCCTCATTCAAATTTAAAAGGGCCTTCCGAGTCCATTTAACGCGCATCTACACCCCATTTCCGAAATGCAGCAGTTACTTCATTGTCGGTTGCTATTTCACCCTTCTCAACTTCTTTCAAACCGTCTTTCACTTCCTTAACAAACCATTCTTCATACTCGATATATCGCTTCAATGCCTGATGGATTAAATAAGACCTTGGCCTATCCTGATTCTTTGCCAGGTTGTCGAGTCGTCCGAGCATGTTTTCATCTATTCGTACAGTTGTTGGTTTCATAAACACCCCCTTGTATTCTTTAAAAATACAAAAGACTACAGAGAAAGTCAATGAGGAAATCCAATATTAACTTTATGTAAAAAGTTAATAGTCATCAATTCGCAGCGATGCCTTTAATTACAGGCATCTTCGCTATACACCCAGTTTGATTTTCTGTCCTCAGACAAATATTGCTGATGACTGCTCCATTTGTATTGATCTATCAAATCAATGCCGGCTTTTGAAGGATTTTGATGGATATATTTTACACATGACAGCAAATAGTTGTCTGCATCAATTAGAATAGATTTATACCGACCCCTGAAAAGTTGTCCGTCAAGCTTGTGTTTTCTATTAAACCGTTGGGTGTAGATCCCGTTGATATGCCGCATTCCTTTTGAAATGTTTGCCAATGGTGTCTGTACAACCATATGATAATGATTCGGCATCAGACAGTAGGCACAAACACGGAAATTCCAGGCATCAACCGCGTCTTTGAGAATTTTGATAAACAATTTATAATCCTCCTGGTTATTGAAGATTCTCTCAGCTCGACGGCCCCGGTTCATCACATGATACCAGGCATTTGGAAATTCTATTCTCAAAGGACGGGACTTGTCAGCTAGCTTATCATTTCAAAAAACAAGAGGCAAGGGCAGACTTTGACCCCTTTACTTTACTTGGTAACTCACATTTACTTATTGTATTACCAGCATATTTGATTTATGTTTATAAATATAAAGATCAAGTCAGCAGGGATTCGTTATGAGTATATTAGATTTACAAAAACAGATAGATTACTGGATAAATGAAGCAGAAGATAATATAGTTACAGCTGATATTTTAATTCAAAAAGATAGATTTTTACATGGACTGTTTTTTTGTCATTTAGTGATTGAAAAGGCGCTAAAAGCACATGTTGTAAAAACAACAAAAGACATTGCTCAACGAAGTCACAATTTAATCTTGCTGTCGGAAAAAGCAAAATTGAAATTTGATAATGATGATGATATTTTTTTAGGAATATTAATGAAGTATCAATTGCAGGGTAGATACCCGGATTATAATCCAATCATTCCAACAAAAGAAAGAGTTGAAAAATATTTTTCTCAAACAAAAGAATTATTACAATGGCTAAAAAAGTAATTATAGAAACATTAGAAAAATATATTGCCTTGTTAAAAGCAGAAGGTATTGCTGTTAATAAGGCGTTTTTATACGGTAGCTATTCTTCAGATACTGAGACCGATGATAGTGATATTGATTTGATGATAGTTACCAACAATACAGACGCTGATAATGATTTCATTGTTGGAAAAATCTGGAAATTAACAAGGAAAATAAACACAAAAATAGAACCTTTTTTAGTCGGATTAAAAAGATTTAATGAAAATAATTATTCTCCATTAATAGACTCTGTCAAAAAAAATGGTATTCAAATAATATAAACAATGCAATACATTGTTAAGAGAGCATTTTCATTGAAAAATGTTTTCTGCCGCCGATTGCCCCTTTGCATTATATGAGGGGGGAGTTCCGGCGCTGCGGCTTTTTCCGCCAAATCTGCCGCCCTGACTCTAATTGAAACTGACATTCCGCACCCCAAAACCTAATTTTGCCGTTATTTTAGTCTCTTAAACATTTTCCAGCCATCGGGATTGGTGAAAATTTCAGGGGATAGCGTCAGAGCTTTCAAATATTCGCGTTGAATTTGAGTCAAAGGCCTATTGAACCGCCTGC
>Ga0180009_10001800_pt1 | contig 25696 bp, 18 predicted proteins | sample OS_PC_MetaG_FD_123537 | JGI IMG/M metagenome (GOLD analysis project Ga0180009, IMG submission 123537) | Groundwater microbial communities from the Aspo Hard Rock Laboratory (HRL) deep subsurface site, Sweden - OS_PC_MetaG | ecosystem: Environmental > Aquatic > Deep subsurface > Groundwater...
CATATCGGGCTTCATAATCAGGGTGCGGGCCAACGCTACCCGCTGGTGCTCTCCGCCACTCAGTGTGCCAGGTTTGCGTTTCAGCACATGCGCAATGGACAATCGTTGCGCCATCTGCACAACGTCTTTTTCTACCTGTGGCCATTTTATTCCGCGTCGTTGTAGTGGAAAGGCAATGTTGTCCATCACGGTGAGGTGGGGAAATAAGGCCAGACTCTGAAAAACAAGTCCTACCCGTCTTTGATGCATGGGAAGATGGGTAATGTTGAGGTTGTTTACCCAAACCTCTCCCGATTTTATTTTTTGAATTCCGGCAATGGCTTCCAAAATTAAAGATTTACCCGATCCGCTTTCTCCGAGTAGAAAATAGTACTCCCCTTTTTTTACATCAAAGGAGGTGTCGGGAACTTTAAAATCTCCCGCTTGCAGATTTAGGTTTTTAACGTACAGCAAAACTTTTTCGTGTGATTAGACGGATGAGAACAAAAACTGCCAGGGCAATAACAATAAATATCAAAGCGATGGGGCGCGACGCCTCCAGTCCGAAGGAGGCAAAACGATCGAAAATCATCACAGGGGTAATCATGGGGTAGTAGGCAATAATCACCACAGCCCCGAATTCGCTCATGCCACGGGCGAACATCATGATCATACCGGAGATGATGCCGTTTTTTGCCAGCGGCAAGGAAACCCGGAAAAAGGTTTGCATTTGACTGGCTCCCAGGTTCATGGCCGCATGTTCATATCGTTTGTCTACTGACTCGAAACTGTCGCGGGCAGCATTAAACAAGAAGGGAAGACTTACAAAAGCCATGGCTATTACGATGCCGGCAGAAGTACCTACGAAACTGAGGCCGAAAAAGGAGGCTCCGCTACCCAGGAGGCTTTGGTCGGAGAACACACTCAGCAAAGCGATCCCGGCTGCCGTATGTGGTATTACCACCGGTAGGTCGATGAGGCCATGGATGATGCGTTTCCCTCTAAATTGGTGATGGGCCATCAGCCAGGCCAAAGGAATTATTCCCAAACTAAATATCAAGGTTGCGCCCATTGCAGTAGTCAGGGTGAGTAAGATGCTGTGGGTTACCTCGTGGTCGTGTAGGGTTTTAACGATGGAAACGCCGCTGGTCTGTAAAAACAACCCAACAAGTGGGGCTATGACAAAGAGTAACACAAGCCCGCCGGCAAGCATGAACAGAATTGAGAAGCGGTTGAGTCGGTGATTCATTTTTATTCTCTTGTGTTAAAGGTTATCTTTTATTTTCATCGTACCAGATGCCGGAAACAGATTTGATGGCACGGTCGGAGAAAAAATCGGCTGCCGGGTAAATCAAAAAGGCTCCTCCATCGTTGTCGGCTTCGTCGATAAGCAGCACTTCCGACTGATCGTTGCGGTTCATTATTTCGCTGTAGGTAAAGGCTGCTCTGTAACCGTCGGCTGCCGATATGGTGAACAGGCCGGTTTGCAGAGCCTCGCGTGTAAGCGGAAAATGCGGACGGAGTAATTCTTTCAGCAAGATACCTTCGAAGGGCGTAACGGCATGGATACCTTTTCCCCGGCCATAAAAGATATTGGGATAATTCATCAGGGTTCCTTCAGGCATAGTCTGTATTTGCTCAATTTCATTTCCCCGGTCGTACAATCTGATCTCAGGTGAATACATGGGTTGGAGGTTTTTTCGTACTTCAAAATCCCTGTCGAGCGATTTGATGGTAATTTTTGTTGGTTGGCTGATGTTGCGTTCGGTAAGCAAATCGGCGGCAGCCACAACCCGTGCTTTTTCGGGCAATGGCCAGTAATCTTTGGTTTTAGATGGTACAATCTGCATAACCTGTGTGCCGATAATGATTTCGTGGCGGTGTATAGGATAGAAAATTTCTCCCCAACTGAACACAGCTTTCTCTCCTGCGGCATTGCTTATTTCGACATACGCATCGATGATGGGGTTGAAGCCAGCCGCGTTTTTCTTAACCAGTGGACAATTGTTGAGCAGGTCGTATAGCGATGGCCCATCGTAGCGGTAAGCTCCTACGAAGCGGTTGCTGTCGCCTTCAAGTTTGGTTTCTTTCACAATAACCGAATGCAACGGCAGGCTGTTCAAGTCGATGGTAAAGGTTTGTGAGGTTTCTCCGTCAACTATCACCACTTCTGCTGGCAGAAGATGGGTGACCTCGTTATCATAAAAATCGTTGGTGGCGTCCAGGGAGTCTACCGACACAGCAGGGTGGTGATCGGCTTTTTTCGGCTCAGGCGACACGCAACCTATTATTCTCGGAATCAACAAGATAGTGACGGCATAGCGTAGAATTCTTTTCATTTTTTGTTCGTATTAAAACCACGATGGTTTGGTGGTTGATTTTGCTGTAAGTGTGGGATTAAGAGCCGGTTGTCCGTTTTTTTGCAGGATATCGCGTCCTTCAGTTACGATAAACTTTAGAAATTCATCTGTAAGCGGATGCAGGCTGCTTTTTGGCTTGCAGAGGCCGTAAACCATAGCTTCTCCGCAAACCTGGATCATTTCGTTTTGTGTAGTTCCGTTTACCTCGGTGCAGGAGCTTGCATACCAGTCATCCAGTTCAGGGTGACTTAGGTTTAAGCTGTCGGACAAAGGTAGAATTCCCAGCCCATGTTGCATGAGCACCGACCGATAATTGAAGATAAAATCGATAGCCCCCACTTCCAGTAAAGGAAGTAATTCTGTGCCTTTTGGACGGATAAATTTGTTGTCTTTTTTCAGGATTTGGTGTTGCAGGCTATCGTGATCGGTCATTTTTTCGGCCAACCCCAACGCGATCACCGTTCGGTAGCCCACCGGATCCTGGTTTGGATCGGCTCTGCCGTAATGTACTTTTGGGTTAAGAAGGATTTCGTGCCAGTTATCGGAGGTAAGGTGTTGAGCGATAGGTTTTTCTTTTAAATACCCAAGTGCCAGTTCATTGGAGGCAAACTGAATATTGTAATCGGCATATTGCGGAATCATGAGCTCATCAATCAGGGCATAATCTGCAACAGCCAGCACATCGCATGGTTTTTTCAGGTCCGTAATTTTTCTGACACAGGTGAGGCTTCCCGCGCTTTCGAGCTGGATGTGCACACCGGGATGCCGTGCTTCAAATTCTTTGGCCATTTCTTTAAGCGGGACAGATAAGCTACCGGCATGAAAAACAACGATTTTGTCGGTGTCGGGCTTACACCCTGTTACCACCACAACCAATAAAACCAGTACAAAAAGGAAAAAAGTTTTTAAAAACGGACGATCCATAACAATGATGTTTATAAGCAGACAAAATTACAGATTTTTGGTGGATGGCAAAAGATGCTAGCGATTGTTGAAGAAACAGTCCAGGCTAACAGGAATCGTTTAAGAAAAATTTTCCGATATCAGGGTGTTTGTGTGCTAGTCACTGGCCTGCTCACATAAACCCGGTTGCCGCTTACCTTATAGTCTGTAAGATGCCCCTCGTTGTTATAGGTTTTTTCCACATGGGTTTCGCTTCCGGTTACTGTATTGAATACCAATATGCTCCGGTCGATAAGTTTGATGTATCCGGGTTCATCGCCTTGCAGTTGCCTGTCGATGTTGTGCTCTTTGCTTCGTGCAAACCTCCTGGTAATTTTGTTCCATTGCCCGCCAATAACCTTCGAAAAGAGGCTTTTTCTGTCGGCAGTTTCACTTGAAGCATCGGCCAATAGCGTTATTTCCTCTTCAATGGTGACCGGCTGAGGTTTCGCAGCCAATTGCGCCAGGCTGTAATCATTCACCAAGTTCCCGGAGATGGGTTTCTGTAGCAAACGATCCATGCCCGCCTTGTTTTCCACCGGAGTTAGCGGTTGATCCGGCGATTCCTCATACGGTACATCAGCGGGAAACAGGTCAGGCCTTTCGTCAAATGTTCTTTCCTTGAGGTCAATTTCGACTTTTGGGTGCGGCGACGAAATCTGTTGCACCTGTCGTTGAGCAAAAGAGGACAGAAAAACCTCTGGCCTGTCGTGGCTGGTGTTGAATTTGAAAAAGAAAGTAACCGCAAGCAGTATTGTGAGGGAAGCGGCCACTGCCGAAATGGTAAAAACCGGAATTCTGCGTCGTTTTTTCAGGGTTTCTTTGTTATGGTAAACCAATGAGTAATCGGGTTGAAGAAACAGTTCTCCGTGCAGCTTGTATTCCTCAAGCAGCTGCGGGTTGAGGGCAAGGAATTGTGTTAATTGTTCCTTTTCCAATTCGTTCAGGTCGTGCTCGTATGAAGCAATAAAGCAGGTGTCATAGTTTAACTCATTGATGTCTCCCACCTGGAGGATGGGTGTTTTTTTTAAGTGCTGCTTGAAATCAGCTGATATTTCAATGGGTTCCAGTGTGGCAAGCCCGAGACCGTCAACTTCTTCTTTCAGGTCCGGATATTGGTCCAGGAAGTTCATCAGCTCCACTTCCTCGTTGGGCGTAAGTTTCCCGTCGAGGTAATCGATCACGAAAATCTCGTAGTTATTCAAGTCGATAGGTGGTTTTTTATTCATTTTTACATTACAGTCTCAGTGCTTACCAGGTATTTCTTCAATCCCACACGGGCACGGTAAATATACACTTTTACCTGTGCTTCGTTCAACCCTGTTATTTCTCCAATCTCTTCGTAGCTATATCCTTCGTAGTCGCGCAACAGCACCACCGATCGTTGGATCTCAGGCAATCGGGTAAGTGCTTCTTCCAGCACTTCTTTCAGGTCGTTGTACCCATGATCTACCGACTCAGTTTTGTGTTCGTGGCCTTCCATTCGGGTCATCCGGCTGTTTTTCCTGAGGCTATCAATCATGGTGTGGTAAGCTGTGGTAAACAAATACGATTTGGCTTTTTCCGATTGAACTTCCTTACGCTTTATCCACATTTTCATAAACGACTCCTGTACCAAATCGCGCGCGGTTTCAGCATCACCCGTGTTTTTCAGCAAAAACCGAAACACGCTGTCGCTGTATTCATCCACACAATGGTTGTAGTCGTTGATGGTCATGCGTTAAAAGTAAATAACTTTTATACATGCCAAGACGGATGAGGTTCTGAAATGTTACAGCTACAGAAAATCTTATATTGAATTTTTCTACCTTTTTTGGTTGTCATAATTTCTTTCTATACTTCTTTTCAGAATGTAAAATTGTACAGGTTGGAGGTAAAACACCTGCAGTGAGTGATAAAATAAATTTCCGTTAGTCTTTGGGTTCTAAGCCACCTGTTACCATGCAAATTTAAAGTTATATTTTAATATTACATGGTAAATTGTCCGTTTATCTTGTTTAAATGGTAAAAATCCCCACCCGAAGGGCAGGGAGCATGCAGGATAAATTAGTCATTCAGCCTAAGCACCACCAAAAACGCCTGTTGCGGTACTTCCACGTTGCCCACCTGGCGCATGCGTTTTTTTCCTTTTTTCTGTTTCTCGAGCAGTTTCCGTTTACGGGTGATGTCGCCGCCATAACATTTCGCGGTTACATCCTTGCGAACAGCCTTTATGGTCTCACGTGCAATAATTTTCGCGCCTATCGCGGCTTGTATGGCGATATCGAATTGTTGCCGTGGGATAAGGTCCTTCAGTTTAACACAAATTCTACGTCCAAAATCGTAGGCGTTGTCAACATGAATGAGTGCCGACAAAGCATCTACAGGCTCTGAGTTCAGCAGTATATCAAGTTTAACTAATTTGGCAGGTTGGTATCCGGTGATGTGGTAATCGAATGAAGCATAGCCTTTTGAAATACTTTTGAGTTTATCATAAAAATCAAAAACGATTTCTCCGAGCGGCATATCGACAGTAATTTCGATGCGGGTGGTAGTAAGGTACACCTGATTTCTCAGCTCACCTCTTTTGTCGAGGCACAGTTTGATGATAGGGCCTATATAATCCGTGTGTGTGATAATCTGCGCCCTGATATAGGGTTCCTCGATGTGGTCGATGTATTTTTGTTCGGGGAGGCCGGAGGGATTGTGCACCTCAATAATTTCCTGTTTGTTGGTAATCACGCGATACGAAACATTGGGCATGGTGGTGATGACGTTCATATCGAATTCGCGCTCAAGTCGTTCCTGAACGATTTCCATGTGGAGGAGTCCTAGAAATCCGCAACGAAATCCAAAACCCAGTGCCATCGACGATTCAGGCTCGAAAGTAAGCGAAGCATCGTTGAGTTGGAGTTTCTCCATTGCTGACCGCAGCTCCTCATACTCTTCGTTGTCGATAGGATAAATCCCGGCAAAAACCATCGGTTTCACGTTTTCGAAGCCATCGATAGCCAATTTGCACGGACGTTCTACATGGGTGATGGTATCGCCCACTTTTACTTCTTTCGATGTTTTTATGCCTGAGATAATGTAACCTACGTCACCTGTTTTAAGCACCTCCCGTGCCTCGGGTTTTAGCCTGAGCACCCCTATTTCGTTAGCTTCGTAGCGTTTGCCTGTATTAACAAATTTTACCTGATCGCCTTTTCTTATTTCGCCGCTAAATATCCTGAAGTAAGCGATAATGCCTCTAAACGAGTTAAATACGGAGTCGAAAATCAAGGCCTGCAATGGTGCTTGTTCTTCACCTTTCGGTGCGGGTATTCGGCTTATAATAGCTTCCAGGATTTTATCTACACCATAGCCTGTTTTACCGCTGGCCTCGATGATGTCTTCGTAATTGCAGCCAATCATGTCTACAATCTGGTCCTTTACTTCATCGGGCATGGCGTTGTCCATGTCCATTTTGTTGAGCACAGGTATGATTTCCAGATCGTTTTCAATGGCCAGGTAGAGGTTTGAAATGGTTTGGGCCTGTATGCCTTGTGTGGCATCGATAACAAGTAACGCCCCTTCGCAGGCTGCAATAGACCTTGAAACTTCATAGGAGAAATCGACATGTCCGGGAGTATCGATCAGGTTCAGGACATATTTTTGGTTGTCCTGCAGGTAGTCCATTTGTATGGCGTGGCTCTTGATGGTGATACCGCGTTCGCGTTCAATGTCCATATCATCAAGAATCTGGGCTTGCTGATCACGTTCAGCAACGGTATCCGTAAACTCCAGCAACCGATCGGCTAACGTGCTTTTACCGTGGTCGATGTGGGCAATGATGCAAAAATTCCTAATGTGTTTCATGAGCGCAAAAATACAATTTAAACTGATTGTAAATATGCCTCCGTGAGCCTCCCAAAAAAAGAATTTTTACAGTCGGAATACTTTTTGTGTTACCTATGGTTTCTTCTGTGGTTGGGTTTTTCACCTCTGGCATTTCGGGCGGGGACTTTTACCGAAGAAGTACCCCCATTCACCGAATAGTTGTTCCTGTGGGTGCGTTAACCCACTACTTTTGCCTCGTAAATCATTCATCAATCGAAATTTAAACAACTAATAAAAATTGAATATGGAAACCACGAAAAGACTTTACAGATCCTCTTCCAACAAAGTGATAGGCGGAGTAGCAGCAGGACTGGCTGATTATTTTATGATCGACCCCGTTTTAGCCCGGGTGTTGTTTGTGCTGCTAGCCATGTTTGGCGGTGGTGGTGTGCTCATTTACATCGTGCTTTGGATCATTATCCCGCTGCAGGTTGATAAAGCCCGCGACATGTACAGCCACGCGTCTGCCCATTACAAATCGCCAGTGGAAGAGGCTGAAGTAGTTGATGATTATACCAGCGAAGCCGCTCTGCCCAAAAGGCAAAGCAACACCGGATTGATCGCCGGCGTTGTCCTGATCTTCATCGGTGGATTATTTTTAATCGACCGCCTGTTGCCCATGTATCAAGTTACTTCCTTGTGGCCGCTTATCCTGGTTGCTTTTGGAGTAATTCTTATCAAACCCGAATTGTTTAAAACCACAAAAAACCAAAATCATGAAATTTAGAAACATCTTTTGGGGAATTATCCTGATCGCATTCGGGATTCTCTTCACGCTCGAAAACCTTAACTTTATCGACTTCGATTGGTATAACCTGTGGCGGTTGTGGCCTGTAGTCATCATCCTCTGGGGAGTTAGCATACTTCCTGTAAAAGACGTCCTTAAAGTATTTATGGTGTTGTTGGTGCTGGCCGGAAGCATCTATTATATGCTCAACGATAACGTGCAGTGGCGCAACGCCGACCATGATTATACCGAGATCAGCTCTCATGCTGTAAACCAGGAATTTCAGGTACCTCTGGAAGACTCGGTGCTAACAGCTACCCTGAAAATGGAAATGGCCGCCGGCACTTTCGACTTGCGCGACATCACCGACCAGTTGGTTGATTTTAAAAAGACCGGCTCGATAATAGACTATAAATACAGTGTAAAACAGGAAGATACTGATACCAAAATCAGGATTATGATGGAAGACAACATCCGGTATAAATCCAACAATGGAAATCGCGTGGTGGTAAAACTAAACCCTGACCCCGTTTGGAACCTGGATTTTGAAGTTGGTGCTGCTGAGGTTAACCTTGATTTTTCCGACTTTAAAGTCAATTCCGTTGATATTGAAGGTGGAGCCGCGGCCTTTAATTTGAAGTTCGGCGATTTGTACCATGACATCCATGTGGACATCGAGGCCGGGGCTTCTTCCATCGACCTTAAAGTGCCTGAGTCGTCAGGATGCCAGCTGAAAATAAATACCGTCCTTTCGGGAAGAACCATTTCCGGATTTGAAAAAGTGGAGCACGGACTTTACCGCACCGCCAACTTCGATGAGTCGGAAAACAAAATATACATGGAAGTAGATGCCGCTGTGTCGAGTTATACCATCACCAGGTACTAACACTTAACTTATTCACGAAAAAGCGTTTTCAAAGTTTGCTTTGGAAGCGCTTTTTTTATGGTGTTCAATCGGCACACCGGATTTGATGAAAACCAAGGTCGGTAATCACAAGGATGTAGTTATTTTATGGCTGTTGGGTTCAGGTCAAACTTGACTCCCACACTAAAATTCAGGGGCATGGCATTGATGTTCAGCAAGCTGTTCAGCTCTCCAAAAACAGAAACGCGTTTAATGGGTTTAAAATTAATGCCGACTCCGGGTGAAAAGAGCGGTGAGCCGTACATTTCTGTTTTAGCATCCGATAAATCTGACTTGTTGGTAGTTTTTAGCGAGCCAAATTGAAGCAATTTCGCCTGGAGGTAAATCTCGGTTTTTTGCGTCATGAAAAAGGTAAAGGCATAGCTCAGCCAGGCTCCTGTGAATTGTTCGGTATAGTAATAGCTGTAATAGAGTGTAGGGCCTTGCTTTCTGGTTTTCATGTCGAAGGAGGAATATCCCACGTTTAGTTTTAGGTTGTGTCGTCCATTTCTGGTAAACGCCATTTGTATGCCTGCCGAAAACCCGTAGGAATATTTCTCCACGGTATTTGCATGGATATCTGAACCGTAGTTATCATACTGAGCATAAACATGCCATCCAGGTATGAAGCGCTTTTTTTCTGCTTTTAGGGGAACGGTTTTCCGGTTATCCGTTTGTGCGGTGTTGTAGAGTGAAAGTGTGTGTTCGATGCCATTAACCGAGAATCGTGTCTGGTCAATTTCATTATATAAATCCGGACGGTCGATCATAAGCATTTTTAAGGTGCTCACGTAGGCGTTATCCTTCACCATAAACCTGTCGTTGCCTCTGGTAAATTCTTTCGTTTCGTTTTTAAGTGTATACGATTTTTCCTCTTTAACCAGATAGAGCAGTTTTTCACCCATGACATTTCTTCCGTAAAGGCTGATTTTATCGCCTGTAATGATCTTATTAACAAATATTTCGCCAGTGGTGTTGTCAGGATCGGGAATAGAGACAAATGCTTTTCCATTGTCGAGGATGATTTCATCGACACAGTCGAGGGCACACGATTGTTTCACGTTGTTTTCGTCGAGGTAAAAAACCCTTAAGTCCAGGTCGTTATACATCGAAAGCACACCGGTGATGGTGTCTTTGGTATCGAGTATTATTCTTCCTTTTTCGTTTTGAATCTGGCCGAAAGTAGCCACAGTAGGCAAAAGCAAGATAAATGCAATGAGTTTTTTCACGTAGCGGGTGTCTTAATTATCAAGTTGCTTATTCATTTGGAAATCGCAAACTCTTCCGTTTTTTTAACAATACAAAGATAATTTTTTTGAGGAAGGGCTTGGGTTGACAAGAAAAATATTTGAAAGGGGTAATGAAGAATTGGGTTTTTGTTGTGTAATTAAGCTTTTAGCTTTTGACTTTTGGCTATTGAGGTTGTGAGGTTGCCTAAATAATGTTTTAAGAACGAGGATTTCACCTCGAACGAGATTTCCTCTTCACCATTCAAAAACCGGTGTTCAAAGGAAAGTAGGCATAACCCTTTTGAAGGATTATCGGACATTATTCTGGAGTTGTGGCAAGGATTTCATAAGTCATTCATAGGCTATTGGAGGCAACCATTAAGCGTGCAGAATTGATTTTTGTATTTTGTAAAATACAATAATGTAGTATATTTGTATCTTTTAAGGAACAAAAATTAGGTACAATGGAAATTCAGCGACTTAAAACATTTTCTACGCTCAGGTTAATGAACCTGCCTATGGAGTTTAAGCGGTATCTTTTTGATGAGGTGATTTGGTCCGACAGGCTGATCGGGCTTTCTGGGGCGCGGGGTACGGGTAAGACAACCCTGATGTTACAGCGCTTGAAGAGTCTTGGGCTGGCTGCCGAAGAGGCGCTTTATGTAAGTATGGATGACATGTTTTTTACAGATAACAAGCTGGTGTATTTTGCCGAAGACTACTATGCGCATGGGGGCAAATACCTGTTCCTGGATGAAATTCACAAATACCCAAACTGGTCGCAAGAATTAAAAAATATTTACGATAACTTACCCGAATTAAAGGTTGTGTTTACAAGCTCGTCAGCACTCGACATTCACCGCGGACAGTTCGATTTGAGTCGCAGGGCTCTGGTTTATAAACTTGTCGGGCTCTCGTTCAGAGAATACATCAACTTCGTTTATGGAATGCATCTTGAACCCCTTACTTTGGAAGAAGTGCTGCATGTTTCCATCGACAAAATATCAGAGATTTCCCGGCACGAAAAGCCGTTGATGCTGTTTTCAACTTACCTAAAAACAGGATATTATCCCTTTTTTGTTGAATATAAGGAGTCCTATTTTCTTCGGCTTACGGAAGTGTTAAACACGGTACTGGAGTCGGATTTGCCGGGTATTTTTAATGTTGATGTTTCCACAGTCGTCAAGTTGAAAAAGTTTATCTATTTATTGTCTTCCATGGTTCCGTTTACGCCCAATATCTCAAAACTTGCTGAAAGAATCAATGTAACCCGTCCGGGCTTGTTGCGTTACATCGAGCTTTTGGATCGTGCTAATATACTGAATTTATTGACCGCAAATCCGTTTGGCATTCACTACCTGAACAAACCGGAGAAGATATTTCTGGAGAACACCAATCTGATGTATGCTTTCGATGAAAACAATGTCAACAAGGGGACACTGAGAGAGACTTTTTTTCTGAACCAATTGGCTGTAAAACATCGCGTAAGTTATCCGAAAGTGGGAGATTTTATGGTAGATGAAAAATACCTGTTTGAGGTGGGAGGAAAGAACAAATCTGCTAAACAGGTTGTTAACCATCCTCACGCCTATATTGCCACCGATGAGATTGAGTACAGGTCGGGCAATAAAATACCACTGTGGCTTTTTGGTTTTTTGTATTAGTGGCCGGATTAATAAACTTGAAAAAGGCCATCCAGCCGCGCCAGTATCTCCGTTTCTTCCAGCACCTGGATTGAAATCCAGGGTTGCTATGTTGGTCGCGCCTACGGCACTTTGAAGTGGATTCGGGAAGGCTATTGGCTAAATGAATATTGAATACCGAGCACTGAATACTATTTAAATAATGAGTATTCCACTTCGAAATTCTTAAATCAGTGTTCATAATAAAAGCTAACAGTCAAAAGCTGCCAATGGCCTTAGTTGCAAAAACTCCACCGCTGTTTTTCCCCTGAGTTCCCGAACAGCACTTTTATTTCATTATCTGATTTATTTGGGTAAAAAAAATCAGGTCTGCATTACACTTTTTGGTTACTTTGCACGTTTCTTGGCTATCGTGTCCTTGGTGGCATGAGGCCGGAAAAGTCTTCTGGTGCACTGTCCCCCCGATGGTTATCGGGGCTTCCCCCGAAAGCTCCGGGGTTGGCATTGAATTCAGAGGCTGGTGTGTAGACAGGGTCGCTGCGGTATAAAGGATTCGTATCGGTCTTGTTTACAGTTAACTGTATAAATTTGTACGCATGAAGAATTACTATTTTGTATTGTTTTTTTCTTTTTTTACCACCCTGTTGACCACCTCTGTAGCCTTCGCTCAAGAGGCAACCATACGTGGCTTTGTTTATGAAGAAGAGTCGGGTGAGCCTGCCATATTTGCCAACGCGGTGCTCAAGGGTACGAGTTACGGGGCATCGACAGATGTAAACGGGTATTTTCTGATTTCCAAAATCCCTCCCGGAAATTACGTGTTGCAGATAACTTACCTGGGCTTTGATACCATCTCGCAGCAGATAACCCTTGCTCCGGGTGAGCTGGTAAACAAGAACCAATTTTTGAAGAAGAGTTCTGTCAACCTCGAAATGGTGACCGTGAGCGCTGAACGAACTGAAGCCCGTACGGAGACCAAGATGTCGGTGGTGAAAATCTCACCAAAAGACATCAAGCAAATCCCCAGCGTGGGCGGCCAGGCCGATTTTGCACAATACCTCCAGGTGGTTCCGGGCGTAGTGTTTACCGGCGATCAGGGGGGACAGTTTTATATACGCGGGGGTTCGCCTATACAAAATAAGGTGATGCTCGATGGCATGACCATCTACAACCCTTTTCATTCCATAGGGCTATTCTCTGTTTTTGAAACCGACCTGATCAGAAATGCCGCCATCTACACCGGAGGCTACAATGCTGAATATGGCTCACGTATCTCATCGGTGATGGACATCACCACCAAAGACGGGAACAAAAAGCGCATGTCGGGCGTGGTGGGGGCTTCTACCTTTGGTGCGCGCGTGGTGCTCGAAGGGCCGCTTAACAAACAAAAATCACCCGACGATGGCAGCGCTACCTTTGTGCTGTCGTTTAAAAACAGCTACCTCGCCGAGAGTTCTAAAATATTCTACAGCTATATCGATGAAGACGGCCTGCCTTTTAATTTTGCCGATTTTTACGGCAAAGTGACGCTTAGCGCCGCCAACGGTAGCAAGGTCAGTCTCTTTGGGTTTAACTTTAACGACAACGTAAGCAACTACAAAGCCATCTCTGATTTTGGCTGGAATTCAGTTGGCGGGGGCGCAAATTTTGTGGTTATCCCCGGAAAAGCGCCGGTTCTGATCGAAGGTATCCTGGCGTATTCCAAATATGAAACCAACATCAACTCTACCACCCTCAACGACCGCAAGAGCTCGATCAGTGGTTTTAACGGAGCACTGAATTTCACTTATTTCTTTGGAAAAAATGAACTCAAATATGGAGTCGAAGTCGAAGGCTACCGCACCGAATACTTGTTTCGGAATTATGTAAATGCCGAGATCAACCAGACCGAAAACACTACCCAGCTTGGCCTTTACGCCAAATACAAAGCCGTGGTGGGCAATTTTATTATCGAACCGGGATTTCGCCTCGAATGGTATGCTTCGCTCGCCGAAGTGAGTCCCGAACCCCGGCTGGCCATTAAATACAACGCTACCGACTGGTTCAGGGTGAAGTTTGCCGGTGGCATGTACACCCAGAATTTTATCGCAGCCTCCTCCGACCGTGATGTGGTGAACTTGTTCTATGGTTTCCTCTCAGGACCTGAAAACCTGCCCTCTACTTTCGATGGGAAGGACGTTACCAGCCGTATACAGAAATCAAATCACCTGATCCTGGGCACGGAATTTGACCTGTCGAATACCGTTTCCCTCAATGTTGAAGGATATTACAAGTTCTTTCCACAGCTCACCAACATCAACCGAAACAAAATCTACGATGAAAAAGATGCCCCTCCGGGAGCATCGGATGTGGAAACAAAGGACTTTATCCTTGAAAAAGGAAATGCCTATGGCGTGGACATGGTGCTGAAATATGATTATAAAAAACTCTATGTTTACCTGGTGTACTCACTCGGTTTTGTTACCCGGCAGTTCGAGGATAAGAACGGGGAAATGATCAGCTATACGCCCCATTTCGACCGCCGTCACAACGTAAATCTGGTGCTGTCGTACATAACAGGGCCAAAACGCGAATGGGAGTTTGGCGTCCGCTGGAACCTCGGTACCGGATTCCCCTTTACCCAGATTCAGGGATTCTACGAAACCCTCACTTTCCCCGGTGGCGTTAACTCCAACTACGTAACCGAAAATGGTGGACTGGGCCTGATTTACGCCGATTTGTATAAAGGCAGGTTACCCGTGTACCATCGCCTTGACCTGGACGTGAAACGTAACTTTTTTCTTGGAGCCAATACCAAACTGGTTGCCGACGTTAGCATCACCAACGTTTACGACCGGAAAAACGTGTTCTACGTAGACATGATTACCGGACAAACCGTGTACCAATTGCCTTTTATGCCCAGCCTTGGTCTGAGCTTGTATTTTTAATCGATAAAAAAACCAAAATAGCATCCCGAAAACCTCCGTTTTCGGGATGATTTTTTTAAGCCTGACCATGTCCGGCCCAATAAGTTTCTGTAAAAGTGAAGAAACCCGCATGCGTTAAAAAAATTTGTTCTATGAATCCACCTGTTGCCAAAAAAATACCCTACCAGCTGATAACCCACAACCACGAGCGCACCGACAACTATTATTGGTTGAATAACCGCCTCGATCAGGAAGTTATAGCTTACCTGCAAGCTGAAAATCAATATACTGAAGAGGCGTTACAGCCTTCGTCCGCTTTGCGCGAAGCGTTATTCGTCGAAATGAAGGCGCGCGTTAAACAATCGGATCAGACTTTCCCAACGGTGCTAAACGGCTACTCCTATTATGTGCGTTATGAACAAGGAAAGGAGTATCCTGTTATTTGCCGGAAGGCCACTACCGATCAGGCTGCTGAAGAGATCATGCTTGACGCGAATGCCTTGGCAGACGGATTGGCTTTCTTCCATCTCATCCAGTGGGAAGTGAGCCCCGACAACACTTTGCTGGCTTTTTCGATAGATACGGTTGGACGCCGCCAGTACACGCTGAAAATCAAAAACCTGACTACAGGAGAACTTTTGCCTGATGAAATAACCAATACCTCCGGCGCAATGGCCTGGAGTGGCGATGGACAATACCTTTTTTATACGCGAAAGGATGACACCCTGAGGCCGGCGCTGATATTCCGGCATCATTTAGGCGAGGCTTCTGCTCATGATGTGCTGGTTTATGAAGAAATGGACACGGCCTTTAGGACGTTTGTTTATAAATCGAAAAGTGATAAGTACCTGATTATAGGCTCAGAAAGTACACTCTCGAGTGAATACCGCATACTGGAGGCCGTGAATCCTACAGGCCGGTTCAGGTTGTTTCAACCACGCATTCCTTCCCTGAAATACAGCATTTACCACCAAAACGATCGGTTTCTGGTGCGCACCAACGACAACGCTCAAAATTTCCGACTGATGGAAACATCCGAACAGGCGACTAACCGTGAATCCTGGCACGAATTCGTCATCCATCGACACGATGTGCTGCTCGAAGGGGTGGAGGTGTTCGCGCAGTTTACGGTGGTTACCGAACGAAAGGAAGGCCTTATCCGGTTTAGGATAATCAAGGTTGAAAACAACGAAGCCCATTACCTTTCGTTCGATGAAGAAGATTATTACGCTTTTATCGCCGCCAACCCCGACTACAACAGCACGGTGCTACGTTATCATTACACTTCCTTAAAAACTCCTGAAACTGTTTTTGATTACGATTTACAGCATCGTGAGCGCACCTTCTGCAAACAGCAGGAAGTGCCGGGTGGGTTTAATCCTGATCAGTATGTTACCAAAAGATGCATGGTTCCGGCACGCGATGGCAAAAAAGTGCCTGTAAGCCTGGTGCACAAAAAAGGTCTTCTTCCTGATGGAAAAAACCCGCTGTTGCTTTATGGTTACGGATCATACGGCATCAACATCGATTCAACTTTCCGGTCGTCGCGGCTCAGCTTACTCGACCGCGGCTTCGTTTTTGCCATTGCACACGTGAGGGGAGGACAAGAGCTGGGTAGGTCGTGGTACGAAGAGGGCAAGCTCCTGGCCAAAAAAAACACCTTCTTCGACTACATTGATTGTGGAAACTACCTGATAGAAACGGGCTATGCTGCCCACGATAAATTGTTTGGATACGGAGGCAGTGCCGGCGGACTGCTCATAGGTGCGGTGATAAACATGCAACCCGATTTGTTCAGGGGCGTGATAGCCAGCAGTACCTTTTGTTGACATCGTGACGACCATGCTCGACGACAGCATTCCGCTCACCACAGGTGAATACGACGAGTGGGGAAATCCAAACGATGAGGTCTTTTATAAATACATGCTTTCCTATTCGCCTTATGACCAGGTAAAAGAGCAAAACTACCCGGCTATTTTGGTCACCACCGGATTACACGACAGCCAGGTGCAATATTGGGAGCCAGCCAAGTGGGTGGCGAAATTGCGCGACTACAAAACCAACGACCAAATGCTGCTCCTCAAAACCAACATGGAGACAGGCCATGGAGGTGCTTCCGGACGCTTTGAAGCCCTCAGAGACGTTGCACTGGAATACGCTTTCCTGATGCAGTTGCTTGACTCAAAGTGACATAAGTAACGCTAAAGGAGTTGATTAGCTTTTCATATACAAAGTCTTCCGCCTAAGGATAGGCTGATTCTGCTTTAAAATCTTATACATCTTTTGTAAAATATTGTAATAGATATGGCCCATGTCGGGCGTATTATTGCAACATCAAAGTGTGCGAAATACTTGCCACTAATTACTAACTAAAAATGACGAAGATGAAAAAGTTAAAAAGTAAGAAATGGATGATTGCTGTTGCCATAGTGCTGATCGCAGGTATGTGGTCATGTAGCAAGACAGATGATGTGGTGTCCGAACTGGACGATGCGGCTCAACTGAAAGTTGATTTAACTTCTCAGACTGACTTCGACGGGCTCTTGTATATGCGTGAGGAGGAGAAACTGGCCAGAGATGTGTATGTGGTTTTCTACGGACTATATAACCTTCCTGTTTTTGATTATATTTCTAAAAGTGAGGATTATCATTCTAGCCAGGTACTGGCTTTAATAAATTTCTATGGTTTAACTGACCCCGCGTTGCCTGATCCGGGAATGTTCAGTAATCCAGAATTGCAGGCCTTGTACAATGAATTGATCGTGGCCGGTCAAGATTCCCTGATGGCTGCTTTGCGGGTAGGAGCTACCATCGAAGAGGTCGATATCATCGACTTACAAACTTATATCGGGCTAACCCAGTCTGACACCATTAAAACGCTTTATACCAACCTGATGCGGGCTTCAGGATATCACTTAAAAGCGATGGTGGCACAAATGGCTTTTCGTGGCGAGCTGTACTCTCCGCAATTCTTAACCCAAGAGCAATTTGATGAAATTATAAACGGCCAGCTTCCTACAGGCGGTGGATGTTTCGACTCGCTTACCTATACAATAACAGAAACGGAAGCTGCCGACTTGCTTTATGTGCGTGAGGAAGAAAAACTAGCCCACGACGTGTACCTAAATCTTTTTGACCTCTACAACCTGCCTGTTTTTGAATTTATCGCACAAAGCGAGCAAATACATACGACTCGTATTCTGGCTTTGTTAAACTTTTTCGACCTTGAAGATCCTGCCAGCACGGTGGTTGGTGAGTTTAACGATCCAAGCTTGCAAACCTTGTACAACGATCTGCTCAGCCAGGGCAGCGAATCGTTGATAGCCGGATTGTTGGTCGGAGCTACCATAGAAGAAGTGGACATTGTTGATTTGCATGAAAAAATTGAAAGCGCAACAAATCCTTCTGTTATCATGGTTTATGGTCATCTGTTAGCGGGGTCGAAGGCGCACCTGAGGGCATTTGTCGGGCAGTTGAGCCTTAATGGAGTGACCTATGAGCCACAATTTTTAAGCCAGGAGGAATTTGATTCCATTATTGCCGGAAGTTGATAGCGTGGTAAAATTATTCGTCTGTTATCAGCGAACCGGAATTTAGTTGATTGCGTCCGCCTTCCTTATCGGGGAGGCGGTTTTTTGTTTTAGGAGTTCATCATCCCTTCAATGTCATCTGGCTCGATTGGAATATCGGCCATCAGGTCGATAGGTGCGGAGTTCGTTATCAGGATGTCATTTTCGAGACGGATGCCGATGTTTTCGGCTTCTATGTATAACCCGGGTTCACAGGTGAGCACCATACCAGGCTGAAAAACAGTTTCTTTCGGGCCGGTGTCGTGCACATCTAACCCGAGGAAATGGGCTGTACCATGCATGAAATACTGTTTAAAAAGGGGTGCTTCCGGGTTCTGCTTTTGCACCTCCTCGCGACTGAAAAGGCCAAGCTGAATCATTTCTTCTTCCATGAGTTGGTTGGCCATGTCGTTAATGTGCTGGATGGTGCTTCCCGGCACGTAGTGTTTAATTAACTCGCGCTGCACGCGCAATACCGCGTTGTAACAGTCGCGTTGTCGTGTACTAAAACGCCCGTTCACCGGAATTGTCCGGCTCATATCGGCGCTGTAGTTGGCATATTCAGCTCCGAAATCAAACAACAACAAGTCGCCAGCTTTACAGGTTTGGTGGTTGCTCACATAATGCAACACGCAGGCATTTGTTCCGGCAGCAATGATGGGCTGATAACCATGCCCTCCTGCCCTCGATATAGTGAACTCATGATCAATTTCGGCCTGCACTTCGTATTCGGTTATTCCGGGTCTGACCTTCTTTAGCACGCGTTTAAAGGCATTACCCGTGATGCCGCAAGCTGTCTGGAGGAGGTTCACCTCGGTTTCTGATTTTATCAGCCGCAGCGAAGCCATAATGGGCGCCGATCGTTCATAGCTATGCAAGGGAAACCTGGCCATGAGTTCTTCGCCAAGCCGTTGGTTACGGTCTTTTACCTCAGTATAAAACTTGGGATACTCGTTGTAATTGAGGTAAATATGTTTCGCCCACACCAGCAGTTCCCGCATAACGGTGTCGAAATCGGTAATAAATTTTACGGTCTTTATGCCTGAAATAGATCTGGCTTCTTCCACCGAAAGTTTATGGCCTTCCCACCTGTTGAGCAGCTCGTTGGATTCGATTACAAACAATATTTCTTTCTGATCGGCCACAGGGGCATCGGGGGCTATAATCAACATGGTTTTTTCTTGTTCTATCCCGGTAAGATAAAATAAATCAGACTGTTGTCTGAAAGGCAGAAACTGATCGCCGTTGCGGGGGTATTGTTCATTTGAATGAAAAACAGCCACCGAGGAAGGCAACATGCGGGCTGCAAACCGGTTTCTGTTTTCCGAGAAAAAGGCAGGATTTATGGCTGGATATCGCATAGCGTAATTCTTTTTTACGACAAAACTAATTATTCCATTTCATATAGCGGTGGTTGTGTTTGATTTTGCAATCTCGCAGCTTAACATGGTCATGTTATTTAGTTGTTGTTAAAAATAAACAGCATCATTATGATTTTGAAAATACTTTGCTAAATTTGTGGCATAATAACTCCGATATTTACTTCAATTCACATTAAAATAGCAACTATGAGTAAGTTTTATTCTTCGGTCACCAAAAAGATTTGGATGTCGCTGATGGGATTTTTTCTGATGACATTCTTGTTGGTACACTTGAGTATCAATTTGTTGTTGGTTTTCAGTTCCAACTCCGATCTTTTTAATGAGGCGGCTCACTTCATGGGAACAAATCCTCTAATCCAGGTGTTTCAGTGGGTGTTATTTGCCGGATTCGTTATTCACATTATCCTGGGTTTAATTCTCCAGATCGAGAATTGGATTGCCCGTCCAAAGGGTTATCGGGTCAGTCCTACCTCTGAAGATTCATTTTTCAGCAGGTACATGATCCACACAGGGGTTATTATTTTCATTTTTCTGATCATTCACTTTGTGAACTTTTTCCTGGTGGCCAAGGGCGTTATTGGCGAGTTGCAGGAGGTTGAAGTGAACGGTAAACACATGGAAGACATGGGTAAGTTGGTCATCGACTTATTCCATATCCCTTATTACGTGGTGGGTTATCTGATTGCCCTGCTCATACTTGGCTTCCACCTCGATCACGGATTTCAGTCGGCTTTTCAGTCGCTCGGGCTCAACCATCCCAAATACACTCCTTGCATCAAAAGGCTGGGACATGTTTTTGCTATCGTAGTTACCCTGGGGTATATGATCATACCTGTGTTTATTTACTTTTCAAAATAGAATATTATGACAAAGTTAGAATCAAAAGTTCCTGCCGGCCCTTTGGCCGAGAAGTGGACCAACTATAAAGCCCACCAGAATTTAGTAAATCCCGCCAACAAAAGAAAAATTGACGTCATCGTGATTGGAACCGGTTTGGCCGGTGGGGCAGCTGCGGCCAGCCTTTCAGAGTTGGGGTTTAACGTGAGCGTATTTTGTATTCAGGACAGCCCACGCCGTGCACACAGCATCGCCGCACAGGGTGGAATCAACGCGGCCAAAAACTATCCCAACGATGGCGACAGCATCTACCGGCTTTTTTACGATACCATCAAAGGGGGCGACTACCGTGCCCGAGAGTCTAACGTGTATCGCCTGGCCGAAGTGAGCAACAACATCATCGATCAATGTGTGGCTCAGGGAGTGCCGTTTGCACGGGAATATGGCGGATTACTCGACAACCGCAGCTTCGGAGGAGCGCTGGTTTCGCGTACTTTCTACGCCCGCGGTCAAACCGGTCAGCAACTTCTGCTGGGAGCTTACAGCGCGCTGAGCAAGCAAATTGGCAAAGGAGCTGTTAAAATGTACACCCGCCGCGAAATGCTCGACGTGGTGAAAATTGATGGCAAAGCCCGTGGGGTAATCGTGCGTAACCTGGTCGACGGAAAGCTGGAGCGTCACGCTGCCCATGCCGTGTTGCTGGCCACGGGAGGCTATGGCAACGTGTTTTTCCTGAGCACCAACGCCATGACCTCCAACGGAAGCGCTGCCTGGCGTGCTTACAAAAGAGGGGCTTTCTTTGCTAACCCGAGCTTTGTGCAAATACACCCGACTTGTATCCCTGTTCACGGCGATTACCAGTCGAAGCTTACCCTGATGAGTGAAAGCTTACGCAACGATGGTCGGATATGGGTACCGAAGAAAAAAGAAGATGCCGAAAAAATCCAGAAAGGTCAGCTTAAACCTACTCAGATTCCCGAAGAGGAACGCGATTACTATCTCGAACGCCGTTACCCTGCATTCGGAAACCTCGTTCCACGCGACGTGGCCAGCCGTGCCGCCAAAGAACGCTGCGATGCCGGTTTTGGCGTCGGTTCTACAGGTTTGGCCGTGTACCTCGACTTTAAGTCGGCCATCGACCGCCTTGGGAAAAACGTGATTGAAGCCCGTTACGGCAATCTTTTCCAGATGTATGAAAAAATAGTGGACGAAAATCCTTACGAAACACCGATGATGATCTATCCCGCCATTCACTATACCATGGGCGGTAGCTGGGTAGATTATGAGCTGCAAAGTACAGTTCCCGGGTTGTTCGTGGGTGGCGAAGCCAACTTCAGCGATCACGGAGCAAACCGACTGGGCGCTTCTGCACTCATGCAGGGCCTTAGCGATGGGTATTTTGTGCTGCCTTATACCATGCAAAACTACCTGGCCGACCAAATTACAGTACCACGATTTAAAACCGACGCTCCTGAATTTGAGAAAGCTGAAAAAGAGGTACAGGACAGAATAAATAAACTCCTCGCCGTAAAAGGCGATCATACCGTCGACTCGTTCCACCGCCGCCTTGGCCTGATTATGTGGGATTATGTGGGGATGGCACGCAACGAGGCCGGACTTAAAAAAGCGATAGCCGACATCAAAGCCCTGAGAAAGGAATTTTGGCAGCACGTTAAAGTTCCCGGGAAAAATGACGGGTTAAATGTAGAACTTGAAAAAGCGCTGCGGGTAGCCGATTTCCTCGAACTGGGTGAGCTCATGGCTTACGATGCCCTGAACCGTAATGAGTCGAGTGGAGGCCACTTCCGTGAAGAGTACCAGACCCCTGACGGAGAAGCCATGCGCGACGACAGCAATTACATGTATGTGGCCGCCTGGGAATACAACGGCGACGATAAAGAACCTGTGTTGCACAAAGAACCGCTCATTTACGAAAATATCGAAGTGAAACAGCGCAATTATAAAACTGCTTAATTAACATAAAATACCGGAACAATGGATTTAAAACTTAAAATATGGAGACAACCCTCCGCCCAGACTGATGGTAAATTTGTTGACTATCAGGTAACCAATATTTCAAAAGACGCCAGTTTCCTCGAAATGCTCGATATCCTGAACGAAGAACTGGTAGGAAAAGGTGAAGACCCGGTGGCTTTCGACCACGACTGCCGCGAAGGTATTTGCGGGATGTGTAGCTTGTTTATCAATGGCCGCCCTCATGGTCCGGATAGCGCCGTTACTACCTGTCAGTTGCATATGCGCAAGTTCAAAGATGGTGAAACGGTGACCATTGAACCGTGGCGGGCAAAGCCTTTCCCTGTGATCAAAGACCTTATGGTGGATCGCTCGGCTTTTGATGAAATCATTCAAGCTGGTGGTTTTGTCAATGTGGCCACAGGTGGCGTGCCCGACGCTAATGCCATTCCGATAAAGAAAGAAAATGCCGACCTGGCCATGGATGCCGCTGCCTGTATTGGTTGTGGGGCTTGTGTGGCGGCTTGTAAAAATGCCTCTGCCATGTTGTTTGTTTCTGCGAAGGTTTCGCAACTTGCTCTGTTACCGCAAGGTAAAATTGAAGCCAAAGAACGGGTGCAGAAGATGGTCGCTAAAATGGACGATCTCGGTTTTGGTAACTGTACCAACACCTATGCGTGCGAAGCTGAATGTCCCAAAGAAATTTCTGTTACCAACATAGCCCGCATGAACCGCGAGTTTTTGGTTGCGAAATTGTCGTAACAGCTTAATGCCCTTGGTTAAGGGCCTGCAAAATGTCTTTAGTCAACATACCCGGCCATGTGTCGGGTTTGTTGTTTCTTGACGATGGCCACCGGTATAAAGGATTACCGTTGTTCTGTTTTGCATACCCTCTCATACTTTTAAATGTAGCTGGGTAGCGATGATGAATTTCTGCCATGATCAGAAAACCAGACCATTCTCCCGGTTTTTTTGCTGATAGCCTATGCTCTACGAGCAAATGGGAGGACTTTTCTTATTTTACAATCGCTTTGGCTCGCTTTAATTAGGACAATTGGATTTTTTGCAAAATGCATAGCCCGTAAGGCTTAAGCAATGGTTGAATTAATTATCGAGGTTTATTTTCCCCGTAGGGGATAAGCTATTTCCTCAGCTGATATCCTATGCTTTTCGAGCACAAAGGAGTCCCTTTCTTAATATTTATGTCTGCAAGTGTTTTTATGTTTTGCCACAGCCTGCCCCGACGCTTCAGGGAATGCACGAATAAGTATTAGGTTGTGCGTCCGTAACTAATTGGACACGAATACCTAAATAAATGATTCAATACTACAGAGGCGGTAAAGCCCCTCGCTCACTGACAGGTTTCTTAGTGAATTTATATGGCAAGCCTAACGAATATTGTGGCTTTATTGACTCCAACTAATTCACTATATTTGCTCCTTTATCATAGATTTATAACTTTGAAAAAGCGTATCATTTTTTTTCTTCTTCTGGCTGGATTCCTGTCGTTGGCAGCATCAGGCCGGGCTGGTTTCATCGAGGTATCCGGTGCTGTGAGCGGAGTTTGGCAATCTGACACCGTTAAGGTAATGAACCACATCGAAATTCGCTCTGCTGATACCTTGTATATCCGGCCTGGAGTCACGGTTTTGTTTTGTGGGGCATATCATTTTGCCGTGCATGGACGATTAATTGCGCGTGGATCTGTTAGTCATCCGGTAGTTTTTACCGCTGCCGACACCACAGGTTTTCACAACGACACCCTCCCGCTGGGCGGATGGCGGCAAATCCGTGTTGAATCACTCAGTCCGGGTGTTGACTCCGTTGTTTTTGATTACTGCCGGTTCGAATATGGCAAGGCCATCGACAGCGATTCGATACATGGTTATGGAGGAGCGCTTTGCATACGCAACACGGACAAGGTGGTGGTGACCCATTCTGAATTTATAAACAACTACGCCTTTTTCAACGGGGGAGCGATTTACCTCCATCAGGCTCCCATAGCTATCTCCGGCAGCCGGTTTATTGCCAACAGATGCGGACAAGCCACCGTTTACTACGGCTACGGCGGAGCACTTTGTTCTGACAGCAGTGCGGCACATATCAGCCAAAACTATTTTCATATGAACAGTTCCACCGGCATTGGCGGCGGGCTGTGCGTCAGGTTTGCCGATTGCAACATATCGCGAAACATTTTCGATGACAATTACAGCGCCTTGGGCGGGGGTCTGGGCATGCTTCATATCGACACCTGCTATGCTACCATCAACAACAACCTCGTGGTAAACAACAGCGCCATGTTTTTTGGCGGCGGCATCAGCAATGGCAATTGCAGCCCCACCTATGTCAACAATACCATCGTGGCAAACCACTGCGAGGGCGGCGGCGGTGGTTTTTACTGCAAGGATTCCGTTGTGCCCGTGCTCGTCAACAACATCCTATACCACAACACCCAATATGGTGGCGACACAAACCAGGTATATCTGTGGGATTTTTTATCGCAACCTGATTTTTACTACAACGACATACAAGGAGGTGCTGGGGCTTTTGCCGGAACAGGAGGCGCTGACTTCCATGGAGCTTTTGAGCACAACATGGATGCAGATCCCCGTTTTGAAAATGATACCTACCTCCCCGGAGAAAATTCTCCATGTATAAACGCCGGCGATCCCGACACCACAGGCCTTATGATCGCCCCTTACGACTTGGCAGGCCTGCAGCGCATTATCGACGACACCATCGACATAGGTGCTTATGAGTGGCAGCTTCCAACAGCGATTGCCACCAACCGCTTCACCGACAAGCTCCCCCAACTTCATTTGTATCCCAATCCTGTTGCTAGTACCTTAAAACTTGAGGTCGGCATGCCAGCAACCGGGCAGGTCACACTCACCCTCACCGATCTTCGGGGAAACTTGATTGAGGAGTTGTTTGAAGGCCACTTGAATGCCGGAATACACCAATTCAGTCATCAGGTTTCGACGATGCAGCCCGGACTTTATCTGGTGGTGTGCACTACGTGGGGCCGTACTTTGGTGGAGAAAGTGACGGTATCTGGGAAGTGACAGGGGGACAAGGGACAAGGGACAAGGGACAAGGGACAAAGGGACGAAAAGTGTACAGTGAACAGTGAAAAATGGAAAATGCAAAGTGAAAAATGGGTATCCTACCTGGCGGGAGTCTGGCCAATGCCAGCTGTTAGCTTAATAAAAAAACACTTCATTATTAACGAGTTATTATGCCAAAAGCCAACCCCGATATCTCCTAAATTCCGCATGTCTCCGCAAAAAGAATCTGGAGGTGTTTTTATGACCAAAAAAATGTAAGAAATCGTTGAATTTTTGGCTTTTTTGACTGCTCTAGCTGTAACATACTGAAAAAGAATG